>Ga0233425_10000145_pt1 | contig 180787 bp, 194 predicted proteins | sample Watercolumn_Towu_2_FD_181712 | JGI IMG/M metagenome (GOLD analysis project Ga0233425, IMG submission 181712) | Freshwater microbial communities from Lake Towuti, South Sulawesi, Indonesia - Watercolumn_Towuti2014_140_MG | ecosystem: Environmental > Aquatic > Freshwater > Lake | place... | reverse complement strand
CTGAACGATGGCGACGAAAAGCACGGGGCCGCAAAATGCCTTCGTTGCCAGACATCCGCCATCAACTGGCAAAATGTTTAATGAAAATGTTGAGTTGAATATTTAATTGTCGGAGTAGTATTAATTCGTAGGGACAAATGGATGCTCTCAGGAATTAGATTGATTTTGTCCAGGATCATTAGGGTCGTCTCAAGGGCATTTAGCTTGCCGAATCGTCTACTTGAAAAAATAGGAGGCCAATCAACACTTACTTGGATAGAAGAAACCCCAGATGATTCTAAGTAATCTATAGTGGATTTCGTAATAAGGGAGCCATTAGTTAAAAGATCGGCTTTATAGTCACAATTGCGCTCCTGAGCAAGTGATAAAAATCTAAGTGTCCATTTTGGAATATCTGTTTGAAATAACAATGGCTCACCACCATACCAAGTTACCCTGAAAAATGAATTGAACGGCAAATGTTTGTTTGCATACTCATATCCTTTAAGAACACTTACAGGAATTCCAATCGGCCGTGTTCCTGAATGTAAACCATTGTAGCAGTATCCACACGAAAAATTGCAATTAAAGGATGGAATTAATGTAATTGAAAGTCCCAACCTACCTTTTGCTTTAATTGCAGTGCGAAGATTTCTAACAACCTGTATTTCGTCCGTGCCGGAGCAGACCACCAAACCGGTTTCAATGAAATCAGTTCTTGGCACACCGTTCTGAATTTGTATAAGTTCGTAGTTATTTACAATTACCAAATTCTGAACTAGCGTGTTGTATATTGCGGTCCGAGCGTTCTTAGTATTGCCGTATATATTATACCGTGATTGCTTGAAACTGCCGATCTTAAGATATGAATTCTGAAATTGATTATTATATACTATATGCTTATTAGACATAATGGCCCTTCAATAATCGTATTGCATAGAATGCTATGCATGTTATTATAAAGATTATTTGTCAAGAAATTTTTAAGAAAATTACCTTGATGTTTAGACGAAGTAAGTAAATAACTTGCCGCTACTTACCCCCGATGTCTCATCCCCACTTCCTACTTCTTACCGCTCCAACGCCCCCGGCTCCAAATGATAATTCCCCGCTAAAAAGTGCTGCGCCACGGCTTCGATGCTGGCTTCTCCGGCCATGAGCATGTCCATCTGGCGGGTGAAGAGAAGGAGACGACCGACCTGGTCGAGTTTCTCGGCGATGACCGGGCAGGGGTATTTTTGGAGCCGCGCGTCCACCCGGTCGCCTTTGACCTCCACGGTGAAGTCCAGGGCCATGAGGACCAGGGCCAAGGCCCGGACCCGGCGCCGGCGGCGGACCTCGTCGGCCGCGCCGCCTTTGAAGGAAAAGGAGATGTAGTTTTTGTTCACCGTGCTGCCGCAGTAGGCGTCCAGGACGCAGTAATGGTAGCCCACCCGGGAGCTGAAATTCACATATTTATCGGAGATGATGGCGTAGCTCCGCTCCCCGAACCTTTCCGCCTCCTTGGGGGGGGCCATGGCCTGTTCCCGCATGACCGAGAAAAAGCCGCCTAATTCGATGGGCCGGGGTTCCACCGCCTGCAAATCCTTGTGGGTCATGCCCTGGAGCAGGGCCTTCATGGGCACGGACGCAACCTGTTCCAGGGTCACCTTGCCGGGCCGGTCGGCGACGCCGGTGAGGCCGTCCCCCAAATCAATCAGGTAGAGGTCCAGGGGGATGGGGGCCTGGAGTTTCAGGGCGCCGCCCTCCCGGTAGGAGACCAGGTCGCTGACCTGGAACATCTCCTTATAGGAATATTCATGCACCAGCCGGCCCAAGTCGTGGAGCGAGCGGCAAAATTCCGGGGCAAAGTCCGGGGACTTGGGGTCCGTCAGGTTCAGAGGGATGATGTGCCCCGCTACTCTTTTTAGGGTTTGGTACACCGGGGTCTCATCCAGGCGGGACTCCCGGGCCTGCACCTTAGCCAGTAGTTCCGGCACCTTGCCCAGGTAGACCCTGCCGGCGTAGGCGTCCACGGTGATTTCCTGGCCCGGTGCGATGACGCCCGTGGCCACCCGGGTATCCAGCAGGGTGGGCACCCCGAATTCCCGGGACAGGGACGCCATGTGGCCGGTGATGTTGCCGAAATCGGTGACGATGGCCTGGGCCTTGGGCATGGCCACCACGAATTTGGGGGAGGAGCGTTTGGCCACCAGCACCGCGCCGTCGGGGACCTGCACCAAGTCCTTGTCCTCCTGGATGAGGAAGGCCGGGCCGCAGCCCACTCCCGGAGCGGCAATGGAGCCGCCCTCCAGCAAGACCGGGTAACCCTGGACGGGGGAAATCACCTGCAGATCGCCCGCGGCCCGGGCCTGTTGCCGCAAAGGCCGGCTTTGCAGGATGAGCAGGCGGCCTTGCGGGTCCAAGGCCCATTCCACGTCCTGGGGCCCCCGGTAGTGCGCCTCCAACTTCAGGGCATAACCTGCCAGGGTTCTGATCTGCTCCGGGGAGAGGCAAGGCCGGTCCCGCATCTCCTCCGGCACCGGGATTTCCTGGAGACCGCCCTGGGGATTGCCAACCAACTGCACGGTTTTTTCGGAAATCTCGGTTTTAATAACAGTCAGCGAGGCATCTTTGGCGACCTGGTAAGTGTCCGGGGAGATGACCCCTTCCACGGCGTAAGGCCCCAGCCCCCAAACCGCGGAGATGATGATGCAATCCTCCGACAGGTTGAAGGGATGGCGGGAATACATCACCCCGCTGGCCACCGAGTCCACCATCTCCAGGCAGGCGACGCACATGACGGTATCTTCGCCGCTGATGCCTTTGTTGAGGCGGTAAGAGATGGCCCGGGGGGTATAAAGACTGGCCACGACTTCCTTGTAGGCCTGAAGGAGCTGATCCGGGGCGACGTTCAAGACGCTTAAGTATTGGCCGGCAAAGGAGAGATCGCTGTCTTCGCCGATGGCGCTGGAACGCATGGAGACGCGCAAATACTTCAGGCTGCCTCCAGGGCCACCCCGCCTTAGCTGTTTGTAAGCTCCAAGAATAGCCTCCTCCAAGGCCGGAGGCATCTGGGCCTGGAGTATCAGCCGCTGGATCTCGTCGCTGACCCGCTTATAGGAGGGCGGGTCCTGGGGATCCACTTCCATCTTGAGCTTGTTGATTTCATCCACCAGGTCGTTGTGGGCCAGAAAGACCTCAAAAGCCCGGCTGGTGATGGCAAAACCCGCCGGGATGGGCAGGCCCGCGCAGTTCAGCACCTCCCCCAGGTTGGCGCATTTCCCTCCCACCCAGTCCACCATTTCTTTGTTTACTGCGGAAAAAGGCAAAACCAATTCCGTGACCGCCAGTTCCTTCTTTTTCCCCAGTTCGTTTTTAATCCGGGCGTTGATCACGTCCAGGACCCGGTACAGGACCGGGTACTTGTGCCCGGAGAGGACGTCCAGGCTCTTGATCATGCGGAAGGCGTGGAACGCGGCCCGGGCGGCCTGGGAGCGGACGTAGGACATGCCGAAGACGTGGCGGCCCTGGAGCTTTTCTTCTATATCGGCTATGATATTCAATAGTTGGGCATTGGAATCCAGCAGGTCTTTAAAGAGGACGTATTTAAAGCGGACCGCTTCGGCGATCTTGTCTTTGGAGGGTTGGCCCCGGGAGGAGGTCCACTTCCGGAAGATATGCCGGAATAAGTTAAGTGTCTCCAACATGCTCGCACTTGAAAGACGGTTTTCGGTTTTCAGTTTCCGGTTTTCGGTTAATCAACCAAGGCAAACTGTAACATGTTAAGTTCATGGGTGTAAAACCCCAATAGCGCTCTTTCGGAAGATTCCCGCAATCCTGATCTTTTCAATAAGTATACCAGCACCTTGAATTTTTAAGAAAGAGACTTTTTTCCGACGCATCGGCTCGGGAGTCATCGGCCCCCCTTAAAGCAGGAAAAATCGGTAGGTCGGGCGTCTCGCCCGCCCCGGTAATCCGCACAGGCTGGAAAGCCTGTGCGTACCTCTTGTGGAATTCCCCCCTCCAGCCGGAAATAAGCCTTTTACAGTCTGTAAAAAAACCTGACAGACGGTTTCCTTTGACCATTGGCCGACATTCTCGCTCTTGTCATAATATTTAATAATATCCAATTGTTAAGATGATAATCCTCTTCCAATTTTTTGGCATGGGCATTGCTTTTCCGGTTTACAAGACTATCTCCCGCTGGCGTGGTCAGAAGCGAGATAGGGAATCTCTCGATATACCGGCAATCATTAATTTTAAGGAGGTCGATTCATGAAAGTGCTGGTGCCGACGGACGGCTCAGAGCAGTCCATGAAGGCCGTGCAAAGGGCCCTGGAAATGGCCGAAAAGCAGGGGGCGCAGGTGACCCTGATGGCGGTGGCTTACTACGTTAAAGACTATTTTGACGACATGCCCCCGGGCGTGCAGGACAAACTGGAGGCCGAGGCCGCGGTCAATTTGAATAAGGCCAAAGCGGTATTCGACGGCAAAAACATCAAGGTGGCGACGGTGTTGGAGGCGGGCCTGGTGCCGGCCAACAACATTATCCGCAAGGCGGAAGAAGGCAAGTTCGACCGCATTGTCCTGGGCAGCACCGGGGCCCATGGTTTGGCCCGGGCCTTGATGGGCAGCACCGCCGCCAAGGTGGTGGCCCACGCCCCTTGCGAAGTCACCGTAGTGCGTTGATCAAGAAACCTTAAAGGGAGGTTAAGGAAATGCGTAAATTATGGGCAAAGATAACGGGCCTGGCGATATTGGCTACCCTGCTGTTGCCGGAACTCGTGGCCGCCGCGGGTCCTGCGGCCGCACCCCTGGTGATGGTGGCCGATACCCGGAAATTTACCGGCTGGGAAGCCTGGTGGACCAATCTCTATAATGAGAGCCATTTCTGGTTCACGGTGGTGACGGTGGTGAGCATCCCCATCGTCGGCCTCTTGTTCGGGGTGCTGGCGGACCTGATCATGGGCGCCATCGGCATCGACCTGAAGTCCAGGGAACTGGCGGAACATTAAGATCAAGCGGAACCTAGAGGAGGTTATTATATGGAATTCCTATATGTCATGATGCCCATCGCCGGGATCAAGATATTCTGGCCGGGCTTAATCATTTTAGGTATCGGTGTAGGCATTATCGGCGGCTTCTTCGGCATGGGCGGCGCCTGGATGGTGACCCCGGGGCTAAACATCCTGGGATTTCCCATGGCCTTCGCCATCGGCACGGACATCGCCCACATGGCGGGCAAATCGCTGATTTCCACCATGCGCCACGGCAAATTCGGCAACGTGGATTATAGGTTAGGCATGATCATGCTGGTGGGCACCGTGGTGGGCTTCGAAGTGGGGGCCCAGATGGTCATGTGGCTGGAGCGCATCGGCCAGGTGGAAAAATATGTCCGCATTCTTTATCTGATTCTTCTAACCCTCATTGCCTGGATGGTCTTTGCCGACGTGGCCAAGAAAAAGAGGAAGGAGAAGGAACTGGCGGCGAAAGGCCTGGAAGCGGACAAGCTGGCCACGGGTATCGAATGGCACAAGACCATGCACAAGATCAAGATCCCGCCCATGATCCACTTCAAAGAGGCCCAGATCTATTGCTCCGCCTGGCTGCCCATCATCGTCAGCTTCCTCACCGGCTGGCTGGCGGGCATCCTGGGCATCGGCGGCGGCCTGATCCGCATGCCGGCCCTGATCTACTTCATCGGCTGCCCCACCCACGTGGCCGTGGGCACCGACCTCTTCGAGGTGATGATCTCCGGCCTCTACGGCACGGCCACCTATACCTATAAAGGCCGGACCGAGCTGGTGGCGGCCATGATCATGCTGGTGGGCGCGGCCATCGGCGCCCAAGTGGGCACCGTGGCCACCAAGTACATCAAGGGCTACGGCATCCGCATCGCCTTCGGGCTGGCGGTGTGCGGCTGCGCCATCTCCATCCTCCTGAAGATGATGGCCAAGTGGTTCCCCGCCTACGGAGGGGCTTTTGACGGCTCGGCCACGGCCCTTATCCTCGGCTTGGTGGCGGCCATGTCCCTTTATATCGGCATCCGCATGATTATCGGGGCCAAGCAGGAAGTCGCAGCCAAAAAGGCCGCCCAGGTCTCGGTGGCCGGACGTTGACCCCGGATTACCTGATAAGGAGAGAAATTATGGCCAAAAAGCTTAGCTGCTGGGCCCTGCTGATCATCTTGCCCTTCGCCCTCCTCTGCGGCTGCGGAGAATTGGGCAAGGTGGACCAGGGCAGAGTCATTGAGTTCAACGAAGCCAAAGGCACCGTCACTTTTATCCAGGACGTCAAGGCCGACTTGGGAAATCCCGATTACAGCGGCGCGCCCCATGTCTATTCCCTGCCTAAAGACCCCAATGAGCGGGGCGCGGACCCCAAGGCCGGCAAAAGGATGAAACTGGATGCCAAGGCCAGGGAAATCGTGATTTTCGATGACGCCTCCAAAGGCTTCAAGAAGATCACCTACACCCTGATCGATGAGAAAGACGGCGTGGCCAAAGACAATCCCCTGGTGGCGGGCAAGAAGTTCCCGGTAGTGGATAAGGCCAAAAAGACCGTCACCATCTATTCCGGCAGGCAGAGGATCTTGATCACCTTCTCCTTGCCGGAGGAATACTTCGCCCTGCCGGACAACACCTGGGAGGCGGGGGACGAAGTCCGGGTCTATTACAAGGAACCGGGCAAGGCCCTGAGGTTTATGAACATCTCCCAAACCGACATCTTTAAGAAATAGGCGGTTCCAAGACCATAAAACCAGGCCAGGGGGGAAAAGGGAAAGAGGGAAAAAGGGGAAAAGTATTTCAATTAATTTCCCCTTTTCACCCTTTCCCCTTTTCCCCCCCTTTTTATATCATGGACCGGTACTCGACATTATTTCTTCAGGGCATAGGTATTTATCAGTGGCGTCACTAGATCAAATCTCCCGGCGGCGAAATCTCCTGGGCAAGGTGGGAGCCTGCTGCTGCCTGCTGCTGTTTCTGGCCTTGCTGGACGGCCTGGTGGCCCGGTTCCGGGAACCTTTCAATGTCTTGAAGGTTCTCCCGGGAACGTCTTTGGAGATTAACGGCCCTCTCCAAGAAGAAGCCCAGGGGGTTGGGGATTTGACCTATACCGCCGGTTCCCCCAAGCTGCGGGTATCTTTTGAGGCGATGCATAAAGGCTACTTCCTGGGCGGGGACATGTGGCGCGGTCGGCTCCTCGTGGACCCCCAGACCCCGCCGGGAGAATATCCCCTAACGATGGGGGTCAAGGGGAAGACTCCGCCCAAGCCCCTGCCCCCTTTCCAGGTGATAGTCTTTGCCGACGCCTTAAGCTTACAGGACAGTGACAAGTCCCTGCTCCGCCGCCACTGGGGTCTTTCCCCCTGGGGGACCGCAGCCTCTTTTCTGCCGGCTATTCTCCTGTGTTTTGGTGGAGTGTTTTTACTTTCCCAGAAGCGTGAAAGGCTCCTTATGGCTATGGGCCGGGCGGAAATCTACCGGGTGGCCTCCGGGGAGGGGGGATGCGTCATCGGCTTCGGTTTGGGAACCGATCACGGGTTGCAGACGGGAAGCCGGGTGCGGATTTTGGATAACCAGGAGCATGAAGTGGGGACCGGAGAAGTGCAGGAATCCACGGCCACCGATTCCCTGGCCCTGGTGCACTCCGAGCAAAAGATCAAGCCCGGCTACATCGTGTGCCGGCGCCGGGATTGATGCGGTTTGCGGTTTTTGGTAGAGATTTTCACTTCTTCACTTGTCATTTGCCGCCGCCTGAGATATGGGAATTAATAGGAGAATCATCATAACGCGGTCTGGGGATCCCGTGGCGCCGGCGCCGGCCGGCCGCCCGGGTCCGCCGGTAAAGGGAAGCAGCTTGTTTAAGTCCATGTGGCAACGCCTGAGCCTGCGATCCCGCATTTTTCTGCTGTTGGCCGCTCTGATCCTGACTACTCTAGGGGGCGGGCTGATCACCCTCTGGCACACCAGGGCCATGGATATCCTGATCTCCTCCCTGGTCGACAAGCACGTGGCCTCATTCCAGGCCGCGGAGGAACTGGAAACTTCCCTGTTGATGCAGAAGGGTTTTGCCACCTATTATTTCCTGGACGGCAATCCCGACTGGCTGCGGCAGCTCAACCAATACCATCAAGCCTTTCAGGATTGGCTGCAAAAAGCCCGAAAATCGGCCTACACCGAACCCATGGTGGAAAGCATCGACCAGATCGAATCCCAGTATCAACGCTACCGGGAATCCCGGGAACGGGTGATTGAATTATACCGGCAGGGCCAAAGGGAAGAGGGGGCCAAGCTCCACTGGGAAGTCCGCAGCCAGTTTACCGCGCTCTTTGATCTGTGCGAACGCTATAAGCTGATTCATGAATACACTATTACCAGGGCCCGCACCGAGAGCCAGACCCGGGCCCGGTTCATCAACACCCTGGCCCTGGCGGTGATGCCCGGAGTGGCCATCCTGGGAGCATTGTTGGCCTACATCTTGTTCAAACAAATTTTATCCCCCATCAGGCAGTTGGCCCTGGAAGCGGGTCCCGCTCCCAGCGACACCGTCTTGCCGGATGAAGTAAGGGCCTTGAGCCGCCGGGTCCACAACCTGATGGAAAACGTGGACCAGGCCCAAAGCGAGCTGGAGCGGAGCCAGGAGCACCTGGCCCAGGCGGAGAAGTGGGCCCTGGTGGGAAAACTCGCGGCCGGCGCGGCCCATAGCATCCGCAATCCCTTGACTTCCGTGAAGATGCGCCTGTGGTCCATGAACCGCTCCCTGGACCTGAGCATCCCCCAGAAAGAAGACCTGGAGGCCATTTCCGAAGAGATCCGCCATATCGACACCATCGTCAGCAATTTCCTGCAATTTTCCCGGCCCCAAAAGCTCCAAAGGGTGATGATCAGCCCCTCCGAGGTGGTGGACCAGGCCCTGAACCTCTTGAAAAACCGTTTGCACCTGTATGAGGTGAAGGTCAACCTGGAACGCCAAACATTTATGCCGCAAATTATGGCCGATCCCGAGCAATTGCGGGAAGCCCTGGTTAACCTGGTGGTGAACGCCTGCGAAGCCATGGTGGGGGGCGGCGCACTGACCATCCGGGAGGAGAAGGGAGAAGACGAGGTTTTGGGCAGGGTGGCGGTCCTCAAGGTGACCGATACCGGACCGGGAATCCCCCCGGCCATTCAAGACCAGGTCTTCCAGCCCTTTTTCAGCACCAAGGAGGAAGGCACCGGCCTGGGGCTATCCATCGCCAACCGCATCGTCAAAGACCACGGCGGCCGTCTGGAGCTTTTTTCCCAGGAAGGCCGGGGCACAACTTTTATCATCACCTTGCCGTTTCCCGAGGATTAATATCATTTTCTCTTTCAAAAGAAAGAATCTGCAAGGTAACATAATGATAATCTTTATTTTTAACGGAAAACGGAAAACCCAAAACGGAAAACGGTAAAAGGCATGGGCCACATCTTGATCGTCGACGATGACCCGCAGTTGCGCCAGAGCTTTGAAAAACTCTTGTACGCGGAAGGCCACCGGGTAAGGACCGCGGCCACCGGAGAGAACGCCCTGGAGATGGTGCGCTCAGAGGTCCCCGACCTGGTAATCATGGACGTTAGGCTGCCGGGGATGAGCGGCCTGGAGACCTTCCGGGCCCTGCACGAGACCGAGCCTAAGCTGCCGGTGATCATCATGACCGCGTACGGCACTACGGAGACCGCCATCGAGGCCACCAAGCTGGGGGCCTTCGAATACGTGCTCAAGCCCTTCGATATTCCGGACATCCTGGCGCTCATCGCCCAGGCCCTGGACGCAGGCCGGTTCATGCGGTCCCGGGTGGAGATGAACGTGCTTCCGGAAGAAACCTCCGGGGACGCCATCGTCGGCATCAGCAAGCCCATGCAGGAAGTCTACAAGGCCATCGGCCGGGTGGCGGCCACTGACGCCACCGTGCTCATCCGGGGCGAGTCAGGCACCGGCAAGGAACTGGTGGCCCGGGCGGTTTACCAACACAGCCTGCGGGCGAATAAGCCATTTTTGGTGATCAATTGCGTGGCCATACCCGAGACTTTGCTGGAGAGCGAACTCTTCGGGTACGAAAAGGGGGCGTTCACCGGCGCGGTCAACCGCCGGGTGGGAAAATTCGAACAGGCCCACGGAGGCACCGTCTTTTTGGACGAAATCGGAGACATGCCCTTCAGCATCCAGTCCAAGATTCTCCGGCTGCTTCAGGAAAAGAGCATCGAGCGGCTGGGGGGCCGGGAGCCCATCCCCGTGGACGTGCGCATCCTGGCGGCCACCAACCGGGACCTGGAAGCAGCCCTGGCCGACGGCCGCTTCCGGGAAGACCTCTATTACCGGCTGAAAGTGGTCACCATCTGGCTGCCCCCGTTGCGGGCCCGGATGGGGGATATTACCCTGCTGGCCGAATACTTTCTGGCCCGGTTCGCCAGGGAGATGGAACTCCCCAACCCCGGCGTCACTCCGGAGGCCAAGCTGCTGCTCAACAACCACCCCTGGCCCGGCAACGTCCGGGAACTGGCCAACGCCATGCAAAAGGCCCTGATCTTCAGCCGGGGCTATCCCATCCATCCCGAGGATATCTCCCGGGCCATCGGCGCTGAAGCCGCGGCCTCCAGGACCGACGAAGAGCGCACCCAGGAGGCCATCCGCCAGTGGGTGCGGCAGACCATGCTGACCGGCGCTGGAGACAGCCTGTTCGAAGCCTTCATGGACCGCTTCGCTTCCCTGGTGATCAGCGAAGCCCTGGATCTCACCAACGGGAACCGCAGCCGGGCCGCTAAACTATTGGGTATTTCCCGCCCCACCCTGCTCTCTAAGATCGACAGATACCGCTTGAAGGTGGAAACCTCCATCAAGAGCGAGCAGGGGTGATCTTTTACAGAGTGTAAAAAATATCGACACCATCCCAACCTGAAATCACTGGCCTATCCCTGATTATCCTTAAATTTCAAGATATTACGGCCAGGGCGGGCCGTTTTTCGCCTTGGCACGGCCGTTGCTCCTTAGGGTCGATAACAAGGTAAAACCAGTGAAAACTCCAGAAAGAATCCTCATCGCCGACCGCAACCGCCATGTCAGAGATTTTCTGCGGCGGGAGCTGCTGACCGAAGGCTACCAGGTGGAGGCGGCCCGGGACGGCCGCGAGGTTTTGGACCTGCTCGGCGCCCGGACTCCTCCGGACCTCTTGATCCTGGACTTGGAGCTGCCTTACGTCACCGAACTCAAGGTGTTGGAATTGCTCCATGAACAATTGCCTTCCCTGCCGGTGATCATCCACTCCTTTCTGCCGGAATCGGAGAGCCACCTGCCGGAAGCCGCCACTTTCCTGGAAAAGCGGGAGGACATCGATCTTCTGAAAGAGGTGGTGGCCGAACTACTCTGCAAAAAGAATATTGCCTCTCCAGGACCTGAAATGATAACCGCGGATGAGAAAATCGAATCCCATTGACAACGGCTCCTTGACCATATAACTTATAGAAAATACGACGTTTATTTGAGTAAAAACCAAGAACTAAGAACTAAAAACTAAAAACTGTATCATTCCCATTTATTTATTTTTCCTCTACACTCTGCTTTGCCAGAATTACCTGGAAAGCCAATTTTAGAAAACGGTGATGCAGATGTGGGACTTACAGATGCTGTTCGGAAAACTGGCCCTGGCCGCGGTTATCGGCGCGGCCATCGGTTTCGAGAGGGAAACCCACGGCCAGGCCGCGGGGCTGCGCACCAATATCCTGGTGTGCGTTGGGTCCTGCCTGTTGATGATGCTCTCCCTGCACATGGAGGCCCTCCACCGCCATCTGGGAGTGGCTGATTCGGTGGTGCGCCTGGACCCCGGCCGGATCGCCTCCTACGCCATCGCCTCCATGGGTTTTCTCGGCGCCGGCGCCATCATCACCGGCAGGGGGTCCGTCCGGGGCCTGACCACCGCGGCCAGCCTCTGGATCGTCACCGGCATGGGCCTGGCGGTGGGCGCCAACTATATCTTCCCCGCAATTTTCAGCGTGGTCATCAGTCTCGTGGTCCTTTACGGTTTTCGCCGCATCAAGGGTATCTTTCCCCGGGACGAACATACTGTCCTGAGCTTGAAATTCGACAAGATGGACCGGACCTTGGACCCCATAAAAACCATTCTGAGCGATTATGGAGTATCGATTCAATTTATTAATTATAGAGTTGAGTTTCCAGGAGAAACAGTGACTTATCGAATACGCCTGCAAAGCAAAGAAGACAAACCCTGGGGGCAGATCGTCAAAAAAATTTCGGAAAGCAAGGGATTGAAAGAATTTTCCTGGACGGAAGGCGAAGTCCCTTAAAAACAGTTTTTAGTTTTTAGTTTTTAGTTTTTGGTTAAGAGCAGCATAGATAATTGCACCTGGAAACTCTCTGCGCCCTCTGGGTCTCTGCGGTAAAAAAACACCGCAGAGACGCAGAGGGCGCAGAGATAGAGAAATCCACCAGGGAAGGCTTGATCCCTTAATCCCAAAACCCATGGCCGGCATTTTTCAACGATTGAAGAGCATTTTCGGCGGCGGCGAGCCCGAGCCCCCAATTTCCCTGGAAGAACTGCGCGCGGCCTTCAAAACCAAGTACCACGCCTTCAAGGTGCTGCTTAACGCCAACAATACCGCGCTGCAGCTCATGACCGACATGGAGGCCGCGCTCCACGGCAACTTCAGCTTCGGCATGACCTTTATCCGCTCCCACTGCACCGCGGTCTGCGTCAATGTCTATTCCCTCATCCGCTCCCTGAATGAATTGTCGGGGGATCGCTACCAAGCCCTGGAACCGGTGTTTATGTCCATCAGGGCCAAGATCGAAGACCTCCTCTCCAAGAGGCAGGCCCTTACCTTGACCGACCTGGTTCTGCCCCTGGAGGCGGTGACCAAGGAGATGGCCGACGGGGTGGGGAGCAAGATGGCCAACTTGGGGGAAATCAGAAGCCGGCTGCCCCAAATCCGGGTACCCGAGGGTTTGGCCGTCACCGCCGCGGCCTATGAACTATTTCTGACCCAAAACGGTCTCCAGGATGAGATCAACCGCCGGCTGCAGGCTTTGGAGATGCAGGACATCTCCGACCTGTACCGGGCCAGTTCGGAAATCCAGATGTTGATCATCAACGGGGAAATTCCCCCGGAGTTGGAAGAGGCCGTCACCCGGGCTTTTGACAGCCAATTTTCGCTCTCGTCTCCCGCCCCCCGGGTCGCCCTGCGTTCCAGCGCCATCGGCGAAGATGCGGCAGATACATCGTTTGCCGGCCAATACCGCTCCGAACTCAACGTCAGCCGGGAGAATATCTTTACCGTATATAAAGAGATCCTGGCCTCCAAATACGCCCTCACCGCCACCTCCTACCGCCTGCACAAGGGAATCCGGGACGAAGACGTGGCCATGTGCGTGGGGGTGATGGCCATGGTGGAGGCAGTGGCCGGGGGGGTGATGTATTCCCGGGACCCCATGGACATCCGCAGCAACGCCGTCTTTATCAACGGAGTCCACGGGCTGGCCAAGGCGGTGGTAGACGGCAGCGTCACCCCGGACTTATGGGTGGTTTCCCGCCAAGAGCCTTTGAGCATTATCAAAAAAAGGATCAGCGACAAGAAACATCAGGTGGTCTGCCTGCCGGAGGAAGGCTGCGTCCTCCAGCCCAATCCCCAGGCAAAGGAGCCGTCCCTGACCGACGACCAGGTCCTGGAACTGGCCCGCATCGCCCTGCTCCTGGAGGAGCATTTCCAGGCTCCTCAGGATATCGAGTGGTGCATCGACGGCCAAGGCCGAATCTTTATTCTCCAAAGCCGCCCTTTGAAGCAGATGGCAGTAAGCCGTGAGGCCCCGGCCGTATCCTCCCCCATCGACCACCCCTTGCTGCTTAAAGGGGGGGAGGTGGCCAGCCCCGGGGTGGCCGCGGGGCCGGTCTACGTGGTGAAGAACAACCTGGACCTTCTCCAATTCCCGGAGGGCGCGGTGCTGGTGACTTCGCTGCCCCATCCCGGCTGGGCCCCCCTGCTGACCCGGGCCGCGGCGGTGGTCACCGACCGGGGCGGCGTCACCGGGCATTTGGCCAACGTAGCCCGGGAATTTTCCATTCCCGCACTCTTCAATACCGGGGACGCCACCCTGAAGCTGCCCCACGGAACCATGATAACCGTGGACGCGGACGGCCACGCCGTCTATCAGGGCCGGGTGGATTCCCTGCTCCAGGCGCCGCCGTTGAAAAAAGCCCTGATGCTGGGCACCCCGGTATATCATACCCTCAAAGAGGTGATGGCTTATATCACCCCGCTGAATCTTACCGACCCCCAAGGTGCGGACTTCAAGCCCCAAGGCTGCCGGACCCTCCATGATATCACCCGCTTTGCCCATGAAGTGTCGGTGAAGGAGATGTTCTCCATTGATCAGGCCAAGGCCTGGAGCAAGTATTTCATCAAACGCCTGAAAAGCAACGTGCCCCTGCAGTGGTGGGTCCTCAACCTGGAAGACGGTTTTAAGGCTGATGTCCCCGGCAAAGAAGTGGAGCTGGCCAACATCGCCTCCATCCCCATGTTGGCGCTGTGGGAGGGAATCACCACGGTCCCCTGGGAAGGGCCGCCGCCGGTGGACACCAAGGGTTTTCTCTCCATCGTCATGGGCGCGGCCACGGACCCCAACCTGGAGACCGCGGGGGGCACCATCTACGGCAACCAGAATTACTTCATGATCTCCAAGGAGTTTTGCAATCTCACCTCCCGCCTGGGTTTTCATTTTTCCACGGTGGAGACCCTGGTGGGCGGGGAATCTTTCGAGAATTACATCCGTTTCACCTTCAAGGGCGGAGCCGCGGACTACCCCCGCCGGGTGCTCCGGGCCAAGTTCGTGGGGGAAATCCTGGAGCGCTACCATTTCCAGGTGGATGTCCAGGAGGACTCGCTGTTTGCCAGACTGGAGGGGGAACCCGGTGATTACATGCTCTCCCGCCTGCGCATCCTGGGCTACATCACCATCCATACCCGCCAGATAGACATGGTGATGCTGAATGACGCGGACGTCCAGTATTACCGGGAAAAAATCATTAAGGATATTGACGGTTCCATCCTGCCCCTCCCCTAAACTCCCTCTTCCTGATAATCATTAAAAAAAACCAGGCTGTATTGATTTTCGAAATCCCATGCCTACTTTTATGCCAAGACGCCTATTTCATTTCTGAAATCATAAAGATGCAAGGAGGGATAACAATGTCTTGTGTAGAAAAAGTCAAAGCCGGATACCGGGTGGACGGTTTGGACCTGATCCGGGCCAATTGCGGCTGCGGCGGCCTCACGGGGCCGGGGGGCTCGGGAGTGGGCGATTGCTGCCTCACCTTCTCCACGGTCAAGCATGAAGGCGATAAGGTCTTTTACGTGGGGAAAAAAACCACCCCGAACACTTCCAATAATTATGAGTGGGGTTATCGGGTCAAGAAAGGCAGCCATGAGGTGGACGTGAAGATGCTGGACACCCGGGGACCCGCGCAGTTCAAATTCGGCGGCGTTGAACCCCCGCCGTTGTCCGCGTTTACCGCCAAGGGTTGGACCGTGGTGGATCAATACGAGCGGCCCGTAGAGGGAACCGGCGAACCGCTGCCGGAATGGTGCGCCAGCGCGGAATCCGCCTGCATCCGCCCCTTTGTGGAAACGGAAACCGGCAAAGGGGATAAGAAGTAATTTTAGGCCATTACGAAACAGAGCTTAAGAGGCAGGGTCCGGGGCCCCTGCCTTTTTTAAGCCTACAAGGTTCCCAGGAACTTGATAAAGGCCTTCAGATAAAGCGGGTCATAGATCTGGCTCTTGTGCCAGTCGTCGCACATGGCTTGCAAAGTCTCCCGGGGCGGGCTGGCCAGCCGCCAGGGGCGATCCTCGGTCATGGCCTCAAAAGAATCCACAATGCGCAGGATGCGGGCCCAGGGATGGATGTCGGCCAGGTGGAGGTTCCCCGGGTAACCGGAGCCGTCGCCGTTTTCATGGTGCTGCTGCACCATCATCAGGGCATCGTTACTGATGCCGCCAAAATTTTTGAGAATGCGGTAACCCCGGGCCGGATGCTTTTCCACCAATTCCCTTTCATCCTCGGTCAAGGGTCCCTTCTTCTGCAACACCTCCGCCGGCACCTGGGTGAGGCCGATGTCGTGCAGCAAGGCCCCCAGGCCGAAGGCCCTGGCTTTGTCCGGATCCCAGTGCAGGTGGGAGACAAAGGCCAGGCCCAGCAGGCAGACATTGAGGCTATGGGTATAGCGGTCCCGGTCGTGGCGGCGAATATCGAAGATAATTCCCCGGTGGACTTTTTCCTGGCCGAGGAGATGCAGCAAACCGTCGATACATTTCAAGGATAAATTCAGCTCCTCAGCGGCCCGGTCCTGGGTAGAAGAAAAGAAATTCCGGGCCCAAACTTCCAACACTTCATAGTTGAGAATGGCCTTCTCCAGAACACTGCGCCGGGGGGATTCCATATCCTCCTCCAGGCGGCGTTCCAGGTGGCCGAGCACCGCGTTCACCTCAGCCACGGGAAAATAGACGCTGGAGATTTTCACCTGCTGCAATTTTTGGCGCCACTCCGGGGGAAAGACCTGCCCTTGGGGGCAGCAGAGGATGAAGCGAGGCTCAGGGGCGCCCTTGAGCTTGATTTTTAGATAAATGTCAAAGGGCGCAGCACCGTCTTCGGGCAGTTGTCCGAAGGGTAGGGGCGCGTATCCCAGGGCCTGGTCTTCATCCGCGGTAGTGGCGATTTCGCTGAGACTGAAGGGAAAATCGAGGATCTGGCCGGTTGTCCCAGGCCCGGAATTTCCTTTCGGTTTGGAAAAGACACTGATTTTGTCGGAATCCATCGCCGCCTTCCAGGGGAAAAGATGATTTGTGGCTAATGCAGGAATAATTTAGCCTAACTTGTCAGGCATTGACAATCAATTTAAAATAGCAAAGATCATACCTGTCGTTACCAACTCATGGAGATTATTTAATGAAAAGCTACCGTCAGGAACTCTGGTTCCAGGTCCCCGGCCGCCGGGCCTTCATCAACATCACTCCCCAAGTGGCGCGGTGTCTCAAGGAAAGCGGTGTCCAAGAGGGATTTGTGCTGTGCAACGCCATGCACATCACCGCCTCCGTCTTCATCAATGACGACGAATCCGGCCTGCACCACGACTACGAGGTTTGGCTGGAGCGGCTGGCGCCCCACGCGCCCGTCTCCCAATACCGCCATAACGTGGGGGAAGACAACGCCGACGCCCATTTAAAAAGACAGATCATGGGCCGGGAGGTGGTGGTGGCCGTGACCCAGGGCAAGCTGGACTTCGGCCCCTGGGAGCAGATCTTCTACGGAGAGTTTGACGGCGGCCGGCGAAAAAGGGTGCTGGTGAAGATCATCGGGGAGTGAGGAGGCGTTTCTCTTTCCTGGAAAAAAGGCCTCACGCAAAGACGCCAAGGCGCAAAGAAAGACGCAAAAAATCAAGAATTGGAGGGGCGGCTTCCGGCGCACCCAAAAGCGCATAAAAAATGGAGCCGGGATGATCCCGGCCCCATTTACCGGCAGCTCCCCGGTTACTTTGCGGCCGGGGCCTTCTCGGGGGTGATGCCCTGCTCTTTCAGCATTTGCAGATATTTTTCCGGGTCTTTCTTGAAGACTTCAATGCAACTGGCGCAACAAAAATAGACCCGCTGGCCCTTATAATCCGCATAGACGTCCTTGTTGACCTTACCGCCCATGACCACACACGCGGCCTGGGTTTTGGGCGCGTCCGCGGCCGGGACCGGGCCCGCCAGGAACAGGGATAGAACCAACGCCAAAATCACCGACTTGACCATAGTTTTTCACCTTTAGATGGAGTTGATGGAAATATCTATTCAGGAAAATATAATCCCCGGATTTTGGTTTGCAACTTGAGACCTCTGCGAAAGCCTTTTTTTGTCATTCTGGTCAGAATGACAGAAGAGAGGCTTGCAAAGTTAGTCCGATAGGCCATGATCTACTCGGAGAGGTCCCAGTCTTTAAAAAAGAACCCCAGCAGCAACTTGGTGAAGCCGAAAACATAGAACAATTCGGCGCTGTGGCAGGCCCCGAGCTTCTCGTAGGGTATTTGGCCCTGCTGGGAATCTTCCGCCAGCACCGCCGCCGCCCCTGCGGGGATTTGCCGGGTAAAGCGATAGAACCAGGTTTGTTGCGGGTTTGGGGAGATGTGGCCAAAAACCAGGCCCAGGACCCGAACCATTTGGCGGAGAAGAGTTGATCAAGCCGCTCCCAAACCTCCGCGGCCGATTTCCCCGGCAGCTTGAGGCCCGGGCCCTGGCGGGGAGTCCAGATAAAAAAGATCATTCCAAATTAATTGGCGTCTTGGTTAAAGCCTGGCGGCTATAGGATTATGCATTAAATCCTCTAAAAGGCTGAAAGCTTTTGAAGCTATCAGCTTTCAGCTTTCAGCTAAAAAAATCATTCCAAATAATTCGCGTCTTGGTTAAAGCCTGGCGGCCATAGGATTAGCCGCATTAAATCCTCTAATAAGCTGAAAGCTGACCGCTGAAAGCTTCCCTTCCCCCCAAATATCACTTCCCCACCGCCAGGATCTCAGCGATCATTTTTTCACACGCGGAATAGGGATCGATCTTCCCGGCCAGGATTTCCTGGAGCAGCTCCTCCATCCGGCCGCTTTGGTCCAGCCGGGCCATCAGGGTCCGGTATACCCCTTCATGCAGCAGTTCCAGGAATTCCTGGCGGACCCGCTGATAACGGGCGGCCTTAAAGGCCTCGCCCCGGTCTTCCCCTAAAAATTCCTGATGCTCCCTCACCCCGGCCAGCAGTTCCTCGATGCCCTGGTCTTCCTTGGCCTGGGTCAGAAGGACCCTGGGCTTCCAGGATTGGGTTTTGCGGATGTTCTGCAACTCCAGCATCTGCAGCAAGTCCTGCTGGGTGCGGGAGGCTCCTTCCCGGTCAGCCTTGTTCACCACCAGGATGTCGGCCACCTCCAGGATACCGGCCTTGATGGCCTGGATATCGTCCCCCATTCCCGGAACGGTGACCACCACGGTGGTGTACGCGGTGGCCGCGATCTCCACTTCATCCTGGCCCACGCCCACGGTTTCCACCAGGATATAATCCTTCCCCATGGCGTCCAACACGGTGATCACCGCCCGGGAAGAGGCGGTGAGGCCGCCGAAATGCCCCCGGGTGGCGAGCGACCGGATAAAGACCCCTTCATCCAGGGCATGGCGCTGCATGCGGATGCGGTCTCCCAAAATCGCCCCGCCGGAGAAAGGGCTGGTGGGGTCCACCGCCACCACTCCCACGGTATGGCCTTCTTGCCGCAGAAGTTGGGTCAGGCGGTCGGTCAAAGTGCTCTTGCCCACCCCGGGAGAACCGGTGATGCCAATGATATGGGCCCGGCCGCTGTGGGGGTAAAGCCTCTTTAAGATCTCCCGGGCCCCGGGCACCCCGTCATCCAGATCCCGCATCAGGCGGGCCGCGGCCCGCACCTCCCCCCGCAGGATCTGCTCCACCACCTCCTGGGCATGACTCATAAAATCCTTCCCCCTATCGCCGGGCCGTTAAAGCCGCCCCGGTCCAAATGCTTATATACCAATTCCGCCTTCAAATGCAACCGACTTGCAAGATAACATATCGATAATCTTATTTTTTTAACGGATAACGGAAAACGGTTATTTTATTTATAAGTGGGGGAGGGCGGAATGGCGAAGGAAAAGCGGGAAGGCCAAGGGTTAATCCGCAGCGCGGGAAGATGGATCACCCAACTCCACCGCTAGGGATATCTCACGCCAAGCCGCAAAGACGCCAAGAATCATTATTATTTAATGACTCTTGCGTCTTTGAGCCGGCGTCAGGCAGGAACTTGTTGATCCGAAAATCAGACCACCAGGGAGCCTAAACTGGCCCGGGGAGTCATGGTCTGCTCCTCGGCCATTTTGATCTCTCCCTTTCTCGACTTCTCACAGACTTCTTCCCAGGCGTTCCGCAACTGGGTGAGCATATTGACCACTTCCATCAGGGCCGCGGTGTCCCAGTTAAGATTGGCCCGGGTCAGATGGGCGGTCATAAAGTTATAGAGATGGAAGAGATTAGCGGCCACCTCCTTCCCTTCCTGGAAGTTGAGGGAGGCATTCAGTTCGGCGATGATGTCCAGGGCCTTGCCGATATAAAGCCCTTTGCCGGCGGCGTCCTGGGCAGCCATCTTCGCCTTCGCCTGATTTAGAAACGAGATGGCCCCATCGTAGAGCATCACCACCAGTTGCAGACGATCGGCGGTGCTCACCTGGGTGGAGACGTACTGCTTGTGGACGGTTTGGGTGTACATGGGCCACTAACCTCCTGCTTTCTTGTCCAAAGATTATTTCTTTACTCCATTGATCACTCTTAATTGCTGCTGCTGGTCAGTTTTTTCAACTGGGTGGATAAGTACTCGGATTGTTGATTCAGCGTCGATAAGATCGCATCCACCCGGGCAAATTGTTCCGTGAGGCGCCGGCGCACCGCCTCCACCCGCCGTTCTTCGGCTTCAATTTTGGCGTCTATGCCGTCAATAATGTCCTGATAATTGTTGATGAGAATATTCACCGGCCCGGAAGTAAAACTCAAAAGATCATCCAGCTTCTCTGAAAACTGGCCGTTTTTTCCCATTTGCAGCCGCACGGTGCCGGTATAATTGCCGTCCACCAGGTTGATTTTCACGGCCAGGCCGTATTCATCATAGCCGCTCTGACCGGTAAGGGTGTCCCCGGAGACCGTGGCCGCATGGCCGTTAATGGTCCCTCCGGTCAAGACGCCGCCGGCCACGGTCGCGGTCACGTCATAGGTCCCCGGCTGGGTGATGCCGGGCAGCGAACTGTAATAGGTGATGTTCCCGGCGAGGTCATCGCTGACCCCCCGGAAATAAGCGGACATCAACCGGGCCACCCCGGTGGGGTTGCTCCCCAGGGCCGAGGTCAGGGTGCTGCTGTCGATGACCAGTTGCCCGAAGGTGTCGGAGGTTTCATCTACGTCGGTGGTGATGCCGATTTGGGCCAGGTTGAGATAGGGATCGTTGGGATCTTTAAACCCCGGGGCATTGCCGGAGCCGATGGCATTCAACGCGCCCTTGACGATCTCCACGGCGTAATTTCCCAGGAGAATCCCCGCCTCCCCGGTGGTGGAATCGAAGTTGGTCTGCTCCTTGATATAGGAGATCACCCCGTTGAATTTTTCCACCAGGTCTTCGATCTTCTCCTGCATGGCCGAGGTATCGTCGTTGACGGTCACCTGCACCGCGGTGCCGGAGGTATTCAGCAGACTGAGGGTGACCCCGGAAATGACGTCGCCGATGACGTTGGTGGAGCGCTCGATCCAGGTGCCGGCAGGATAACCGTCCACCCTGATCTGGGCGTTCTGGGCCGCCTGGGCCAGGGTAAAGGTAGCGGATTCAAAGTTTTGGGTGCCCCCGGTGCCGTCCAGGGTGGTGAGCGCGTCGTCAATGGCAATGGTATTGGTGGACCCGGAGCCGTTCCCCTGAAGCTGGAGGCGGTAGCGGGTGGCCCCATAGGACGCGCCCATGTCCAGCACCGTGGCGGTGACCCCGGGGTTGGCGCCGCTGGCGTTGATGGCCGCGGCCAGGTCCGACAGAGTGGCCCCGTCGGCCACGGAGATGGACACCGCGGCCCCGCCGGCGTAGGAAAAGGCGAAGACCTTGGCGCTGCCGCTACTGTTGACCACAGTGGTGCTGGCGCTCAAACCAGAATGAACCTCGATTTCGTTTTGCGCCAGTTGATTAACCAGGACCTGGTGGGTGCCGGAAGTGGCGGAGGAGGAGGCCGTGGCGGTGAGGACGCTGGTGGAGCTGCTGCTGGCGATTTTGCTCACGAACTTGGTCAGGGTGTTCATGCTCGCGGCCGAGGTCCTCAGATCCGTCATCTTGGTATTCAGGTCCTCCAGCGCGGTAATTTTTTCACTCCATTCCGACTTCCAGGACTCAAAGCGCTCGATTTGAGCACTCTCCACCTCCACCAACTTGTCGATGATGCTGGCGAAGTCGACGTCGGACCCCAGGCCGCTAAAGGTAATGGAGGGTTGGTAGTAAGTGCTGACGCCGGATATCCCTGAAGTAGTGGCCATCTGCCGCTCCTAAGCTTCCTCTGCCGTTGTTTGCTTTTGAGGATGCAAAGGCCATACCAAACGTCAAAATGTCGCTGGCTCAGTATTTACGGGGGTGAGAGGCTGGTGGGGATGGGATTGGGGCAGGGAAGGATTTTCCTCCCTGCCCCGGAGAAGAGGTTAAATTATCCGCTTATCAGTTGCAGGGCCAACTGCGGCAAGGAGTTGGCCTGGGCCAACATCGACACCGCCGCCTGCGTCAGGATCTGGTTGCGGGTGAATTCCGTCATTTCCACGGCCACGTCCACGTCGGAGATCCGGGATTCTGCGGCCTGTAAGTTCTCCGCCTGGATGGAGAGAACGGAAACGGTGTTGGTCAGCCGGTTCGCCAGGGCGCCCAGGTTGGCCCGGATGTTGTCCTTGGTGGCAATGGCGCTGTCGATGGCTCCGAGGGCCACCTGCGCCGCCGACTGGGTGCTGATGGTGGAGCCTGCGCCCGTGCCGGCGCCGCTGCCCACCCCCAGAGCGGAAGCGGTGGCGCGGTCGATCTTGACGTAGTAGTAGTCTTCCGCCGAACTGTTGCCGGTGCCGAAGTGGATCTTCATCTGCTGGGTGCCGTCCACCGCAGTGCCGGAGAGACTGCCGTCCAGCAGTTTCACCCCGTTGAAGTCAGTGGCGGTGGCAATCCGGGTGATTTCCGAAGCCATGGCCTGGTATTCACTGTCCATGATCAGACGTTGCGCAGTGGTGTAAGTGCCGGTGGCCGCCTGCTCCGCCAGCTCTTTCATCCGGGTCAGCTTTTCGTCGATAACCGAAAGCGCGCCGTCAGCAGTCTGGATCATGGAGACGGCGTCGTTGGCGTTCCGCACCCCCTGGTTCAAGACCCGGATATCCGTGCGCATAATTTCCCGGACCGCCAAACCCGCGGCGTCGTCCTGGGCGCTGTTGATCCGCAGTCCTGAAGACAGGCGTTGCACGGAGGTGGCCAGACGGCCGTAGCTGAGGGACAAGGACCTGGCGGCATTCATAGCCATCAGGTTGTGATTGATGACAAGGCTCATACGTTTTTCCTCCTTGAAAAGTGTAAGACCGCATCCATGCGATACCGAGGAGGCCCCCGGCGGAATTTCTGCCCACCCCCTTTCTCCGCTCTTTTGGACCTACTCAGGTTTCGTATTACTTATCGGCAATTGATGCCGAAACTTTAAGTTCCGCCAAACAACTCTTTTTAAGAATAATAATTAATTCTAATTTTTCCAGGCTTCCTACTTTCGTTGGCATTTTATCAAGCTTAATGATTTATCAATCCGCCCCAAAAACTCACGATACTCATCGTCATTTTATCTCGATAACTTAAGCATATATTGACTTTTTTGCGATAATGCGAAGATAAAAAGGAGATTACCCAAGTTATCTTTCACAATAAAATAATTATACTTTATATTTAACTTAACCATAAACTTGGTTTAACTTAAATCATAACTTAATTTAATTTAGTTAACACTATACTTAACTTAGCTACAACTTAATTTAGCAAAAATTAAAAAAAGTGGTTAAAGCCGGAAGCCGGAGTCTGCCCCGGGGACGACTGCCCCGAAAATGACTTTTAATGAAGGAGCTTTTTAAGATAAAATGGAGTGGCAATTTGCGGGGGGACCATGGGCACCAATTTATCCCGGCTCTACCAGCTCTTTTCCCACGACGACCGGCTCCTGATCCTGATTAACGCCGACCCGGATTCCATTGCCAGCGCCCTGGCCCTGAAGCGCCTGTTGTGGCGCCGGATCGCCGCCTGCGTTATTTCCCCCATCCAGCCCATCACCCGTCCCCAAAACGAACGCCTGGTGGAGCTGCTGGGGATCAGGCTCACGCCCTACCAGGAGGTCAATCCCGCCGAGTACAACCGCAAGGCCCTGGTAGACAACCAGCCGGGGCATCATGAGCTCTTTGCGGCCCACCAGTACGACCTGATCATCGACCACCATCCCCGGCTGCCGGAGACGACGGCCAGGATGGTGGATATTCGCGTTGAATACGGCGCCAACTCCAGCATCATGACCGAATACTTGCGGGCAGCGCGCATTAAACCTTCTTTGAAACTGGCCACCGCCCTCTATTACGGCATCACCACCGACACCGCCAATTTCGAGCGCCCCGCCGTCGAGGCCGACGTCAGGGCCTTCCACTACCTCTTCAAATTCACCCGCCGGGCCCTGATCCGCAGTCTGGAGTTTGCGGAATTCAACATCTCCATGCTCGGGTATTTCCAACAGGCCTTCAGCCGCTACCGCCTCCGGCACCAGAAATTTTACGCCTTTCTGGGGCTGGTGAGCACCCCGGACATCCTGGTGATCCTGGCCGATTTTTTCCTGCGCGCCCGGGAGATTGCCTGGACGGTGGTGGGCGGCATCTACCAGGACAAACTGGTGGTCATCTTCAGAAACGACGGCCTCAGGAAAAACGCCGGCGCCCTGGCAGTGAAGGCCTTCGGCAAACTGGGCTCCGCCGGCGGCCACGCCTCCAGCGCCCGGGCCGAAATCCCCCTGGACCACATCCCGGATATCCCCCCCAACGCCCAGTGGCAACTCTGGCAGGATTTTCTGATGCAGCGGGTGGAGGGAAGAGGGAGAGGGTAGGGAACTAGGGTTTCAGTTTTCAGTTTTCAGTTTTTGGTTGGATGGGTATTGGTGGGGCGGGCCTCAGTGCCCACCAAGATCCAAAACAGGCTTCTGGTCGAATAATTAATAATTTTTTTCCTAATGCCGAATTTAGGTTCAGAATCTGCGATTATTCAAACATGGCAGCAAGGGCCGTTTCATGGATTATATCGAGCAGAAACAAACAAGATAGTATGCATTAGAGGAGAGTGTTAAAGCGCACAGGCGAGACGCCTGAGCCACCAGCCTTTAGCCCACTCCCCTAAATCACTCTCCCCTAATCCGATTAATGAGATCGGACACCGACACCGTTTCCGTAACCGGCAGCAGTTTCACCTCCCCCCCGTAACCCTGCACGATCTCCCGCCCCGCCACTTCGGCCTCGGGGTAGTTGCTGCCCTTGGTGAGGATATCCGGCTTGAAGTTCTGCAAAATCTCCGGGAGTTGCTCGCTGTCGAAGAGGGTGACGTAGTCCACCACTTCCAAGGCCCCTAAGATGCGCAGGCGCTGCTCCTCGCCGATGACCGGCCTCCCATCCCCTTTCACCCGGGCCACCGAGGCGTCCGAGTCCAGGGCCACCACCAGGGCATCGCCCTGGCGCCGGGAGTCCTCCAGGAATTTTATATGTCCCGCGTGCAAGAGATCGAAGCAGCCGTTGGTGAAGACCACCTTCTTCCCCTGGGCCTTAAGGTGGGCCATGACGAAGCCCAGTTCCTTGAGGGTGACGATTTTCTCCTCCAGGTGGACGTGGCCCCGGAGTTCCCGCTCCAGCTCCGAGCGCAGGATGGGCGCGGTGCCCTTCTTGGTCACCACCACCCCCGCGGCCACGTTGGCCAGGTTGGCAGCCAGGGCCGGGTCCCCCCACTGGGCCAGGCCCAGGGTCAGGACCGCGGCCACCGTGTCCCCGGCGCCGGAGACGTCGAAGACCTCCCGGGGAGTGCGCGCCGGGATGCGCCAGGCGCCGTCCCCGTGGATCAGGGTCATGCCCCTCGCCCCCTGGGTGACGAGCAGGCAATCGATTTCCAGGAGAACGCGCAGTTCGCCCAGCTTTTTTACCGGATCTTCCCAGGAGTCCAGAGGAGCCCCCAGCACCTGCTCCACTTCTTTTTGGTTGGGAGTGATGACCGTGGCCCCGGAGTAAGGGGAGTAATCCATCCCCTTGGGATCCACCACCACCGGCAGGCCCGCGGCCCGGCCCCGGCGGATGGCCTCCCGGAGCAGGGCGGGGGTGAGCGCGCCCTTGCCGTAGTCGGACAGGATGACGGCGTTTAATTCAGGCAGCAGCGCGTCCAGGCGCTCCAGGGCCCAGTCCGCGAAGGCCCCGGGCGCGGGAGCCCGGGTCTCCCGGTCGATGCGCACCACCTGCTGCTGGTTGGCGAAGACCCGGGTCTTGCGGGTGGTGCGGCGCCCGGGGTCGGCAAAGAGCCCTTGGGGGTCGATTCCCAGGCGGCTCACTTCCTCTTTAAGAAGGCCGGCGGGGTTGTCGGCGCCGGTCAGGGCCAGGACCTCCACCTTGGCCCCCAGGGCCGCCAGGTTGTTGGCCACGTTGCCCGCGCCCCCCAGGGTGCGGGTCTCCCGCTCCACGTCCACCACCGCCACCGGCGCTTCCGGGGAGATGCGGTCCACCTGGCCCCAGATGTATTCATCCAGCATAAAGTCCCCCAGCACCAGGACCCTGAGGTCCGAGAATTTCTCCAGGGGCAGATCCCGAAGCCCTTCCCAGGAGATCTGGGGATGATCCGGGGGTTGGCGGCGTGTCAGGTCCATGAGGGTGTTCCGTCCGAAAAGTACAAAGTTCAAAGGGTGACGGCGGGCCAAGAGGCCCGGCCTGCCGCCGTCGTTCGATCCCGGGCGGCCAGCCGCGGGCCTCTAGTCGGGTCTTTCCCCCTTCTCGGCAATCAGCCCCGGCCCTTTGCGCAAGCGCTCGCCGATGCCGGGGAGGTAGAGACTGACCCCGATGCGCTGATCGTCCGGCCGGTCGGTGTACGACAGGACCACCCCCCAGCATTGCCGCTGGAGCACCAGGCCGTATTGCCTTTCCAACTTGTTGTTGGTCTCGAAGGTATTACTATAGGTAACCCAGGTTTTCACCGATTTGAAGAGATTGAGATAGGTGGAAACATTGATCTGTTTGGCAAAATCTTTGACGTACAGATAGCCTACGCTAAATAAATGTTGGCGCTTGGAATCCAGAAAGGTGATCCGGGCATTGGTCCGGTTAAAGCCTTCCGTGTAAGGGGAGACCCCCAATTCCAACCCCGTCGCCAACTGGCGGAAGGGGTAATACTCGATTTCCCCCAGGAAATCCGAGAACCGGTTGTGGAACTGGGGGGTGCCGTCCAGGCCCAGGAAAGTGTTGTTGAAAAAGACGCTGTGGCTCAGCCTGAACCACAGTTTTTCCATAACCAGGGCCTGTCCCTGGGCGTTTTGGTCACGACTCAGGAGGTGGCTGCTGAACCCGTAGGTCATGCCGTTGACCCCGCCGATGGGGTCATCCCCTTCCCTGATGGGCAGATTGCGGTTGGCGCGGACCACCCAGCCGATATCATAAGGGTCAAAGGCCGGCAGGCGGCGGGGATCGAAATTGGGGATGTTCCAATACGTGACTTCCGGGCGGATGATGTGCCGGTAAAACTTGGAGTCCCCGGAGTCCCTGCCGTAGTCCTTGACCCAGGAGCTGGAGACCGACACCTTGGCGTCATAGAGTTGCCGGGCCTGGTAGCTGTCCTGGGGGCTGGTGGGGGTATGCTCTTCCAGGGTGAAAAAGGTCTCCCGGAAGCCCACCCGGCCACTGAAGGTAGTCCCCGGCAAGGGTTGGACATCCAACCAGAGTTGGGGGTGCAAATCCAGGCGCTGTCCCACCAAACCCTGCTGCTGATAGAAGTTGGTATAGGAGGAATGAACCCCGAACTGGAGCGGCGTCTTCCCCAGGGGCAGGCTGAGGGTATTCAAGGCGATCCCGGGGAGTTGATTGGCCGGAAATGGATCATCAGCCCGCAGCCGCTGATAATACTTGCCGTAGGCGGTGAAATTGGCCCAGGAAAAATTCCGGGACAACAACCCGGTGGAGATCCGGGTGGGGACGTCCTCCTGCTCCAGATTGCGGCCGAAATCCCCCAGCAGTTCCCGGGAATAGCGGTTGAGGCCCATATAACCGAAATTGAAGTCCTTCAGATAATCAACGTCGCTCACCTTATCCAGAGTGCCCCGGAATTGCCAATCATCGCCCAGGGGCTGGTTGATCATGCCTGCCACCCAATAACGGTGGTTGACCGGGGTATCCCCGGAGCCGTCGCTGAGGGTAAAGCCTCTGATGGTGGCGGCCGCCTCCTGATAGCCCCGGCGGCGCAGTTCTCCGCCCTGCATATAGCCCCGGTTGGTGAGCACGGTCTGGTAAAAGGTGGCGTCCGCGTGGTTGTTGATGGCCCAATAAAAGGGCACTTCCACCACCGTGCCGCCGGCCCGGTGCTGCCCGTACTGGGGAATAAGAAAGCCGCTCTGGCGCTCGGTCTTCACCGGCAGCACCGCGTAAGGGAAGTATAAGACCGGCAACCCGGCCAACTTCATCAGGGCGTTCTGCCCGGTGGCATAGCCTTCGAGGACCACATCCAACTGCCGGGCGGAAAAGCTCCAAACCGGCAGGTCCGCATCGCAGGTGGTGATGGTGGAATTTTCCGCGCGGTAGGAATGCTCGCCGGTTTTGCGGATCAGGTCGCTTTTCACCTGAAAATGGTTTCTGTGGAGGAAGAGACGGGCCCCTTTCATCTCGCCGCAGCGGGTAACGAGGTTGAATTCCCCTTCCTGGCCGCTAAAGATGTCCTCTCCCTGGACCAGGACGACGTTGCCCCGCAACCTGGCGATCTTGGTGGCCTCATTGACCTGGACCCAGTCGGCGGTGAGACGGCGGTCACCCTGGCGAATCTCCACCCGCCCCTCGGCCGTATACGTGTGGCTGGGCGCATCGTAAGTGAGCTTCTCGGCCCGGAGCCACCACGGCCCGCCTTCCAACTGTTCGGGTTTGAACAGCTCCTTTTCGGCAGACCACGCCCCGCCGGCGCTCAGGAAAACGAGAATAATGGCCCAGATCCAAACCCGGTAACGCCCCATGTTCCCCCCCCGGGAGCCCGCGGCTCCAGAGTCGCGTGATCATACCACAGGGACAACCCGCTATCAAGAAACTCGCGGAGGGATAAAAACATTCTTTTCTTTTGGGCAAATATCTTAAAAAACTGGGGAAAATATTGTAACGAAAGAAATGGGGGGGGAACCCCTCCCCGGCCGCCCGAGAGGTTGGCGGACGGGGGCGCCTGACCCGCGGCACGGAGGCCCGCCTCGCCGATTCTTGATAATTCGCAGCCGGACAACGGGACACTCGTTGCCATCAAACTTTTTGCACCACAAGAGCCGCTTGCACACCCGGGTATGCTGGCATATAATGACGTCACACCTTCATCTCCGATATCCTTGCGCCCCCGTAGCTCAGAAATGGATAGAGCAAAGGATTCCTAATCCTTGTGTCCCCGGTTCGAGTCCGGGCGGGGGCGCCATAATATCAAATAGTTATCGAATTTGTAATTTCTGGTTTAGGGCCAGGGATAATCCAGGGATAACCTAATCGCGGAAACAGCCCTTAAAGGTAGGCAAGGAACCCGGGGATAACCTCACAGGATGTCTTAAGACTCGTGGTAGACGAAGCTAACCCCTGGAGAGCGAAACCTGCCTCGATGAGTATTAAGAGCACACAATAAAGCCTTCCCCCTGTGCAGCGTCTTTACCTCACCTCTCGAAGAGCATCTACGGCTTAAATTGATGAAGAATTTAGTTGCTCCCATCTGACAAGTCAAACGCTTACGGGTTTATCCTTCCCCCCCTGACCTCGTATCCTGCCCCCTGCTCACCCGTTGCTTTGCTCCACCATCCGGGCCGGCCCCTGCCATCTGGCACTTCCTGCCCCGGCCCGGCCCAGACCCCAGGCACACGTCCCCCTCTTTCGGACCGGAAAGGCAAACCCGGAGACGGGACTCCTACCCCCCCTGGGTCAATATTATTAGGACGGAGATTTTACGATTTTTCAAGGGTGAGTTTCGACTGAGGTATGCCGACAGAGTCTGAGAGACAGCTATGATCTCAATATCAAAACATGATTTTTTAATTATAAGGAGTTGATATACAGCAATTATCCTGCCTCTTAGCCAAAACGTCCAGTAATATATTCTTCGGTTTTTTTGTTGGCAGGGTTGGTAAAGATTTTTTGGGTATTGCCGAACTCGACGATGTGGCCCTGATAAAAGAAAGCGGTGAAATCGGAGACCCGGGCCGCTTGCTGCATATTATGGGTGACAATGACTATGGTGTAGTTGGTTTTCAGAAAATTAATCAATTCCTCGATCTTGGCGGTGGCGATGGGGTCGATGGCGGAAGTGGGTTCGTCCATCAGCAAGACCTCCGGCTCCACCGCCAGAGCCCGGGCAATGCACAACCGCTGCTGCTGGCCGCCGGAGAGCGCTGTCCCCGGCTTCCGCAGCTGATCCTTAACTTCCTCCCACAGAGCCGCTTTGACCAGGGCCTCCTCCACCCGGTCCGCCAGCTCCCCTTTGCTAAGAAGGAAATGTAATCGCAGTCCGAAGGCCACGTTCTCAAAAACGCTCATGGGAAAGGGAGTAGGCTTCTGGAAGATCATGCCCACCTTCCGGCGCAGTTCCATGAGGTCCAGGGAAGGGTCCAGGATGTTCTGGCCGTCCAGCAATACCTCACCTGTGGCTCGCTGATCCCGGTAGAGTTCATAGATGCGGTTATAAATGCGGATATGTGTGGACTTGCCGCAGCCGGAAGGCCCGATGATGGCGGTTACTTGGTTGCGGGCAATCTCCAGGTTGTTGTCGAATAGCGCCTGATGGTCTCCGTAGAAAAAGTTCACTTGCCGGGAGATGATTTTGGCTCCCGTCCAGGTTTCCGGCAACGCCACTGCGGCTTCTTCCTCCAGGAAATGGGACGCGCTCAGGGGATACGGCGCTCTTAAGGCAAGAGTCTTCATTTCTGTCTTTCCCTTAAAGATAGGCGGGCCAATACTGTTAAGGTCAACACCGCCAAGGTGATGACCAAAGAGGCCCCCCACGCGGTCTGCTGCCAGTCGGGGTAAGGGGACATGGTATAATTAAATATGGTTACCGTCAAGTTGGGCATAGGTTCCAGCAAAGAACCGGGCCAATACGGACTATTCAGGGCCGTGAACAGCAGGGGCGCGGTCTCGCCGTTCACCCGGGCCACGGCCAGGCAAACTCCGGTGATCAAGCCCGACCGGGCGGCCCGAAAGACGATGGCCAGGGTCACCCGCCACCGGGGCGCGCCCAAGGCCAGGCCCGCTTCCCTCAAAGGATCGGGGATCAGGCTCAGCATATATTCCGTGATCCGGGCCACGATGGGCAGCATGATAATGGCCAGGGCCAGGGCCCCGGCAAAGCCGGAGAACCTGCCCATGGGTATCACTACCAGGGTATAGACGAACACCCCGATAATGATGGAAGGAACCCCCATGAGAACGTTGGCGGCAAAGCGGACCGTCTCGGCCAGCCGGGATTGCCGCCCGAATTCCCCCAGGAAGACCCCGGCCAGCAGGCCGATGGGAACCCCCAGAATGGTGGCCAGCAGGGTGATAATCAGGGTGCCTGCCAGGGCATTAGCCAATCCTCCCCCTGCCATGCCCGGAGGCGTAGGTGACTGGGGGAAAAAGACCAGTTGAGCGCACCCACCCCCCGGACCAGCACCCCGGAGAGAATCCAGGCCAGAGCCATGAGACCCAGGAGCGCCGAGGCCGCGGCTAAACCACTGACCACAAAGTTGGTAAGACGGCGGCCCCGGGGCGGTCGAAGTCTCATGTGCCCCCTCTTCCGGCCCGGTAAAGCCGCCGCAGCATGATCTGGGAGAAAATCTGCACTAGCATGGTGATGACAAACAGCACCAGGGCCAATTCCACCAAGGCACTCAGATACAAGGGGTCTGAAGCTTCGGTGAATTCATTGGCCAGAGTAGAGGCGATACTATTCCCCGCGGCAAAAAGCGAAGCTGAGATGCGGTGATCGTTGCCGATGACAAAGTTACGGCCATGGTTTCTCCCAGGGCCCGAGCCAAACCCAGAAAAGCAGCCCCCATGATGCCCACCAGACCGTAAGGCATGGTGACCTTGCGGGCCACTTCCCAGGTGGTGGCTCCCAAGCCATAAGCGGACTCTTTCATGACCGGGAGGACCAACTGGAACACATCCCGAATGATTGCCGACATGTAGGGAAGGATCATCAAGGCCAGAATGATCCCCGCGGTCAAAATGCCGATGCCCATAGGCGGTCCCTGGAACAGAGGCAGAAAGCCCAAAGCGTCGCCTAAAACCGGTTGCACATAATCCGTCATAAAGGGGGCAAAAACGAACAGCCCCCACATACCGAAGATGATGCTGGGAATCGCGGCCAGAAGCTCGATGAGGCCCCCCACCAGGCGGCTCAATCCCGGGGGGGCAAGCTCCACCAGGAACAGGGCGATGGCCAGGCTCAGGGGCACCGCCAGCACCATGGCAATGCCGGTGGAAACCAGGGTGCCAAAGATGCTGCTGGCCGCTCCGAACTCCTGGGTCACCGGATTCCAGTTTTGGGACAGGAGAAAACCCCAGCCGAAGCGCTGCAGAGCCGGGGCGGAGTGACGCACCAGTTCCACCAGGATAGCCCCCATGAGCAGAGGGATCAGCCCGGCCATGATGACGGTGAGCCATCTGAATCCCAGGTCGGCCTGGGCCTGGCTTACCATCCATCTTTTTGGCCGGGGGCGGACTCCTCCCCCACCCTCAGGAGCGAAATAACCGGATTCTGGGGACGTGACAATCTTACTCATCGTTATGGCCAAACAGGTTTTCCAGCGGCCTCGATTTCCTTACCCCAGGTGGCCTCCACCAGATCCACCACCTTTGTGGGAATGGGGACATAGTCAAGTTTCTGGGCAATTTCCGCGCCATGACGGTAGCACCAGTCGAAAAACTTGAGCATGGCCCCAGCCTTGGCGGCATCGGCTTGATCTTTATGCATAAGGATAAAAGTGGCGCCGGTGATGGGCCAACTCTCTTCGCCCGGTTGATCAATGAGCACCAGGTAGTACCCGGGCGCCTTTGCCCAATCAGCGTTGGCCGCGGCCGCCTGGAAAGATTTCATCTCCGGGGCCACGAACTTGCCCGCGCCATTCTTAAGCAGGGTATAAGTCATCTTGTTTTGCAGAGCATAGGCATATTCCACATAACCTATACCTCCCTTGACCCTCTGTACATAAACAGCGACGCCTTCATTGCCCTTGGCTCCCACGCCCACCGGCCATGATACCGCTTTTCCGGCCCCGACTTTCTGCTGCCACTCCGGGGAGAGTTTTGCCAGGTAACTGGTGAAGATCCAGGTCGTCCCCGAGCCGTCGGCCCGGCGCACCACTGTAATATTCAAGGCGGGCAGGGAGATTTTGTCATTGAGGTTTTTAATGGCCGGATCATCCCAACGGGTGATTTTGCCCAAGAATATCTGAGCCAGAAGATCGGCGGTCAGCCGCAACTGGCCCGGGGTAATTCCCGGCACATTCACCACCGGCACCACCCCGCCCACCAGCATGGGGAACTGGACGAGGCCGTCCTTTTGCAAGTCCTCCGGTTTGAGGGGTTCATCGGAAGCTCCGAAGTCCACCGTCTTGGCCTTAATCTGGGCGATGCCGCCCCCGGAGCCGATGGATTGGTAGTTGATCTGCACCCCGGTGGTTTTGTGATATTTAAAGGCCCACTGGGAATAAACCGGGTAGGGGAAGGTGGCCCCCGCTCCGTTTAAGGTCAGGGGTTGGGCCTGAACTGCGGAAACCAACCCCATGAAGGCTGCCAGGATGGACGCCAGCCAGATGATCTTCCTCATAACACTTTCTCCTTCGAGTCGTGAATTCTGATTTAGCTAAATATAAGGGGCGATTGTTAGGATTTGGTTAGGAGAAAGTTAGAATTCGGCCGATAGCAGAAAACGCGATACGCCGGTTTGGAAAGTTGCTCCCTAATAAAAAGCTAACAAAGATTTAACCTGAATTTATTATTTCCTGGGTAAGCTTGGACCACCAGGAAAGAAACTTCAAGACCGTAAGGCAGGAGGGACTATGGCCGTTTATCTGGTGGTTTTTTCAGCCGGGGTTTTGTTGGGATTGATGATCATGGGATTATTCGTAGCCTTGGTAAAGTTCAAAGATGCCTGCGACGACTGGTGATCCGGCGCCTCTCAAAAGAAAATATCGCCAAGAATCTGTGTGACTTTCAAAATGAGGGAGAATATGACAACAGCAACTTGCAGCACCTTATCTTTCATGGAGTATCCTGATAAGCTCTCCTGGTCTTCGGCGGCTCAGGGGGCTTTGACCCGTTTCCATGAGGCCTTGAAGGAAAGCGGAATCATCATCCGTTTTGAGAACGGCTATGGGGCGGCCATCAAAGCCGCGTCCCCGGAGGGCAATGTGAAAATCTTTGAAATGTTGCTTCTCAGGTTCCATGGCCCGGGAGTCAATGATTATCGGACCGCGCAATATAAGCCCCTGCCGGAGTATAACCGCGGCCCTTGGGAGGAAATCGTCAGCCTGTGCCGGGAAGTCGCCCTCTTGGGCCAAGTCGGTCAGTCTGTCAGCCTTGGGGGATGATTAAGGAAAAAACGCTCCCCTGGCCGGGTGTGCTTTCCACCGCCACCCGGCCCCCATGGGCCTGGACAATGTGCTTGACGATGGCCAGGCCCAAGCCGGTGCCCCCGTCCTTGCGGCTGCGGCCTGCATCCACCCGGTAGAACCTCTCAAAAATCCGGGGCAGGTGCTCGTTGGGGATGCCGATACCCTGATCCTTCACCCGGATAACGGCTTCGCTCCCGACTTTTTCGGCCTCCACCAAAACCGAACTGCCTGGGGGGCTGAACTTGACGGCATTGTCGATCAGGTTCACCAACGCTTGCTCCAGCAAGGGAGCATTAACAGAACCCCGCAGTTCGTCCGGACAGGTTAGCTGAACGCTAATTCCATTTTCTTCGGCTTTGGTTTCACAAACCTGGATGGCGGCCTGCAACACCCCTTTGATCCTTTGCGGGGTGAGAAAGATCTGCCGCCGCTCCGCGTCCTGCTCAATCCTGGAGAGACTGAGGAGATCGTCAATAATCTCATTGAGACGATCCGTTTGCTGAGCGATGATGCTTAAGAATTTCTCCGCGTTTTCCGGCTCCTGCAACGCTCCTGCCAGGAGGGTTTCCACAAATCCCTTAATGGAAGTAATGGGCGTCTTCAGCTCATGTGAGACGTTGGCCACAAAATCCCGGCGGGTGTTTTCCAACCGTCGCATCTGGGTAATATCCTGAAACACGATCAGGGTCCCCAACCCGAGTCCCTGAGGGTCCCTTAAAGAGGCGCCGTGGAGCTGGAGAATCCGCTTGTCTCCGTCTTTTAAGGCCACTTCTCCTTCAACTTGCTCCGCGTGGGACACGAGGCGATTGACAAACCATCTCAGGTCCGGATCTTTTACCACTTCCTGAATCGCTAGGTTCTTAACCTCCTCAGGGTTGACCCCCAGCAGCTCGGCTCCCTTTTTATTCAGGGTGATAACTCGACCTTCCGTATCCAGGGCCAGGACTCCCTCCACCATGCTGGCCAGGATGGCTTCTTGCTCCCGCCTCTGGCTGATGAGGGTGCGGATGCGGTCCTCCAATTGCGCGGCCATGTGATTCATGGCTTCCGCCAGGCTCCCCAGTTCTTCGGAATCCGGCACCGGCAACTTACGGCTCAGGTCGCCCCTGGCAAATCGTCGCGCTCCCCGGGTTAAATCATCCAGGGGCTGACTGAGGCGCCGGGAGATCATCAGACTCAATGCTGCCACCAACAAGGCGATGACCGCCGTACCCAAGGCAATGCGGAGATAAAGAGACCTTAAAGCCTGAACAATGGAAGTTATGGGCAGAGCCGCCCGCACTGCCAGAGTCACCCGTTTTTCTTCCCCTACCGGGACTGCTACATACATCATGTCGTGACCCAGGGTGAAACTGAAACGGGTGGCAACCCCCACCTTGCCTCCCATCGCTCCCTGGAATTCCGGCCGGTCGCCATGGTTTTCCATCCGGGCGGGGTCCTCTTCCGAATCCCCCACCACTTTTCCAGTAGGCAGGATCACTGTAAGACGGGTAGCGGTGAGCTTTCCCAATTCCTTGCAAAGGTTGTCTATTTGAGTTCCATCCCCAGGCATCTTCCCTTGAAGCTGCTCCGTGGCCAGTCGTGCTCGCGTCTCCAGGTCTTTGGCGGTCTGCTCCAGGTAGAACTGGCGCCAGGAATTCGAAGCATACCAGGTGACCGCCAGGATGGAAATAAGCGTGATTAACAGATAGGAGGGGAAAAGCTGCCAGATTACCCGTTTGCGCCGCATACCCTATTCCTTCAAGCGGTAACCGATCCCCCGCACCGTTTCTAAATATTTGCCATAAGGGCCGAGTTTTTTTCTCAGGCTGACGATTTGGACATCCACGGCGCGTTCAGTGACGGCAAAGTCTTCTCCGTGATGCAGCTGCTGGACTATCTGGGACCGGGTGAAGACCCAGCCGGGGCGGCGGGCCAGCATATGCAGCAGGCGGAATTCCGTGGCAGTCAAATCAACTGGCTGGCCTTGAACATGCACCTCGTGCCGTCCAGGATGAAGGGTTATCTCATGAATGTTAATAGCTTCGGTTTCTGGAGGTGGCGCGGATTTACTCCGCCGCAGCACCGCCCGCAGCCGGGCCAGCAGCACCCGGAGACTGAAAGGCTTGGTGACGTAATCATCTGCCCCCAACTCCAGCCCGACCACAATATCCGCCTCTTCCCCTTTGGCGGTAAGCATAACAATAGGTAGTTTCCGGGTGCGGAGGTCCTGTTTGAACGCCCGGCACACCTCCAGGCCGTTCATCTCCGGCAGCATTAAGTCCAACAAGACCAAGTCCGGCAAGGAATCTCTGACGGCCTGGAGAGCCTCTTCCCCGGAAGCCGCGGCGCTGACCCGGTATCCCTCTTTGGCTAGGTTATATCGCAGCAGTTCCCGGATGTCGTCCTCGTCTTCCACCACCAGTATATTCTCTTGGGCCATAAGACCCTCTCCCTGAGCAGAAAACAAAAGTTCAGATCCTTTCTCTACTATCTATAAGTCTTAATTTTATCAAGCCAATAATGAAGTGAAGGTATCTTGCCATCCAAAAAACTTATTGGATTTCCAGAGAAAATTTGCGATATATCCTGGTTATCAATATCAAGTCAGTGACTCACGTGGTCCAGGGATATAACTGAAACTGCTTTTGAACCCTAAGTGGAAATCAGTTGTTAGTGAACCCGGTCAACCCCAAAAAAATATTTAATGAAAGCCTTAAGCAATTCCGAGAACAATGGGCGCTTCAAGGACGAACGGGCGCGGTCATTGGTATTTTTTCCAGCAGGAAGGGGCCAATGGATATTTAATTTGAATTTTTATTGCAGAAAATAACAAGATGAAGGAAACCCTTAACCGTAGCTCCAATTCTGTTTTTCCTGGCAATAAAATCCAGGGGTTGACGGCAAGAGAAGAAGGATGCGGGTATGCCAAAAAGGTGAAAAAATCCCGAAAATTAATTTAACGGATGCTCCGAAAATACCTAAAATAGCCGGAACTTATTGAAATCATGGCATTTTTAATGATAAAATCTCATTCATCGTCCTCCAGGAGAGGGCCGGTCAGGTCTAAATCCACCTTCAAGGGAAAAATATGGACCCCGAACTCGGGTAGCCTTTCGACTTGTGCCTGGACCTCAGGCCGGTCCGTGATCAGGAACCCTGCATCAAAAAAGTGACCCAGGCCCACCCGGAGGTGGGGAAACCGCGGGCAAACATAGACTTTGAAATCCAAGAGGGGGTTGATTTTTCCTTGGCGCGCCCGCCATTTTCTTTTGTACTCCCGTTGAAATTTCCGCCGCCGTTCCACATCTGCATAAGGCATATGGTACCCTCCTGGTGGCCCCTGGAACCTTGCCCAGGCTCAGGCCTCACTCAAATCACTTTTGGAATCAGAAAGCGGTGCATCTTTCTCCCTGCATTGTTTCCCCTTGCCATGGCCGGGATCAACTAAATTTGGACCACATCCTGAGCCTGAGAATGGACGATTCTCCCTGTTTCGTCGCGCACCAGTCCAGCCCTTTCCCTTCCCTGGGCCAATGCCTCCTTATGGGCTTCAGAAAGTTGTCGCCGCTTCCGGGCTCCTGCTTCCCGGACCACCTGTTCGAAAAGCTCGGGCGGGAAATAGAGCACCGCTTCGTAGTCATCGAACCCATCATCCAGGCGAACCCTCGGAATATCTTTGAACCGCTCAGCCAGTTTACGACCGGTTATGCGCTGCTTGGGAGTATAGAATTGCAGGATCACCGTGGGTTTATCCTGGAAAAGGCCGATGAAGCCGCCGCAGGAAGTTGGCACTAATTCATACCAGCCTTCACAGCCGTTGCGGTTCTCCGGCTTTTCATGCTGCCAACTCTCCTCCAACTTGATCTTCCAACGTCTGCCGAAGGCCTTCTTCAAGCTGAAGGGATGGTGGCAATGGTCGTGAGGAATGGTGACGACCTGGTCCTTGCTCATGATCCTTCTCCTTTAAATCCGGCTTCACACTCCATCAGGGCGTCACAGGCCATGGCCACGCCGTATCTTCCCCGATCCCGCTTCCGGCAATGCCCCCAGGCTTGGGTAGGATTCGGGGATTTGGCGGCGGGCTGGAAATGGCCGCACTCAAAACAGGTGAGGATGCGCTCCCGGGTCTGCGGCTTCCGGACCAAGTAGTCTATCGCCACCAGCTTATGGGCCTTCACCAGGGACAGTAACGGCCGTTCTGTTGGCTTAGCTCCTCCTCCCCACTGCCTTTTTTGGTTCCTTTGTCAATGGTGGTTTCAGCATCAGGGGCCGGCACGGTTGCCGGGTCAAATTCAGAGGCCGCGTCCACCAGGGCTTGAAGGTGGTCCACGGTACCGCCGGCATCGAGCCAGTCCGATAAATCGCCTTTTTCCGGTAGGTCCGGGAGTTCCACAATCTTGACGCTGGCCACCACGCCGTTAAGATTGATGGCGATCTTTTGCGCATGATCACGCCCGGCTTGGTCATTGTCGGGTAGGAGGATTACTGGTTTCCCCTGTAAGTGGCTTTCGTATTCTTTCCGCCATTTGCCAGCGCCCATGGGGTTGCAGGTACCCACCATACCCAGCGCCCGGAGTCGGTCAACATCCTTCTCCCCTTCCAGGATGTAGACCGGGATTGCCGGGTCTGCGGCCAGAAGTTCCGGGAGCCGGTAAAGCACCAGCTGCGTCGCGGGGAACTTCCTTACCGCGGCCATGGGGTTCGGCCCCTTTTTGCCTACCGGGTACCAATCCCCCGAGTTATTAAAGCACTGGTATTCCCCAGCCCGGAGTCCCCAGATAGCCCCACCGCCGGGTATAGCCTCCTCTGGCTAAAAGTTTTACTGCCATCAGGGTTGCGAAACCGGCATACCTCGAACAGGAGGTTCCCGGCAGCGTCTTCATAAGAATAGGTGGCCACCAGCTCTTTTTTGCCTTTTGCGTGTTTATGCTCTTTTCTGGCAGTCCACAAACCTTTTTCCTTCAAGGTGCTTCCTACCTGCTCCTGGGAACACCCCGCATGGCAATGCCACAAAACCTTCCCGTTACTCTCCGAAATAGACAGGGAGGGATTTTCGTCATGGTGCGCTGGGCAATGGACCAAGCCGCTGGGTTTATTGCAGGAGCAAGAAGGGGTCTCGCATTGCAGGGCCTGGCGGATGGTATCGGCGCTGACCATTACGCCGTCCCTTCTCTCGGACACAGCCTGGCTTGCCGCTCATATTCTTCCGCATCCTCAAGGCGGAAACGCACACACGGGCGTCCTCCCCGGCCTTGGGAAAGATCAACCCAAGCAAGCAACCCTTGCTCTCGCATCCGGTCAACCTTTCGGGTGGAACACTTCCAGCGCTTTGCCAAATCGAAACGAGTAATCATAAGTACCTCCGACAAGTAATGGCTTTAAAGGGAGCCGTTATTTCATTGGTGTCAATGCTTCGCTGAGGCTTTCTGCGGACCAGGTGGCCACCGCCATCGGCTGGCATCCCAATTCGGTTCGTAAACTGCAAGCCCGAAACTTCAAAGAAGGGGAAGCGGCACTAAAAAGAGGCGGAAAAGGGGGCCGATATTTTCAAAATTTGACCCGGGAAGAAGAACGGCAGTTACTCCAAGAATTTCTGGCCCATTCTGAGAGAGGGGGAATATTGGAAGTAAGCCGGGGCAAGGCTGCCTATGAACAGGCCGTGGGTCATAAGGTTCCCAAATCCACAGTATATCGGATGTTGGCGCGTCATGGCTGGCGCAAGGTCCTGCCCCGGCCCCGCCACCCCAAGTCTGATGCCGCCACCCAGGCGGAGTTTAAAAAAACTGGCGAAAATAGTTGAACAAGAGGTGCTGCGGCAGGAGCAACTGGGGCGGCAGCTCCGACTGATGTTTCAGGATGAGGCCAGGTTTGGCCGGATTAATGACCCCCGACGTTGCTGGGCTCCCAAGGGTGTCCGGCCGGAAGTGGGGATGCAGATTGTCCGGGAATATACTTACGCCTTTGGCGCGGTAAGCCCAAAGGACGGCAATTTGGACAGTCTGGTTTTGCCGGTGGTAACCGCAGAAGCCATGTCCATCTTCTTAGAAAAAAGAGGGGCAGAAGGCGGTGCGCCCTTCTTTTTTTCTGATCGATGGTTAATTTGAACTTAGAAATTCTCACTGAGCGAATAATTCGATCTCGGGATGCGAAATTTTGCCTTTGGTGTCTTGCATTTGCCGGGGAGGTTGGGTATGCTATAGTGCATAGTTAAGAAACTTATAAACTATCTAGCGGGTAGACAAAGAGAGGACCAAAAATATGGCCGGGAAATCCTATGTTAGATGGGCCTTCCTGGGAATGGCCCTGGCCTTGGGGTTAATGCTAGCGCCCTCCCTTCTCAGCGCCAAGATACAGACCCATGCCCCCTTCGAACTCAAGACGGAGGACGGCAAAATCATCAACCCCCTCACTGGCGAAAACGCCGATCAGCCTTACAGCCCCCGGCAGACCTGCGGCACTTCCAACTGCCATAATTACGACCAGATCACCAAGGGCTACCACTTCCAGCAGGGCTGGGACCGGGTCAAGGACGATTTCAATAAAAAGAAGCCCTGGGTCCTGTCCGACGGCATGATGGGGAAGTTCTGACCGCCCTCTTTTCGCCAGTTGGCGAAAAAGCAAAACAAAAGCCCCGATGAGATCGACATGACCCCCTTTATGTTCACCATGGCCGGGGACCCCAAGAACCCCGCCATGCCGGGCTGCGGCAGCTGCCACCCCGGGGGCGGCGGGCTGGAGTTCGACCGGGACGGCAAACGCTATGACCAGCGCCTCAAGGCCGACCCCGCCCTGGCCCAGTCCCTGGACGGGGATTATTTCAAGAGCGCCTGGGACAAAACCGGGGTGGTGGAGGCGGACTGTTTCGTCTGCCACCTGCCGGGCTACAACTTCAAGGACCGGATTAAGCAGTTGATTTTCCAGAATTTTAAATGGGCCTCCACCTCCGCCTCGGGGATCGGCCAAGTCAGCGGCACCATCCGGGAAGGCCAGGCCCCCAAGGTGGTCTATAACAAGCGCCTGTTCAACGAAGACGGGAAGATCCAACTGGATCTCTCCGGCCCGCCGCCGTCGGAGAACTGCACCTTTTGCCACAGCTTCTCCGATATGCGCAAACGGGGCTTTTCCTGGAACGACCGAAAGAACCATGACGTCCACAATCTCCGGGGCCTGGAGTGCGCGGATTGCCATTGGGCCATTGACAAGGAGCACAACTTCGCCAAGGGCGACGAGAATGTCTCCTCGGTGCGGGACGACCTGGACAATACCATGAAGAACTGCCGGCAGTGCCACGAGCAGGGCTTCATGGGCGCGCCCCGGCCGGCCCACCTGAGCGTTCGGCCCAACCACCTGGACAAGCTGGCCTGCGAAACCTGCCACATCCCGGCCCTGCACCGGGCTGCGTCCGAGGGCTTTGACGTCACCACCGGCGCCCTGGTAAGCTATGCCAAGCTGGGAGCCCAGAAAGTGGGGGATTACTTCGACTGGAAGCCCCGGTACGCCCGGAAGCACAAGGACGGCAAGGTCTGGCCGGTGAACAACCTGCTGCCCGTGGTCTACACCAACCAGGATAAGGACGGCATTTACTACCCCCTCATGGCCCGGGAGATCGGCAAGGGCTATGAGAAGATCAAGGGGCAGTTGAAGGATAAAAAACCCAATAAGCCGGAGCTGCACACCCCGGAAGAAATCAAGCTCATGCTCTCCGCCCTCTCAGAGACGCTTAAAGGCAACCAGCGCTTCCAGCAGATCAAGCCGTCGTATCACAAGGGCGGCCAGATTCACTATCTGAACGGCAAAGGCGAAATCGTCACCGCCAAGGACGAGACCTGGTGCGGCGAAGGGGAAGGTTTCAACATCAACCACAACGTGGCCCCGGCCAGCCAGGCTTTAGGGGCCAACGGCTGCGCCGACTGCCACTCGGATGCCGGCCACATCTTCACCGGCAAGATCGTGACGGATCTGTTCGGCGGCGACGGCAAGCCCAAGTTTGTCACCAGCGGCAGTCTTATCGGCGCGGCGGACTGGGCCTTTCAACTCAATAAAATTTATCAATTGTACATTACCCCCATCGTCAGTTGGGGGATTCTCTTCCTGGTGTTCGGCCTGGTGCTGCATTACACCGGCCAGGGTCCCAAGGGCGCGGATTTTTACGGCGCGTCCGGGGAGATTGTCCGCTTCAGCCTGAAGGAGCGCTGGACCCACCTCGTCCGCATGCTGAGCTTCTTCGTGCTCCTGTTCACCGGGTTCATCTTCTTCTATAACAACGTCACCCTGCTCCAGGTCTTTTTCGGCTCCGGGCAGGAAGCGGTGGTCTTCCACTGGGTGGCGGGCCTGATCTTTGTAGCCGCGTCCCTGGTGAGCCTGGGGCTGTGGTATAAAGACGCCCGCTTCGAGCCCTATGACAAGGAGTGGTTTACCAAGCACGGCGGATATTTCGGCGGCAAGGAAGTGGAAGTCCCCGCAGGGCGGCTCAACGCCGGACAGAAGGTCTTCTTCTGGCTGACGGTGGTTCTCAGCCTGATCATGGGGGTCACGGGGATTCTGATGATCTTCAAGAACAGCCTGCCGCTCACCCTGAACTTCGTGCTCGCCACCCTGCACGGCTTCTTCGCCATCATCATGGTGGCCGCGGTCATCGCCCATGCGTATCTGGGGACCATCGCCAACCCCGGCACCTGGCGGGCCCTGGTGGACGGCAAGGTGAGCCGCCCCTGGGCTAAGAAGCATCATTCGGAGTGGTATAAGGAGATAGGCGAAAAGAAGGATTAAGGCGGCAATAAAAGCGGTTTGAGGGGAGGGCCGGGGATTTTGTTGCCATCCCCCCTCCCCTCAATTCCCTTAACCACTCCCCGCCCACCCTGCCGCGGCAAAAATTTCGCACTGCAGAATTTATGACGGCCGGTTCGCGGCTTAAGCAACCCTTCCCCCCACCATTCTCTTTCTTTCCTTGACGGCCTGGCGCCTCCAAATTTATCCCGTTAATAAGGCAGTTGCGGTCTTGTGAAAAGGTTGTCTTGCAAAAAGGCTGTAGTTCCTGGATTTCTGGTTCAAACTTTGCAATCCTTGCCGTGTAGAACAATTTATTTATAGGGGGAATCATGAAGGCCCTGGTCTCAGTCTTGGTGGAAAGTCCCTTCTACTTCACGATGCCCTTGGGGGATCGTTATGATCTGGTAAGGAGGCTGCTGAATGGAGACAAAGAGATGGATTTAAGCGCCATGCAACTCAAATTGGACACATTCCTGAATATTAAAGACAACCCCGGATAACACCGGTCTTTTTGACGGTGCAGCTTTTGCCGTCAAATCGGTGGCAGGTCTGACAACAGGCCCTCCGTGCCTCAAGCAGCGTGGCTTCCCTGCCGGCAGAAGGCTCATCCCGGAAAGCCGGTCGCCGAGATAGGGGTTGGTAACAAACTAGACTTGGCCAGGGAAACTTATCCTGACATTTGGGGGGATGCTTCCAGGCTTCTTGGCCGCGCTTGCGGGGTCAGAGACCAGGTCCAGATGGATCGGAGTTTTTTCAACTAATCCTGCCCCCTGGCCCCTGACCCCTTCCTTTTTACTTCCCGGTGAGTTCCTTGATTTCCTCCCGGGCGTGGGCCATTTCCTCCACCTGTTCCTGGTCCAGCCTGAGGAGCATGGTTTGGAATTCGCCCACGTGGGTCTTTTCTTCTTTGGCGATATCCAGGAAGACCTTCTTGATGTCCGCGTCGTCGCTCAGGGCCGCCAGTTGCTCATAAAGGTTGATGGCGTCCAACTCGGCGATGATGGCGATGCGCAGGAGTTCCTGGTTCAGATTTTCCTTGGATAATTTGCTCAAATCCCCGGGGATGGTGGATAGCATGACTCACTCCTTTGAATCCGGAAATTGGTGTTATTACGGTTTCTTGAGGCAAAATAAGCATGCCGGTCCCAAGCGTCAAGAGATTAATGACGGACGGACCCCATTGAAAGACGGGCGCGGCCCGTGAGGGCCACATCTATAGACAGCCTTTTCACTTCCTGTTATTTTTAGTCGGAGTCAAACTTCCATAAAAAGTCTGGGATGATTTTGGCGGAGCCTGCCCCGGTCGGGACCTTCGGGCTGCTGCCTTGGTTTGCGCGCGGTCAAAAATATTTAATAAAAACACCATTGCCGCGCCGGTTTTTCCGGCTCCGGGTGTTATAATCAACGTAGAGGTTTTTCCAAGGAGTAGGCGCAATTGAAGACCACATGCGAACAGGTGCGGGAACGGCTGTCGGCCTGGCTGGACGGCGAACTGGAGGCCCGGGAGCGCCGGGAGGCGGCCGCGCACCTGGAATCCTGCCCGGGGTGCCGGGCTGAGCTGGCCTTACTTTCCCGGCTGGATGCGGCCCTGGGGACCCTTGAAGCCCCACTGCCGTCCCGGCTGCCGGAGAAGGTATTGGCGCGGCTCCGGCCCCGGCGCCGCTACTGGTGGCAGTCCCTGGCCATGGCCGCGTCCCTGGTTTTGGGCATTGCCCTGGGAAGCATCCTGGCCCGGGACTATTATCCTTACACCACGGCCACCGCCAACGGCGACGGCGAAGTCCTGGCCCTGGAGGAGTTCCATGACTTCCCCCAGGGGTCCCTGGGCGCGGTAATGGTCTCCTATCAAGGGGATGAGATTAACGGCTCATGAAGCGGAACTGGCTGTTATATTTGGTGATTTTTTCTCTGGCCCTCAATTTCGGGACCATCGGCGCGTTTGCCTATTTGCGGTATCAGGACCGCCAGGCGGGTTACGGTAAGGAAACGCCGGGGCCCTTGGGCTTGCGGGACATGTGGCTGGCCCTGAACCTGGATCAGGAGCAGCGCCAGACCCTGCGCCGCCTGGGGGCGGACCATCGCCACCGGGTGGCTCAACTGCGCCGGGAGATGGCGGGTAAGCGCTTGGAATTGTTTGAATTGCTCAAGGGGGAAACACCCGACCAGAGCGCCATCCAGGCCAAGATCCGGGAGACCAGCGCCCAGCAGGGACGGCTGGAGGAAGAGGTGGCCAATTTTCTCCTGGAGAGCAAAAAGCACCTGAAGCCGGAGCAGCAAGCGGCCTTCGTCGCCTTGGTGGAGCGCCGGCTGTGCGGCCCCCGGGGGGACCCTTGCGGCCCACAGATGGGTCCCCGGGGGCCCCACGGCGGCGGTCCGGGATGGGGGCGGGGTCCGGGACCGCATGGCGGTCCGCCGCCACCGCCCGAGAAGCCCTGAGAAATATTGCTTGTTTAGTCGAATATGACCCGTTAGGAGGCTTGAAATAATGAAGATTAACAAAATGCTGTTTGCCGGATTGGGTTTGGCTTTGGCGGGAACCATGCTTTGGGCGAACCTCTGCTGGGCCCAGGGCCGGGGCGGCGGCCGGGGCGCAGGGTGCCCCTGGAATCAGACCGCCCAGAACACCTGGCAGGGGCGGGGACAGGGCAACCCCAATTGTCCCAACTATCCCGGATTCCGCCGCTCCCAGGCCCAGGATCAAGGCCCTTATGCCCAAGGCTCTCGGGGGCCTAGAGGCCCCCGGGGCAGAGGGATGAACCCCCAGGTTACTAACCCCGACGTCAATCAATAGCGCTTCTTCGAGAGTGGTTAAGGCAACGGGGAGAAACAGGGTAAGGCCCTGTTCCCCCCTTTTTTTTGAGAAAATATCCGGAAAAGGAGTCCGCTCGCCGGCCCGGGACGGGGCCTCCGGGACCGCCGGATCGGCCCGCTGGCTTTCCGGGCCGGCTCGCCTTGAAAAATAGTAATTCCTGGTTATAATAAAAGTAATTTACCCCTTGCCCAACGCCCTCCCACCAGGGGGGCGTGATAATTTTAAGGGAAAACGGAAATCAAAGGAGAACGCAAAAAATGAAGAATAAAAAACGGCTGTATGCCGGTTTGGCCTTGGCCTTGGCGGGCGCATTGCTCTTTGCAAATCTGAGTTGGGCCCAGGCCCAAGGCAGCGGCGCCTGTTGCGCGGCCAAAGCCCCTGCCGGGGGCGTTTGCACGGTGGCGCCGGGCCAGGGCACGGTTTGCACGGTCACCCCGCCGCCTAATTGCCCCCACGTCAAACAGCAGGGCGTCCAGGGCCAGGGGAGTGAAGGGCAAAAAGCCCCGGAACCTGCGGCCGGCCAGCCGAAAGCCGACAAATAGCCTTTTTTCGGTTCGAAAAGAAAGGGGTAGGGGCGAACAGCCCCTACCCCTTCTTTTTCGGTATCAGTAAGGGAAAGCCGAGCTTACGGCCTCCTTGGACTTAACCGGTTTAACCGCAGGTATCGCCGCAACTGCTGGAACTGCAACTGCAACCGCAACTCTGCTGGGTGGGTTGGTCGGTGATGCCCGCCACCTTGATGGTGAACACCAGGGTCTTGCCGGCCAGGGGGTGGTTGAAGTCCACTTTGAACTTGTCGTCGCCCACCTCCAGGACCTGGGCGGGCATGGGACCCCGAGGGCTGGAGAATTGGAGCATCTGCCCCACTTCTATCTTGTTGCCGCCCAGGATCTCGGTGGAGAATTCCCGTTCCATGTCTTCCCGCCGCTGGCCATAGGCCTGGTCCGGAGGCAAAACCACCTGCTTTTCTTCATCGATTGCCATGCCCATGACCGCGTCATTGAAGCCGGGGATCACCATGCCGCCGCCCGTCTGGAACTCCAGGGGAGCCCGGCCCTCGCTGCTATCGAAGACGTCGCCGTTTTCCAGGGCGCCGGTGTAATGCACCTGCACATAATCGCCAGTTTTTACTTTTGTCATTGAAATACTCCTTTTAGGGTTGATGCGGGAAGAATAAGGCCGGCAGCGCCTTCGTCAGCCGGCTTGAGCCGCCAACATAGCCGCAGCAGGCAAAAAACGCGGCCTTCCCGCAAATATACCGTACCCGGTAAAGTGGCCTGGAACTCAAGAAAAGGCCGGGAAGCTGCGCCCGTCCTCCGAAAGGATAAGAGAGACCTGACCTTAGATTTTCACCACATTCTGGGCCTGGGGCCCTTTTTTCCCTTCCACAATCTCAAATTCCACTTCCTGGTCCTCTTCCAGGGTGCGGAAGCCCTCAGCAACGATATTGCTGTGATGCACAAAGACATCCGGACCGCCTTCCTGGGAAATAAACCCGTAGCCCTTGGCATCGCTGAACCACTTGACCTTACCTTTTACTCGCATTTCTTAAAACCTCCAAAAAATCCCCCCGCTTGGTTGGGGGCGCACCCCAGATAAAAAAAAGGGAACGACCGGCAAACCGTTCCCCTGCTGTCCTAGCTATGGCAACGTTTCCACCTGCAGTGCTAGTTAAATTTTATAAAATCAAATGGTTTTGTCAAATATTTACTCGGAAGATTTTTCAGTCGTGGAAAAATATCGGCAGGTTATGGAACGCATGCTTGGCAAATGAGGCCGCCGCCGCGTTGCGGACCGCAGGGTCGCGGCCATCGCGGAAATCGGACTTTAGCCGCTGTATTTATTGAAGCCCAGGGTTAATAATTCTTCGGCCACTTGTTGTTCAAAGGAAGTATCGGCTACCGCCACCAGGTGGGCTTGATCGTTGATGGCAATCTCCATCCATTTCAAGCCCCGGTGGTCTTCATAAAGATTGAAGGAGGCGGCCAGGCCCGGACGCGATTTAATCAGCCGGCAATAGAGCTTAATCTCGTCGCCGTCCACCAGCCTGAATCTCCTGATTTCGAATGGGTAATCGGCTGATTGCACTGATTTTTCCTTGGCCCGGTGACACCGTCGCGCCCCAGAGATAACCGCTTGGTCTCGCCTCCGGCGGACACCCCAGTATAAACCAAGTGGCTCTCAGTTCCAAAGTTGTTCTTATCATATCATTTTCTTAATAATCAACCTATACCCAACATCATTAAAACCGCGCGATATTTATTAGGTAGTATTGCCTATATTAAATTATGTATTTGTACCTATTGTATCGGTCGAATCCTTTCGTATAATAAATCCACGCCTGGCAAAAGTCTGTGAAAATTTTCGCATTGCTCTAATGATATTTGAAAGAAGTTATTATGGCGAAAACAAGCGGTAGGAAAGCAATTATAATCCGATGTTGTTCTTGCCAAAAAATCCGCAATAACGCAGGCGAATGGCAAGACCCGAACGCAACCGGCTTGGAGCTGCATAAGACCCTGTTTTCCCACAGCGTCTGCCCGTCTTGCCTGGTTGAGCTCTATCCTGAATTCTCATACCTGGTACTCCCGTTAGATCTCTAATTACCAGACCTCCACGAACTTTTTGGTATCTTCCAAATATCTTAACTTCTCCTCGTCCACCAGGCGGCTGATGACAGAGTCCCGGGGAACATTGGCTATCGCCGAGACCTCTTTCTGGTCAAATCCCAGGCAGAGGGCGAGCAGTTGGTTGTAATCGAAAACCGGTATCTGGTAGCGCGCTTCGTCCACCTGTTCATTGAAGATATTCTGGACCCTTTCCATGTGCATCAGGCAGGTGATGCAGGAGACGGCGATAAAATCGGCCTTGGTTTCCTCAAGGATGGCGTCGAACTTGGTTTTGGCAAACTCGAGGGCCTGCTCCGGAGTGCTTTTCATGAAGCCGCCGGCGCCGCCGCAGCATTGCAGTTCCCGGCTGTAACCGTCCACCTCGGCGCCCAGGGCCTCCACCAACCGCCTTAAGCCCTCCGGCGCCCTGGGGGATTCTTCAAACCCCACGACCTCGCTGGGGAACAAGGTATGGCAAGGATACTGGACGATACCGTGGAGTCCCTTCAGGCTCTTTTTGAGCTTCGAGGCAATCTTCTCCGGGCCGATTCCCTTAAAGAGGACCTCCGAGATATGGCGCACCTTGGATTTTCCCGTAACCTGCCGTCCGGCGGGCTCCAGCAGTTCATTGACCCGGGCCATTTTTTCCCCATCATGCACCAAATGCTCCCGTCCCATGCGCAGGGAACTGTAACATGAACCGCACTGGACGACGAAATCACACTCTTTTTGCTCGGCAATGGAAAGATTCCAGCCGCTGGTCGCCATCCAGGCCTCTTCATCGGCAGACGGGAACGCGCCGAATGCCGGACAGCAGACATAATTGTCGGCATCCACCACCTCAATTCCCAGAACCGGCAATGAAGCTCTAATGGCCCGCTCGACATCCGGCCGGATGGCAGGGGTATTACATCCTGGAAAGAAACATATTTCCATCACTTATTCCTCATGGGTATGATACGATCACTTCTTTTTTCATCCCTTGAAGTAAGCTGTCAGCTGTCAGCTATCAGCAAAAACATCAAGTTACCACCTTGACTCGACAACGGTAGATTTGTTAAGTAACGGAACAAATTGTATTTATCCATAAAGCTGACCGCTGACCGCTGCTAGCTGAACGCTTACCCCTTGAACATGTAGTCGTTGTCGCTGACTATCTGGGTCTTCATGAGCATTTCCCGAAACAATTCCAGTTGTTCCGGATTGTTGGTGATGGTGTTCAATTGCGGCAGCCCCAAGGACTCGCGCAACTCCGTGTTCACCCCCACCGCCTGGGTATAGCCCCTCTTGTAGATCTCCACGATGGCCGGCGGGATCAGGGTCTCATCGTTGCGGCACTGCCATTGCCTGATGGAAAGAATCATCTCGAAGGGCATGACGTTCATCGGGCACATCTCCTCACATCGGGAGCAGGAGACACAGGCCCAGGGGGTGTTATCCTCCAGGAGTTCCTCCTCCAGCCCCAGGATCACTTTCCGGGCCAGATTTCTGACCAGAAGCGGCGGATCCCCATGGGAGGCGGGACATCCGGAGATGCAGGTGCTGCAATTGAAACAGTAATGGAGATTGCCGGTAGGATAGATATCTTTCCAAAGATCCTTGATTGATCCTTCTTGCAAGTCCATGATCGCCATTCCTTATCTCACGGTTGACGCGGGAGGTCTGCTCATCAGCCTGGCATCAATGACCGCCAGCAACTGTTTGTCGCTCCAGCCCCTGACCTCAGCGGCGTTGTTCTGACACTCCACCGCGCACATGCCGCAGGCCTGACACGCGGCGGCATCGACCTCAATGCGCTTATCCGCCTCATTATACGCTCTCGCCCCGTACGGACAGATGTTCACGCACCTCTGGCAGCGCACGCACAGGGCGTCTTTCACCATGGAAGTGACCGCGGCCGTATGCACCTCGCGTCCGGATAGATACGTATAGGCCTTCTGGGCCGCGGCGTCGGCCTGGAGGACCACACTCCTTAAAGGCATGGTAGAATGGGCCGTGCCCGCGAGATAAAGGCCGACCTTCGGGAATTCGATGGGACGCCATTTTCCATCCACTTCGGCAAAGAAGCCGTCATCGGTCAAGGAAACCCCGAAGGCCCCGGCAAGTTTCCGGTTTGACTCTTCCGGGTCGACGCCGGTGGAAAGAACCACCAGATCGGCAGGCAGCTCCATCTCTTCATTGAGGACGGGATCCGTGAATCTGACCACCGGTTTGCCCTCGGCCAGCTCCACCTGGGGCTTGTCATCCAGGCTGTAATTCATGAAAATAATCCCGGCTGACCTGGCCTTCGTGTAGTACTGCTCACAAAAGCCGTAGGTCATCACATCGCGATAGAAAATAAAGACCCTGGCCTCGGGATTTTTCTCCTTGATCTTCAAGGCATTGTCAATCGCTCCCAGGCAGCAGATGCGGCTGCAGTAGCGGCGCCCTTCCGGCTGCCGGGAGCCCGCGCACTGGATCATCACGACATTTTCCAGTTCACCGGCGTCGATCTCACCATTGGCCAGACCTTTCTTCAATTCCCCCTGGGTCAGCACCGCCTCCGAGGTCCCGTAGCCATATTCGCCGGTGGCGCCTTCATGCGCCCCGGTGGCGATGATGGCCACGCCGTGATGCAGATAGGTGTTTTCGCCGCTATCCGTAAAGCGCAGTTTTGACTCGAAGCTGCCCAGGGCGCCGCTGCTTTTCTCCACCTCACAATTCAGATGCACCGTGATATTCTTGTTTTCCCACACCTTCAGCTTCAGATCCGTAGCCATGGCCATGGGCGCCAGTCCGTCAACCGTATGCTCCACCCGGGCGCCGAGATAACCGCCCAGGTGCGCTTCCTTTTCCACCAGATGCACCGGCACCCCCCGGTCGGCCAGGGACAGGGCGGCATGCATCCCGGCCATGCCGCCGCCGATCACCAGAGCGGTCCGGTTGATGGGCAGCGGACTCACCTCCAGGGGAGGTTTAAATTTGAGGTTTTCGAGCTCCGCTTTGACGTCCCGCGCGGCCTGCAAGGTCCAGTCTGCGGTGGACGGCTCGGCCAGACCTCTCCTGGCAATGCCGAAGAGGTCGAAGATCTCCACCATGGAGGAGTTGAACCCCGCCTTCCTGGCCTCATTTTTCAGCTGCCGCCGATACCTGAAAGGCTGGCAGGCCCCGATCAGCAATCGATTGCCTTTGGTCCTGCCGAAGAGGTCAACGAGCGCGGTCTCGCCCTCCGCCTTACAGAGGGAATCGATGACCTGGACCGCGCCGACACCCGGCTGGCGTTGCAGTGCGGCGCTGAGAAGCTCGTAATCGAGTCCTGCCGCCCCCGGCTTTTCCCCGCACTTACAGAGGGCCACCGAGACCAGGGGCAGTTCCCGGCTGCGGGCGGCCGGCTCGGCGATTTCCTCTTCCTTGATGCCGTCAACCCCCAAAGCAGCCAGGAATTTGGCGGCCTCCCCCGCGGCGGCAATGCCGCTGGTCACGGCCTCGCTGACATCCGTGAGGCCCATCAGGGAGCCGCAGAGAAAGAGGCCGGGCTTGCCGGCAATCCTGACCTTGCTGTACCGGTCGCCGGCAATCAGGCCGCGTTCATCCAGAGGCGCGTGCAGCACCTCGGCCCAATGCTTATGGGTCTCAATGGGCGCCTGGCCGGTGGACATCACCACCAGATCGTAATCCTTGACAAAGAACTCGTTGGTATCGGGATCGAGATAACGCATCAATAGATTGCCGTCCGGCTTGAGCATTACTCCTTGCACCCGGCAGCGGATCAGGTTCACCCCGTGCTCTTCGACGGCCCTTTCCCGCTACTGCTGAAAGCCTTTGCCGAAGGTCCGCATGTCCATGTAAAAAATGGTGGTTTCCATCTCCGGCCCGCCTTTTTCCTTGGCCAGGACGGCCTCTTTCAGGGCGAACATGCAGCAGATGGAGGAACAGTAGTCTCTTCCCTGGCGCCGGTTGCGCGATCCCATGCATTGGATCCAGGCGATGTTTTTGGCGGGCCGGCCGTCGGACGGGCGTCTGATCACCCCGTCCCCCCGATAGGTTCCGGAGGCGCTCAGCATCCGCTCGAAGGTGAGCGAAGTGACCACATCCAGCGAGACCGCATAGGACTTGGCGTCCTCGAATTCCCGGGTGTTATAGAGCTTCACCCCGGAGGCCAGGATGATGGCGTGGACCTCCCTGGTCTCCGCCTCGTCCTGGGCCTCAAGATTGATGGCGTCGGTGGCCGGATGGACGCACGGTAATTGCTGAAGCAATCTTGGCGCCGCTTACGGCTGCGATGGGGGCAAAAGGATCAACCGCGGCGACATGGGCGGGAGAGGTAACGAGGGCCAGCCGGACCCCTTTCTTATTCTGGGCCATGGGCGCCAGTACGGCATCCACCGCGCCGTTTTCCAGCAGGCCTTGGAAAAATGCGGCCAGTTCCTGATTCAATCCGTCTTTCTGATAAGACACTTTGGCGAATTTGGCCATTTTCGATTCTCCCCGTGCCCTCAGATTGCCATTTGACCCAGATTCCGCAGGGGGCTTGGTCCCAGCTGTTTCAATTTTTCCGTCATGTCCACCGCGACTTCCTTCAGCATGGTGCCCTCACTGGCGGCGATCCACCGGAACCAGAAACGCTTTTCATCAATCCCGAATTGTTTCAGAACCTCGGTGAGGTGGGCCACCCGGCGCCGGGCCTTCAGGTTGCCGTTGATGTAATGACAGTCGCCGGGCCAGCAGCCGCCGATCAAAACGCCGTCCGCGCCGTTCAGGAAGGCCTTGATGACGAACTTCGGGTCCACCATGCCGGTGCACATAACCCTGATGATCTTGAGGTTGGGCGGATACGAAAGACGCGATGTCCCGGCAAGATCAGCCGCGGTGAAGGTGCACCAGTTACAAAAGAAGGCCACTATTTGGGGTTCAAACTCGCTCATTGTTTCAAGCTCCTTGGTGAAGTAGGAGTCCGTCTATTTCCGCAAAAATCTGCCTGTCGGTAAAGTGCCGCACCTTGGCGGCGCCGCTGGGGCAGATGCCGGAGCAACTGCCGCATCCCTTGCAAATCGCGCTGTTGACCTCGCTGATCCCGGCAAACTTGTTGAATTCGATGGCCGAAAAGGCACAGAGCCCGATGCAGAGTTGGCAGCCGACGCAGATGTCGGGATCGATGCTGGAGATCATGGGCGGGATCTCAACCCGGCCCGCGGAGGAGAGCGCCAGGCATTCCGCGGCGGCACCCTTCGCCTGGGCCACCGTGTCCGGGATATCCTTCGGCCCCTGGCAGGCCCCGGCCAGGAAGACGCCGCTCGTGGGGGTGGATACCGGCGCCAGTTTGAGGTGCTGCTCCTGGAAGAATCCGTCCTGGCCGATGCCGATCCCGAACGTCCGCATCACCTCCGGCGCATCCGGCCTGGGTTCCATGGCGGTGCAGAGGATGACCATTTCCACGGGGACCGCAATCAGGCGGCCGGAAAGCGTGTCCTCTCCCTTTTAGCGATGCCCGCCTTTTGGCCGCCTTTATCGGCCGCGGTGTCAAAGGCCGTGGCGCAGCAGGCGAACAGGCAATACTCATGTTCTGCGGCATAAGTTGGCGCCTCTGCGCCCTTGGCCCAATCCGGGCGATTTTCCTTTTTTCCTCCCCACGGGTTGCCGTCTTGCTGCAAACTCAGCACCGCGGCCGCGCAAGATTTCGGCAGGGAGCCCGCGGCGGCGACATGGCGGCGGATGGATTTCGTCAGCTCAAGCAAGCCGATACCCCGGGGGCATTGTTCGACGCAACTGTTGCAGGTGGCGCAGGTCCAGGAGGCCGCATCGACGGAGACGTTCGTGGCCTGGTCCAGAACGATATCCCGGAGGATCTTCCGGGGACTGTGGCTGGTAACCTCGCCCCAGGGACAAACCCCGGTGCAGGCGCCGCACTGCATACAGCTCTGGAAGGTGTCGCCCACATCATTGCGGATCAATGCCAGGGCGGCCGGAGAGTCGCGTAAGGCCTTTTCTTTCAGGGTGGTCAGGAAGATGGCCAGGGGCCGGTACATCAGGTGGGAGAGTTTGCCGAAGGGGATCATGAGGGTCAGCATGCCCGCAGTGATGGCGAGATGAAGCACATAGGTGGCATAGGTCATGAGGGGCAGTCCGGCCAGCCTGAAAAAATGGACCAGAATGCCGGTGGAGGCGATGGCGATAATCAACACCAGGAAAAACAGGTCCGTAAAATCAGAATAACGATGGAGATTCTGCTCTTTCTTGAACCAGCGGCTGTACAGCATGGTGGTGGACGCGACCATCAGGGCGATGGTGGCGTAGTAGCCCAACAGCCGGGTCCAATGCCAAAAGGGATGGACGATATCGGTCTGGAAGGCCGAGAGGTACACCATCACCAGGATTTCCATGGAGACCCAACCGGAAAACAGGAAAAGATGCCGCCACCAAGCGCTGCCGGGGCTGGTGCCGCATTTCCGCCACCGTTTCTGAGTGAAGTAATTGATGAAGAACACCGGCGCCTGGGTCAGATAGAGGTATAGCGGTATCTTCGTGCCCCGCATGATCCGGAAAAACATGTGGGCCGCATTCGAGAACAGCATCAGGAAGACAAAGCCCATCACGATCTGGTCCCCGAGATGGATCCAATGAACCGGAGCGAAGGTGTTGAGCTCCACCCGGTCGGTGACCACCGGCCCGTGAAAAAGCAGGAAAAGCAAGATGACGACTAGGCCGACGCCGAGAAAAGCCCCGACCTCCGTTTGGGGCGAGGTATAAAATCTCCTGGCAATTCCCGTCCAGTCATACTGGGTCATCAACCAGCGCCGGGTCGCCATCATGGTCTCAGCGGGTTCCGCGCCCCGGGGACAGTCTTTATTACAATCGCCGCAATAATAGCAGAGCCAGGGTTCCGGAGATGCCAACAGCTTGTCTTTCAGGCCGAGCTGGAGATAGCGGTAGATTCTGCGGGGAAAGGTGTTCTCCCCCACCGACAAGGGACAGGCGGCGGCACAGTTGCCGCATTGCATACAGATTTCCATGTCCCTGGCCCCAAGATTCCGGACCTCGCGGTACAAGTCAGGGTTGACATGGTTTTTCTTCACTGGCTTCCCCAGAAAAGTCAAAATGCGGAGGTTGTTCTAAAAAAGGCTTGGGAACTGGTCCCAAGCCTCGGGCGTTGTCAACGATCTCCACCGCCGGCGTGGCGCCCGCCGCAGACCGCAATATGGCCGGGAGCCGGAAGGAGACTTCTGCCACCAAGACGGCGCGGTCCTCACCATAAATCGTCCAACCCTGATCCGGCCTCAGGCTAGTGGGCGCCGCCGGCTGCCGGCTGGGGTAACCCCATAGCTCCGGCTCATAGATGATGGCCCGGGTCAGACTCGTCAGGCTTTATGAACCGGTCCTGAAGACTGGCGGCGCCACTGGCTGTGCTTACGGCTTCAGGAGTAAACGCCTCCGGGCCGGTCTGGTCCCGGTTACCAAACCTCCACGAACTTGGCGTTATAGTAGAGATATTCCAACTTCTCCTTGAGCCCCAATTTCAACTGGGAGATCTTTTCCAAAACCGTCCGGGGTTTCCCCTGGGGCTGCCGGGCCGCCAGGTTTTCGTATAGCCTGTAAGAGCCTTCCTCCCGCATCATGGCAAACAGGATCGACTCCATGGGAGAAAGCGCAGAGATGTTATCGATGAAAGTCCCGCCGGAATGCATGGTGGTTCCCACCTTGGGTTCCATCATGCCCAGGCGCCTTAAAGAATCCTCTTCTATCCAGGCGACGTTTTGAGCCTCAGCGGTTTGCTCAGCTTCCTGGGGCGCGATGATGGACTGGAGAACCTGGTTGTGCTCCTGCTCCACCTTGGCCAGGAACTGAAAGGTTTCCTTGGTTTCCTTGGCGGTCGCCAGGTCGGCCATTTGGCGATAAAATTCGGACGATAGCTCTGCCTGGGCTATGGCATTCCTGATAATGGCTTCCAGTTCAACGTTCATCGGAAGTCCCTCCTCTAAAGGATTGTTGTCCTTATTTTTCCTCGCGGCACGGCCGAGGGAGTATTGCTCGGACGCTTGCCTTATTTAAAGCAAGGGATATGCCAAGCTTCAGGGTAGCAGCTAAGTGCCCTATTTTACTAACCTATCTCAATTGACCGGAACATTTTTCAGGGGTTGTTGTTTGTTGGATAATACCACAGAAACCTTTGATATAACCATTCAACTCTTTAATATTACTATCCTATTTTAACTATGTTGGATAATTGAACGAACGATTCAATGTCTAATAAGGCTTCCCATTTGCGCCCTCATCTGCGGAGACTTCGCCTTATTCAGGAGAAAGGAAATGCCAGGGTAATCAACCCGTTCTATAATTACCACGCATCAGTCTGACAACTTTCCCAACCTGAAGCCCAAGGAACTCCAAGCTTGGATTCCAATTACTCCCCCCAAGCGCTATTACCTCCAGTGCTGCTCCTTGATCGTAGGAATTTACCACAAATTAAATATTATAATTAAATCAACATGATATCCTTTTAGTGAGAATTAGTTGTAGATTTATCCTACAAGATGCAACTAGCCGTTAGAAGAACCGGGACGTCTATTTTTTTAAGTAATTTTCATTAGTTGTATTAATGAGACGCTTGTTGGCACATTCATTGCTTTAATGTCGGTCAAACCTCAAAGGAGGACCGGTACCATGAGTTCCAAGACAAAGATGATCGATGTCTTCGGTTTTCAAGTGCCCGCGGAGACCTATTATTTGCACCGGGGCCATACCTGGGCGGTGCTCGAAGAGTCCGGACAGGTGCGGGTGGGATTGGATGACTTTTCCCAGAAGCTCCTGGGGCTGGCTGACGATATCAGGCTACCCGAGGTCGGCAAGGTCTATTACCAGGACCACCTCTGCACGGCCCTGTTCCGACAGGGGCGCAAGGCCTCCTTCGAGGCCCCGGTGGATGGCGCCGTCGAGGCGGTCAACCCGAAACTGCGCAGCAACCCCAGCCTGATCCATAACGATCCTTATGGAGAAGGTTGGATCTGTTTAATGAAACCCGTCAATCTCCAGCGCAATTTGCAAAAACTGTTCTCCGGCGAAGACAATGCCGCCTATATCCAGTCAGAGTCCCACCGTTTGATGAATTTCATGGGCGCCATCGTCGGTTTCACCTTGCCGGACGGCGGGGCCATCATGGATGACGTCTTCGGCCATTATCAGGAATTGGGCTGGCGGCCCCTGGTCCAGTCGTTTTTCCTGCGGAATCTGACCGAACAGGGTTCTCTCCCCTCGGAGAAGTTGAAAAGGGCTATATGAAAACCGGGAGATGAAAGGGCGGGGGCGCGATCCAGGGAACCCCGCCCTTCTGAAGATAAGAGTAGCCTAAGGAGTACGATTCCATGGCCAACCAATTCCTTGAGGATAAAAAGTACTGCATCTGGATGGAAGCCGGGGTGATCGATTTCAAATTCTGCAATCAGGATTTCGATTGTCAGAACTGTGAATTCGACCGGGCCATGACGGAAGCCGCCGCCCATCGCCTGGCCCGCTGGAAAGCGGCGGAACGGCCCCCGAGCCGGAAATCAAAGGCGGGGCCCTGGAAATTCAAGATGCGGCGGCACTTCCAAGGGCAGAAAAAGTGTCAACTCATGCAAACCCGGCACTGCCATGAATGTTCCTTCAACGAGCTTCTAGAGGAGCAATTCGATATTTTTCTGGCCCCGGAAAGACCTAGGGTCCAAGAGGTCCTCGGAATCAAGGTGCCCACCTCCAATTTCCTGCATCGGGGCCATACCTGGGTGGCCCTGGAAAACGCCGGCCGGGTCCGCATCGGTTTGGACGACTTTTCCCAAAAGGTCCTGGGGCCGCCGGACAAAATCAAGGCGCCCCCCAGAGGCGCGGAAATACAGACCGATAAGGTGGCTCTAACCTTGACCCGCAAAGGGAACAAGGCCCCGATCCTGTCGCCGCTGACCGGCATCGTCGAGGCGGTGAATCCCCAGGTCCGGAAAAACCCGCGGCTGCTCCATGATGATCCTTACGGCGACGGCTGGCTGTTCGTGGTCTCCCCCAGCAACCTGAAGCCGGACCTGGAACGCATGCTTTTCGGCCAGTGCAACATTTCCTGGATGGAACATGAATCCCATCGGCTTCTGGGAATGCTGGAATCAACTGCAGGGGTTACTTTGCCGTCCGGCGGGTCGATTGTCGATGATGTCTTCGGGGCCTATCCGGAGCTGGGCTGGGAGCGCCTGTTGCAGGAGTTCCTCCACAGCGTTTAGCCGGATTCAGCCCTCTGTCCCGCAAGGATGCAGCCAGGCTGAGAGGATGCCCCCGGTTTAATGAGAAAGGCCATATTTCTTGATCTTTTCATAAAGCGTGGAACGGTTGATGCGCAGAACCCTGGCCACATTGGAGAGGTTGCTGCCCTTGGTGGCCAGGAGATGGGCGATATGTTGGCGCTCCAATTCCTCCAGGGATAATTCTCCCAATTCTGCCGCCCCGCCCGGGACCACAAAAGGCAGGTCCCCGCGTTTGATCTGCCGTCCTTTTCCTACGACTACCGCCCGCTCAATGGCGTTTTCCAGCTCCCGGACGTTCCCGGGCCAGGAATAGCGCTGCATCGCCTCCAGGGCCTTCGGATGGATGGAGTCGATCTTTTTCTTGGTCTCGGTGGCATATCGTCTCAGGAAATGTTGGGCCAGCAGAGGAATATCTGCCAACCGCTCCCGTAAGGGCGGCACCTGGAGATGGATCACATTCAGGTGGTAATATAAGTCCTGCCGGAAATATTTTTGCCGGATGGCTTCCTAGAGGTCCTGGTTGGTGGCGGCGATGACCCGAAAATCGCTGCGCAACGTGGCGGTGCCCCCCACCCGGGTGAATTCCCGGGTCTCCAGGACCCGGAGCAGGTCGATCTGCATCTTCATGGAGATGTCGCCCACCTCATCCAGGAAGAGGGTGCCGGCATGCGCCATTTCCAGGCGGCCTTTCTTGGTATACTTGGCGTCGGTAAAGGCGCCCTTTTCATGTCCGAAGAGTTCGCTTTCCAGGAGTTGTTCCGTAAAGGCCCCGCAGTTAATGGCAATGAAAGGAGCATAACACCTGGGACCCTGGGCATGGATGGCCCGGGCCACCAGTTCTTTGCCGGTGCCGGTTTCTCCGGTGATCAACACGGTGGTGTCGGTCTGCGCCACATCGACAATGGTCTCGAATAACTTGAGCATTACCGGCGATTGGCCCACCAGGTTTTCAAAGCGGGTGACCATGGCCAGCCGATCCTTGAGAATCAGGTTTTCCATGGCCAGGCTTTGCATTTGCACCATCTTTTCGATGGTAAAATTGAGTTCCTCCAGTTCGAAAGGCTTGAGCAAATAATCATACGCCCCCGACTTTATGGCCTCCACCGCGTCCTGGATATCGCCGTGCGCCGTCATCATGAGGATGGCGGCTTCGTTCTCGGTTTCCTTAATTTTCTTAAGGAGGGCCAAGCCATCCATCTCCGGCATTTTGACGTCGATGAGCATGATGTCATAATGGGTTTCCTGGGCCTTGGCCAGCGCCGCAAAACCGTCGGCTGCGGTGTCCACCTGATAACCGCCCCGTTTCAGCCAACCGCTTAAAGATTCGCGGATACTCAGCTCATCATCCACCACCAGGATATTGGTCTTCTTATGTGGCAACACTTTCTTCTCCCGGTCTAAAAACAGGCAGGCGAATGGTAAACGAGGTCCCCTGCCCGATGACGCTGTCCACTTTGATGTCACCCTGGTGGTCCCGGACGATGCCATAAACCACGGAGAGCCCCAGCCCCACCCCGGCGCTGGTCTTTTCCGTCGTATAAAATGGTTCGAAGATCTGGGAAAAGCTCTCCTTGGGGATGCCTTTGCCCGTGTCGGAAATCTTTACCACCACCTGACGCCGCTTGGAATTCCTGGTCTCCAGGGTGAGGGTGCCCCCCTGGGCCATGGCGTCTTGGGCATTCAGGAAGAGATTCAAAAATACCTGTTTCATCTGGCCCTTATCCCCCCTAATCGGGGGCAGGTCCGGCGCCAAGTGCCGGTTTACGGCAATACCCTGCAACCGCATCTGATATCCGGTTAAAGACAGGGTTTCCGCCACCACCGCGTTAAGGTCCAGGGGCTTGAATTCCGGCTTGGTTTTACGGGAAAACGCCAGCAGGTTGGTAATGGTGCGGCTGACCCGGGAGGTCTCGCTATGGACCATAGCGAGATAGTGGCGGATATCGGCCAAATCCGCCTCGCTGGGGGTCCCGTCAGTCAGCATGCTTTCCATTAAGCGGACGAAGTTGAGGATCCCGGTCAGGGGGTTGTTGATTTCGTGCACCACACTGGCGGACAGTTTCCCCAAGGAAGACATCTTGTCTTCGTGCAGCATCTGCATCCGGGCCCTGATCTCCTGGGTGATATCCCGCGACAGGTCAACCACTTGATGGATCCGTCCTTCCTTGTCAAAAAGCGGGTGGCAGACCACGTGATAATAGTGCTCACGGCCGTCCTTGTCGAAGTGTATGTGCGTGGCGGAAGCGGCCCGGCGGGTTTCCACCGCCTGTTTCAAGGGACAGGGATGATCGGGAGTATTGCAGGGAATTTTCAGATGGTGTGATACTTCATAGCAGTGTTTGCCCACCACTTCATGGCGCTTAACGCCTACCATCTCCAACAAGGCCCGGTTAACCTCGATGATTTTATAGTCCAGATCGATCACCATCATGTGATCAGCGATGCCGTTGACGATGGTTTCCAGAAAGGCCTTACCCTTGGCGGCTCTTTCTTCCGAACTTTTCAGGGCCTCCTCCAACTGTTTGCGGAGGGTGATATCCTTGATGACTTCGATCACCCTTTTCCGCGTCGCTTCCGGGGGGCACAGCGGCGCCATGGTAATTTCATCATACTGAATGGTGCCGTCGGGGTTGACCGAACGCTGCAAAATCTGGGCGGTTTGGCAATCATCGATGACGCTTTTAAAGGGACAGGCCAACCCCTTGGTGTCGCAGGGGGCGTCAAACTGGTGGAACACCTCATAACAAGGTCTGCCGATGACGTCCACCGCCTCTTTGTTAAAGCGCTTCAAAAAGGTGAGGTTCACCTCATCAACGAGATAATTGGGCAGTAAGACCAGCACCGGATCGGGCAGGTGGTCGAAAATTCTCTGGAAGCGGCTGCGCTGGCCGGCCAGCTTGATTTCGCTTTCCACCCTGCTGCGCAGCCGGTCTTCCTCCCGGTGCAGCAATTCCCAGAAGAGACGGGCCTTAAGGTGATCGATAATCTGGGTATGGGGATGCTTCTGGCGGATGACGGCTTCCCGCACCTGGGGATCGCCGGTGAGTTCCAGGATCAGGTACGGGGCTTTATCCAGAAGAACAGTGTAGTCTTCCAGGGTGGGAATTCCCAAATTATTGGCCAGGACCATGCCCTGGGCCAGGGGATTGGGATCGGCCACTCCCAGAATCTCGATTCTTTTTTTGTAGCGCTGATCTTTGGTGATGCGCTGCAGAACCTCCTGCCCCCCCCTGCCGCCTGGGGCAGTGCTTTTCGCAGGCCTTGCAGGTGCCTTTCTTGAAATAGATGCAGGCGACCGGATCGATGGCGTACTTCAGGGGCACGGTCTGGCTGTACTGGACGTAAATCGCCTTGCGTTTGGCCAGCCCCACGTTATAGGCGTCAACCACCTTTTTAGGGCACTTTTCGGCGCAGACCCCGCAGCCGATGCATTTGGACAGATCCACGTAGCGGGGATGCTGCCTCAGAATTACCGTAAAATTGCCCGCCTCGCCGGACAGGCTCTCCAATTCCGTAAGCGTCAAAAGCTCGATGTTTAAGTGCCGACCGCACTCAACCAACTTTGGCGAGATAATTCACATGGCGCAGTCATTGGTGGGAAAGGTCTTGTCCAGTTGGGCCATGGCGCCGCCGATGCCGGCGTTCTTCTCCACCAGGTGGACGTAAAAACCGGAGTCCGCCAGGTCCAGAGCCGCCTGCATGCCGGCGATGCCGCCGCCCACCACCAGGACTGCGCCTTGCTTCCGCCCCTTGACCAGGGCTTTGCTCATATGGCTAACCTCCTGCTTAAAATCCCAAGCGGTGCGACGTCAGGACGCCCTCCTGGCCGGTACCAGTGCGGATAAGACAAACATGAGCTGCTTCTGGGTCAATTCCCCGATGTGCTCATTCAGCCAGGTCAGATCACCCGACAGGATGGCGGTCTTGGCCTCCAGGGACAGATGATATCTTTCCAGGGCTTCGGTCTGCAGGTCCATCAAGGCCCGCCGGAACTCCCGGTCTTCGGAGGTGCGGCTCAAAACCCGGAAGACCTCCCGTTTCAATTCTTCATGATCCCCCGGGTCTTCCGTCCGTCCGCCCTTTTTGACCCAGCCCCTGGCCAAGATCGGCAGGAAAAGGTCCTGCACCAGGGGGCGCCAGCCCAATTCCGGATAATGGCCATAGACGTCATCGACGATGGCGCCCCGGACGGCAAGGTGACCCCCACCTTGGATTCCATGAGGTGCAGCAACCGGTGGGACTCCTGGTCGATCCAGGCGGCGTTGGCCTCGCCGTATAACAGGTTTTCCAAGTTGCGCGGGAGATTGTTGGGCTTGACCAGAAACAGCCAGCCTTCGCCGTAGGGATCGTCGTGCGCCAGGCCGGGCTTTTGGCTGATCTTCGGGTTGACCGACTCGATGACGCCGTCCACCGGCGCCAGGAAGGGGGCCTTGTGCTCTTGCCGGAACTGCGTCAGGCAGATGTGATCCTGATAAAAAACCTTGCCGACTTCCGGCAGCTTCCACCGGTCGGCCGGCCCCAGGATTTTTTGGGAAAAATCATCCAATCCCACCCGCACCCTCTCGGGGCTTTCCACTACGGCCCAGGCGTGGCCCCGATGCAGGTAAAACTCACTGGTGGGCACCTGGAAGCCGAAGACCTCGGTCATCCGGGGTGGTTCCCGCTGACCTTTCTCCTTGCTGTTGTGAGTAGTCATTATGCGAGACTCCTTTGTGAATTTGTATCTGATTTAACGATTGCTTCCGAAAGTCAATTGACCAGAGAGCAATAGCTGTGCCAGCCCCCAAATGACACTATAACTAATTGATATATCAACATATCTTCCTCGACCAGGCCCTGTTTTCCGGTGGTTTGATTTCTGTGGAATAATCCGACAACTAATCCCGGTTACCCTTAACCATTTAATAATTCAGAATATTTCAAAACAAGTAAATTGTCGGATAATCATACAGGTCGCTTGAGCCAGCCAGTCCTGGCCTGGTTTAAGGCGCGCGGCAAAGGCTGCGAGACGCCGGTCGACGCAGTCCTCCATGTTAATAAGAAGCTCGCAGTAAAGAAGGGTGGGGGTTCAGATACTTCGGGGCATTGAACTTAGAGGGGTTGCGATTGTAGTGCCTCCCCAAGGCCGGGAGGAGGAAAAAGCGTCCGATGTCTTTTTCTCTCACGTCTTATTGTTAACGCAAAGAACAAGCCAATTATAGAATATTATAAACCAGATGGGTCACGGCCGTACCCGGGGGTGGGCCGGGATGTTTGCCGTTCTGGTGGCCCGGGTGAAATCCCGGCTGGACACCGGCCGGGGGGTGGCGGGCTATCCGGCCGGGCAGCCCATCTCTGCCGGGGTGCCCGCAAGCGTTTATTAATACTGCCAGCCGCGATGCTCCTCTACTTTTAGCCCCGGCTCAAAGGCCCGAAGAAAGACTATGACGGTTACCAGGATTACCGAAGACGGCAGGTATCTGGCCCGATGCGGGCAATGCGGGACCTGGGTGGAGGTGCATCCCGAAATCTTCAAGACCGAGCTTTTCTTGAAGTGCTTTCTGCCAACTTCAGCTGCTGCGGCCGGCAACAATGCGCCCCCTTTTCGAAAGAAAGGATACCGTTGATTTCCATTGAAAGGGAAAGGGCTCGATCAATCCAGAAGTTTGCGGGGCTTGGGGTTCTGTTCCGAAAAGTTCTGGTTACCTGGTGGCCCAGGCGTCTCGCCTGTGCGGTACTGTAGCGGGCGAGACCCCGCCCTACGCGCTTTTCATGGTTTACGGGTGAGCCAAAGGCTCATGATCAACTGCTTTGAAAAGTTGTCAGTGTCCTTACAACCTTGCTGCTCAATGGCGGGGGAAGAGGGCTAGGGAAAGGGCCCGGGTGAGGGGGGCAAGCTTTTCATGTTTTTCGGGTGCGCCGCAGGCCCATGAATGACTGCATTAAATCAACTAATAAAATGGCGGAAGTGCATGGGAATCGAACCCACCTACCGCCTTCCTCAGACGGTACACCGGATTTGAAGTCCGGGGGCCCCACCAGTGAGCCTTGCACTTCCGCAGGGAATATCGGACCGGCAAGGTGATCGGGTTAACGAGGCTTGCCGACCTCTGTTAAAATATCATAAGCCTGATTACAAAGGAAGCAATCCGAGGAAGTCATAGGCAGAGTTTTGAAAATGCCGGTCGGTCTTCAGAAATTGAGGCCTTGGGAAGGGACCCTTCTGTCATTCTGGCTCATCTTCGACAGTTGCAAAAAATAGTTTGGGGTTATCAATAGCTTAAGTCTTGTGAACAAAGCTTTGCCACTATGCGCCACTGCTAAGCCAGTCAGGTTTCGGCCCCGGTTCTAGAAGGCTGCCAGTGAGTGGCGGCCGGACTCCCGCGGCGGCAAAGGCCTGGTGAGCCGCCCCTCTCAGGTCGGTGCGAAATGACAAGGGGGACTTTTCCAGAAGTCTAAGGTGTGTTGGGGTTAATTGGGACCGGGGCGGGCACGGAGGCCCACCCCACCAGTATCCATTCAATACCCAAGGTTTGATTTCAAACAAGTATTGCCAGGATGGTCCCGGGCGGCAGCCGCTGCGGGCCGGTCCGTTTTATAACAACGACAGTCTCTCGTCGTAGATGAATTCCCGGGTGTGCCGGGCCACCCGTTCCGTTTTGAGCTGGATCCGGGCGGTGCCGGTGGCCATGGCGGCCTGGGCCACGGCCGGAGGCACCCGAAAATCCATGGCCCCGGGGAGGATATAGCCGGGGCTCAAGTCATTCCCCACCAAGTCGGCGATGGCGTGGGCCGCGGCCACGTTCATTTCTTCATTGATGGTCCGGGCCTTAGCGTCCAGCGCCCCCCGGAAGATGCCGGGAAAGGCCAGGCAGTTGTTCACCTGGTTGGGGAAATCGGAGCGGCCCGTGGCGATTACCGCCGCGCCCCCCTGCTTCGCCAGGTCCGGATGAATCTCCGGCGCCGGATTGGACAGGGCAAAGACAATGGGGGCCGGGGCCATGGACTCCACCATCTCCCGGGTAACCAAGCCTCCCGAAGAGAGGCCGATGAAAACGTCGGCCCCTTTAAGGACTTCGGCCAGGCTCCCCTTGACGTCCTGGGGACCCACCAGACGGGCGATCTCCGACTTGGCCCAATGCATGCCCGCCACGATCAGCCCCTAGGACGCACTGGTCCCTAGCGAACAACTAAAAACTAAAAACCGGATTAATCCACTTGCTCGTGGATGAAGTAGAGAATCTTCACCTTGCCGGCCAACTCCTGCTGGAGGGCCTGGGCGTCTTTCAGGTCCCGGGCGCGGATATAGACGTGGCGGAAACCCAGGGGCGCCCGTTCGTAGCCGGTCAAGATGCTGGCGATGCGGCCGCCGTGGGTCCTGATGATGTCGGTGACCTCTTTGATGGACCCCGGCTCGTCCGCCAGCTCGAAGCCCATGGCCCACTCTCCCTGGTAGATCCCGGAGATGGAGACGAAGGCCCGGAAGATGTCCCCCTTGGTGATGATGCCCTCCAGAGCGCCATCCGGGCTGACCACCGGCAAAGCCGAGATGGTATGCTTGAGCATCATGGCCGCGGCCTTTTCCACGGTGTCCATGGGGGCAATGGTGAAGAGCCGCTTAGGCATCACCGTCCCCACGGTGATCTTGTCCAGCAGATAGTAAAGCTCATGGATGTCCAGGGCCGTGGCCTTGGATGGGGAGGCCTCCTTCAGGTCCCGGTCGGAAACGATGCCCGTCAGAGCGCCTTTTTTCAGGACGGGCAGATGTTGAATGCCGTTGTCCTTCATCAGCTTGGAGGCCTTCATGATGGTGTCGTCGACGTTGACGGTGATCAGTTTTTTGCTCATTAAATCCTTGACGGGCATGGCTGGTCCTCCTTGGGGAAGTCTTGGCGGTCCGGCAGATTATATCCCAAGATACGCCTTTTTGACATGATCGTTGTTCAACAACGCCTTCCCGGTGTCGGAGAGGACGATGCGGCCGTTCTCCAACACCTAGCCCCGGTCGCAAACTTCCAGGGTCTGTTCCGAAAAGTTCCAAGTTCCAAGTTCCAGGTTCCGAGTTAAAGGAAAGGCCCTCAGGAACTTTTCATAATTTATGGGTGAATCAAGAACTCATGAGCGTCTGCTTGGTGTTTTGCCCGACGATGATTACGGTGACCCCTTCCTCGCGGATGCGCTCGATGATCTTGAAGATCTCCGCCACCAGGATGGGAGCCGGACCCAGGGACGGCTCATCGAACATGATGAGCTTGGGGAGCGCCATCAGGCCCCGGCCCACGGCCACCATCTGCTGTTCGCCGCCGGTTCAACCCCGAGATGGTCTTGATGATGGTGGACTTGCCCGCGCCGTTGGCTCCCACCAGGGCCACGGTCTCCCCGGCTTTCACCTCGAAGGAGACATCCCGGAGCAATTGCATCTGATTGCGTTTCAGATCCCGTGGAAAAACTTTGGCACACCTTAAAAAAGCATGTCTGCCGGAACCGAATGTTTATTGATGAAGATGACCTGATGGGTACCCTTGCCGAAGAGCTTGAGAAACTCACCCCTAATCGTTTAAAGGACCTTTGCCGGTGCTCATATTTGATGCATTGGAAAGAGAAAATGGTATAAAATAAAAGAGCGAGTTAAGAATAAAGATTCAGTAAAATAATCCTTTTTTGAAAAACTGCACAGGCTGGAAAGCCTGTGCCACCGACTGATCACTGACTACAATACCGACTACTGGCCCCTGGCATCTTAATCCCCGGCAGCCAAAACCTCCCGGACTTTCTGCAACAGGTGGAGGATCTTGAAGGGTTTGTGAATAAAATGCAGCCCTGCGTCCAGGACCCCGTGGTGCACGATGGCGTTGTCCGTATAGCCGGACATATAGAGCACCTTGGTTTCCGGGTGGAGGCGGGCCAGGCTTTCGGCCAATTCCCGGCCGCTTATCCGGGGCATTACCACGTCGGTGAGCAGCAGGTGGATGGACCCCTCCCGGCCGGCGACGCCGGCCAGGGCCGCGTCGCCGTCGCCCGCCTCCAGCACGGTGTAGCCGTACCTCCCAAGAAGGTTGGCAATGACCCTCCGCAGAGACTCGTCATCTTCCACCACCAGGATAGTCTCCTCCCCTTGGAGGGAGGAAATGACCGGAGCCGTTCTTAAGGAAGGCTCGGAGACCTCTTCCTCCCGGGGCAGATAGATCTTGAAGGTGGAGCCTTTGCCGATCTCGCTGTTGAGCCAGATGTGCCCGCCGCTCTGCTTGACGATGCCGTAAACGGTGGCCAGGCCCAGGCCCGTGCCGTGTCCCGTTTCTTTGGTGGTAAAGAAGGGTTCAAAGATGCGGGCCTGGGTTTCGCTATCCATGCCCATGCCGTTGTCGCTGACGGCCAGCATCACATAGAGGCCGGGTTTGACCTCCAGATGGGTCTGAGCGTAATGCTCATCCAGGAAGACATTGGCCGTTTCCAGGGTGAGCTTGCCGCCTTTGGGCATGGCGTCCCGGGCGTTGAGGGCCAGGTTCATGATAATCTGCTCGATCTGCCCCGGATCGACCTTCACCAGGCCCAGGCCGGGATCTAAAATAGTCACCAGTTCGATATCTTCGCCGATCAGACGCTGGAGCATCTTGTTCATATCCGCCATGGTGCTGTTAAGATTTACCACCCAGGGCTGGAGAATCTGGCGGCGGCCGAAGGCCAACAACTGCCGGGTCAGGGAATTGCCTCGCTCCGCGGCTTTCATGACCTCCCGGACATTCTCGGTCAGGGGCGCAGCCGGGGGCAGTTCCAGCAGCATAATTTCACTGTGGCCGATGATGGCGGTGAGCAGGTTATTGAAGTCGTGAGCCACGCCCCCGGCCAGCAGGCCGACGGCCTCCATCCTTTGAGCCTGGGCCAGTTGCTCTTCCAAAAGCCGGCGCAGGGTAATATCTTCAAAGAGGCCGTCGATGAACAGAGGTTTACCCTGCTCGTTTTTCACCATATTGGCGGTGATGGAGCCCCAGAAGAGAGCCCCGTCCTTCCTTTTCAATTGCAGCTCCCGGCCCGCGACCTTTCCCTGGGTCCGGAGGGCGTTGACCAGGTCCTCATGTTCTTCCGGGTGGATATAGAACTCCGGCGCCGGAGTATTCATGAACTCCTCGGTGGAGGCGCAGCCGAACATGTGGGTAATGGCGGGGTTGCCCATGAGGAACTTGCCGTCCAGGTCCGGTGGGGCCCTCCAGACGCCCATGGGGAGATTGTCCACCAGGGAGCGGTAACGTTCCTCCGATTCCAGGAGGGCCTGTTCCGCCCGTCGGCGCTTGCCGATGTTGATCAAGAGCACCAGCACCAGGAAAGACAGCGCCAGAATAACCGCAGAGCCGCTCCAGATCAGAGTTTTATAGGCCTGGTAGAGGGATGAGGGCTGATTGATCACCAAACTCCCCGGCGGCAGCAGGGCAGTCTGGAGGCCGAAGGCCTGCATCTGTTGATAATCAAACATGGGCACGTTAGGGCTTTCCCGGATCACCGGCATCATGCCGAGGTCCTCGCCCTGCAGCATCCGCACGGCAAAGCGGGCGGCATATTCCCCCTGCACCTGGCCGCTGAGCAGATTCCCGCCCACAATGCCTTTGCCCAGAACAAAGCTCCAGAGGCCGTAAATGGGTACGCGGCTGCGGCTCCGGACCAGGGAGAGGGCTTGTTCATGGCTGTAAACCTGGCCCAGGCGGTCGCGATTGAGGTTGGACATGAGGATGATGCTGTCCAGGGGAAGCTGCTCCACCTGCTCCAGGACTTCGGCCATACTGAGGCCCACCAGAAAGCGGATGGCCACCCGGGTAGCGAAATGGGAGATGTGATTTTTGATTTTCTCATTGGTGCCCCGGGCGCTCTCCGTGGCGTCGGAGATGACCACCACGGTTTTCGCGGCCGGCTGGAGCTTGAGCGCCAGATCGATGGTGCCCACGGGGTCCACATCTTCCACCACCCCGGTGGCCCGGGAGCAATCGGCGATCATTTCATCCTTAAAGCCGTTGATCCCGCAAAATACCAGGGCCGCCCGGGGGAAGAGGGCCGCACAATGTTTGGCCGCAAAATCCAGGGCCGCGTTATCCGTGCAGATCACCACTTCGATTTTTTGCCGGGCATATCTATACTGATATAGCTGGTAGAGCCTTTGGAAGTTTTCCGGGGTGGGAAAATGTTTCCAATTCATATATTCCACCTGGGGCTCCAGCTCCGGGAGGTGTTGGGCCAGCACCCCCATGATGCCATCCACCTGGTGGTCCGTCCAGGTGAAACCCCGGTGATAAGAGTTCAGGATCAGTACCGGTTTCTTTTCGGCGGATTGGCCGGCGGCGAGAAGGACGGGAAAAGAGAGAAGAAATCCCCCCAAAACCAGGATAAGGCTGAATTTCGGCAGAAGCGGGCGGAAAGACTTCGGTTTGTGGTTACTAAAGCGGAGCATGACGGCATTCCCCTCAAACCGGCGTTTATCCTTCGTGATCGCTTGCCAAAGGAGCAAATTTCCCGAGTCAGAGCCTCCCAGCCTTGGTGGGGATTACAAAACTTATCGGGATAACTCAAGCTTTTCTCGAACAAAAAGTCAAATTTGAGCGTCTAGAAAAATCAATACCGATCCCATAAGGGCCGCGAGTGTGATATAAATGCGTATGCTCGGGAGCGTAAGGGCGAGACCTGGCCGGATAGAACCGGATCGCTAACCCCTCCCCCGGCCCCTGACCCTGATGTTTAAACTCACCTGGCGCAATACCATCCGGCATCCGTTGCGGGCCTCCTTGACCATCGCCGGCATGGCCCTGGCGGTCTTGGCCTTCTGTCTGCTGCGCACGGTGGTGGCCGCCTGGTACATCGGTGTGGCCAACGCCTCTCCTTCCCGGCTGGTGTGCCGCAGCGCCATTTCCCTGGTGTTTCGCCTGCCCATGGCCTATCTCCCCAAGATTCAGGCCGTCCCGGGGGTCAAGGCCGTGACCTATGGCAATTGGTTCGGCGGGGTGTATATCGATGAAAGAAACTTCTTCCCCCAGTTTTCCGTGGCCCTGCAAAGCTATTTCGAAATCTACCCGGAGTATCAAATCCCCGAGGAGCAAAAGGCGGCCTTTTTCCAGGACCGCCGGGCCGCGGCCGCGGGCCGGCAGCTCGCGACCCGGTACGGCTGGAAGATCGGCGACGCCATCGTTCTCCAGGGCCGCATCTTTCCCGGGGAGTACCGCTTTATCCTCCGGGCCATTTACACCGGCCGGGAGCCCACCGTGGACGAGGGCCGCTTCTATTTCCACTGGGAATACTTAAACGAGGCCATGAAAAAGAACCTGCCCAGCCAGGCGGACCAGGTGAGCTGGTTTTTAATAGAAGTGGCCCGGCCGGAACTGGCCCCGGGCGTGGCCGCCCAGATCGACGCCATGTTCAAGAACTCCCTGGCGGAGACCCTCACCGAGAGCGAGGCCTCCTTTTTCCAAAGCTTCGTCTCCATGACCGAGGCGATACTCTTGGCCATCCAGGTGGTCTCCTGGCTGGTCATCGGCGTCATCCTCATCGTTTTGGCCAACACCATGGCCATGAGCGCCCGGGAGCGCCAGGGGGAATATGCGGTGCTCAAAACCATGGGCTTCCGGCCCCGGCACCTGGCCGGGCTGATTTTGGGTGAATCCCTGCTCCTGGCCCTGGCCGGGGGATTGCTGGGCCTGTCGCTGACCTTCCCGTCGGTGCAGGTCTTTAAGACGCAGATGGGCCAATACTTCCGGGTCTTTCCCCTCACCCGGCTGACCCTGGGGTTGGGCCTGGGCACGGCCCTGGCCGTGGGCGTGCTGGCCGCCGCGCTCCCCGCCTGGCGGGCCGCGCGGGTGGGCATTGCCGCGGCCCTCCGGAAAGTGGGGTAGAAAGGCAGGGATTAGGTATTAGGGATCAGGGATTGGAAAAAACTGTTTTTCTTTTACACTAACCCCTAACCCCAAATCCCTAACCCCTTCTAAGCTATGCTCAAATTAACCCTAAGGAACGTACTCCGCCACCCCCTCCGGGCCACCCTTACGGTCCTGGGCATGGCCCTGGCCATCCTGGCCTTTGCCTTGCTGCGCACCATGGTGGAGGCCTGGTACGCGGGGGTGGACGCATCCTCGCCGGTGCGCCTGGTGACCCGGAACGCAGTCTCTCTGATGGCCGACCTGCCGGTGTCCCACGCGGCCAAGATCAGGGCCTTGCCCGGGGTCACCGGCGTGGGCCAGGCCTACTGGTTTGAGGGCGTTTATGTGGACAAAAAGCATTTCTTCCCCCAGTTTGCCATCTCCATGCCCGTCTACCTGGACCTGCTGCCCGAATTGCTCTTTCCCCAAGACCGGAGGCTGGCCCTGATCCGGGACCGCCAGGGCGCGCTCGTGGGCCGCAAGCTCGCGGCCCGTTTCGGCTGGAAGGTGGGGGACAGCATCATCCTCAAGGGCACTTACTTTCCCGGGGATTATCAACTCAACATCCGGGGGATTTACCGGGGCCGGGACCCCAGCACCGACGAAACCATGCTCCTGTTCCATTGGGATTACCTCAACGAGCAGATGAAGAAGCTGGCCCCGGAGCGGGCGGACCGGGCGGGCTGGTTTTTGGTGCAGATCGCCTCCCCGGACCTGGCGGCTCCGGTTTCGGAAAAGATTGACGCCCTCTTTAAAAATTCCCTGGCCGAAACCCTGACGGAAACGGAAAAGGCCTTCAACCTGGGGTTCGTGGCCATGACCGAAGCAATTCTGGTGGCCATCCAGGCGGTTTCCTGGCTGGTCATCGGCGTGATCCTGCTGGTGTTGGCCAACACCATGGCCATGAGCGCCCGGGAGCGCCTGGGGGAATACGCGGTGCTGAAGGCCATCGGCTTTAGGCCCAAATTCCTCACCGGGGTGATCATGGGGGAATCCCTGGTCCTGGCCCTGGGTGGCGGCATCCTGGGCCTGTCCCTGACGCCGCCCATGGTCTGGGCCTTCCCCAACTCGGTGATGCAGTATTTCGGGGTCTTTACCGTCACCAACGAAACCCTGGCCGTGGGCCTGGGCCTGTCCGTGGCCGTGGGCGTCCTGGCCGCGGCCCTGCCCGCCTGGCGCGCGGCGAAGGTGGGGATTGCCGCGGCCCTGCGGCGAGTAGGGTGAGGAGGACAGGGCCAGAAAAAAATCATTTTCCATCGTCCCCCCCGTGAATCGTCTGCTCACCCATAAATTACGAAAAGCCGTAGCCCGGGCGTCCTCGCCCATCATCATCTGCTGTGGAGGACGCAACCTGACATTACCAACCTATGTTAAAATTCCAGCTAAAGAAAGCTTTAAGCAGATGAAGAGTTCCTAAAGTTTTGTTGAATTTGGTTCGATAAAAGTTTGCAAATATTTAGAATAACTGAGGCCACTTGCTGATTGCCAGTGTCATTATCCCGGTCTTTAATGGGGCGGCCACTTTAGAGCGCACGATTCAAAGCTTTCTGGGCCAGAACGTGGAAACCGCATCCTGGTTCGAAATCGTTCTTTGCGACGACGGCTCCACTGATGCCTCCGGGGAGATTCTTGCCCGCTATGCCGACCACCCCCGGGTAACGGTAATCTATCAGGAAAATCAGGGACAATCTGCAGCCAGCAATCAAGCCGCCCGCCAAGCCAAAGGAGATCTGTTGATTTTTTCGGCCCAAGATATCGTGCCCCAAGACGCCGATTTCATCTGCAACCACCTCCGGTGGCACGCCGGGAACAATGTTGAGAAATGTGTTAACGGGTACATACGTTATCCTAAAGAACTGCTGATCAACGATTTCATGGTTTTCATGCAAGATAGCCATCAACAGTTCGACTATAGAAATATTCCAGACCTGAGCAATATTGATCCCATGAAATTATACGCCCCGAATTTCTCGGTGAAAAAGTCCTGGTTCGAGAAGGTGGGCGGCTTTGATCCCCAATTTCCCTATGGCTTCCAGGATACCGATCTTGGTATCAGGCTTTCCCTGGCCGGCCTCACCCTATTCCTGGTTGATAATATTAATTGCTGGCATTATCATCCCATTAAACTTCAGGAATATGCAGCAAAAAAAAGAGCCTTTGGCCGAATGTTCTGGAATTTATTCTTTAAGCAGCGTCATTTTTTTGAAAATATATGCCGGCCAAGAACTTCATTGCCAAGGTTATTACAGCTTGCCCTGCACTATGCCTCAAAGAGAGAGTTAATTCATAGAATAGGTATGGAGATTGTTCATTGCGAAGATAATGATATAGAACCGCTCTATGAACTTTATGATGAATTCTCCAAGCAGATTTTGTCCCTACCTCCGTTACGAAATGATATGCCGAAATCTAAGAAGTATTGGTGCATGTATTTATTTTACTCAGCTTATTTGACATTTTATTACAATCAAGGATTATCCGAAAGGGCCATGGAAATAGGCCTTTTAAAAGAAGGCCTCGTAAATGTTGACCATATCCCTCTACCAGTCATTCCAAAATCGGATAGTAGAGACGAGGCCGGCAATAGTTTGATGAACCTCTGATTTTATCCCGAAGGAACTAAAGATACCCCAGAAATCATCTGCGGCAACGATTCAGGAAAGGATTAAACAAAGCAACGCCCCAGGTATTGCCGGATACAACGAAGTATCAGTGCCATTACTTCCTGCAAACTTTTTTGCCGATACCATTCTCCTACAGCTACCGCAATCTCCTGGCCCGGCGGCTTACAACTTTCCTCACTACCGTGGGCATGGCTTTGGTGGTCTTTGTCTTTGCCGCGGTGTTGATGCTGGCCGAGGGGCTGCGCCAGCCCCTGTCCACCGGCTCCTACGACCAAGAATCTATGGATTTCCAAAGGGCTATCAGCATAACGTGATGATTGCCATTAAATGAGAGTCAAGGCTCAAGGTTTGTGCTATCATGTACTCTCCGAGTACATCCGGCTAAATAGGAAATCGTGGTTCCACTTGGAGAGAAAGAGACCCCAAGCCCTGATCGATTGCGACTGAAGAGGTCGCCTCATACTCTTATGAATAAAGGGGGAAATGGCCGTGACTACTCCCAAGGAAGAAACTATCAGTTCCATAGTCAAGGCCAAGGAAGAGCTGAACAAGGCTCTGTCAAGTATTGAACAATTGCCTCCTTTTGATCCGCAGAACACCACGTTCGTGGCCCACCTGATAAACAACCATCTCACGGTGCTGTCGGGTGTCGCCGAGCTCTTGCAGCTTACCTTAAAAGATTACCCGAACAAAGAAGTGCATTTATGGCTGAGCGGCATGCGGCGAGTCTGCGATTTGATGGCGCATTTAACCCCCAAACTGATAAATGTGCAATCCTCGGAAGAATACGAACTAAGGCTCGAAAAGGTGAATCTGGCTCTCCTGGTGGAGCGAGCCTGCAATTTCTATCGCCGCCTGGCTGAAGCAAAACTGATTAATCTCATTTTCGAGGCGCCTGCCGAAAGCGCTTTTGCCTGGACGGACCGAGTCGCCGTGGCTGCCACCCTGGATAATTTACTGTCCAACGCGATTAAATTCTCGGAACCCGGAAGCAAGGTTTGGATCACGATTAAGACGGAGCCGGAGCATATCCTTTGCGGGGTGCGGGATGAAGGCCCGGGATTGAGCAGTGATGATCTGGGCAAGTTATTTCAGAAGGGAGTCCGGCTCAGCGCGCAGCCCACCATGGGGGAGCCTTCATCGGGTTACGGATTAGCGGTGGCTAAGACCCTGATCGATAAGCTGGGCGGGGAAATCTGGTGTGAGAGCGAATTGGGCCGCGGCTCCTCCTTCTGGATTAAGCTGCCGCGTTTCCAAGAATCTTTATTGTTGTTTACTGCAAGGACTTAACCACCTTCTCAGCCAGGCATCCCTGCGCTTCTCTCTGGGAACTCTGCGTCTCTGCGGTTAATATTATACGCTTTTTTTCACCGCAGAGACGCAGAGAGCGCAGAGAAAAGACTTTTGCAAAAAGCTCGATTTCAGATAAATTTTTCCTTTAACCAAAGACTAAAAACTAACTGACTACTGACCATTGGCTACTGGCCGCTGACATGCCAATACCCATCTCTTACAACTACCGCAACCTCCTGGCCCGGCGGCTTACCACCTTCCTTACCGCCGCGGGCATGGCCCTGGTGGTCTTTGTCTTTGCCGCGGCCGACGATTGTAAAGCCCAGGCCCTGGAGCACTACCAAAGGGCCTTGGTCCCAAACCCGCAATTGGCCGTGGCGGCCGAGGCTGCCAAGCGGCTCGGGGCACACTCCATCCCGAAAGCTGAAAGCAAACCGGCGAGATAAAGAGAAGGCCCCGCCCCAGTGCTCAATTATCGCCTTCACCGGCCTCCGCTTCCTCCCGGAGGCGGATGAAATAGAGGGTGCCGAAGGCCTGGGGCTCCACCTGGTGGGTCCTGTCGTTGTACTTATGGACGTGTCCCTCGTCGCAATCCGTCCCCAGGGAGAGGCCCAAGACCCGCTCCATATCGCCTTTGCAGGCCATGAGCATGGCCTGCAGGAGGACCGCGCCGCCATTCCTGGCCGTGGGGTCCAACGCGAAGACCGCGCCGCAGGCGCAATAGCCGCCGGGGAAGTCAAACCATTGTCCGCCCTTGATCTCCCGGGGCGGGAGGATCTCCCGCCGGCAAAAGGGGCACCGGGCCGGCTGCGTGCGGTCTGAAAATAACTTGGGCATAAATTTCCTCTTTATTTATCTGGCATAGCTTCAGGCTATCATGAGTTCCAAGTTCCTGACTCCAAGTTCCAGGCTAAAGGAATGTCATTGAATTTTCATAGCTTTCAGGTGAGTCGAGGCTTATCTGCGACTGCTTCCCCCGGGAAGAATTATGAAAAATTCTCAGGAACCGTGGCTCAACTTTGGACTTTTTATACCATGCCGCCAAACTTGGAACTTTTCAGGCAGCCCGGCCATAAAAAATTATCGCAGTTTTTCTCGGGAGAGGCAATTCTCCTCTTGATCTTGCTATTGACACCTTCTCCCCTTAATCTTAAATTGCTTTCAACAGGAACGAAAGGAGACCTACTCATGCCGGATAAAACCATCGTCTTTTCGGATCAGGAGCAGATGCAGATAGAGTCCATCGTCATTGACAAGGACGGGGAGGAGGCCCTCAAGTATCTGGCGGACCTGTTGGACCGCGTTAAAGGGCACTTGGCTCATGCCTGCGGGCCCAAAGCCGCGGAAGGCCCTCCGGGCCACGGCTGATTAAGTAAGGCTTAATCCGTATTTTCCCTTAATTGCTTCTCCCACAAGCGCGACAACTGACAAAGGGGAACCCCATGGCAGACAAACAAATCGTTTTTACCGACCAGGAACAGATGCAGATTGAAGGCATTGTCATCGATAAAGACAAGGAGGAGGCCCTCAAGTATCTGGCCAAACTGGTGGAGATGCTGAAAGGACATGCCGGCCGCGCCTGTGGCACCGGGCCGGTAAAGTAACCCAGGCAGCTAGTGGTTGCAGAGGAGTGATGGACAGGCTGGCCCTGGTGGCCGACACCCATGCCTACCAAGCCGGCCTGCCTAAACTCCTTGCTTTTTTTCAAAGCCGGGAGATCCGCCACCTGGCCTGCCTGGGGGATTGCCCGCCGGAGCCTTTCCGCCCCTGGCTGGAGATGGACCCGGATCACCGGCTCTATTGGGTCTATGATTTCTACGGCCCGGAGCTGCCGGAGGCCACCGCCTGCGCCGAGGCCCTGGAGCTGGAGGGCCGCATCTTCCTGGCCCACACCCGGGCCATCCTCTGGACCCATTTCAAGGACCGGGTGCACTCCTACCAGCAAAGCCGCACCGTGGCCCGGCCGCCCCTGCTGCTGTGCCACGGCCATACCCACGTGCCCTGCGTCACCCGCTACAGCCCACCATTCAACCGTCTGCTATACAACAATGACGCCCTGCGGCCGGAGGAATTTCAAGCCCGCCAGGCCTGCCTGACCCTGGCGGCGGATACCATCTACCTCATTGTGCCCGGAGCCTTTACCCTGGAGGAGGGGCGGCACCCCGCGTTCAGCTTTGCGGTCCTGGATCTCCTCGATTCCCGGATCGCCATGGTTTCTCTCACAGATCTGGCAGCTCTGGAAGCAACCGAGCTTTTCCCTCTTTAAGTTCCTCCACCACCAGGGCGTCGGTGGGGAAGGCCAGGGGCAAGGGCGGGGTCTCCAGGGGAAAGAACCCCACGGCGTCCAGATCATCCCCGGCCCGGAGGGCGCCCCCGGTAACCTGCCCCGCGAACCAGATGCCCACGGTGAGGCGCTCCGGGTCGTGGAAATTTGAATGCACCGCCAGCACTTCGCCCAGCTCCACGATCAGGCCGGTTTCCTCCGCAAATTCCCGGACCGCGGCGGCCCGCACGTCTTCCCCCCATTCCACGTAGCCGCAGGGAATGCACCAGGACCCCCGATAAGGCCCGCCGGCACGCCGCCCCCAAAGGATTTCGTTTCCCCGGCGCACCACCACCGCCACGCCCACTGCGGGGTTGATATAGAGCACCTTGCGGCATTCTTGGCAGACCAGGCGGTCCCGGTGGCCCCGGGGGCGGGTCTCCAAAGCCCCGCCGCAGCAGGGGCAGTAGCGGTAGTAGGGAGGGGTGCAGGACATGGTTTTTTAATACTTGAAACTGCGGCCAAATTCATTTAAAAAAGTCGAGGTCCTATTTCCGTTTTCCGGAGACCTCCCAGGTGACCACTCCCAGGCTCAAGGCCATCCGCAATATCGGCATCATTGCCCACATCGACGCCGGCAAGACCACTTTGACGGAGCGCATCCTTTATTATACCGGCCGCACCCACAAGATGGGGGAAGTCCATAACGGCGCGGCGGTGATGGATTGGATGCCCGAGGAGCAGGAACGGGGCATCACCATCACCGCGGCGGTGACCACCTGCCAATGGAAGGGCGCGGTGATCAACCTGATCGACACCCCGGGGCACGTGGACTTCACCATCGAAGTGGAGCGGTCGCTCCGGGTCCTGGACGGGGCCATCGGCGTCTTCGACGCGGTCTCCGGGGTGGAGCCCCAATCGGAGACGGTCTGGCACCAGGCGGACCGGTACCGGGTCCCGAAGCTGGCCTTCATCAATAAGATCGACCGCCTGGGCGCCGATTTTTACCAGGCCGTGGCCTCCATGCGGGAGAAACTGGGGGCCCATCCCCTGGTCCTCACCATCCCCTGGGGCCAGGAAGACCGCTTCCAGGGGGTCATCGACCTCCTGAAAATGAAGGCCCTGGTCTGGCAGGAAGAGACCCTGGGCGCGGTCTTTGAGGAGCGGGACATCCCGGAGGACTATCAAGAGGAGGCAAACCAAGCCCGGGAGGCCCTCTGGGAGGCCCTGGCGGAAGTGGACGAAGTGGCGGAAGAGGCCTTTCTGGAGGAAAAAACCCTGCCCCTGGAGGAAATCAAAGCCGCTATTCATCGCAGCGCCGTGGCCCTGAAAGGCGTCCCCACCTACTGCGGCTCCGCCCTGAAAAATAAAGGCATCCAGCCGCTCTTGGACGGCATCAAGGATTTTCTCCCCGACCCCACCGAGGTGCCCCCCATCACCGGGCATCATCCCCAAACCGGGGCCCCGGAGGCCCGGCCGCCTAAGGACGACGGCCCTCTGGCGGCCCTGGCCTTCAAGATCCAGGTGGACCAGGCCCAGCGCCTCACCTTTGTGCGGCTTTATTCCGGGACCTTGAAACCCGGGCAGGAAGTCTATAACCCGGTGAAAGGGGTGACGGAAAAAGTGGCCCGGCTGCTGCGGCTCCATGCCAACAAGCGGGAGCCCCTGAACCAGGCGGCCGCGGGGTCCATCGTCGCCCTTCTGGGCCTGAAAGCCGCCACCACCGGGGATACCCTGTGCGCGCCGGGCCGTCCCGTCATCCTGGAGCCCATATCTTCTTATCTGCCGGTGATCTCTCTGGCCATCGAACCCATGACCCGGGACGACCAGGAGAGGTTAGGCCCGGCCCTGGCCCGGGTGGCCGAGGAGGACCCCAGCTTAAGGGTCGACGTCGATGAAGACACCGGCCAGACCCTGCTTTCCGGGATGGGGGAACTCCACCTGGAGGTGATCATCCACCGCCTGGAACGAGAGTTTAACGCCCGCCTCCGGGCCGGCCGCCCCCAGGTGGTCTACCGGGAAACCATCTCCGGCAGCGCCCAGGAAACGGGCGTCTTCGACCGGGAGCTGGCCGGCAAACAGCATTTCGCCCAGGTGGAACTGAGCCTATCCCCCAGGCCCCGGGGCGCGGGCAATACCTTCACACCGCTCCTCCCGGAGGATCATCCGGCCCAGGCCTTCGTGCCGGTGGTCGAACGGGCGGTGAAAGAGGCCCTGGAGGGCGGGCCGGTTTACGGCCACCCCGGGGTGGACGTGGCCGTGGCCCTGAAGGACGCGGCCGTCAAGGAAGGACAAAGCACGGAGATGGCCTTCCGCATCGCCACCATGACCGCGGTGAAGCAGGGGATGCTCAAGGCCCGGCCCCAACTCCTGGAACCCATCATGCAGGTGGAGATCATCGCGCCCGAGGAATTCACCGGGGAGGTGATGGGGGACCTCAACGCCCGGAAAGGCAAGGTGGAGCAGCTTTTGGCCAAGGGTCCGGTGCGCCTGATCTCCGGCCTGGCGCCTCTTTCAGAGATGTTCGGCTACGCCACCCAACTGCGGTCGCTGACCCAGGGGCGGGGGACCTTTACCTTGCAGTTCCATCACTTCGGGTACGTGGAGCGCCGGGAAGAAAAGTAGGGTGCGCCTTGCGCACCAGCTTTCAGCCATCAGCGGTCAGCTTTCAGCTAAAAAATCGTGCAAATAACGCGAAAATATAAGTAAATAAAAGATTGATAAAGACGGACGTCTTATGTCCGCTACTCCACAGGGTGAACGCGGGAGGTCGCCCTGTAAGCAAGTATGTTAGGAGACACACCATGGCAACAGAACAGACTCTATCTATGATCAAACCCGACGGCGTCAAACGCGGTCTCATCGGCGAAGTCATCGGCCGTTTTGAAAAGCAGGGCTTAAAAATCAAGGCCATGAAGATGCTGCACCTCACCAAGGTCCAGGCGCAGCAGTTTTATGCGGTGCATCAGGAGCGCCCCTTTTATGACAGCCTCACCACATTCATGAGCTCCGGCCCCATCGTGGCCATGATCCTGGAGGGGGAAAACGCCATCCAGGTGAACCGGGACCTGATGGGGGCCACCGACTACCGCCAGGCCGCGGCCGGCACCATCCGGGCCGATTTCGCCCGGGACATCGAAGCCAACATCGTCCACGGCTCGGACGCAGCGGAGACCGCGAAGACGGAGATCGCTTTTTTCTTTAATGAATTGGAAAAGGTGTAATGTATTGCCGGCCTGAAAAGCCGGGTTTCTCGCAAAGGCGCAAAGGTCGCAAAGGTACAAATTAAGTGGCAGCCCAGGCTAGAAAGCCCGGGCTTGCCGCGCTTGTGCCAAAAGTCATTAATAAAGGTTGAATTTTTCTCACAATCTGGCAAGATAGGAAAGGGGGACTTTTAAAGTCCTCCTTCTTTGCCCTGGGGCCGGCCATGAGGCCGGCTGACCGTCGGTGCCGGGAAGCTATTTTCTCTGAATTTTTCCTCTGCTTAAGGAGTAATGATAATGTTTCTGGATCCCATCCTGGGATGGTTTTCCAACGATCTGGCCATCGACCTGGGCACCGCCAATACCCTGGTCTATGTGAAAGGCAAGGGCATCGTCCTGAGCGAGCCCTCGGTGGTGGCGGTGCGCAAGAACGCCAAGGACCGCAACCGGGTCCTGGCCGTGGGCCGGGACGCCAAGATGATGCTGGGCCGTACTCCCGGCAATATCGTCGCCATCCGCCCCATGAAAGACGGAGTCATCGCCGATTTCGAGATCACCGAAGCCATGCTGCGCCACTTCATCCGCAAGGTGCATAACCGCCGCTCTTTGATCCGCCCCCGGATCATCGTCTGCGTGCCCTCGGGCATCACCCCGGTGGAGAAACGGGCGGTGCGGGAATCCGCGGAGTCCGCGGGAGCCCGGGAAGTCTATCTCATCGAGGAACCCATGGCCGCGGCCATCGGCGCGGGGCTGCCCATCACCGAACCCATCTGCAACATGGTGGTGGACATCGGCGGCGGCACCACCGAAGTGGCGGTCATCTCCCTGGCCGGTATCGTTTACTCCCGCTCGGTACGGGTGGGCGGGGACAAGATGGACGAAGCCATTCTCCAGTACGTCAAACGGACTTATAACCTGTTGATCGGCGAACGCACCGCGGAGATCGTCAAGACCACCATCGGCAACGCCTTTCCCGGCGAAATGGAGACCATGGACGTCAAAGGCCGGGACCTGGTCACCGGTATTCCCAAGATCATCACCATCAATTCCGAGGAAGTGCGCCAGGCCATCCAGGAACAGATCGACTCCATCGTGGCCACGGTGAAGACCGCGCTGGAGCAGACCCCGCCGGAGCTGGCCGCGGACATCGTCGACCGGGGCATCCATCTCACCGGCGGCGGGGCTTTGCTCAAGAATCTGGACGTGCTGCTGCACCAGGAAACCGGACTGCCCATCAAGATCACCGAAGACCCGCTGGCCACGGTGGTTTTGGGTTCCGGCCGGGCCCTGGATAATCTGGATATCCTCAAGGAAGTGATGGTGGATTAAGGGGGGTGGCTCGTGCGCCCGCAAACGCGCTTTCGCACCTCCCTGTTAATCACCGCCACCCTGTTGCTGATCATCTCTCTGCTCTCTTTAAGCGTCAAGCGCTCGCCGATCCTGGAAAAAGTGGAGGGCGTCGTGGTTTCCCTGGCCGCTCCGGGCCTCCAGGGGCTCCACTACCTGGGCAGCGCTATCAGCGGCATCTGGGAGGGGTATTTTAACCTGGTGGGGGTGCAGCGGGAAAACGCCGCACTCAAGCGCCGCCTGGATGAGTATGCCCAAAAGGAGGTGCGCTACCAGGAGGCCCAGCAGACCCTGGCCCGCCTGGAGTCCCTCCTGGACCTGAAAAAGGAAGTGGCCCTGCCGGTGGTGGGCGCCCACGTAATTGCCTATGACCCCACTCTGTGGTCCCGCTGCGCCTTATTGGACCAGGGGCAGGACCAGGGAGTGCGGCGGGGGCAGCCGGTGCTCACCGCCCAGGGCATCGTCGGCCGCATCGTGGAAGTCTATCCCCACTATTCCAAGGTCATGCTCATCGTCGACCGCAGCAGCAACGCGGACGCCATGGTGCAGCGCACCCGGGTCCGGGGCATCCTCCAGGGCAAGGGGGGCAACCGCTGCTCCCTGGGCTACGTTCCCAAGAGCGCCGACGTCCAGAATGGAGACCTGGTGCTGGCCTCCGGCCTGGGAGGGGTTTTTCCCAAGGGCCAGGTCTTCGGCAAGGTCACCGGGGCCAATAAGAAGACCCCGGGGGTCTTCCAGGAAATCGAAGTGACTCCGGTAGTGGATCTCTCCGCCCTGGAAGAAGTGGTGGTGGTGAAAGTCGTTAATCTGGCCGCCTCTCCCTGATCTATGACTATCCCTGTCCTTCTTTTCAGCCTGGTGGGAATGGGCCTGTTTTATTCCCAAAACCTGCTGCTCTTCCCCCAGGTCCGACTGCACCTGCTGGGCCTCTTCTTGTTTTACGTGGGCCTGAGGCCCTCCTTTCCCCTGGCCTTTTCCTTGGCCCTGGTCCTGGGGCTGCTGCAGGATAGTTTCGCGGCCACCCCTTTCGGTCTCCATTTGGGGGCTTCGCTGCTGCTAGTGGGCATGGCCCGGTTTTGCCGCCGCCGCTTGCTGCTGCAAAAGACCGGTCCCCTGATCATTGCCAGTGTCGCGGCTTTGACCTTGCAGGAGACGGGGATTTTGCTCATTTTGATGATCCAGGGATTCCAGCCCTTTATCCTTTCGGGGTTGACGTCTTTTCAGGGTCTGGAGATCCTGGCCACCGCCGCCCTGGCTCCGTTAATGGCGGCCCTGGTGGTGGGATTGGAAAATATCCTGCGGCGCCACGGCTGGCGGGCCGAACGGTCCGGGGAGTAAAAGTAAGAAGGGAAAAGTAAAAAGGCAAAAGTAAAAAGGCAAAAATAAAAATTGAAGCCGATGAAGTCGCTACTATCATTGGCGCAATAATCGTAAATGCAAAAATTAATCGCATCGCCGATAGTTTTTGCCTTTTTACTTTTGCCTTAAAGCAACGGAGGATAACGAATATAAACCGCCTGGCCTCCCGATACTACCCGGAGGAGACTCTGGGAGGAAAGCTATCCCAAGAAGATCAGGAACGTTTGCGGGGGACCTTCGCCGTGGTGGCCCTGGTGGTCCTCTGCCTGGCGGGCCTTCTTTTTCTGCGCCTCTGGTTTCTGCAAATCGTGGAAGGCAAAGAGCTGCAGCAGCGCTCCGAGAATAACCGCCTCCGCCTTCAGGACCTGCCCCCCTGGCGGGGAATGATTCTCAACCGGAACGGCGAAGTTCTGGTGGCCAACCGCCCCAGTTATGACCTGGTGATGGTCATGGAAGACGTCGCGGATATTCCCCCCTTGGCCCGGCGCCTGGCCAAGCTGCTGCGCCTGGAGGAAGCCCAGGTCAACACCCAACTGGAGGCGGCCCGGGCCGGGGGCTTAAGCCAGGTGCGGATCAAGGCGGATTTGGCCTGGGAGGAAATGGCCCTGGTGGAGACCTTTCAGCCGGAGTTGCCGGGAGCCCTGATCCAGGTCCAGCCCAAGCGGGAATACCTGCAAAGAGGAAGGGCCCCCCATACCTTAGGTTATTTGGGGGAAATCAGCGAGGCCCAGCTTAAAAGCGGCCGCTTCCCCAATTACAAGATGAGGGATTCCTTGGGGAAATGCGGCATCGAAGCGGCTTGGGAAGAATACCTCCGGGGCAAGCGGGGCTACCGCCGTATTGAAGTGGATGCTTACGGCCGGGAGTTGGGACAGTTGGACCGGCAGTTTCCCACCCCCGGGGCCAACGTCTTTCTGACCCTGGACGCCCGGCTGCAACAAGAGGCCGAGAATTGTCTGGACGGCCAGACCGGGGCCATTGTGGCCCTGGATCCTCGCTCCGGGAAGATCCTGGCCATGGCCTCCGCGCCCATCTATTCCCCGGTGGCCTTTGAGCGCGGGCTCTCCGCCTACGAATGGGAGCAACTGAGCAAACGCAAGGACCATCCCCTGGAAAACCGCGCCATTAAAGGCCAGTATCCCCCGGGCTCCACTTTTAAAACCGTCATGGCTGCTGCGGCCCTGGAGGAAAAGGTCATCACCCCCGGGGCCACCTTCGATTGCACCGGGGAGCTGCCCTCCGGCCAACACATCTTCCATTGCTGGCGCAAAGGCGGCCACGGCACGGTCAACCTGCACCGGGCCCTGGTGGAATCCTGTGACGTCTATTTTTACCAACTGGGGCGGCGCTTAGGAGTTGAGCGCATCGCCAAGTGGAGTAAGCGCTTCGGTTTGGGAGCCCCCACCGGTCTGCGTCTGGACCGGGAAATGACGGGTTTGGTGGGCGATCCCGCTTGGAAAATGCGCCGTTTCCGCCATCCCTGGCAAGAGGGGGATACCCTGTCCGTGGCCATCGGCCAGGGCTATAATCTGGCCACGCCCTTGCAGATGGCCCAGGTGACCGCGGTCGTCGCCAACGGCGGCCGCCTCTTTGAACCCCAACTAGTGGAAAAGGTGGAAACCCCTGCCGGCGAGGTCCTCTGGTCTGCCCCGGCCACGCCCAAGTCTCTGGTGGACGTCAGCCCGGCCACTTTGGCGGTGATACGCAAGGCCCTCAAGGGAGTGGTGCACGAGGAGCGGGGAACCGGCCGGGGCTGCCTGATTCCCGGCCAGGAAGTGGCGGGCAAGACCGGCACCGCCCAGGTGGTGGCCCTGGAAAAGGAAAAGCGGGAAAAGGAAAAACGGGGGAAAACCATTCGCAAGTATGAAAATCATGCCTGGTTCGTGGCCTTTGCCCCGGCGGAGGAACCGGAAATAGCTGTGACCGTGCTCATCGAACACGGCGGTGGCGGCGGCGCGGTGGCCGCGCCCCTGGCCCGAAGAATCCTGGCCGCCTATTTCCCGGAAAAGGCGGCGCCTCCTGAAGACGAACCGAAGCTTCCCAAGGAAGAGTTGGAGGAGAATTAAAACCCGGAACGGTGAATCCAGCCCTGAAAAAAAGACCTCACGCAAAAACGCAAACGCGCAAGGCATGACGCAAATTCTTAATAATCCACCCCTCCCGCCGGCCAGCCGTATTGGCCGATGAGCCGCACGAAGCGGCAGCCCCCCAGGTAATCGTATTTCACCCCGTCCTTGACCTTCCTGACCCGGGTGAGGGTTTGGGAGAAGCGATCGCCCACGGGAATCACCAACCTCCCCCCTAATGCCAGTTGCTCCACCAGGGGCCGGGGCACCTGGGGGGCCCCCGCGGTCACCAGGATGGCGTCAAAGGGGGCTTCCTCCGGCCATCCCAGGGTGCCGTCCCCCACCCGCACGTGGAGGTTGTGATACCCCAATTCCGCCAACACCTTTTGGGCCTTCTCCGTCAGGGAGCCCAGGCGGTCGATGCTGTAGACCGCAGACGCCAGCTCCGCCAGGACCGCGGCCTGATAACCGGAGCCGGTGCCGATCTCCAGCACCCGGTCTCCTTCCTTTAGCTCCAGGGCTTCGGTCATCAGGGCGACAATGTAGGGTTGGGAGATGGTCTGGTCCTCGCCGATGGGCAGGGGATAATCGTTATAGGCCTGGTCCCACAGGCCTTGGGGCACAAAACGGTGCCTGGGCACCCGCCGCATGGCCGTCAGGACTCGGGAGTTGGCGACCCCCCGGGCTTCTATTTGCGTGTCCACCATCCGGTTGCGGATGGTGGTGAACTCATCTTCGGTCATTTTCTTCCTCATCAGGAGAGTAAGCAGTAAGCAGTGAGCGGTGAGCGGTTGAAAAATATTCTTTCAAAACTGCTTACTGCTCACTGCTCACTGCTCACTCCACCCGCACCCAGGTGGCCTGGGGCCCTTTTTCCCCTTCTTCCATGGCGAATTTTACCGCTTGTCCCGGGTGAAGGGAAGCAAACTTGCCTTTTTTCACGGCATGTGCGTGGAAATAGACTTCCAGGCCGTCCGGGGTTTCCAGGAAGCCGAAGTCCTTTTCCGGAAACAGGCGCAAGATCTTGCCCTGTTGAGCAAATTCTTCGTGGGCCTTGACCTTCTGCTGCTGGATATGGGAGTGCTCCTCCAGGCGCCGGTCCAGGACGTCCAGAGACTCCACGATCAGCGGCAGCACGTATTCCCCCTGGCGGGTGACGGTGATGGTGTCCCCGGGCACGGATGCCACCAGGTGGATTTCAAAAGTCCCCAACCGGTGGTGCTCGGTGCCGATGAGGGTCACCCGGGCGTGAAGAACGGGATCCTTGTAATGCTTTTGCAGGCGGGCCAACTCCTCTTCGATTTTCTCCCGCCATTCCGGCAGAATTTCCAGGTTGCGGCCTTCAATATGCACGTCCAGGGGGAGCATGGAAATAACCTCCTCTCCTCAAAGGATAAGCCTCACGCAAAGGCGCAAAGTAAAACGCCAAATATCAAGGAATTGTTTCGTCTTATCCGCAGATTGCCGAGGGCGGGAGCCATCCCGCCCCGGACATCTGGTATAATATTATAAGTTCGCCAATGGGAAAATAAAGGGGCCGTTGCTCAATGGAATGCCGTTTTCACCCGGAAAGGGAGGGCTGCGTCGTCTGCCAAAAAATGGAGTTTGGGTACTGCCAGGAATGCCTGGACGCCTGCCGGGCCTGCACCGATCCTTGCCTTTACTGCAAATTCCGCCGGGAATGCGTCATCTGGGAACTCTGCCGCAAGGAGGCCCGGAAGCGCTGCAAGGAAACAGAGGGGGAAAAGGGGAAACGGGAAAAAGGGGAAAAGGGGTAGGGTGCGTTTCCATATTTGTAGTGGATTCTTAGGGCATTATTATTTAAAATTACTTCAGAAAGAGGCGGCCATGGGCGACATTTATCTAGAACTGATCGTAGCCAACATCAAGGACCCGGCGCTCCAACAAGAGATCGCTTTCCTGGTGGATACCGGAGCTACCAGAGCGTGGCTGCCCCAGGATCTTGCCGAGAAATTAGCCATCACCCCCATCGGCAAAGTTCCCTTGGAATTGGCCGCTGGTTCGGTAACCGAATACCCCTACGGCTTTTGCCTGTTTTCTTTCGGGGGCGAAACCATTGCCGGCAATATCGTCATCGGTCCGCCGGGCATCGAACCCCTGGCCGGAACACACGTGCTGCAGGATTTCCGCCTCATCATCGATATGGAGCGGCATACGGTATCCCGCACCCGGACCATGAGGGCCAAGTAGCCGCGGATTTTGGGTGGCTTTCCTTGATGGTCCGTGAAACGCACCCTACATTTCTCCCCAAGTCTTCCTCTTCTCCCGAAAGCTCCAGCCTTGCGTCTCCCATGGTCGATGATTAGGTTAAATTTGATATCGGTTGCGCCGCGATGGAAAGGTTAACAGCTGGAGAATCCTGCACATGGGAGACTTAATACCGATTTCGCTCCCAAAGGAAACCAATGCTATTGGTAATACCTAGAAATTATTGAAGTCTTTTAAACGCAAAACGCGATAAGAAGGAGCGGATATGACCAAGAAAAAGAAATACCTGGTGCGGGCCGAATGCCCCCAGTGCGCCTGCGGGGACGTGTCTTTCCTGGGCCCGGAGGAACTCCGGAAACGCTTCATCGGCGACGAAAAAGAGATCGACATCCTCTGCCCCCTGTGCGGCACCAAGACCTCGGGCAAAATGGAGGAGCAGGAGAAGTAGGGCGCGTTTTACACACCCCTTTTATGATTTGGGATTCCCTGGATCTTCCCGGCCTGGGTTTTCGGGTTCGCACCGCGGACGTGGGCCGCCCCCCTTACCGCGGCGAGATGTTGCTCAAGGTCCGGCTGTACGGGAAGCGCTCCGGGCCTTGGCGGCCGCGGACCGGGACCATCTCCATCCTCAAGAGCCGGAGGCCCGGATGATGCAGGTGGCGAACCTGGTGTTCGCCCCGAGAGTTCAGGGCGAACCCAGGGTTCGCCCTTACGTTTAATACATTTTTGCCGCCACCCTGGTATCGCCCCAGAACTTCAAATACTCGGCCCATTAGACTGACAGCTGATAGCTGATAGCCCATTTCTTCCGCGAGGCATCCCTTTACATCCGTCACCGGAGAATATATAAGACGGTTAGGAAAAGGAGGGACTATGCAGGAAGCCCGATTTTATGAAAAAACCGGAGACCACAAGGTCCAATGCCACCTATGCGCGCATGAGTGCAAGATCGATCCGGGCAAGCGAGGGATCTGCCATGTGCGGGAGAATAAGGATGGCACTCTCTATACTTTCTCCTACGGCCGGCTGGTGGCCCAGAACGTGGATCCCATCGAGAAAAAGCCCCTGTTTCACTTTCTCCCCGGCACCCGCTCCTTTTCCATCGCCACCACGGGCTGCAACTTTATGTGCCTGCATTGCCAGAACTACGACATCTCCCAGTACCCCCGGGTGCACGGCGGGCGGCTCATCGGCGAAGAACGCACCCCGGAGGAAGTGGTGGGGGACGCGCTGGCCACCCATGCGGCCAGCATCTCTTATACCTACACCGAACCCACCATTTTCCTGGAGTTCGCCCAGGACACGGCTCGGGTAGCCCGGGAGCACGGCCTGAAAAACGTCTTCGTCTCCAACGGCTTCATGACGCCTGAGTCGGCCGCGGCCTTAAGCGAGTGCATCGACGCGGACAACGTGGATTTAAAGAGCATGCGGGACGATTTTTACCGCAAGGTCTGCAAGGCCCGGCTGCAGCCGGTGCTGGACACCATCCCCCGCCTGCACGAGGCCGGGGTCTGGGTGGAGGTGACCACCCTGGTGATCCCCGGCCATAACGACTCCGAGCAGGAGTTGACGGAGATCGCCCAATTTATCAAAGGGGTCAGCCCCGGCATTCCCTGGCACGTCTCCGCGTTCCATCCCACCTTCAAGATGATGGACCGGCCCCGGACCCCTGCGAAAACGCTGAAATTGGCCCGGGACCTCGGCCTGGCCGCGGGCCTGCGCTACGTCTATACCGGCAATATCCCCGGGGTCCTGGATGGCACGGAAAACACCTATTGCTACGCCTGCAAAGAGGTGCTCATCGAGCGCCTGGGCTATACCATCCAGCGTTATTACCTCCAGGACGGCAAGTGCCCCAAGTGCCAGGCGGAGATTGACGGGGTCTGGAAGTAAGGAAGGGTTTTCAGCTTTCAGTTTTCGGTTTTCAGTTTTCGGTTTTCGGTTTGGGTGTAGGGAGGGTCAGGGTCGCTGGCCCTCCCTTATTATTTCATCATCCCTTAAGCAGGTCCCTGGCAATAATCAACCGCATGATTTCGTTGGTGCCTTCGTAGATCTGCCCGGCCCTGGCATCCCGGAAGTAGCGTTCCAGGGGATAATCCTGAAGGTAGCCGTAGCCGCCCAGGATTTGCAGGCCTTCCTGGGCCGCGGCCATGGCGGTGTCGGTGGCGCACTTCTTGGCCATGGCTGCCGCAAGGGTGAAAGGCCGGCCCTGGTCCTTGAGCCACGCGGCCTTTAAAGTCAGGAGGGAGGCGGCCTCCAGGGCCGCGGCCAGGTCCGCCAGCTTAAATTGAATGGACTGCAACTGGGCCAGGGGTTGGCCGAACTGTTCCCTGTTGCGTGCGTAAGTCAAAGCCTCAGAGAGCGCCGCCTTGCCGATCCCCACGGCCTGGGCCGCGGCCCCCACCCGGGCGTGATCCATCAGGGCCAGGGCCATTTTCAAACCCTGGTTGGCTTCTCCCAGGAGCGCCTCCGCGGGGAGTTGGGCGTTATTGAATTCCAGGGAAACGGATCTGGCCCCCCGCAGCCCCATTTTTTCCTCCACCGGCCCCACCTGGATCCCCGGGGTAATCTTCAAATCCACGATGAACAGGCTGATCCCCTTCTGGGGCGCCTGGGAGGCATCGCTCCTTGCCGCCACCAGTGCGAAATGGGCCGTCTGCCCGGAGGTGACGAAATTCTTCTGCCCGGTGAGCACCCAGCCGTCCCCTTCCCGGGAGGCGATAGTCTGCAGGCGGGAAGGGTCGGAGCCGGCCTGGGGCTCCGTCAGGGCAAAGGCGGCCATGGCGTCGCCGCTGGCCACCGGCGGCAGGAAGCGGCGTTTCTGCTCATCAGTGCCGAACTGATGCAGCCCCAGGCCGAAGAGGGAGTGGCAGACATGCAGCATGAGGGCGGACGACGGACAGGCCTGGGCCAACTCCATTTGGGCCAGGGCGTAGGAGACGTAATCTTTGCCGCCGCCGCCGTATTCAGTAGGCAGGGAGAGCCCGAAGAAGCCTGCTTTGGCCCAATGATCCAGAATTTCCTGGGGAAAGCGGCCTTCTCGTTCCAGCTGAACGGCCTTGGCCTTTACTTCCCGTGCCGCTTCTCTGGCCCTTTTCTGGACGGCTTCCTGTTCCGGTGTTAAACTGAAGTTCATCATCCGCTCCCTTTTCTAAAAAATAATCCTCACGCAAAGACGCCAAGGCGCAAAGGAAGACGCAAGTAACTAGAAGACCAAATCATATTCGCCCGCCCCGGTCAATGGGAAACCTCTGGACAGAGACGCATTTTTCGGATAAACATGCCTGATTGCATAATGAAAAAGAACCCGGAAACCTTCCATTTGGCCCTGATCCTGGGAGGGGCCAGAAGCGGCAAGAGCAGGTATGCCCTGAATCTGGCGGAGTCCCTGCCCGCGCCCCGGCTCTTTGTGGCCACCTGCGAGCCCCGGGATGCGGAGATGCGGGCCCGCATCGATAATCACCAGCAGGAGCGGGGGCCGCACTGGGAGACCCGGGAGGCCTGTTTGGACCTGGCCGGCTTCCTGGCCGCGCCTCCTGATGGCTACGGGGTGATCCTGGTGGACTGCCTCACCATGTGGCTGTCCAACCTGATGTTGCAAGAAGGAGCCAATCCGGACGGCATCCGTGCCGAATGCGGGCGCCTGGCCCAGGCCCTGGCCCCGGCCCGCACCCCCACCATTTTAGTCAGCAATGAAGTGGGCTTGGGCATCGTCCCGGACAATCCCCTGGCCCGGGCCTTCCGGGATGAGGCCGGGTGGCTCCACCAGCGGGTGGCCCAGGCCGCGGACCTGGTGGTCCTGGTGGTGGCGGGACTGCCTATGGTAATTAAGGGGTAAAGGAGCAGTAGCTATCAGCTATCAGCTTTCAGCGTTCAGCTTTCAGCTTTCAGCCAAAGATAGGGCCATGCAAAATATTTTTTTAGCTGACAGCTAAATAGCTGATAGCTCTTTCCATGGCTCAAGTCTCGCATGATAAAAGAACTTCGAGGTACTACTAGATGATGAAGGAATTATCCCAAATAATCTCCCAAATTAAACCCGTGGAGCCGGAGTGGCTGGCCCAGGCCCAGGAGCGTCTGGATTTTCTCACCAAACCCCCGGGAAGTCTCGGGCGGTTGGAGGAACTGGCGGCCCGCTACGTGGCCATCCGGGGGGAGCTCTTCCCCCGCCTGGAAAAGAAGCAGGTGGTGGTCTTTGCCGCGGACCACGGGGTGGTGGCCGAGGGAGTGAGCGCTTTCCCCCAGGAAGTTACCCCGCAGATGGTCTTGAATTTTTTGAGGGGGGGCGCAGGGATCAACGTCCTGGCCCGGCACGTGGGCGCGGCGGTGGAAGTGGTGGACATCGGCGTCAAATACGATTTCGGGGAACAACCCGGCCTCATCAGACGGAAAGTGGCCCCCGGGTCCCGGAATATGGCCCGGGAACCGGCCCTGACCATGGAAGAGGCGGTGCAATCGGTGCTGGTGGGTGTGGAGCGGGCCCAGGCCGCCGTGGCCAGGGGCGTGGACGCCCTGGCCGCGGGGGACATGGGCATCGGCAACACCACTCCGGCCGCGGCCCTGGCCGTGGTCTTCACCGGCAAACCGGCCAGCACGGTCACCGGCCGGGGCACCGGCATCGGCGACGACACCTGGCGTCATAAAGTAGCGGTGATCAATCGGGCCCTGGAAATGCATAAACCGGACGCCAATGACCCCCTGCAGGCCCTGGCCAAGGTGGGGGGCCTGGAAATCGGGGGCATTGCCGGGCTGATCCTGGGGGCCGCGGCAGGGCGGCGGGCCGTGCTCCTGGACGGCTTCATCGCCACCGCCGGGGCCATGGTGGCCGCGCATCTGGCCCCGGCCGTGGTGGATTACCTGATCGCCGCGCACCGTTCGGTGGAGACGGGGCACCAACTCATGCTGGATGCCCTGGGCTTAAAACCTTTGCTCAACTTCCAGATGCGCCTGGGGGAAGGCACCGGCGCCGCCCTGGGGCTGGGTTTGCTGGACGCGGGCATGAAGATCTACCATGAAATGGCCACCTTCGCCGAAGCCGGAGTTGCCGAGAAACAGTCGTGAAATGCACCTTTCCCCTGGCCCTGACCTTCCTCACGGTGTTGCCCTGGCCGCGGCTGGGGCAGGTGGGTCCGGGGGACCTGGCCCGCTCGCTGTTCTGGTTCCCCTGGGTGGGGCTGATCCTGGGCCTGGGGTTCTGGGGAGCGATGCTGGGTTTCGGAAGCATCTTCCCCCCCGCCGCGGCCGCGGCCCTGCTCCTCACCCTGACGGTCCTGGCCACCCGGGGCCTCCACCTGGACGGCCTGGCGGACACCGTGGACGGCCTGGGGGGCGGCAATACCCCGGAAAAACGGCTGGCCATCATGAAGGACTCCCGCCTGGGCGCGTTCGGCGCGGTGAGCTTACTTCTGGCGCTGCTCCTGAAGTTTTCCTTCTTCCTGGCCTGGGCGGAAAGCGGTCCGGGGCCGGGCTTCATCGTTTATCCGGTCATCAGCCGCTGGGGCATGGTCTTGCTGGCCTATCTTTCCCCTTACGCCCGGACGGAGGGGGGTCTGGGCCAGGCCATGACCGCGGGGGTCACCGGGAAGACGCTGCTGGGGGCCACCCTCAGCGCCCTGGCCTTGGCCTACCTAACCGCAAGGATCAGCGGCCTGCTCCTCCTGGCGGTCGCGGCCGCGGCGGTCTGGCTGCTCAGCATCTACTTCCAGAAAAAACTCGGGGGAGTCACCGGCGACGTCCTGGGAGCGGCCAACGAGGTTTTGGAGATTCTGGTGCTGATGGGGTTACTCCTCTGCCATCACTTCTTCCCCACCGTTTCATATCCGCAATTTTTCTGATAAAATTAACAAATATCTCTGCGTCTCTGCAGTGAAAATATGCACCGCAGAGACGCAGAGAGCGCAGAGAAAAGACTGCCGTGATATTTTTTGGTTTTTGCCAAGGAGAACGCCATGTTACCCGACGTACTGGAAATCAAAGATAAATTGAAAGAATTGCAATCACGCCTGGAGCTCCTCCGAGGTCATCTTTGATCTGGCGGGGAAACAGACCAGGCTGAAGCATCTCGAAGAGTTAATGGCCCAGACGGAGTTCTGGGAGGACCAGGCCCGGGCCGCGGAGATCCTCAAGGAACGGGGCGCCCTCATCCAGGCCCTGGAGGAGTGGCAGCAGCGGGTCAAGCAGGTGGAGGACCTGGAAGTCCTCCTGGGGCTGGCCCTGGAGGAGGAAGACCAAGGCGCGTTGAAGGAAGTGTCCAAGGAGCTGGCCGACCTGGAAAAGACCTTCAGTGACTGGGAATTGAAGCTCCTGTTGGGCGGCGAAGAAGATCAAAAGAACGCCATCATCACCATCCACGCGGGCGCGGGCGGCACCGAGGCCAACGACTGGACCCAGATGCTGCTGCGCATGTACCTGCGCTATTCCGAACGCAAGGGCTTCAAAACCGAAACCATCGACCTCCTCCCCGGGGATGAGGCGGGGGTCAAGTCCGTCACTTTCACTGCGTCCGGCCCCTTCGCCTACGGCTATTTCAAGAGCGAAACCGGCATACACCGCCTGGTGCGCATCTCGCCTTTTGATGCGTCCGGCCGCCGCCACACCTCCTTTGCCGCGGTGCAGGTGCTCCCGGAAGTGGACGACCGCATCGACATCGACATCCAGGAAAAGGACCTGCGCATCGATACTTTCCGGGCCAGCGGCCCGGGGGGCCAGCACGTGAACAAGACCAGCTCCGCGGTGCGCCTGACCCATTTGCCCACGGGCATCGTGGTCTCCTCCCAAAGCGAGCGCTCCCAGCACCGCAACAAGGAGTTGGCCATGAAGGTGCTCCGGGCCCGGCTCCACAACCTGGAACAGCGCAAACGGGAGGAAAAAAAGCAGGAATTGCAGGATTCCCAAAAAGAAATCGCCTGGGGCAGCCAGATCCGCTCCTACACCCTGCAGCCCTACCGCCTGGTGAAAGACCACCGCACCAAACACGAGGCCGGCAACGTGGACGCGGTCCTGGACGGCGACCTGGACGGGTTCGTGGAGGCCTTTCTCCTCAACCCGGAAGAATAATAACGACCAAAGTAATCTATGCTCTACAACCGTTGCTCCGAAGTGGACGAAAACTTTTGGCGGGACCTGGCCCAGGCCGACCCGGAGGACATCTTCCGGCGCACCGGCATCAGGCGGCAGGGGAATTCTTTTCAGGTCCCCTATTTCAACCGGGAACTGGTGGCGGAGCTGGATCAACGCCGGATTTACCTGGCGGACGCGCCCCAAGACGAACCCGGCTTCCGCCGCTGCCTGACCGCTCTTCTTTACTTGCTGCTCATCGAGACCTCAAAGCTGGGGCCGCCCGTCAGCCCTTTGGAGTTGCCCGGGGCCACCATGTTTTTCCAAAAGAGCGGACCCCACGCCCTGCCCAGCGCCCCCCTGGAAGAGCGGCTCGGCCGGGACTTATCGGCTTTTTTGGAGACCGGCCGCCGCCTGGGAGCCGAAAAACGGGACGGCGGCGACGCCGCTCTGGCCTTCCGGGTCTTTCCGGGACTGACCGTGGAAGTGATCCTTTGGCTTGGGGATGACGAGTTTCCAGCCCGGGTGTCCTTCACCGTGCCCTCGCAACTGCACCGCTTTTGGCAACACGATGCGGTCTTGGGCCTTCTGGGGGTGGTGGTGAAAGAAGTATTGCAGGCCGCCACGAAAATCTAGACCTCACGCAAAGACGCCCAGGCGCAAAGTAAGGCGCCGAATATATAAGATATTTTTTTCCATAGAACCAACCGGCAGCACAGACTTTCCAACCTACACGGATTAACGGGGCGGCCGGAAAAGCCCGCCCTACGCCTGTAACTGTCATTCAAATTTTTCCCCAAAACTGATTGACAAGGGTCATTCGAATCAATATATAAATATTCATTGATACATTGATTTATGCGACATTTAGGAGGCTTCTTGCTGCCGGACAACCTGCCCACCCTGGCCTTTTTGGCCAAGAGCCTGGGGGATGAAAACCGTCTCCGCATTCTCCTGGCGTTGCAGAACGGCCAGAAGTCCGTGTCCGCCATCGTCGAGGAATTGCAGCTCTCCCAGCCCCTGGTTTCCCATCACCTGAAGGAGCTGCGCCGGGCCTTGCTGGTGGAGGTGGAGCGCCGGGGCCCCTTCGTTTATTACCAGATGGCCCACCCCGGGATTTTGGGCCTCCTCAAGGCTATGGAGGCCTTGGCCGGGGCCTTGCTGGCGGCACGAAAGACCTTTTGACCGAGGAAAGGAAGAAATGAGCCCAAACCGGATAGAAACCTTGCTCTTGGGCCTGGACCCGGAGGCCGCCCTGGCGGCCATGGCCCAGGCCGCCAAGAAAATCTTCCCCCTGCTGGACGCGGAAGCCAGACTCACTTTTTGGGTCAACCTCCTGGGAGAGCCTGGCGGCGACAAAACCGCGTCCATGGTGCACCTCTGACTGGCGGAATGCCTGGGCGAAGGTGTCGACCCGACGCAGATGTGCCAGTCTTTGGTGGACCGGGTGGCCCGCTCCAAGCAGCTCATGGCCGTTGCTGACCCTGAGTTGCTGGTCCTGTTCGAGGACTGGCTGGATGAGCTGGAGGAGGAGGTGGCCGCCCTGGCCAAGAAGCAAGAGGGTCTTACCCCCGAAAACCTGGCCGCCAAATTCGGCCTGTCCCGGCGGGGGGCCACTTTTCTTATCACCAAGTTGCAGCGGGAAGGGAAGTTGCCATAACGAAATATTTGCCATGGACAGAAAAAGAACCTTCCTTTTGGCCCTTGCAGCCGCCTTTTTGACCCTGGGGACGCTCTGGTACGCCCACCGCCCGGAGCCCTTCAAGGTGGCCACCATGGAGGACGTCCGGGCCGAAGCCGCACACGGCGGCTATCGCCTGATCGATACCGGGGAATTGGCCCGGCTCTACCGGCAGCCTCACCCCGGTCTGCTGATTGTGGACACCCGCCAGGAATGGGAGTTTCGCAGCGGCCACATCAAGGGCGCGGTGGACTTCCCCCTGGAACCCACCTGGTGGTCCCGGTGGCGGGCCCAGGGGCGTTTGTCCGCCTTGCTGGGGCCGGATAAAGACCGGCTGGTGGTCTTCTACTGAGCGGGCCTGGCCTGAGTCCGCAGCGACGCGGCGGCCCGGGTGGCCGTCGACCTTGGGTTTAACAATGTTTACCGGGACCCCCTGGGCTTCCCGGCATGGCAGCAGGCCGGCCTGCCCGTGGCCAGCGATCCCTTGGGATTGTGCGATTTCGCGCCGGAAGCCTATGCCCCCGGTGTCCTCTCCGGCTGGGCCTTGGTCTGGACCATGCTGGGCATCTTTTTGGGGGGCATGGCCCTCAACCTGACTCCTTGCGTTTATCCCATCATTCCCATCACCGTTTCCTACTTTGGCGGCCGCAGCGGGCAGGGCCGGGGACGCCTGGTGGTCCATGGCCTCCTGTACCTGGGGGGGCTGGCCGTCACCAACTCCGCGTTGGGGGTTGTTGCCGCCTTGACCGGCGGCCTCATGGGAGCCCTGCTGCAAAACCCCCTGGTGCTGGTAACCGTGGCCGCGGTCCTGGTCCTATTTGCCTTCAGTCTTTTCGGCTTCTGGGAGCTGCGCCTGCCCGGCAGCCTGACCCAGGCCGCGTCCAAATCCTATGCCGGCTATGGCGGCAGCCTGTTTATGGGCCTGACTTTGGGGGTGGTGGCCGCGCCCTGCATCGGGCCGTTTGTTCTGGGGCTACTCACCTGGGTGGCCTCCATGGGTTCGCCATGGCTGGGTTTTTTGATTTTCTTCACGTTGAGCCTAGGGTTGGGCCTACCTCTATTTTTTTTGGCCATTTTTTCCGGAAGTCTGGAGAAACTGCCCCGTTCCGGAGAATGGATGCTCTGGGTGCGGAAACTCATGGGCTGGGTGCTGGTGGGTATGGCGGCTTATTTTATCCGGTCGTTGCTCCCCGAAACCCTCAGCATATCCCTGCTGGCCGCGGTGGCTCTGGCCGCGGCGGCGCACCTGGGATGGCTGGACCGTACTACCGCCACTTTCCAGAGTTTTCGGTGGCTCAAGACCGTCGCCGCCCTGGTGGGGGTGGTAGTCGCCACCTTTCTGCTGGGCTCTTGGGCCTTCCGCGGTCCCGGCGTCACCTGGCAGCCGTATTCGGATCAGCTCTTGCGGACGGCCAAACAGGAGCAAAAGCCGGTAGTCATCGATTTTTACGCTACCTGGTGCAGTCCTTGCCGGGAGCTGGATGAAATCACTTTTCACCATCCAGAAGTGGTGAATCTGGCGGCGAAAGATTTTGTCATGGTCAAGGTGGACCTGACCCAAAAAGGCAACCCCGTGCACTCCCGCCTGCTCAGCGAGTATGGCGTCAAAGGAGTGCCCACCGTAGTCTTTCTCGATGGCCGGGGCAACGAATGCCGGAACCTGCGGCTGGTGGATTTCCTGCCGCCGGAGCAGTTTCTATCCCGCATGGCCGAGGCCAAGAAGAAATAATAACAGTTGGGAGAGGACATGCTCAAAATCAAGGCCTTCCTGAACGACCCCTGCGGCCTGACCTGAAAGCGGCTCCACGAGATCATGCCCAGGTTGGGTGAGAAATATGAGCTGGAAGTGGAGGAAATTTCCAAGTCCAGGGAGGAATATCAGAGCGAGGCGTACCGGGCTTCCGGCCTGCCCCCGGCCCCAGCGGTGCTGATGGAGGATGAACTCGCGGGCCAGGGACCCGGCATCTCCGAAGAAGGTTTGGAAAGGGTGATTCGCCGGCATATGAAACTGCCGCCGTTGGCTACATAACCATAGATAACTAATGATGAATTTAATGGAGGATAGAGCCATGCTCAAAGTCAGATGCTTTTACAACGAGCCCAACGGCAAGCCCTGAAAGCACTTCCAGGATATGATGCCCAGGTTGGGCCAAAAATATCCCCTCGACATCGAAGTCACTTCCAAACCCATTGCCGAATACCAGATAGATGAATACTTCGAACTGGACCTCCCCGCAGCCCCGGCCATTATGGTGGGCGAAGAGATCGTGGTGGAAGGCACGGATGTAGAGGAACACCAACTGGAAACCGTCATCTGCCGGCATCTGGGGCTGCCCGCGCCGGAGCCGCCGAAGAAGGGGTTTCTGGGGCGGTTGTTCGGGAGGTAAACAAGATTTATCTCACGCAAAGACGCAAAGGCGCAAAGACGCAATTATAATTATAGAAATCCCTTGCGCTTTTGCGTCTTTGCGGCTTTGCGTGAGGTTTAAACCGGGTCCCGATCAACTTTCCAAGAGCACTCGGAGGCAGAAGGTTTCCCCTGCCTCCGGTCAGAGATGGTAAGCCTACTTCGCGGCCTTGGGGTCTTTGGCTTCCGGCTGGCCCTTGGCGGCTTCGGCCTCGGGTTTCACCGGCTTTGCCAAGCCGCAGCCACAACCGCACTTCGTTTTCTGCTCTGCCATCTTTCTCACCTCCTTTCCATTATGGTATTTAATTAATTACTTAAATGATAAAGCAAAAAAAATTCCCCGGTTTTTACTTGGACTTTTCCTTGATCCGTTGTTGCACCGACTTCAGCTCCTCCTGGAGGTCTTTTTCATACTTTTTCAGGGCCTCCAGGTCCGTATTCTCCAGTTCCTGTTCCCGCCATTTCATGGTGCCCCGGCAGCCGCAGCTGCAAACCTCCGTCAACTGGCGCCGGTATCTTTCCAGGGCCTCCGCATTGATGGAGTAGGGAATCCAATATCCCTGCCTTTCGCTCCGCACCAGCCCGGCCTGGCGCAGGATTTTGAGATGCTGGGAGGCCGCGGCCGTGGTGATCCCCAACTGCCGGGCGATCTCCTTGGCCCCCAGGGGTCCCTGGGCCTTCATCAGATCAAGCATCCTGACTCTGGTCTCCACGGCCAGGACCTTGAACATTTCGGAGACTTCCAGTTCCATATTTTGCAGACAGCCAATTAAGTAATTGCTTAAATAATTAAGTTTTCAAGTCCCACTTGTCAAGGTTTTTTTTAATTTCCTCCAAACAAAGTGGCCAGTGGTCAGTAGTCAGAAGAAAAACTGACCATTGACCACCGGCCACTGAACACTTCCTTTCCCGCTTCGCCGAAGCGGGGTCATTTAGGCGCTCAGGCCCCGCCCGGCGCGCATTCCACCACCTTGGGCTCCTCCAGTTGGACCGCCTGCGCGGCGATGGTCGTTTGGGCCCTCGCATCCACCAGTTTTTCCCCGTAAAACAAGGCGCCTTCGGTGTAGGGGGAGGTTTTGCAGCCGGTGTAGGCCCGCAGGCCCGCCCGGTGGAAGCCCGTTTTAAGCAGCAGCGCCAGGAAGTCCCTTCCCGGCAGGGCGCCGCCGATTCACTGGTACCAGTTTTCGATCCTGCCCGCCTGATCCGGGGGGAGCGCCGCCACCAGCACCATGTCCGCCAGCAGCAGCCGGCCCCCGGGTTTCAGCACCCGGTGGGCTTCTTGCAAGGACTTTTCCTTGTCCAGGGTGAGATTGAAAACCCCGTTGGAGATGACCGCGTCGAAGCCGTTATCCGGGAAGGGCAGGGATTCGGCTTCGGCCAACTGGAAAACGACGTTTTGCAGACCCAGAAGCGCCAGGTTGCCCCAGGCCTTATCTATCATGGCCTGGGTGACGTCAACGCCCGCCACCCGGCCTGCCGGCCCCACCATCCGGGCCGCCAGCAGCGTGTCCAGGCCCGCGCCGCAGCCGATGTCCAGGACCGCGTCCCCGGGGTGGATCGGCCCCAGGCTGAAGGGATTGCCCACGCCGCAGAAAGAGTCGATGAGGGCGGGGGGAAAATCCCGGAGCAGGTCCAGGGGGTAACCCTGGTGCCTCAGCCCGGCCGCGCCGGTGGGGTATTTAAAACAGGCTCCTGCACCGGTGGCTGCCACCTGGGAGTACTTGTCTCGGATGCTCTCCCGGATCAGGGCCATCTCTTTTTCGGTCAGATTCGATTCCATATTATTAACCTGGTATCTGCGTCTTTCTTTGCGACTTGGCGTCTTTGCGAAAAACTCATAATGAGCACAGGCTGGAAAGCCTGTGCTCCCGGCTGGAAAGCCTGTGCTACCGTTCCTTGCCGATGGAGAAGGCCTTGCCCAAATATGTCCCGATCCCGTGGTAGGTGCGGATTTCCGGGCCGAAGACGATGGGCTTCACCTTCTCGATGTCCGCCATGCCCTTGTCCCCCAGCACGCTTTCCTCGGCCTTGACGTCCAGGATTTCGCCGATGAATTGGGTATGCAGGCCGATCTCGATGGTGTGAATCACTTTGCATTCCAGGACCAGGGGAAATTCCTGGACATAGGGCGCATCCACCAGGTCGCTTTTGACCGGCGTCAGCCCGGCCGCGGTGAACTTGTTCCCGGCCTTGCCGGAGGCGATCCCGCAATAATCGGCTTCCTTGACGTAAGCTTCCGGGGGGATGCTGACGGTGAAGGCCTTTTTCAGCATCAGGTTGCCGTAAGTGTAGGTGGCCTTCCGCAGGGAGACCCCGACGCAGGGGGGCTGGGAGCAGACGATCCCGGCCCAGGCCGCGGTCATGATGTTGGGTGTGCCTTCCGCATCATAAGTCCCCACCACCCATACCGGGGTGGGAAAGGCCAGGGTCTTGGGACCCAGTGATTTTTTCATGAACAGCTCCTCCTTCAGTGGTCAGTAGTCAGTAGCCAGTGGCCAGTAGCCAGTAGTCAGTGGTCAGTGGTCAGTGGTCAGTGGTCAGTTAAATTATAGCCGTTATTTTCCAGATAATCATTTTTCAAAGGTCGATTGGTTAAAAGGTAAGGCAGCGGAGTGAAAATGCAAGCAAGGGACCTGCGGCTATCTGCGCGGTAAATTTTGTGTTATTTTGAAACTATGGACTCTGAAATCGACAAGCGCCTGAAGCTGTTGCAGGATTTGGCCGGGCGTCTGGCTGAGCGCCGGGAAGACCTGGTGGCCGCAGCCGGGGAGGATATCGGCGCGCCCTGCCGCATTGCCGGGATCGAAGTGGATCTGGCCGTGGAGCACCTCCAAACCATGGAGGTGGAAGTCCCTTATGTCCGGGGCAAATCCCCTTACGGCACGGTGGCCGCCATCTTCCCCTACGACGCGGCGCCGGTGATGCTGGCCCGGGTGGGGGGGGCCGCGATTATGGGGGGGAACAGCTTCCGGTTCAGTTTTTCCTCCGTCACCCCGCGCACGGCCCGGGTCATAGCTGACGTAGTGGCCCCTTTTCCGGAGTTTGAGGCGGTGGTGGGCCTGGACAACCGCGCTTTTGGGGAGCAGTGCGTCAGGGACCCATTAGTGCGGGCGCTTTTCATCTCCGGCGGCGGAGAAGTAGGCGCGGTGTACGCCGGCCAGGCCCAGGCCTTCGACAAGCTTTTTTTCGCGGGCCCCAGCGGCCTGCCCCCGGCCATCCTCTTCCGGGACGCGCCCCTGGAGAAGGCCGTGCCTTTTGTGGTTAAACGGGCCTTCATCAACGGCGGGCAGTATTGCACCACCCTGAAGCGGGCCTACATCCACCGGGAAATTTTTGCTGCGGCCAAGAAGCTGATCCTGGCCCAAATGCAGGAAATCCGGGTGGGGGACCCGAAAGACCCCTTAACCTGGATCGGCCCCATCAAGGTGGCCCGCACCCGGGCCTTGCTGGAGCGGGCCCTGGCCGCGCTGGGGGAACCCGAATTTCTGGTCCCCTGCCAACGGAACGGTCAATGGCAGGGTCCCTTCCTGGTGGAGACCCCGGAGCCGCCCGACGTGGAATTATTCGGGCCGTTTCTGGCCCTGGTGCCGGTGGAGAGCGACGCAGAAGCCGTCACCCAAGTTTTGCAGAGCCGCTACCCCTTCCTGGTGGCCTTCTTCGGCACGCCGCCCCCGGGCGCGCAAGAGGCCTTGATAGAAAAATTCGGCATGGTCTACGACAACCCGGATTTCCTCTTCACCCCCATGCGCCTCCCCTTCGGCGGCAGAGGGGCCAGCGGCTGGATTCTGGAGCAGACCGACGGCGCCTTGGTGCAACGGGACGGCGCGTTTATCTATAGCGCGGAGTTGGTGAGGAAAGTGAGCAGTGAGCAGTAAGCAGTTTGACATGGCGCGTTATGCGCGCCCATTTCAATGTTTAGAAGCAGCTAACGTTTTTAATTGGTGCATAAAACAAGCATAGAAAGAAACATATAATCTTGGTGGCGCAGGCGTCTCGCCTGCGCTCAAACAGGTTCGCAGTACATACACCATTTGCCTGACGGAAGAATTTTTATACAGATGCGTGATGATTTCCCAAACCCAGTGAAAGTGCTGCTCGCGAAACGAGTTGGATACAGATGCTCCAACCCCGATTGTCGCATTACTACCAGCGGCCCTCATGTTGATCCGAAGAACACCATAAGCATCGGAGTGGCTGCACATATCACTGCCGCATCGCCTGGTAGTCCAAGATATGATGATTCATTAAGTCCTGACCAAAGAAGTGATTCCTCTAATGGCATCTGGCTATGCCAGAAATGCGCTAAATTAGTGGATTCCGACTCTATTAGGTACACTATCGCAAAATTGCTTAACTGGAAACACTTCGCAGAACAAGCCGCTTTAAAGGAATTAGAAGGACGATCAGGAGCATTAAAGACATCACTTACACAGGAGTCGATAGATTTATCATAACTGAGAAATTGGCAGAATATCTAATTCCGACCACTGATAATTAAATAATGAAAGCTCTTTTAACTTCCTGGCCCAAAACCTTCCAAGAAGCAATTGAACTTCAAAAAACCCTGCGCGGCCAGGTCCGCCTCATCCCCCTACCCCGAGCCCCCCGCTTCGTGGCCGGCGCGGACGCCATCGCCGATCGGGCGGATCGCCGCATCTTCGGGGCCATCGCGGTTTATTCTTATCCGGAATTGGAATTGGTGGAAGAGGCGGGCGCCGCCGGGGTCTGCCCTTTCCCCTACCGCACCGGGCTTTTAAGTTTCCGGGAAGTGCCCATTCTGGTGGAGGCCTTTAAGCGGCTGCGACAGCGCCCGGACGTCCTCCTGGTGGACGGCCAGGGCCTCGCCCATCCCCGGGGCCTGGGTTTGGCCACGCACCTGGGGCTGACGCTGGAGGTCCCCACCATCGGCGTGGCCAAAAGCCGCCTGGTGGGCGCCGGCGAGGAGCCGGGAAGGGACGCGGGGGCGGCCAACCTCCTGATTTGGCAAGGCAAGGTGGTGGGGTTGATCCTGCGGACACAAACAGGGAAAAAGCCCTTCTATCTCTCCCCCGGGCATCTGATTACCCTGGCGGAAAGCCGGGAGATAGTGATGGGCTGTGTCAGGAGATACCGCAACCCGATACCGCTGCGGCAGGCGGACGGCTTAAGCCGCCGCCTCAGGTCAGCAGAGTCGGACCCGGAAGAGGCCCGGCGGGTAGCGGCGCCGGATAAGAGGAGGTGAAAAGCCGCTCCCGGTACTGGGGGCAGATGGGACTATAACAATTGCGGCAATGCTCTTGCCCCGAATCCCACTCCCGCCACAGGCATTGGCGGCAGGCCCCCGTGATGTTGCTCTTTAAGCAGATGATCCCCACATCCCCAAAGTCAACCATGGTTATTATACCTGGACGAAATTATTTCTATGATTAAATAACGGCTAAACCACCAATAAACTAAAATCAATTTTCTGTCAATTTTTTTTCAGAAAAAATCCTTTTTCCGGAAGACCAGGGGCCGGGCTTCGGGGTGGAGGATTTCGGCCTCCACCACTTCCCCCACGAACAGGGTATGATCCCCCGCGGCATGGGTGGACACGAGTTTCAGATCCAGATAGGCGTAAGCCTGGGGCAGGATCGGGGCTCCGGTGGCTTTCGAAATCCATTCCAGGCCCGCGAGTTTGTCCACCTTGCGCCCGCTTTTGTATCCGAACCGTTTTCCCAATTCCACCTGTTCTGACGTCAAAACATTGACAGCCAGGATACCGCTTTCTTTGACGAGTTCGTGGGTATAACGGGGCGGAGCGATGGACACCATGACCAGCAGGGGGTGCAAAGACACCTGGGAGACCCAGGCCGCTGTCATGCCGTTGACTTTTTCCCCCAAACGGGTGGTGACCACATAAACTCCGTGCACCAGGGCGGCAAAGGCTACCTCCTGCATCTGCACCCTCCGACGGACGGTTTGCGGTTTTCGGTCTGCGGTTTTCGATGAAAGAAACAGGAATAGGGCATGGTTGCCTTAACCGGACCGGCCTTCTCGCATATCTTTCTCCGGGGGGTAACCGGGGTCGTCCGAGACCTCCAGCCATTCGTCACAGACCCAGAATTGCCCTGCGCCCCGATCGATGCGGGTGCAGGTGCCCTTATGCTTGTCAGACCAGAAGCGGCAGGTGCGGCAGACTCTCAAAGCGGTTTTGTTCCTTTTCGGGTTCATGGAAAGGTATGGTTCCGGAGTGATCCCCCCCTCTAAAGGGCAGGGTTTGCCGGGAGGGGGCTTCTACCGCCCCCGGCTGGAGTTATCGTAGATTCATTTACTGCAAAGGTCAAGGCGGAAATGGTCGAACCCTTCTCCAGTGATGTCTTTCTCACCTTCCGGGATGGAGAGCCAAACACCGGCGCCGGCAATTATTTCTCCCAGGGGCTGAGGCGGCGGCAATCCGGCTTGGTCAAAGGCCTGGAAAAGGGCCCCGGTCTTCTCAGGCGGGGAGGTAAAGAGCAGTTGGTAATCTTCCCCCCCCTTCAGGGCCAGATCCAGGGGGTCCAGGCCCAGTAAAAGGGCGGCAGCCCGCACCCGGGGAGAGACCGGCGCGGTCTCTGCCGGGATGCGGGCCCCCACGCCGCCGGCCCGGCAGATATGGCCCAGGTCCGTGGCCACGCCGTCGGAGAGATCGATGGCTGCCGTGGCCAGTCTTTCCCCGGCCAGAATCCGGCCCGCCCGGAGTTGGGGTTGAGGCGCCAGGTGGGCTTGGGCCAGGGCCTCTCTAAGCTGCGGCTCCAGGGCCGCGCCCCGTTGCAGCATCTCCAGGCCCGCGGCCGCCTCTCCCAGGGGGCCGGTGACGTAGATACGGTCTCCCACTTTTGCCCCCCGGCGTTGGAGCATTTCCCCCTTGGGGACCCGCCCCAACAGGGAAATAGTGACCATGACGCCTTTGGGGGAAGCCACGGTATCGCCGCCGATCACGGCCACCCCGTATTCCCCGGCGGTCCGGGCCAGCCCTTCCCCCAGGACCAGGGCGCCCGCGGGGTCCCGGTCTTGGGGCCACCCCAGGGAAAGCAAGGCATAAAGGGGTTCCCCACCCATGGCCGCGATATCGCTTAAGTTTACCGCCAAGGCCTTGTAACCCAAATGGGATAAAGAGAAATAAGCCAGATCGAAATGCACCCCCTCCAACATGGTGTCCACGGTCCACAGGAGGTAGTCCGGACCGGCCACGGCCAGGGCCGCGCAATCGTCGCCGATGCCTAAGGCCACTTGCGCCGGGGGCGGCCCGAAGATACGGCTCAAGGCATTAATGAGCGCGGGTTCTCCGGTTAAAGGTTTTTCGGGGGGCATTTTGATTCCTTTTGGAATAAAGATTGCAATAGATTATGTCAGCCTCTTCGAGGCGGCAAGGATTTTTTGGATTGCATCTTTTATTAAAGAAAAATGGGTACTTCTGCCTATTGTCTTTTTTAATTTTAAGATCAATAATTTTTTCAAAGGAAGCGATCCCCGCTTTTTCCATCAGGCCGGGGCAGTCAAACCGGAAACCCGATTTTCTTAAGCAGATTTGCTTTTGGGAGGAACAGTCATGGCCATGATCGCTTTTTATGCCGGGCTCTTGATTGGCGGAGTCGCAGGAATGGTGGTTCTTTCCCTGATATCCATGATCCGTTCGGAAGACCGGGCCCAGTAGAAGGAACCCAAGTCAGCTCCCCTGGGGAAGATCTGGCAGGCAAGAGGAAAATAGTTCCCCTCTATACTCGGCTCTTAAGCAAAACCCGGCAGGATCTCCAGCAGGTCCATGTGATCCTGGAGATGGTAGCGGGCCTCCAGCCCCGGGTTTTTGTAGGCGAAAAAATTGACCCCCGCGTGCCGGGAGACCAGCAGGTCCACCGGCGCATCCCCGATGTACACGGCTTCCCCCGGCTCCACCCGGAAATGTTCCAGGATTGTTAGCAAGCACTCCGGGTGGGGTTTCGGTTTGGTCACATCATAACTGCTCACCGTCAGATCGAAGAGAGCTTCCAGCCCCAGTTCCTGCAGCACCAGAGGCAGGCTTTTGCCCCGGTTGGTGGCGATGGCGGTATGGTATCTGGGGCGCAAGGCCGCCAGGACCTCCCGGATGTGGGGCTCCAGGCGGAGCAAAGACAAAAAGGGCCGGTTGTTGATATGCAACTGGTAGTCCTGGGCCGCCGCCACCCAGGGAGTCCCTTTAAAGAGAAAATCCACCGCTTCCTTCGCAGTGCTGGATTGAACAAAGTCCAGTTGCCCCGGGGTGATGGGGCCCAGCCCGAATTTTTCCAGGAGGTGGCTGTAAAACGCAGCATTGGACCGGCGGGAATCGATCAAGACCCCGTCGCAGTCGTAGATGACCACCTTGACGGCCGCCAGAACGGCTCCGGTCCGGGGGGAGACGCTAACCATGGGGCGGCAGGCCGGCTCCGGCCTCTGGGGGCGAAAGGGAGGAAAGCAAGGCGCTCAGGCCGCCGGCCCTCCCTCCTTGGGGCGGCTCTTCGGAGGCCGCTCAGAAGACTGGGGGGCTTCCGCTTTTTTCTCCAGCGTGGAGCCGCAGCCGGGGCAGAAGAGCAAATCGGCATCCAGCTTCCTGGAGCACTGGGGGCAGGTGACCAGCTTGGGGAGCGGGACCGCTTCCCGGGACCGGTAGTGGCTAAACCCCGCGACCCGTTGGTGGCCGCAGGCGGGGCAGAAGAGATGATCGGGATCCAGATCCCGGTCACACTTGGGGCAGACATACCAAGGAGGCTCTTCATGCTCCTCCAACGGCATCTCTTCTTCGTGGCGCTGCCCGCAATGGGGGCAAAAGGTGAACCTCTGCTCCATGGCGCGGGAGCAATGGGGACAGGTGAATAATTGGGGGAGGGGCGGTGGCGCCGGCGCAGTCAGCGGCGGATTCAGTGCTTTCTGGTACTGCTGGGTAAAATCGGTGCTGGCCTGGCGCAGCTTGCCCATCCAGCGGGCGATTTTTTCTGCTATCTCCGGCAGTTTCTCCGGTCCAAAGAGGATCAGGGCCAGGACCAGAAGGAGAATCAGTTGTTCAAAAGAAATGCCGATCACGCGCCACCCGCAGCCATCAGGCTTTTAAGCTCTGGCCGCAATGGGGACAGAAGGCAATATCCGAGGCGATTTCTTTACTGCACTTGGGGCAGGTCTTGGCCTGGGCGGCCGCGGTAGCCGTGGGCGCGGCCTTGGCTTCTTCCTTAGGCAGGTTTTCGGGGTCGTCGTGTGCCTTCTTAAAACTGCGGATGGCCTTGCCGATGCTGTCTCCCAACTCCGGCAGCCGCCGGGGGCCGAAGAGCAGCAAAACGATGACCAGGATGATGATGATAGTTCCCAGATTGTAACCGAACATGGTACGCCTCTTTGATTTTTGTTAAAATATAGCAATATTTACTAAAAAATCAAGGGCCAGGGGTCAAGGGCCAAGGGCCAGGGGCCAGGAATAGAGTATATTATGAGCAAAGTGAGCAAAGAAGTTCAGACATATCGGGATTTGGTGGCTTGGCAAAAGGGGATGGAATTGGTGAGGGAGATTTATAAAATAAGTCGAAACTTTCCCAAGGATGAAATTTTCGGTTTAGTCAGTCAAATTCGGAGAGCCGTGGTTTCCATCCCCAGCAATATTGCTGAAGGACATCAGAAATTGTCCCGGAAGGAGCATCAATATTTTCTGGGTAATGCGCGTGCATCTGTGGCAGAGATCGAAACGCAGATTTTGATTGCCCGGGATCTTGATTATCTTGGACAAAAAGAGACGGATCAGATATTGAACCTGTCTGCCGAACTAGGTAGAATTTTAAATGGGTTGATCAATTCAATCAGGAAAAAGCAGTGAATCTGATCTCTTCGCCCCAATCCCTGACTCCTTCTCTGCATTTCCTGATCCCTGATCCCTTGCCCCTGACCCCTAATCCACCATGGTCCTTAGTAAACAGTCGATAAAATGACTACCGCATCCCTCTTCACCCCGCCCCCGCCCCTGGCGGCCCGGATGCGGCCCCGCACTTTGGACGAATTCGCGGGCCAGCAGCACCTGGTGGGGGAAGGAAGGCTGTTGTGGCGGGCGCTTCAAGCCCGGCGGCTTTTTTCCTCCATGATCTTTTGGGGTCCCCCGGGTTCCGGGAAGACCACCCTGGCCCGGGTCATGGCCCGGGTCCTGGACTGCCAGTTTGCCAGCCTGAGCGCGGTCATGTCCGGGGTGGCGGATCTGCGCAAAGTGGTGGAGGAAGCCCGGACCTGGCAGGCCCGGGGCCGCCGCACCGTGGTCCTCATCGACGAAATCCACCGCTTCAACAAGGCCCAGCAGGACGCGCTCCTGCCCCACGTGGAGGAGGGGCTTCTGACCCTCATCGGCGCCACCACCGAAAATCCCTATTTTGAGATCATCGGGCCGCTGTTGTCCCGGGCCCGGATTTTTGTCTTCGAACCCCTGACGGAGGAAGAAATCCTCGTGATCTTGCGCCGGGCCCTGGGGGACCGGGACCAGGGTTTGGGGGCCATGAAGCTGGAGGTGGCGGAGGAGGCCCTGGCCCATTTCGCCCGGATGGCCGGCGGCGACGCCCGCCGGGCCTTGACCGCCCTGGAGTTGGCGGCCTTGAGCACCGCGGGGGATGAGAAGGGGGTCATCCGCGTGGACCTGGCCGCGGCCAAGGAGTGCATGCCCCGGCGGGACCTCCTCTATGACAAGGAGGGCGACGCCCACTATGACACGGTGAGCGCATTCATCAAGAGTGTGCGCGGTTCCGACCCGGACGCGTCCCTCTATTGGCTGGCCCGGATGCTGGAGGCCGGCGAAGACCCCAGGTTCATCATGCGCCGCCTCCTCATCCTGGCCTCCGAGGACATCGGCCTGGCCGACCCCCAGGCCCTGGTCCAGGTGGCCGCGGCCTCCCAGGCTTTGCAATGGGTGGGCCTGCCGGAGGGCCAATACCATCTGGCCCAGGCCACCCTTTACCTGGCTTTGGCCCCCAAAAGCAACTCCACCACGGCCTACTTCCGGGCCCAGGCGAAGCTGAAAGAAAAGGGGGCCACCAAAGTGCCCGCCCCCCTTCAAGACGCCCACCGGGACCGGAAAGGGTTGGGACACGGGCAGGGCTATCTTTACCCCCATGATTTTCCCGGTCATTTCGTGGACCAGGATTATCTGCCGGAGGAGCTGGCGGAGACAACTTTCTACGAGCCGGGGGAGGAGGGCGCGGAACCGGAGTTGGCGGCCCGCTGGCGGACCTTTAGGAAAAAAGGCGGCGATCCCGGCAGCGGCGGTGAAAATCCGGGGAAATGAGTTTACATGAGTTTATTGGCTACTAATTTCCTAGGAAATGTAGTATAAAATAAATGCGGAAAGGAGAATGGATGATGAAATTTAACCGGGTACTCCTCATTCTGCTTTTGGTCCTCGCTCTTCCTGTAACCGTCTCCGCCTTCGCCTCGGAAAACCCATATTATCAGCAATGGGCGCGATTCCAGGTGGGGTCCAGCGTCACCTCAACCGGAGACGCGGCGGAAACTGAAGGCGAAAGCAGCTTTAAGCAAACCATTACCCTCAAGGAAGTGAAAAGCGATCATCTTTTAGTGCAGATATCCAGAATGGAAGGGTCGAAGAACGTTAATAAATCCAAAAGGATTGATAAACTTCTCAATAAAACCAGGATCGCGGACCTGGGTCACGAGGAAATTGCCGTGGCCGGGAAAAAATATAATTGCCGCAAGTACAAACTAACCCATCTTGATGACGCCGGGAAAGAGGCGATGTCCTTTACCTACTGGTTTCATCCGGAGATCCCGGGCGCGGCGAAGATCTTCGCCCTAGCGAAGAACCCCGGGGGCAAGATCACGGATACCGTCACCCAAACCGCGGTGAGTTGGCAAAAAAAGTAGGAAAGAGGAAAGCGAAAAAAATGAAAAGAGGCTCTTCGCGGCAAAAGTCCGAGACTGATTGGGAGAGACTTGAAGCCGTGCGGGATGAGGATATTGACACCTCCGACATCCCGGAGCAGGGAGAGGAGTTTTTTGAGACCGCCGAGCTGCGGCTGCCGAAAAAGACGGTGTGCATCCGCCTGGACGCCGACGTTCTGGAATGGTTTAAAGTCCAGGGAAAGGGATACCAGACCAAAATCAACGCCGTGCTGCGGGCCTATAAAGAGGCAGGCGGCGCTTTATAGAACGGAGTAGGCTTTTTCGGCTGCAACACCTTGCCCCTGCTGCACCGCCCCACACTTTGACCAGCATTCTGACCCTACTGGACAAATAGGATTACAATAGTTATATTTACTTTGATATAAATGGGGGAGCACCGCTCCACGGAGGGGGTGCAAGCCATGTCGAGGATACTTTTTGCAGACAGTGAGCCTCATATCCGGCGGCTCTTCCTGGAGGAACTCCGGGAGGAAGGCTATGAGGTGGTGGTGGCCGGCAACGGCGCCGGTGTGGTGCGCCTGATGGAAGCGTTTGAGCCGGACGTGGTCATCATGGAAGTCTTACTGCCGGATATGTCCGGCGTGGAGACCGGGCGCATCGTCAAGGGTACCAGAAAGGATACCCGGGTGATCTTCCATTCCCACTGTATCCCGCCTCAGGACCTTGGTTCGTTGGGCGCGGATGCCTTTGTGGTCAAGTCCCACGACCTGGGTCGTTTAAAGGAGGCGGTGCGCCGCCTCTTGCCGTCCCAGGCCGCATAGGGGCGATAGACAGACTGCGGAGGAACCGGCATGGCCATCATGGAAATCAGCGTCACTCCCCTGGGATTGGGCGTGCCCAGCGTGGGCGATTATATCGCCGAAGTAGTGAAGTATCTGCGTCGGCAAAATATCTCCCACCAACTCACCGACATGGGCACTCTGGTGCACGGAGACGCCTCCCGCCTCCTGGAGGTGGCCCAGGCTCTGCATGAACTGCCCTTCGCCAAGGGAGTGAAACGGGTAGTCACCCACATTACCATTGATGACCGCCGTGATAAGGAGGTTCGCCTGGGCGACAAAACCACCTCGGTTCAGGCCCGTCTCGCCTAAAAAATTATGGCCAATTCCACTCTCGATTACTACTCCATCCTGGGAGTGTCCCGGGATGCCACGCCCGAGGAAATCAAAAAGTCTTACCGCCAGGTGGCCATGCAGTACCACCCGGACCGCAATCCCGGCGACAAGGCCGCGGAAGAGCGGTTCAAGGAGGCCGCGGAGGCCTACGAGGTCCTCCGGGACCCGGAGAAGCGGCGCCTCTACGACCGCTACGGCAAAGAGGGTGTGTCCTCCACCGGCTTCACCGGGTTCCGGGATTTCTCCGATATCTTCCATGCCTTCAGCGATATCTTCGGGGATGTCTTTGGTTTTGGGGGGCCAGCAGGACCCCAACCCCAGGCGGGCAACGATCTCCGTTATGACCTCTCCCTGGATTTCATGGACGCGGCCCTGGGCACGGAAGTGACCCTGGAGGTGCCCCGGGTGGCCAACTGCCGCACCTGCGGCGGCAACGGCGCCAAACCCGGAACCAGAAAAATTCCCTGTACCCAATGCGGCGGCCGGGGGGTGATCTCCCGGACGCACGGCATCTTTCAGATCACCACCACCTGCCCCCGGTGCCAGGGGTTAAAGGAGTTCATCTCCGAACCCTGCCCCGCTTGCCGGGGTGAAGGCCGGGTCCGGGAAAAGAAGAAGCTCAAGGTAAAAATTCCCCCGGGCATGGACAGCGGCACCCACCTGGTCATGTCCGGAGAGGGCAACGACGGCGTCTTCGGAGGGTCGCCGGGGGATCTTTATATTATCCTCCAGGTGAAACCCCATGAACGCTTCCGCCGGGACGGCTACGATCTGCACCTTCAGGTGCCCGTCTCCTTCCCCCAGGCGGCCTTGGGGGCCCGGATCACCATTCCGCTGCTCTCCGGCTCGAAGGAGATCGTCATTCCTCCCGGGACTCAACCCGGGGAGATTATCCGTCTGAAGGGAGAAGGGGTCCCTTATCCCAAGGGCGCGCGCCGGGGGGATTTGCTGGTGGCAGTGCGGGTTACCGTCCCCCGGCAATTAACCCCCAAACAGCAGGAGTTCCTGCAGGAGTGGATCAAGGAAGAAGGGGGGGAGCAGGCGGCGTCCGGGCTTAAATCCCCAGCAACCGCCAATCCGCCGGAAGAAGGTTTTCTCAAAAAGATTTGGCATACCTGGATAAACCCCAAATAGGAATCGGGGACACGCCAAACGAGCCTGTTAATGGCCCCCCGTTACGAGGGGGGATATCCGCCGACAATGGCCCGCCGGGATGGCGGCTTTTCCGGGAGCCCTCCCCGGGCCGCCGCGCCTGCCGGGGCCTGTAATCACCATGATCAAGCGCGCCCTGTTCTTCGGGGGTTATTTCTTATTCTGTCTCGCCGGTTTTCTCCTGGCTTTCGAATTTATTTACCGCTACCAGCTCATTGATTTCTTCCAGCCGGAATTGAGGGCCAACAACTCCCCCGGGAATTTGCGGAACTCAAACCGCACCACTCTCATGGCCATGGGGGATTCCTTCTCCGCTGGAGATAAGACCTGGGTTACTTATTTAAGGGAACAGCTGCCCGACTACCGGATTATCAATGCCGCGGTCTCGGCCACCGGGGTCTTCGAAGCCCAGTACATGGCCCCCCGGCGGTTTCGGGAATTCCAACCCAAGGTGTTCATCTACCAGGTTTACGTGGGCAACGACATCCAGGATATCCGCCGCCCTCTAAACTGGCGAACCATGAAGCCGGCCCGCTATCTTTACGGCTTCGCCTGCAGCTACCTGGGGTTGCGTTCCCTGACCTTCGCCAATTACCGGCTGGCTCAATTAGTCAGAAAACCTGGGAATGAGAAGATGCTGCCACCGGATGACCCCTTTTCCCCGGCCACTTATCCTGCTAGCGTCATCATCTATACCCAGGCCGAACCCGGCAATCTGGAAGACACCATCCTGGCCCGGGGTGAGCGGGGCCGGGATGTGGACACCCTGGTTACCGGCATAAAAACGCTGACGGGCTATGCCCCCCCGGGCTGCCGCAAATACGTGGTGGTGGTCCCCGACGCCTCCCAGGTGAGCGATTTCTATTTGAACCATATGAAACAACTGGGAGTCCGGGTGAGTCAACCCCAAGAATTCCAGGGGGATGATTATCCTTTGATCCAGCGGTTGCAGGAGGGTTTACGGGACCGGGACATTAAGGTTCTGAACCCCTTGCCCCTGTTCAAGGAGCACGAACGGCAAGGCCGGAGACTTTATTATTCCAATGATTCCCACCTGAAGCCCGTGGGCCAGTCAATCCTGGGCGAATTCATCCTGGACCGTCTCACCGTCGATGGTCTCGCTTCTTGAAGCTGTTTTCCGTTTTTGGTTTTCCGTTTTTCGTTAAAAAAGATTATCATTAAATCAGATTGCAACTTGTTTCATTTAAAAGGGAAATTGGTATCAAAGGGTTGTTGAAATCATAGAAAAATAGCTATGCTTGAATGCTGAAAATCTTGGACACTTTTCGCCATGCCATCTGATCCCCGAACCGAAAACCGCAAACCGAAAACCGAAAACCCCTTCAAATGCGGCCATGTGGCCCTCATCGGCCTGCCCAACGTGGGGAAGTCCACGCTGCTCAACCGGTTGGTGGGCGAGAAGCTTTCCATTACCTCCCCCAAACCCCAGACCACCCGCCACCGGCTCTTAGGCATCGTCAACCGCCCCGGAGCCCAGCTTTTATATCTGGACACCCCTGGAGTGCTGGACCCCAAAGGCCCCCTAAACCTGAGCCTGGTGCAGGCCGCGTTAAACGCCCTGGCCGCGGCGGAGGTGGTGGTCTGGCTGGTGGAGACCCGGCCTCCCGACCCCCGGGACCGGGTTTTGCTCCCCCACCTGCAGCAGCTCTCCCAACCCCTGGTGGTGGCCATCAACAAGATCGACTTGATTTCCAAGCCCAGGCTCCTCCCCCTGATAGCGGCCTACCATCAGCTATTTCCCGGCGGGCCGGTCATCCCGGTGAGCGCCCTGTTAGGCGACGGCCTCCCGGAGTTGGAGGGGGAAATTATCAAGTTGCTGCCGACGGCCCCTCCCATCTATCCGGAAGACCAGGTCACGGAACAGACGGAACGCTTCCTGGTGGCCGAACTGATTCGAGAACGGTTGCTACACCACCTGGGGGAGGAGATTCCCTATGCGGTGGCCGTGGATATTGAGGAATTCGACGAGTCCCGGCGCCCCGAACTGGTGCGCGTCCGGGCCGTGATTTATGTGGAGCGGCAGTCCCAGAAGGGCATTGTCATCGGCAAGAAGGGGCATCTCTTAAAGACCGTGGGCCAGGAAGCCCGTCTGGAGATGGAGGACTTGCTGGGCTGCCGCGTCTTTTTGGACCTCTGGGTGAAGGTCTGGAAAAATTGGCGGAAAGATCCACGCGCGTTGCGACTGCTGGGGTATCAGACCTGAAATAAACCTTTATTGACAATCCCCCCGGAGATGCCAATAATAGGTGCAAGAGGCGCACACCGATGAAACGCTGGCTGGCTCACATTTTATCCGGGGTTTTGTTTCTCCTCCTCCTGTCTCCCGGCTCCGCCTCGGCCCAGGGCTGGTTCCTGTGGGGCACGGAAGGCTCCTATGTCCACCAGTTGGCGCACCTGCTCTTCTGCGGGGCCATGATTTTTTTCATTTCCAAGATGCGCCAGGAGAAGCTGCTGCGATTCCGGGGGCTCCGTTACCTGATGTGGGCCTGCGGCATTCTGGCTTTCTGGAATCTGGACGCGGTGGTGGGCCACACCCTGGAATGGGGCCGGACCGACCGGGTCTTCCTGGGCCACGACTTTTTTCAGCGGCTGGTCATGGAGGATTGGGAATCCTGGTTTTATTACATCACCAAGATTAATCATTTTGCCTTGCTGATCCCGGCTTTCTATCTTTTTTACCGGGGGCTCAAAACTCTGGCCCTGGAGTCGAAGTCCGAATCGCGATGATCACCCTGCCCTTCCTACCCATCTGGTTTTTCCATGTCCTGGGCACTCTGGCGGTTCTTGTCTTCTCCTTCCTTTCCCTGAGAATAACCCGCCGCCTGATGGCCCGGGACCCGGAAAACGCCCTGTGGTTGTTTTTGGACTGGCTTGCCCTGGGATTCGTTATTTTCTCCATCTCCCACGCCGTCTCCCACGTCATCCAAGAGATCATCATTTATTACGGCGAGACCCCGAACTTATGGCGCATCCGGAGAATCTTCGGAGGCTTTGACAGTATCATCTATGTGATGATTGCCACCACCGTCTTCTTTTTTCACCGCATCCAGCGCCTGTACCGCCGCATGGAAGAGGACCACCATCACCTGGAGGAGACCAGCCATGAGATCCTGGCCCTCAACCGAGAGATGGAAGCCCTGGTGATGGAGCGCACCATGTCGGAAATGGCCTTAGGGATGGCCCACGGTATCCGCAATCCGCTGCACGTCATCGGCGGCTTCAGCAATCGCCTCTTGCGCAAAACCGATCCGGACGATCCCACCCGGGCTTGGCTTTCCACCATTGCCGAAGAGGCCCGGCGCATCGAGCAGATGGTGGCCCGCTTCGAATCCCTGGCCCAGAGAAAGGAGTCCTTTTTCAACCAGGAGGACCTCAACGATATCGTGTCGGACACCCTGGAATTGCTGCGGCAGGAAATTAAGACCAAAAGCCTTACCCTGATCACCGCCCTTCACCCCCAGCCCCTGGTGGGGCGCCTCAACCGCCACCTGCTGAAAGTGGCCCTGTCCCACCTGATTCGCAATGCGGTGGAAGCCACCCGGCCCTTTGGCAAGATTATCGTGCGCACCAGAGTGGAAAAGGATTACGCGGTCCTCACCATCCAGGACACGGGCCGGGGCATGCCCCCGGAGGTGGTGGACAAGGTCTTTGTGCCCTTTTATACCACCAAGATCGGAGGCACCGGCTTGGGTATGGTCTTCGTGAGGCAGATCGTGGATGAGCATCGGGGGGTCATCACCCTGGACAGCAAGGTGGGCCGGGGGACCACGGTGACCATCCGGCTGCCCCACCGGTTTACGGATAAAGCGGAACTGGAAGGCGAACCCGGGCCTCCTCCCGGTCCCCAGACCCCGCCGGAATCCGCCGGTGGGCAGGGATAGCGTCCCGGTCCTGAAAAGCTAGACCTCACGCAAAGACGCCAAGACGCAAAGAAAGACGCGAGAAATATTTTAAGGGGCACGGTGCAACCGTGCCCCTTATTAATTATATTTTGCGTCTTTGCGCCTTGGCGTCTTTGCGTGAGAACTTTTTTTCCTCACCTCTTCCGGCTCTCGGCCCGGGACACCAGCCAGTAAATCGACCCCAGGATGAAAATGCCCCCCAGGTACATGAGTTCCACCTGCAGGGACTCATGGGCCAAGGAGGCTACCAGCACCTTGCGGATGAAGGCCACCAGGGCCACTCCCACAAACAGGGACAATTGAAAATCCCCGCCCTGGAGCCGGTCAATCTCCGCGTCCAGCAACTCGATCATCAGCCACAGGATCAATAAGGAGCCCAGGGCCGATACCAGCCCCTTTTCCGGGCTGCCCCGAAAAATCAGGCTGACGTCATGGGCCAGGACCGCGACCACGCCTATAGACAGGCTGATGAGGCCCAAAAGCAGCAGCATGTTGAGACCGAAGGTAAAGCGGTGGGCAAACCTGATCAGGGCGTTGTCCAGGCGGAAGGACAGAAAAACCCGGCGCATCTCCTCTTCGTGGTAGGTTCGGGCGATCACGTCCAGGTTGAGGTCCAGGATCTTTTCCATAGCCCGCTGGGACGGCTCCCGAAGGCGGGGCTCCACTTCGGCCTCAATAATTTTGTGCAACTGGAGCCGGAGGAAGTTCATGCCCACATAAACGAAATGGGCCGAGAGGCCGATACGCACATGGGTGTGGCCGACGCGCTGCAGGCGCTGGTAATAGCGGTCGTCAAAAGGACCCTGGAACAGGGCCAGCAGCCAGTTGTGGTGCGCCTGGGTGAGCCGGGCCAGCCTGGCTTCATCCTGAAGAAACCGGGCCGCGTCCGGCATCTGCTGAAAGAGGTGGTAGAAGTCGCTGACCAGGTGGTCGGCGTGGGGCTCCATCAGGGGCAGCAGGCCCCGCAGGATCTCCATATCCACGTCGGTCAGCCGGTAGTTGTCCTTGATTTCCTGGAAGGTGCGCATGATGCGCCTATACTTTCCTCAAGGCAATGGCGTCGATTTCGATGGCCGCGCCCCGGGGCAAAGCCCCGGCCTGGATGGTGGTGCGGGCCGGCGCCGGGTCCGGGAAAAATTCCGCGTAAGTGCGGTTCATTTCCTTGAAATCCGCCAGGTCCGCCAGGTAGACGGTGGTTTTGACCACGTCTTTGAGGGCGAGGCCCGCGGCGGCCAGGATGGCTTTCAGGTTCTCAATGGCCTGGACGGTTTGGACCACGATGTCTCCTTCCACCCTGTTGCCCGCGGCGTCCAGAGGGATCTGGCCGGAGACGAACACAAAAGGGCCGGCGGCCAGAGCCTGGCTGTAAGGACCCACCGGGGCCGGAACTTGCTCCGTGGTAATCACTATTTTTTTCATAATGGATTCTTCCTCTTCCCCTTAATTTAGAGCCCTGCCTGCCGGAAATGGGGCAGGACGTGATTAATTGCAAGAAAAATCTTGAAGATTAGGCCGGGGTTTGTTAATTGTTACCAAAAACCGCCGGAGGATGGTAATGGGGCTGTGGATGAAGTGCCCGAAGTGCCAAACGCATAATCCCCTTTCTTTAAAGGCTTGCGAAAGTTGTGGATCTTTGCTGGACAATCTACCCAAGGAACAGCGGGTCTATGTGCTGACGCCCCCGGGCGCGGCGAAACCCGCCCGTCTTCTCAAAGCCACGCCGACTGCGGAATCGCCTCTCCCTGCTGCCGCTCCGGAGGCTCAGGCCGCCTCTCCCAAGGCCAAGGCTCAGAAAAAAGCCCGGAAGAAGAAGAGTTAAGCCGGGGCTGCGGCGTGTTCCACAATCCCCAGGATTAATTGCGCCAACCGGGGTTCGGCCCGGGCCACGGTGTCCACAATCTCTTCCAGAGAAGTGGGGGCCATGGCGTCCGGGAGGTTAAGATTGCTGAGCACGGAAATACCTAAGACTTGCAGCCTGGCGTGCACCGCGCAGATGGCCTCGGGCACGGTGGACATGCCCACCGCGTCCGCGCCGATCAACCGCAGAAAGCGGGTTTCCGCGGGGGTTTCCAATTGGGGGCCTTTGACCGCCACGTAAACCCCCTGCCGCAATACCAACCCCTGCCGACGGGCCATCTCCTCCGCCACCTGCAGCAAATGGCGGTCGTAGACCCGGCTTAAGTCGGGAAACCGCGGCCCCCAGGCGTCGATATTCTCCCCGGTGAGGGGGCTGTCTCCCAGGAAGTTGAGGTGATCCCGGATGAGCATCAAATCCCCGGCCCTAAAGAAGGGATTGAGGGCCCCCGCGGCATTGGTCAGGATCAGTTTCTTAATGCCCACCGCGGCCATCACCCGCACCGGAAAGGTCACCTGGCGCAGCGAATAACCCTCATAGGCGTGCAGCCGCCCTTGGCAGAGGAGTGTCCGCCTGCCGGCCAGCAGCCCCCAGATCAGGTGGCCCCGGTGGCTGGGACTGGTGGCCCGGGGATAGTGGGGCAGCTTCTCGTAAGGGAGACTGCCTTCCTCTTCCATCTGCCCGGCCAAAAGCCCCATGCCGGTTCCCAGGACGATGCCCCATTCCGGGGCGGCTTGCCAATTACGGCCCAGGAAGTCGGCGCACTCCTCCACCTGGGCATAATATTGCTGGGCGGTCACCATCATCCCCCATTCCCGAAATAATGTTTCAAGATATTCTGCTTTCCGCCGTTCGTCAATGCCCGGACCGGAGGAAGGCCCATTTCCCGGTTTATCTCCTTGACAGAAGGGGGGTTCGGTTTTAAAAATAAGGACACAGCAGAATGGGGTAGTGCGAATGGCTAGACCGAAAAAATGCCGGTGGGTGAAGATGGAGCCTGGGGTGACCTTTTTCAAGCCCCAGGGTATCCCCCTCCGGTCCTTGGAGCATAACGTCATCACCATCGATGAAATGGAGGCCATGCGGCTGTCCGACTTTTTGGGCCTGAACCAGGAACAGGTGGCCAAAGAGATGCAGGTGTCCCGGCCCACGGTAACCCGCATCCTGGCCCGGGCCCATAAGGCGGTGGCCGACGCCCTGGCCCACGGCAAGGCCATTCGCATTGAGGGGGGAGATTACCGCCTGGCGGGGGATTCCCAGGTGTGCCGTTTCTGCGGCCATCGGGATCCCCCTCCCGCCAAACAGGCAGCGGAGCCGCAGACCTGCTCCAAATGTCATAGCCCCAACTCCGACCCAATTGCGGCGGATGAGACCTGCGGCTGATTATGCCGTTTTCCGTTTTCCATTTTCCGTAAAAAATAAAGGTTACCGGGAATAATATCGCATATTACTGCTAGTTATGGTGCGCAGAGCACACCAGAACCTGGAACCCGGAACTGGGAACTATTTTTAAGGGCCTGGGGGGGAGACTGAAGGGCATGGATGCCATTACCTACCGTGAATCAGGGGTCGATATCGATGAGGCCGAGTCCTTCATCCAAAAGATACGCCCCCTGGTAAAATCCACTTTCCGCACCGGCGTTCTGGGGGAGATCGGCGGCTACGGCGGTCTTTTCCATCTGAACGTCCAACAGTACCGCGATCCCGTATTGGTCTCCGCCACCGACGGGGTGGGCACCAAGATTATGGTGGCCGTCCTCATGGACCGGCACCACACCATCGGCATCGACCTGGTGGCCATGTGCGCCAACGATATCATCACCCATGGGGCCGCCCCCTTATTTTTCCTGGATTATCTGGCCATGGGGAAGCTCTCCCCGCAAACCGGGACCCAAATCGTGGAAGGCATCACCAACGGCTGCCTCCAGGCCCGCTGCTCCCTGATCGGAGGGGAGACCGCGGAGATGCCGGGCCTTTATAAAGAAGGGGATTACGATCTGGCCGGTTTTGTGGTGGGGGTGGTGGACCGGAGCCAGATCATCGACGGCTCGGATATCGCCGTGGGCCATCGTCTCATCGGCATCGCCTCCAGCGGCCTGCACGCCAACGGTTTTTCCCTGGTGCGCAAGGTCCTTTTCGAGAAGCACGGCTTTAGGGTGACGGATGACATCCCGGAATTGGGCGGGGTCCTGGGGGACGAGCTCCTCAAACCCACCAAAATCTATGTGGAGACCGTGCTCAATCTTTTGCGGGATTTCCCTTTAAGCGGCATCGCCCATATCACCGGCGGCGGGTTGACCAACAATCTGCCCCGCATCCTGCCCCGTTCCTGCCAGGCGGTGCTCCGCCGGGAGGCCTGGACCGCGCCCCCCATCTTCAAATTTTTGCAGGAAAAGGGCAACATCCCGGAAGAGGAAATGTTCCGCACCTTTAATAACGGCGTCGGCATGGTGATGGTGGTGGCTGAAAACCTGGTGGCCGACGTGCTGCTGCGCCTCCAGGGCCTCCAGGAACAGGCCTTTGTCATGGGGGAAATAGTGGCCCGGAAGAACGACGATCCGCCGCTGGTCTACGTTTAAAGACGGTTTTTAGTTTTTAGTTTTTGGTTAAGATGCGGGGAAGCGAGTATTAACAATGCATTGATTGAAAAGCCTGAGAAAATCTCAAGGGGCAGCAGATTACAATCTGTTGCCCCTTCTTTTTCTTCTCCAACTCTTTTACTAAAAACCAAAAACTAAAAACTAAAAACCGTCTCTCAGGTTTTACCGATAAATTTAATAAAACTCATAAAATAATTCAGATCAAAGATGTTCTTCTCCTGGAGCGCGGCCATCTTCTTCAGGGCATCCTTGGAAGACATGGGGCGCTTGTGGGAGTTGCCGCCGGTCAGGGTTTCATAGTGGTCCAGAATCCTGAGGACCCGGGCCCAGGGGTCGATGGCATTGATCTTCAAGCCCCCGGGATGCCCGGAGCCGTCCCCGTTTTCATGGTGCTGCAGGGCCATGTACCTCACTTCCCGGCGAATTCCGGACATGGCCGCCAGCATTTTGTAGCCCACCGCGGGATGGGAATCCGTGGTCTTGGCCGCAGTCCGGGTGGTATTCTTTTGAATCAACTCCGGCTTCAACTGAATCAGGCCGATGTCATGCAGCATGGCTCCCAAGCCGAAGTCCTGGGCTTTTTGGGCGTCCCAACCCAGAAAACTGATAAAGGCCAGACCCAAAAAGCAAACATTGAGGGAGTGGTTGTAAAGGACGTGGTCATGACGCCGGATCTCCAGGATGGACCGATGGAAATCCACGCCGCCTTTCATCAAATCGAACATGCCGTCGATTAAACGCAAGGCCCGAAACATCTGGGGGCTGGCGCCGATTTCCTCGGAACAAAAGAAATTGCGCACCGTAATCAGCGTCGTGTCATAAAGAAGAGTAACCTTCTCCTCCGGTTTCCGGCTATCATCCGGCAACAAATTTTCCAGGGAGCGGTCCAGGTACTGCAGGACCCGGTCCTCATCCTCCTGTAAGTAATAAAGCCATTGAATCTCCAAAGATTTCAGCTTCTGATACCATTCCTCTTTGAAGACCTCGTTTTTGGGGCAGGCCAGGACAAAGCGCGGCTCCGGGTCCTTCTTGGCCTTCACCTTGAGATAAACGTCGAAAGAAACCACCTCGCCCGGCGCCAGGTTGCGCAGAGGCAAAGGAATATACCCTCCCTTTTCTTCACCGATGGCGGGGGCGACAATTTTGCTGGTCTTTAACTCTAAGTCCAGAAGTTGTTTCATAGATCGGCAAAAAGCGGCGCAAAGATATCTTGGACAGACTACACTGTCACTTTTATCATCGGAACCCCGGCATAATTTATAAAATATTTTTCCGCGCAGCCGCAGCGCCCGGGAAGAAAAACGGCAACCTCCGGGAAAAAGGGGAAAAGGGGAAGAGGGAAAAATGGGAAAAGTTATCACGATGCCCCGCCTATCCCTTTTCCCCTTTTTCCCTCTCAAGTATTCCCCCTCTTGCATAACCGCCCCTCATGTAGTAGTGTCCTTTTCAAGCTGAGCCGGGTCACCACATCCATGGCCTCAGGCCCGTAATCCCCGGTTAACTTCTCCATTTCTGAGAATTGCGGAGGTAGATGATGAAACCCATATCCCGGGCTTTGATAAGCGTTACCGACAAAGGCGGGCTGCTGGAGTTCGCCCAATTTCTGGCCAAATACCAGGTGGAAATCCTGTCCACCGGCGGCACGGCCAAGATGCTGCGGGACGGCGGCGTCCCGGTGGTGGAAGTCTCCGATTACACCGGCTTTCCGGAAATGCTGGACGGCCGGGTGAAGACCCTGCACCCCAAAATCCACGGGGGCATCCTGGGCCGCCGGGACCTGCCCGGGCACCTGGAACAGATGGCTGCCCAGAAAATTGAGCCCATCGACCTGGTGGTGGTCAACCTCTACCAGTTCGAAAAAGCGGTGGCCAAGCCCGGCTGCACCCTGGAAGACGCCATCGAAAACATCGATATCGGCGGCCCCACCCTGCTTCGGGCCGCGGCCAAGAATTACACGGCGGTCACCGTGGTGGTGGACCCCCAGGATTATCACCATCTCATGGAAGAGATAAAGCTGAATAAAGGCGCCACCAGCCTGAGCACCCGCTTCAAACTGGCGAAAAAGGTCTTCAAACTCACCAGCGAGTACGATACCGCCATTTACCATTATCTGACGGACAAGGCTCCTGCCTGCTGATGGGTATGCCTGCCGCAATTACCATGAGCCGGGGCCGGGTCCTGGACCTCACCGGCCCCCATTATTACCAGGACATGCTCACCGGCATCGCCCAGGAGATCCTGGCCGAGCTGGCCGAAATCGAGAAAGTGGACCTCCCCTCCCTGGCGGAGGAGGATTTCGAACAGGTGGTGAGCGTCACCCAAATCCGCCTGCTCAACGAACTCTACTATTGCCTGGGGCAACTCCGGGCCGCGGGCGTGGAGCTGGAAGTGAAACGGGCCATCCAGGACCTCCGGGACATCTGGAACCGTTACATCGACCAGACTCAACGGCCCGCAGCCCTGAAGTTCCAGGTGGAGCCGGGAGAAGACCAGGTGCAATAAGAGGAGGGGGCGACCTTGCCGCAGATGAGTTCCTCCGGACAACCGGGACCTCATAAGATTAACCAGGCAGACAATCCGCTTATCTTCCTATCACATAAAACGCAAAAAACTACCTAACATAAATGAAATAACTAGGTCAAAATAGGTAATTTTACCAGCTTTTCCCTAACCTAAATTTTCTTACAATATTACTAAGGAAAATTTCGGCACGGGCCGGAATGTTCAGCCTTGCCGTTCATGAATTATTTGACATGCGAGCGGATCAGAGCCGGACCTGAATTTCTTAAGTGCCTCTTGAGGTTGGGTTCCCCAAAGAGAGCTCTTTCGATTGAGCGTGGTGGCGCTGGCTGGAGAGAATTATGAAAAGTTACTATGGCGATAAAACCGTCTTAATTACCGGAGCAGCAGGCACAGTGGGCACGGAAATCGTCCGCCAGTTGGCGACGCTCGCACCCAAAGAACTCCGAATTCTGGATAACAACGAATCCGCCTTGTTTTTTCAGGCCAACGAATACCGGCATGCCGGCCGGGTGATCCCTTGCCTGGGTGACATCAGGGACGACCAGAAACTGATCAACGTCACCAGAGGCGTGGACATTATCTTTCATCTGGCTGCTTTTAAGCATGTGGGCTTTGCCGAATACAATCCCTTCGAGGCGGTGCAGACCAATATCCTGGGGGTGAAAAACGTGGCCCAGGTCGCCCAGGTCAATCACGTCTCCCGGGTGATCTTCGCCAGTTCCGATAAGGCCGTCAATCCCACCAACGTCATGGGCACTTCCAAGCTCATGGGGGAGCGCATCTTCACCGCGGCCAACATTTTTCACAACAACGGCGGCCAGATATTTTCCAGTGTCCGCTTCGGCAACGTCCTGGGCTCCCGGGGCTCGGTGGTTCCCATTTTTGCCAGACAGATCCTGTCCGGCGCCACGGTGACCGTCACCGACCTGCGCATGACCAGGTTCGTAATGACCGTGCAGGAGGCCGCCAACCTGCTGCTGGAAGCGCCATTGATCGCCTGCGGCGGCGAGGTCCTGGTCACCAAGATGTTGGCCATGCGCATCATCGATCTGGCCCACGCCATGATCGAACTGCTGACCGCCAGAACCGGCATGGACCCGGGGAGCATTCCCATCAAATTCGTGGGCGCCATGCCCGGCGAAAAGCTCTATGAGGAGCTGATGACCGAGGAGGAAGTGGGCCGCACCAAGGAACTCCCCACGATGTTCGCCATCCTGCCGGCTCTGCGGGGCTTCTATCAAAAAATCGAATACAATTATAAAAACCTGCTGCCGGAGGTGGAAAACCGGCGTCCTTACATCTCCAGCCTGGAGATTCCCATGACCATTGAGGAGATCAAGGCCTATCTGGAAGACTACGGCATTCTGGATGAATTCCTGCCCCCGGATAAGCGTTATGATCTCCTCTATGCCGCCCCGGACCTGACCCTGGAAGGGGCTGCCCAGAAATCTCCGCGGCCGGTCAAATTGCAATGAGGATACTATTACGGGATGGGGGGGAACCGGTATCGGCCCCCGCAAATGGAGCGGACCAAAGCAGCCGCAGCCGCAAGAAAGCATGTTTCCGCCTTGGTTTTAACCGAAGAGCCGGCTTTAATCCCTTCCGAATTTTTCACAAACCTTCATTATTTAGCTACTCCTGAAATCAACCACTGTAATGTAGCCTAAATTCAAAAACCTGGCTGTGGATCAAGTAATTCTTTACAATCATGTACATAATTCTGTCCATACAAAAAATAGGTAATTCTACCTATTGATTAGACTTTGCCATGTAGTCAAAATCTATCTAGATAATGTTGCAACCCCTAGGCTTTTTCGCCAAAGAACCCGGATCGGGAACAAAAACAACCAGATCCCGAAAACCCAGGGATGCCCCTTGAGACCAACCAGAACGGAGGATGGATGATGAAAGGATTTCATCGGCAAGGAAAAATTATCCTGGCCGCTTTCCTGGGTCTGGCTCTGCTTCCAGGCCCTCTCTGGGGGCAATCCTTGAAAACCGTGCCAGTGCCCGAGCCCCCCACTCTTGCCAGTTTTGTGAGAGACAAAGCCGCGGCCATTCAGTTGGGAAAGGCCCTCTTCTGGGATATGCAGGTGGGCAGCGACGGCGTCACGGCCTGCGCCAGCTGCCATTTCCACGCCGGCGCCGACAGCCGCACCCGGGGCCAACTCAACCCGGACACCCTGGGAGGGGATGCCACTTTCCAGGCCGGGGGCCTCAACACCAATTTGACCCGGACCAAATTCCCGTTTGTTAAGTTTATTAATCCCGACGACCCCAGCGCCGGAGTTCTCCGGGACTGGAACGACGTGGTTTCCTCCCAGGGAGTGCGCCTCACCCAGTTCACGGATATCGTGCCCGGCAACGCCGTGGACGCCGGGGTCTCCCAGCGGGATCCGATTTTCCAGTTCCAGCGGCGGGTGGAGCCCCGCAATACCCCCACGGTGATCAATGCGGTCTTCAACTTCGCCAATTTTTGGGACGGCCGGGCCAATAATGTCTTTAACGGCGCCAATCCCTTCGGGGCCATGGATACGGACGCAGCCGGAAATCCCAACAGAAGGATCGTGGCTAATGTCTCCGGAGTCCTGACCCCGGTGACCATCCGCATCCGCAACGCCAGCCTGGCTTCCCAGGCCGTGGGGCCTCCCCTCAGCGACTTCGATATGTCCTGGAGGGGACGCACCTGGCCCAAGGTGGGCAAGAAGATGCTCAGCCTGGCCCCCTTGGCCCAACAGGTGGTGCATCCCCAGGACAGCGTCCTGGGCCTGCTCGCCAGATCCACCCTGGTCAATGGGGCGCCCTCCAATGTTCCGGGCATCAATAGCACTTATGAAGCTCTGATCAGGCAAGCCTTTGTGCCCAGATATTGGAACAATACCACTCAAATAGTGGCTTTTAACGCCGAAGGGCTGCCCACGGTCCTGCCCAGCCCCGGCAGGCCCTTGACCACCGATGAATACACCCAGATGGAGGCCAACTTCAGCCTCTTCTTCGGCCTGGCCGTGCAGCTCTATGAAGCCACCCTGATCGCGGACGACACCCCCTTCGACCGGTTCCAGGAGGGCTTTCCCAGTGCCCTGACTCCGGAGCAGGTGTTCGGTATGCAGATTTTTCAGGGGAATGGGCAATGCAACGTCTGCCATGAGGGCTCGGAAATGACCGGCGCGTCCGTGCGGAACCTGCTTTTGAATCCCAATCCCGTGCCGGGAGTGCCGCTCCCTGCGCCGGACCCGACGAAAAATCCCCTGAACGCCATCGAATTAATGCCCTTCACGGTGGGGGAGGCCCTGTATGACGTGGATTTTGTCAAGATCAGCGTCACCCGGACCGGCGACGATCCCGGGCGGGCGGGAACCGCGCCTTTCACCAACCCCCGCACCGCCGCGCAATACCCCCTGTCCTGGTCAACTCTGGGCCAGTTGAAAAGAGATGGACTGCTGCCGCCTTCGGTGGCCGCGTTTACCCCCAGCCTGCCGGTGGGTTTCCAGGCGACCTTCACCAGGCCCACCCCGGACCGGGCGGTCAAAGCCGGCGCCATGAAGGTTCCCCATCTGCGCAACGTTGACCTGACCGGCCCCTATTTCCATAACGGCGGGGCCGCCACCTTGATGCAGGTGGTGGATTTCTACAGCCGGGGCGGGAATTTCCGGTTTGGGAATTTCCCCGACGTGACTCAAGCGGATGATGGGGACATCCCCCAGGAGGTTTCACCCATCGGCTTCCTGCGGGGCAATACCCCCAATCAGAGGGCCTTGGTGGCCTTTCTCCAGGCCCTTACCGACCCCCGGGTCGAAGAAGAGCGGGCTCCCTTCGATCATCCCCAGCTCTTCGTGCCCAACGGGATCGATCCCGTCACCAGAAACGACATTATCATCGAGATTGCCCCGGTGGGCGCGGGCGGCCGCATCCCTGCCGGGTTGCAGCCCTTGCAGCCCTTCCTGAACGCGAACCAATTCTCCCCTTAAGGGGCGAACCGCTACAATTGAATGACGGACGGCCGGGTCATACCCGGCCGATTCTTTTTGCCTGCCAAGGGGGGCAATTCCCGGAGAGTCGGCCGGCTGCGGCCGCACGCCAGGATTGGAGCCGATAACGTCGGCTCGATGCCAATAACCATCTAGATAAATCTAATAGAAACATTAGTATTTACTAGAGTGTATCAATTAAAGTTTGATCCCCTTACCGGCCTTTATACCTATACAAAAATAGGTATAGATGGGCACTTGACAATTTTTTCCCTGTAAGTATAATTTATTTCAACAATAATTCTCTCTAAAGTCAGATAATTTTGACATATTCATTAAATCATAAAGACAAAATTTTTGAGAGAACTTAACATAGAGAAATAAACAACTACAGACTCCGCTGGGTCTTATCACTAAGGAACAGAGGAAATCGTGTCTGTCCCTCCAAAATATTGGCGGGGTGAGGGTTTGGCGATGAGTTCAGGAAAATTTTGGGTGATATTTTGCAGCATCTGTTTGGGGCTGACCGGCTGCGGCGGCCCTGGGGCCCGCCAGGCGCCTCCCCAACAGCTCGCGGCCCAGGTGGACCCCCAGGGCAAGCAAAGCCAGCAGCTCCAGGAGCAGTTGTTGAAACAGGTGGCCCTGGCCTCCGCCGTCAGGGATTTCAAGGACTATAAAGTGGGTCCGGAAGATCTGTTGGGCATCAGTTGCATGAGTGCGGAGAAGCTGAGTGCCGAGACCCGGGTCAATGGCCAGGGCGAAATCAGCCTGATGCTTGTGGGGCCGGTTAAGGTGGAAGGCTTAACCACCACCGAGATCGAGAAGAAGCTGGCCCAGCTCTATCAAGCGGGTGATTATCTGCGGAACCCCCAACTAACAGTGACCGTCAAGGAATTCCGCCATCAGCGGGTGGCCGTCACCGGCGCGGTTAATAAGCCGGATACGTATTCCCTCATCGGCCCCCGCTCGCTGCTGGAGGTGCTGGGGATGGCCGGCGGACTTTCGGATAGAGCCGGCGAGGTGGCTCATGTGGTCCGCCCCTATAAAGGCAAAGAAACCACCAAGCCCGGAATGACACGGCAGTCTTTCACCCCGGGGACGGAGACCATCATGGTGGATCTGAACCGGGCCTTGATCAAGGGAGACCCGGCGGTAAATATTCAAATCCATAACGGCGACGTGGTCCATGTCCCCTTTGCTTATATCGCCTATGTTCTGGGTGCGGTTACCAAGCCGGGCGAGGTCCCCATTAAGAATAATATGACGGTAACCAAGGCCGTGGCCCAGGCCGGAGGCCAGCACATCTTACTGGCCTCCAACAATGCCTCCATTTTACGGATGGATGAGAACGGCCAGCGCCAGACCATTCCGGTAAACCTTGGCTCCATCACCAAAGGCACGGAACCGGACATCCCCTTAAAGGAAAACGACATCGTCTTCGTTCAGGAGAGCGGAATACGGCGGTTCCTCTTTGATTTCAAAATGTTTACCCCCGGCAATGTCGGCATGGGCATCCCGGGCATGATCTAGGCGTCAAGAGGACCAAGTCCCGCGGGCCAACAGGCCCGGGAACCTTGAAAACGGCTCCAAGATCGGCTAATTTCCAAGAAAACAAAAACTCTTAGGCCAAGGGTCTGAAAACCAGGATCAGCTATTTAAGGATATCTTCTTATGCAAAATGATAACCCAAACTACATGCTTGTCCCCACTTCTCCTTCCATGCCTCCCGCCCTGGAAAGCTATTACAAAGGCGAGACCGAAGAGGCCTCCCACGTGCGGGATTACTGGCACATCCTCTTAAAGCGCAAATGGTGGTTTCTCGGGGTTTTGTTGGGAACGGTGACCCTGACCTTATTGGTCAGCTTTTTAATGTCCCCGATTTATAAGGTCACCACTACCCTCCAGATCCTCCAGGATAACCCCTCGGCCATTATGGGGGGCCAAAACACCGACCCCCTGGGAGCCTTGACCGGCTCCAGCAGCTTGGACAAGTTTTATGAAACCCAATACAACATCTTGAAGAGCCCCACCCTCGCCCTGGGAATCATCGACCACCTGAATCTGCGGGAGCATCCCACTTATAAAACCATGGAAAAAGATTACCCCGATGATCCTCCCCGGGTAATCAAGGAAAGATATGCCTTAAGCATGTTGGACTACCTGAAGGTGGAGCCCATCAAAAATTCCTTCCTGGTGGATGTGTCGTACCGATCCACGGACAAGAACCTGGCCTGGAAAGTGACGGAAGCCTTGCCGAAGGAATATTTGAAATTGTCCATGAATACCCGGGAGCAGTCTTATACCACCTTGCGGGAATGGCTGGACAAGGAGCTGGTTCGTCTGGGCCAGAAGCTGCAGGATTCAGAACGGACTCTGTACGCCCACGGCCAAAAACAGGACTTCCTGTCCCTGGAAGAGCCCGAGGTGAACGTGGTGGTAAAGAAATATATTGCCGTAAGCCAGGCCTTGACCACCGCCCAGGCGGAAAAAGCCAACAAGGAGGCCCAGTACCGGCAGATCAAGGAACAAGGGGCGGATGCGCCGCTGATCACCAACCATCCCCTGGTCACGGCGTTGCGCCAGTCCTTGATCGATCTTGAAGGCCAGGTTACCGGACAAAGCAAGATCTTCGGGCCCAATTTCCCGGAACATGCGTCCATTAACGCCAGGATGAGGGAAGTGCGCCAGCGTCTCAATCAGGAGGTCAAACGCCTGGAGGCCAGCATCAAGGCGGATTATGAAGCCGCTACCAAGTCGGAATCCTTACTGCAAAAGGAATTCGATCTCCAAAGGTCCAAGATGATAGACCTGCAGAACGACCTGGTCCATCATCATGTCCTGAAGCGGGACCTGCAGACCAACCAGACCCTTTATGAAGGCCTGTTGGCCCGGATGAAAGAAGCCAGCGTGGCCAGCACCATGGTGGCCAGCAACGTGTCGGTCATCACCCCGGCCAAAGATCCTTACGAGCCCTGGTTGCCCAAGTATCTGTTATTCACGGTCCTGGCGGTGGTCCTGGGCTCCATGTTCGGCCTCGGGACGTCTTTCTTCGTGGAATATATGGATGATTCCATCAAGACCACGGAGGAATTGGAGAAGATCTGCCATATTTCCTCACTGGGTGTCATTCCCATGGTGGAAACCGAGTCCTGGAAACTCCCCATCGGCCGGGAATCCCTGAAGCTTCCCGCCCCCGGCGCAACATTGCTGGAAGGGGAAGAGGAGGGACCGTCCCCCGTTGAGCTGCTATCCTACAACGAACCCATGTCCATGCTGGGAGAGGCCATTCAACATATCCGCACTTCGCTCCTGCTCTCATCCTCGGAGTCGCCCCCCAAGGTCATCGTCATCACCAGCGGTAATCCCGGCGAGGGCAAAACCACGGTCTCCGTGAACCTGGCGGCCGCGTTGGCCGGTCCCGACCGCCGTTGCGTTATTTTAGACTGCGATCTTAGAAAAGCCAGAGTCCATCAGGTCTTCCGGCAGCCGGTGCAGCCCGGCCTCACCAATTACCTTACGGGCGCCGCGGCCTTGGAGGATGTCCTCCGCACCACCTCTGTGCCCAACCTCTATTTCTTGCCGGCTGGCCCGACTCCTCCCAATCCCAACGAACTTTTCAGTTCCTCGGCCTTCGCCAACCTCATCAATCACCTCCGGGGTGAATTCGATCACGTCATCCTGGATTCGCCTCCCATCATCGGCTTTGCCGACGGGCGGACCATATCCACCATCGCCGATGGAGTGCTGCTGGCGATCAGACACCACTCCACCACCCGGGAGGCCGGGCAACTGGCCATGCGGCTGCTGTCCCAGAGCAATTCCCGGATTCTGGGCGGCATTCTGACCATGACCAAAGGAGGGTTTATGGGATATGGCGGCTATTACGGATATTTCCAGAATTATAACAAAGATTATAGCGGTTACCATAAGCAGGATCTGGGAGATTCCAGCATTGGAACCGGCAGCGCCAAACATTAACCCGCCGGCGGAATGCCTGACATTCCCGCCCGCAACCAAGGATTACCGCGAACAACCCGAAGGATGCCGCATCCACGGTCGCTCTAAAAATGAGAAGAGTTGATGAAAACCTTTTTCAGCAATAAAGTGGTATTAATTACGGGGGCCGCGGGCACCGTAGGCAGGGAAGTCGTCCGTCAGTTGATCGAACTGGACCCCTTCGAAATACGCTTGTTGGATAATAATGAGTCAGAATTATTCAACCTGGGAAATAAATACCGGAGCACCCCACGGATGACCCTCTATCTGGGGGACATTCGGGACGCAAGAAAGCTGTTAAATGTCACCCAGGGAGTGGATGTCATCTTTCATTTGGCCGCATTAAAACATGTGGGCCTTTCGGAGTACAACCCCTTCGAAGCGGTGCAAACCAACATCAACGGTGTCAAAAACCTGGTCCAGGCCGCCATGGCCAATAATGTTCCCCGGGTGATTTACACCAGTTCCGACAAGGCGGTCAATCCCACCAATGTCATGGGTACCAGCAAGCTCATGGGTGAACGCATTATGACCGCGGCCAATATTGTCAATGCCAACGGCAGACAAATTTTCTCCAGTGTCCGGTTCGGCAACGTCCTGGGCTCCAGGGGATCGGTGGTGCCGATTTTTGCTAAGCAAATCTGCAGCGGCAAGGAGGTCACCGTCACCGATCCCCGCATGACCAGGTTTGTGATGACCGTCCAGGAGGCCGCCAAAATGGTGTTGGAAGCCGCCATCAGGGCTTGCGGCGGCGAAGTCCTGGTCACCAAGATGCCGGCCTTGCGCATCGCCGATTTGGCCGAGGCCATGATCTCCCTCATGGCCCCAAGGCTTGGCCTGGATTCTGAGAAAATCACCATCAAGTATGTGGGCGCCAGGCCGGGGGAGAAGCTTTACGAAGAGTTAATGACCACCGAGGAAGTGAGCCGGGTGATAGAGCTGCCCACGATGTTTGCCATTATGCCAAGCCTGAAGGCTTTTTATCATAAAATTAATTACTCCTATGGGGATGAGTTACCTGGGAGGAACAAGAATCCTGAAATTCTTTCCTTAAAAGCCCCCATGTCGGTGGCGGAGATTAAAGACTACCTGATGCGTTTTGCCATTCTGGATGAATATCTAACGTCAAGCTGTCCCTTGACTGCCGGCTATGAAACTCCGCCGCTGGCCCGGGGAACCGCATTTTCCGGCATCAACAACAACTTTAAATCGCATTCCGGCTAGGAGATTTTTGATGGCCTTCACCTTATGGTTTACCGGCATTTCCGCATCCGGGAAGACCACCCTTTCTCGTCGCGTCTATTTCGAGCTAAAATCCCGGGGGCTCAAAGCGGAGCTCTTGGACGGAGACCTGGTGCGGAGCACCCTTAACCAGGATTTGGGATTCAGCCGCCGGGACCGGGATATGCAAGTGCGGCGTTTGGGCTTTATCTCCCATCTGTTGAATAAAAATGAGGTGATCGCCATCGTCGGGGCCATTTCCCCCTATACCGCCACCAGGGCGAGAAATCGCCAGCTTATTGAGCATTACCTGGAGGTTTTTTGCTCCTGTCCCCTGGAGGTCGCGGAGAGCCGGGACCCCAAGGGTTTATATGCCAAGGCGCGGCGGGGTGAAATCTCCAATTTCACGGGCATATCCGATCCCTATGAGGCTCCCGAGACCCCGGAGATTACTGCCTGCACGGATAAAGAGGATATTGAGGAGAGTTACGCCAAGATCATTAATTACCTGGAACGAGGCGGTTATATCCCTTTAAAGGATTGCTGTCCCAATATTGATTATACCGAAGATGATGAGAAACTTTGGCGCCAAATGGTGGTTAAGTTTGGTAAGACTTAACTTGAGATAGTTATGACAATCATTTCTTTATAGGTCCCTCATTATTGACCTACCGTGTATAATTGAGTCCAACGGCTGATTTCCAATAACTTAAAATAATAAGGATTTCAATGAAGCCCCCTAGGGAATTAATACTCTATGAAAAATCTTGAGGACAAAATCTCCAAAAGCAAAGAAGTGTTGAACGAGGCCCTGGAGAGGTTTGCGGGTAAAATTGCCCTGGCCTGGACGGGTGGGAAAGATTCCACCACCACCCTGCATCTGCTCCGTGAGCTTGGCCGCGGCAAGGTTGCCATCCCCGTATTGAATATCGATACCAGCGTCAAGTTTAAGGAAATTTATGAATTTCGCGATCGTTTGGCCCGGGAATGGAACTTGGACCTCATCATTGTTCGTAATGACGAGGCCCTTAAAGAAATTAAAATTGCGGAAAACAAAGAGGAATGTTGCTTGCGGTTAAAGGCGGAGATGATCGCCGGTTCCATCGTCCGCTGCGGCTGGCAGGCTTTGATCACCGGCATGCGTTGGGATGAACAGCCGGACCGCGACCAGGAAGAGTACTTTTCCCCCCGGGAAACCCCCCCGCATGTCCGCGTCCATCCCATTCTCCATTTCACCGAGATGGATATCTGGCAATACATCAAGACTTATCAGGTCCCTTATTGCGACTTGTATCACCGGGGATACCGGAGCCTGGGCTGCGAACCTTGCACCAAATTGGGGACTTTAGGGGGCCCGGAACGAGCCGGCCGCGACCAACGGAAAGAAGAATTGATGGGACGGTTACGGGATATGGGTTATTTCTAAATGACTCTCTCACCGCGAACTTTAAGAAATATCGCCGCCGATTCCTCACTGGCCATTATCCTGGTGGGGCTTTCCGGACCTCTCTGGTATCTGACCACCCTGGTGATGGCTCGCTATTATGGCGCCCAGGCGATGGGCACCTATTTCATTGCCTGGAACCTGGTGCTGATTATCACCGGGATCTGCCGCCTGGGTCTGGATAGTGGGCTGTTGCGATTTTCTGCGATCCTCCAGGCCAAAGGACAGGTAGGCAACGTCAAGCGCTTGTTTTGGCCGGCAATCGGGCTGATGACCCTGGTGAGCACCGGGGCCGCGGCCGTCTTAATTTTGTGCAGGGAATGGCTGGCCGTGCGCTTTAGCGCCCCTAATCTGCCGATGGTCATTCTGTTTTTGGCCCCGGCTCTCCCGATTTTTACTATCTCCTTTGGCTTTCGGGAAACGATTCGCGCCTTGGGCGGCATAAAAAGTGCGGTCTTTCAAAAAAATTCCCTGATTCATCTCACTTTTGCCATTTTTTTGCTGATCCTGGCCTATGGGGGCGGCAATCTCATCGACAAGGTGGGGATGCTGGGGTTGGCTGCCCTTCTGAGCTGCCTGGTCAATTTGCTGTTTCTATTCATACTTTATCGAATCTGGACCCGACGGATAAGTGTTTCCCCCGGAGAGGATTCTTTTCGGGATCTCTTTTGGTACAGCCTGCCCCTTTTTGTCAATTCAATCCTCCTGGCTTCCAACACCGTAGATAGACTCGTCCTCGGATATCTCACCTCTCCCCAAGAGGTGGCTTACTATGAAGTGGCCGCCAGAGTGGAAACCATAATTATGCTGCCGCTGGTGGCCGTGAACAGCGTCATCCCCCCCCTCATTGCTCAGTTTTATGAATTTGGCAACTTCCAAAGTCTGGAGGTGATGGCCCAGACCACAGCCAGATGGGCTTACCACATGGCTCTCCCCCTCACCCTGTTGCTGATTCTCCTGGCCCCGGAAATACTGGGGATTTTCGGGAAGGATTTTACCAAAGCCACTTTTGCGCTGATCGTGCTCTCCCTGGGGGAGTTGGTCAATGTCGCCGCCGGGTCGGTGGGGTTTATCCTCAATATGACCGGCCACCAATGGCAGGTTGCCGGGCTGCGATTTGTGGTGATGATAATTTCCTTCACCCTGATGGTGGTTTTGGCCAAAACCCATGGGCTCAACGGCCTGGCTTGCGCCAGCGCCATCGGCAACGTCCTGCTAAATTTCTTTTTAATTTTTGCCATTTGGCGCTACATGAAGATCCGTTCCTTCGCCCGGGGAATCATGGCGGTGAATATCAGCGCTTTATTGGCGATATTATGTTTCTTCCTCATCAAACCCTGGATCGGATCCTTCGGCGCCGCCGGGGTATTTCTCTTGACCTATCTTGCTTTGGCGGCCAGAAGCATCAAGAAGGAATTCGAGTCGCCCTTTGATTTTCAAAAGAAAACAGCATGAATAGCAAACCCAAATTACCCAACATAGTTTTCATAGTCATGGACACCGTGGGAGCCAAACACATGTCCCTGTATGGCTATCCGCGGCCCACTACTCCAAACCTGGAACGCATTGCCGGGGATTGTACCGTTTATAACCGGTGCTTTTCTCCCGCCTGCTGGACCATCCCGTCTCACGCCTCCATGTTCACCGGCTTGTACCCCAGTCAGCATGGCGCGCATGAGGCCCATATCGTGTTGAGTGACAATATTCAGCATCTCGTGCCGGTCCTGAAGATGGCCGGTTACCGGACTTATGGCATTTCCCAAAACCTGCTGGTCTCCCCCCCTTCGGGCTTATGCCGGGACTTCGATTACTTTAAACAATTTGCCCAACCCTTGGGATTCGGCCGTTTTCATCATCTCTTCAATCCAGGAGACCAGGCCGCGGAGGAAGGGATCCTTAAAGAGATAAACGAGGTTTTGACCACCAAAGAAAGAATCAAACTGGTACTGAAGTATTTTTGGGAGACCGGTGAGTGGGCCAAGGGCACGAAAGATGTTTTACGGCTAGTTAATTATCAAATAAAAAGATATATCAATCCTAGCCCGTATCAGAAATCATCGAGATATGCGCCGATAACGATAGGTCTCGTAAAAAATATTCTGGAGCAAATTAACGCCTCTAACCATGATCAGCCCTACTTTCTGTTTATCAACCTCATCGAAGCTCATGAAAAATATCGCCCCCCTTTGACTTGGCGGCGCTTTTCACGCTGGCATGACAAGCAAAATCATCGCATGCATTCGTTGTACCAGCCGGATTTTCCCCAGAAATCAAAACTTCAGAGAGTTTATCATAATTTATATGACGACGAGATTTTGTATTTAGATCATGTGGTGCATCGTTTATGGAATGTGTGCCAGCAATATCCGGGGTTTGACAACACGGTTTTTATTATCACCAGCGACCATGGCGAGCATTTCGGCGAGAAGGATCTTTATGGCCACATCTTGTCTCTCTACAATGAGTTAATCTGGGTGCCGTTAATCATTAAATATCCACCAGGCACGGTAGCAAAAGGTATTAATGACCGACTCGTATCCTTAACCGACCTGTATGCCACGATTCTTGATTTGGGGAATATCCCTATTCCCACCCCCCAGACTTCCATTTCGCTGGGCAACGGGACTTCCCGGAAAATGGCCGTGTCCCAGATGATCACCCCGGCCAAGTTCTGGGACGCGCAACTTAAGGCCAAACAGGCGGGGGCCCGGTTGGCGGGAGGTGAATTTCACCACCCCAGGGTGGCCCTCATGACCGCCCCTGGTAAAAAAATAATCGAGAAGCATGACGGGAGCCTGGAAGTCTATGGTTTGCACCAGGACATGGATGAGACCCGGAACCTGGCCGGCAATCTGAACGGGGAAGAATTGGAAAACCTGCGGAATCTGATAACCCTGGTCAAAGAAGATACCGGTTACGACGATGCCGTAAAACAAATAGAGAAGTTTGCTGACCAAGACACCGGCGATACCCGGCCCTTCTTGGAGGTAATGTAGCATGAGAAAACTGATTTATATTTTTGACCCGCCGACCTTTATCGGGTTAACCATGATCCTGGTAACATTAGCTTTTTTAATCTATTTAATGGCGCGTAAACGCGAGTTGTATCTTTTAATAATTTTCATATTCGTATCAGGATGTTCCCTTTTTATCATGATGAATCAAGTTTTTGACCTCATTCACATGAGGATTGACTCATTTGATGATTATATTCCCGAAGGCCTGGTAGTAGCCGATAGCCTGAGGGGCGGACCGGGGGAAGCAATAAGTGATTTCATTAAATTCTTTAGAACTCCGTTCTTTCTCTATACGATCCCTTTGGGGATTTTGTTCGCCCTGTCCCAAAATTCTTTCGTCGCCGGCAATTTTCTCAGCGCCATCTTCGGGGCTTTGACCATTTATATGATCTATCATATGACTAAAGACCTTTTTGACCAGAAAACTGCCATATTAACTATTCTACTTTTAGCACTCTCCCCCTTTTATGTCTTTATTTCCTCAGTGATGATGCGGGATACTATGGTGCTCTTCTTTATTGCCTGGTTTTATCGCTTGTGGCTGCTGTATGAAAAGACCCCAACCTTAAAAACAAAATTATTGATCATTTTCGCCTTGCTTTGCATGGGCTTCTTAAGATCGGCAATCATGGTGGTGGTACTCGGTACGGCCATGGTCTACAAGATGTATTTTGACGTCCAGCGCAGCCGTAAATTTTTTTTCAAGTTATTCAGATTTGCCCTGGTCATAATCGGCATCGCCGTGGTTCTGCTGGTAATAACCAAAACGATTGATTTGAAAGAATTGAAGAACAATGCCTTGTTGAACGGCTTAAAATACACCAGCCTGGAGGGAATCAACGACAAAATCAGTAAACATCTCGATGCCGGCTCCCGTTATTATCCGGTAGTCAAAAACGACAGTATGTTGGAGGTGGCCCAAAATGCGCCGCTTTTAGTTTTGTATTTCATGTGCGCCCCCTTCCCCTGGGAGGTGGTAAAGCAACTGCAATCTTTTGCTTTATTGGATTCCATGGTCCTCTGGGTGGTTTATTTCCTCTTCTTTCTGGCGGTCCCCAGGTTTTACCGGCAGAATAGAAAATGGGCCATTATTTTTTTCGGTTATATATTTTTGGGGGTGGCGGCGGCTTCAATTGTGCAAACCAACGTGGGAGGTTCACAAAGGCATAGGATTATGTTCACGACCTTTATTCTGCCTTTTGCCGTGGATCAATTCATGTACTGGTGGTATGGCAAAAAGGCCTGGATATCTTCCAAAGTGAAACCAAGAACCGCCATGGCGCCTATTGCCGCCACTGGTTCCGGCAATTGGAGAGTGGCCTCCAGCGCCACTAAATTACCGCGGATGAAGTGATAAATAATTACTGTGTATTTAACGACATTAAGGAAATAATCATGGTGAGAAAAGCCGGATCGACGTCAGTTGCAGTTTATGGTAAGTCGGTGTTGAGCATCGCTCTCTGGGGATTATCGTTGTTCTGCCTTCCCCAAGCGGCGATGGGGGTCACCCTTGCCAAGGAAACCGCACTGAAAAAGGTGATAGAAATTCGGACCGGGCAGCAAACAGGGATCCCCCTGAAAGTACGAGCCGCCCGGAATGAATACCTGTCCTTGACCTTTCACATCTCCGGCGCCGATCCCGCTTCCTTGCAAGTGCTGACCCCGAAGGCGGGCAAAATCACTTATAAGGTTTATCGGGCAGCCCCGGCCCCGCTTTCCTCCACCACGTCTCCTGCGGATGCCTTAATCCCTCTGGAGCAGGGCTCGATACCGGCTGGGTCTTTGCAGATCTGGGCCACTCTTAAAATTCCCCCCGACCTGGCCAAAGGGGTTTATTCCCATGACCTGGTTTTTCAGGACCGCAACGGGAGTTTCCGGCAGCCCGTGGAATTACAGGTCTGGAATTTTGTCTTACCGGAGGATCTGCCCATCACCATTATGGGGAACCTCTGGGGGGAAAGGGATTGGTTTGGACGGTACGGGGTAAAGACGGAAGCCCAATACAACACCGTCTTGAAGGATTACCTGCGCAGTATGCGGGAGTATAAGTTCAACGCCTTAGGGCCCTTCTTGTTTCCCAGGATAAAGGGCGGGGAGGATTTCGGCAAATATGACCAAATCCTGGACTATGCCCTCAATCACCTGAAATACCAGTATTTTCTCATCCCCATGGTAAGAATTAACAAACAGAATTTAGGGCAGACCAAAGGCAGATTCCTGCAGGAAACCAAGGAGTATTATCCCCGGATCCTTGAATACCTGCGGCGTCATCGTTGGGAAAATCGGGCGATTAACCAGTTGGTGGACGAACCTCCGCAACCGTATTACCCTGAGATCTATGAATTATATGCTCATTCCAAGGAATTGGCCCCCCCGGTCCAAACCATATGCACCGGCCGGGAACCCGATCCTCGCCTGGCAAAGGTGGTCAATATCTGGGCCTTAACCCCCAGGTTCTTTGACCCTGCCAAAGTGGCGGCCGCCAAAGGTCAGGGACAGGAAATCTGGCTTTACGCCAACCGCCTGCATACGTTAAACCACCCCCTAACTGAACCCCGTCTCATTGGGTGGTTCCTGTACCAATACCAGTTTTCCGGGTATTTCTTCTGGGGCATGAATGACTGGCGTCAAGACCCGTGGACGGTGGAATCGGGCAAAATCGACCGCTGGCGGCGGGGCTCGTTTTATTATCCCCAGCCCTCCACCGGGGCGCCACTGGCCAGTGCCCGGCTGGAGGCCTTGCGACAGGGCTTTCAGGATTACCAGTACCTGGTCCTGCTGGACCAGGCCCGGGCCCAGGGCAAGGTCCCTGCTGCCGCTTATGAGGAGGTCCGGCAGTTGGTGGCATCTCTGACCCGGGACTTCCACCCCTGGATGCCCCTGTATCTCTCCCGCATCACCATGAAGGAACTGGAAGGGGTACGGCAGCAGATCGGCGAATTATTGGATAAAGCCTCTTTGTGAATGAGCCGGCTTAAAAAAACCTGGTTGATCCGGCTTTTCTTGGGAAATATATGATTACTCCGTTTGATATTCCGGGTGTTCATAAGGACCGTTAAAGCGATGTATCCCGATTTGGCCGCCAGACGCCTGTCACCCAAGTGGTGGGACCATCATTGGTTTTTAAACCGGAGCTTGAGCAAGGCTTTGAAAAAGGTGCTGGATGTCTACGCTCAACCCCGGCCCGGGCAGGTGGTGGTGGATATCGGCTGCGGACGCAAACCTTATCAGACTTTGTTTCAGGAGCGGGGCTGCAAGTATATCGGCTGTGATATCCGGGGAGAAGTGGACGTCCTGGTGCATCCGGGCCAGCCGCTGGCCCTGCCGGATAATTATGCGGATGGCGTGGTTTCCTTTCAGGTTTTGGAACACGTCTGGGATATCGAGTGGTATCTATCCGAATGCCACCGCATCCTGAAACCCGGCGGGTGGCTCGAGCTTTCCACCCATGGCACCTGGCTGTACCACCCCGCTCCCACAGACTTTCGGCGCTGGACCAGGGACGGTTTGGTGGGCGAGCTGGAGCAACGGGGCTTCAAAGTGGAAGCAGTGGAGCCGGTTCTGGGCCCCTTGGCCTGGACCACCATGTTCCGCCTCCTGGGCTTTCAGGAGGTACTGCGAAAGATTCCTTTTTTGGGGGAGTTGATGGTTTTGCCCCTCATTTGCCTGATGAACGGCCGCATGGTGCTGGAAGACTGGATAACCCCGGCCTCGATGACCGCGGTGCACGCGGCCGTCTATGTCACACTTTCCCGTAAATGACCTTTCAGGCGCACGGAGTCATATTTCCTGGACCCAAAAAATTACAGCAAATCCACAAATAACTAACAATGGTCTCCCATGATAAAAATTGCCCATGTCTCCACTATCTTTAATCCCGGTAATAACACCCGGCACACCTATGGACTGGCCATTGATCAGAGACTCCGGGGTTGGACGGTGGAATTTGTCACCGGTCGGAACGCCTCCCAGGTGTTGATGGAAAAACGGATCAAAGAAGGTTTTCCCGTTATCCGGGTCAGCAGCATGAGGAAATATGCACACCCCCTGGATGATTTGAGAGCCTTGTGGGATCTGGTCCGCCTTTTCAAATTAAAAAACTATGACGTGGTCCACACCCACCTGGCCAAGGCCGGAATCCTGGGTCGCCTGGCAGCCAAGCTGGCGGGAATCAAAACGGTGATCCATTCGGTTTACGGGGCCAGTTTTGCTCCCACCCTCCCTTGGTGGAAATATTTCGCCTTCTGGGGCCTCGAGAAGTTTGCGGCCAGGTTTACCGATCAATATATCTTCGTCGGCCGGGATATTCGGGACGCTTACGTCAATGCGGGCATCTGTCCCCGGGAAAAGACGGCCGTGGTTTATCCCGGGAAAGACCTCGAGCCTTTCCTGGCCGTAGCCACCCTGTCCGCAGCCGCAAGGAAGGCGCGGCGTCAGGCCCTGGGATTTGATCCGGAAGCAATTGTGTTGGGCAATGTGTCCCGCATCGTCCCCTGGAAGGGACATGAGTATGCCTTGCAAGCCCTGTGGGAGCTGAAGAAGGATTATCCCCGCCTCAAGCTGGTGATTGTGGGGGCAGCCAAGGTGGCTGTGGAGCAGGCTTATCAAGAAAGACTCGAGGCCCTGGCGCGGACTTTGGGGTTGGGGGAAGATGTGATCTTCACGGGCTGGCAGGAAGACACCCCCTATTATTACTCCATTTTCGACATTTATCTGATCACTTCCATGCCTTTCGAAGGCTTGAACCTCTCGGTCCTGGAGGCTTACGCCGCCGGCCTGCCCGTGGTGGGATTCGAGTGGTACGGGGCCGGGGATATTTTGGGAAACAAGTCCGGGCTGGTACGGGTGAAGGATGTTCCCGGCTTGTTGGCATCTTTAAGGCGGGAAATCGAGCGGTTGCCGGAGACGCGCCGCCGCCGGGGAGATAACCTGGCGGAAATAAAGAAATTACAGGAACGGCATACTTATGCCCGGATGGCCGGGGAAACCGGGGATCTTTATGAAAAATTACTGGCCTCACCCGGATGCTCCGCAAGTGAGGGGAAACTATTACGATGGGCATAATAAAACCCAAAGCTAAACAAGCAGCAAGGAAAATTTATCGTCTATTCTCCCGGTTTATTCCCGATAGGCATTTCCCTGTTTCTTTTCCGGGGGGAAAAATTTATCTCAATTTTCGAGAATCACATCGTATGCTCTCCAGGGTCGCGGGCTTATACGAACCTCTGAAAAGGAAGGCTCTCCATGCCCTTTTAAAAGAGGGGCAGACCTTTGTTGACTAAGAGACCCAAAGGAATAATCCAGTGAGGGAAATCCGCACCTTTATGGCTTTTCGGAATATTAGCAGGATACACTATTTTATTTATTATTTTATTAAGTGCTTCTTTATATTCAAAAACCCTCTTAAGTTTATTTATTGTTATATAAAAAGGCAACAGCCCCCAGACAACATCATCGAACTTCGAAATGGTAATAAGATATTTCTTTCAAGCCATGCACATGACATTGTAACAGTCTTCATAATTTTCGCTAAAAATATTTATGGAAGCGTGGCCAAAGATAGTATTGTGTTGGATATAGGGGCAAATATCGGGGTTTTTTCTCTATTTGCCGCCATTTCCGGGGCAAAAAAGGTTTTTGCTTATGAACCAAATCCGGAAGCATACAGGGTCTTGCAAAAGAATATTACTCAAAATAATTTTGATAATATAATTAAATGCTTCAACCTTGCGGTCTCTGATAAAGAAAATATTGAATTAAAATTTCCCATCAATTCAAGTCCATACAGCAAAAACCTCAATGCTGATCAGTTACATGATTATCAAATGATAACTACAACAACTTTGCAGAACATACTTATTGATAATAATCTAGATTTCATCGATTTCTTGAAAATTGATTGTGAAGGTTGTGAGTTCGAAGTATTGTATAATTTGCCCCCAGGAATAAGTGAGCGCATCAAAAATATCAGGATGGAATTTCATGGCCATTATGGCGACAATGTTATTGATTTGATAGAATATTTAGCCAAATATAATTTTCAGGTCACCTATCATTTCAGGAATATGATCTGGTTTGCTAAATCTTAATTATTATCAGATAATACCGATACCAAACTATGGAATATTTAAAGTATTATTACCAACCATGGAACATTAATGGTGAGTTGATGTAGGCTCAAACAAGGGCGATTATACCCTGATTGGCGCAAAAATAGTCGGCGCTTCAGGTAAGGTTGTATCCTTTGAACCGGAATCATCCACTAGACATTCATCCGCAACGCGGGATAAACCCCATCGAAGTGGCTGATTCCTTAACGGAACTTGGATTCAACCTCTATCAACTGGCCCCTCCATACAACCTCCCCCTCAGGGTTGATGGAGAGACACGGGAGTTAATCGCCTATCGCCATGGCCTCTGCCAAGGATAAGCGGGGATATTTATAATCTCGTAAGATAATTTACCCAGATTTTGGTCTGAAGCGGTTATCGCCATCATGCTCAAAGTATTTCTACAACGATATCAGCAGCGCCAGTTACTGCTCATATTGGGTGACATCTTAATCATCATTGTCACCCTGTCCCTGATTCTGTTATTGGATGCCAATGGAGAAAAATTGTTTCCAAAGGATGCCCGTAAAAATGTCAGCATTATTGTAATATTCTGCGCTATTACTATTATAGTATATTACATTTTAGATTTATTCGATATATCCGAACCCAACGGTTATGGATTCAAATTTATTCTTATCTGCATTGGGATGTCGATTGTAACGGTAATTTATGGTGCGCTGTCTTATCTCCTAATTTCCCTGCGCCCGGGGAAAATAAACTTGTTATTGTTTTCACTAACTACCGGCGTCCTAACATACCTTTGGCACAATACATTTCATAAATTAGTAAAAACCAATGTACAACGGATATTATTTATCGGAAATGAGAAGATTTTCAACGACATATCACAGTTTATCACTGATAACCATTCCCAATATTACACTATTGTCGGCCATTGGCATAGTCGCAGTCACAATCCTACCTTGCCTAATCTTCTTAACTTTATTGAAAATAATAATGCTGATCTGGTTGTCTACTCGGTTCATTCCAAGGTCCTCAAGCAAGTTATTAACGATTTGCTCACCATCAAATTCAGAAAGAGGAATATTATTAATGCCTACAATTTTTATCAACTCCTGACCCTCCAATATCCCGTCTACTATCTGGACGATTTTTGGCTCCTGGTTAATACCCAGAGGGAAATTTTCTTTCCCACCGCAGCCAGCAGGTTGAAAAGGTTTATTGACCTGTTCGTGGTCTTGCTCTTTCTTCCCTTGGCAGTGGTTCTTTTCTTGATTGCCGCCCTGGCCATCAAGTTGGAAAGCAAAGGGCCGGTACTCTTTACCCAAGAACGGTTGGGACAGAACGAGGTTCCTTTTCGGCTTTATAAGCTGCGGACCATGATCGATAACGCCGAGAGTCTTAATGGACCGCAATGGGCGGTGGAGGGAGATTGGCGCATTACCCGGGTGGGAGAGGTCCTGCGCAAGTTGCGCCTGGACGAGTTGCCCCAACTGTTCAACATCCTAAAGGGAGAGATGAGCCTGGTGGGTCCCCGGCCCATTCGCGAGCATTTCACGGAAATTCTGGCCAAGGAAATACCCTTCTATAAGTTACGCTTGTTGGTGAAGCCCGGCCTCACCGGTTGGGCCCAGGTCAACTTCGGGCATGCGCACACCAATGAAGCCCATTCCCAGATGCTGCAATACGACCTGTTTTATTTAATCAACCAATCCCTGTGGTTGGATCTGTTTATTCTTTTCAAGACCTTCAAGGTTATGATTTGGGGCAAGGGAACCTGATGCCAATTAATACCGTTTTCGGTAATATATTTTTCAATTATCAATAAATTATAGATTATAATGGTTGCCGCAGAAACCGATCTTGATATAAGTTAATCCTTCTTCGGGGTGGGTATATCATTTTCACTTTCAAATGCACCAAATACCGCTTGAAACTCACCGAAATAATTAGGTCTTTTTAACGAAAAACGAAAAACGGAAAACGGTATTAGAGGACTTGTCCGGGGCCGGGCGCATCTCGGCGCAGATTACAAAGGCGGCCTAAGGCCGCCTTTGGCATTACCTGATCCCGGCATAGGCTAATTAAAAATGATAGGCCACACCGGCGACGATGCGGTGGCTGTCATAGTTGAAGGTGGCCGTGCCCCGCTGCACCGTGCCGGCCGGAGTGACAAGTGCGTGGGACTCCAGCTCCACGTCCCATTGGTGGGAGAATTTATATTCCACGAACGCGGAGACGTTTTTCAGCATCATGTAGCGCACGCCCGCCATCAGGTCGATGGCGAAATTCTTGGCCGCATCCACTTCATCATAGATGACCACAAACCCGGGGCCGATTCCCACATAGGGCTGCAGCCGGCCGAAGGGCACCTCCTGGTCTCGTAGAAAACCATAGCGGCCCACGATGTGCAAAGCCGAGGTCCAGGTCACCCAGCTGTCGTTGGGCAGGATGGCTTGGGTAAACCCCTGGACGGGACGGCTCAGCCCGACCTGCTGGTGCCGCACTCTATTGGCGGCAGCATTAGTTTCGATTTCAAAACCCAGGTAAGGGATACTCTTAAGAAAATAGCCGATTTTTACACCGCCCACTACTACGGGGTTATTAAATTTTTGATTTTTAGCGGTGACCCTGCCGCCCCCTTCCGGAACCAGGTTATTGAACTTAAGATCGGTATTTGGGACTAGAGAGGCCCCCAGGTAACCACCCACGTAAAATTCCCCGGGGAACAAACCCGGTTCTTTGGGCTTATCCTGCTGAGAGGGCCGGTTCCGCCACACGCCATAGGCAATGGCAGTGGTGCCGATCACCCCAAAGATCGAGGCGGCGACGGCCGTCGCCGTGGCCCCTTCCCCGGCCAGAACCGGTTTCACTCCTCCTGGCGGCAGCATCAAGCCCAGGATCACCAAAATACACGCCAAACTCTTCCCCAAACCCGGCTTCATTGGCTTCCCCCCCGGTAAATAAGAAAATTAATCTATTTTAGAAGCTTATTAAACCTAATGTCAATGGAATAATAGACCCCCACGAAGTCGGGGGGTTTGGCCCGGCATTTCCAATTCCCGATTAGGAGGGACTAGAGATGAAACCCGGTTGCCCTAAAGAGGGCAACCTGATATAAGGGAACAAGAGCCCAAGCCCCGATGCCGCGGATTAACCAGGGGCGATTCGGCCCTCCCCCAACCCATATGTCTAACCGCAGCCATGCCCAAATTGCCGCAGCCCGTCGGCCGGTTTCCAGAGTCGGCAATTCCCGGGAGCGCTATCTTGATTGACCTCCACTGTCATATTCTGCCGGACATCGACGATGGCCCCCGTTCTTGGAAAGAGTCCCTGGCCATGGCCCGCATGGCCGTGGAAGACGGCATCCGGGTCATAGTGGCTTCTCCCCATCTATTCCGCCGGAGAATGGTGGATCTCGACGCACTCAATGAGAAGGCGGCAATTAGCGCCAGGATCAGCCAGTTCCAGGAGAAATTGGCGGCGGAACAAATTCCTCTGGAGATTCTCCCCGGCTGCGAGTGCCCTTTAAGTCTGGAATCCATCGAACTTCTGGGTGAGGACCGGGTGATGACCATTAATAACGGCAGACGTTATCTTCTCCTGGAGATGCCCGAACTCTCCATTCCCCCGACGACTCCAGACATCTGCTTTCAGTTGCAGGCCCAAGGTATCACTCCCATCATCAGCCATCCGGAGCGCCATATGGTTTTTCTGCAGAGACCCGAAAAACTCCTCCGGTTTCTCGATTTGGGATGTCTGATGCAGATGACTGCCGGCAGTCTCACCGGCACCTTTGGCCGCCGGGTGGCGAAGGTCAGCCAAATGATGGTGAAAAAGGGGTATATCCAACTATTAGCATCAGACGCCCACAGCACCGGCGGCCGGCCCCCTCTGCTAAGCCAGGCGGTGGCCAAACTCGGCCGCCTCATCGGCCAGAATGCCGCCCTGGCCATGGTAACCGCCATCCCGGAGCAAATCATCAGGGGCGCGACGTTGTTCTGAATCTAAAAGGAACCATCTAGAAAAGCTAGAAAAGTTCCTGTTTTTTCCGGGAAAATTATGTTATCCTAGTTTGGTTGCCGATGGATAGGAAATCATGAATAATTACTACCTTAATAAAACCGTATTGGTTACCGGGGCCGCAGGTACGGTGGGCCGGGAGGTCGTCCGCCGGTTGGTGGGATTCGGGCCCAAGGAACTCCGGATTCTGGATAATAATGAATCCGCCTTGTTTTTTCAAGGCAACGAATACCGGCATGCCGGCCGGGTGATCCCCTACCTGGGTGACGTCCGGGACGAGCATAAACTGATCAACGTCACCAGGGGAGTGGACGTTCTCCTGCATTTGGCCGCGTTTAAACACGTAGCCCTGGCGGAGTACAATCCTTTCGAGGCGGTGCAGACCAATATCGTCGGGGTGAGAAACGTAGCCCAGGCCGCCCAGATCAATCACGTTCCCCGAGCGATCTTTGCCAGTTCCGATAAGGCCGTTAACCCCACCAACGTTATGGGCACCTCCAAACTCATGGGGGAGCGCATCTTCAGCGCGGCGAATATTTTTCGCAACAACGGCAGCCAGATCTTTTCCAGTGTCCGCTTCGGCAACGTCCTGGGCTCCCGGGGCTCGGTGGTTCCCGTTTTCATAAAACAGATCCTATCCGGAGCAGCGGTGACCGTCACCGACGTGCGCATGACCAGGTTCGTAATGACCGTGCAGGAAGCCGCCAAGCTGCTGCTGGAAGCCCCCTTGATCGCTTGCGGGGGAGAGGTTCTGGTCGCCAAGATGTTGGCCGTGCGCATCATCGATCTGGCCCACGCCCTGATCGAACTGCTGTCCGCCAGAACCGGTATGAATCCGAAGAGTGTTCCCGTTAAATTCGTGGGCGCCATGCCCGGCGAGAAGCTCTATGAGGAACTGATGACCGAGGAGGAAGTGGGCCGCACCAAGGAACTCCCCAAGATGTTCGCCATCCTGCCGGCTCTTCGGGGCTTCTACCAAAGTATTGAATACAATTATAAAAATATCCTGCCTGAGGTGGACCACCGGCGCCCCTACATCTCCAACCTGGAGACTCCCATGACCATTGAGGAGATCAAGGCTTTCCTGGAAAATTGCGGCATTCTGGATGAATTCCTGTCTCCCGGCCAGCCTTATGATCTCCCCTGCCCCGCCTCCGATTTGACCCCGGAAGCGGCAACGCCAAAATCCTCGCGGCAGGTCAAGCTGCAATGAGAGTCAACCGAGGAAAAAAGGTTGATTACCGCTTTTTCCCTACTTATAATTAGGAATATTTGCTAAAAGGAGGTGATTCCGGGTGTATCAGCCGACAGTGCCCATTACCAGGAGAACCTGAACCCCTGGGGTCCGGGGGGCCTTGGCAAGGCTCTCGCTACCCTTCCAGGCTGGAAGAGGCAGGGGCGGATCACCTGGGATCGATCTCAGTTCGTACCATTAGCTGCACGAATATCCCCACCCCTGCCTTTCTAAGGTAAACTCCGCACCACGCCTTTTTCTTTCCAGCCATAGCTTTGGGTACCCTAATCAGCCCTGGGGCTTGGGTTAGTCTTTAGACCCTGCGGCGCACCGGTGCGCCCGGGAGCCTAACAACCCTGGCCCCCGGCGGATTTGCCCCGGGAACGCCGGACTCTATCGATCCGCGCGCCCTGGAAAAGTTGGAAAGGAGGAGGAGCAACTTCTCTTCCCCTGAAGATTCGCAAACCAATCAAGGAGCGGTGTTATATGGACGGAAAAAATGCTGACTGACACCGACCACAGTAAAACGGTACGGCAGGCGGCCGCAGCTGCGGTTGCCGCTGATGCCGATAAAGAGGCCGAGCCGAGTTCCCAGGGAATGAAGGAGGGATTTGCCGCCTTTCTGTCCCTGTTCTTGAAATGGGGCTTGGCCCTGCTCTTCATTTTTGCCGGCGCTCTCAAGCTTAAAGACCCCCGGGCCTTTGCCCAGGCCATCGGCCAGTACGGCCTGGTACCGGACGGGATCATCCCGGTTCTGGCCCTGGGCCTGCCCGCGGTGGAGGTCCTGGCCGGCCTGGGCCTCCTGCTCAACCTCCGGTACAGCCTGGGGGCCATTTTATTAATACTGCTGCTGTTTATCGGTGTTTTGGGTTACGCCATCATGAATGATCTGGACATCGATTGCGGCTGTTTCACCACCGCGGACCTGGCCGCCCGGGGCAGCGTCAAGGCCGCGTTTTTCCAGGACCTGGGGTTCCTGGCCGCGGCCCTGTTTCTCAGCTGGCGGCGGCGGAAAGTGGCCAGTAGCCAGTAGTCAGTGGCCAGTAATCAGTAATCAGTGGTCAGTGGTCAGTAGAAAATTATAAGCCCAATCTCATCTGTAAAAGGAGAAGGAAAAATGGTGCGGTATAAGGTTTTGGCTGTGGCAGGACTCATTATGGCTCTTTCCATGACTTTCGGCTGCGGCCAGGGGTCTCTGACCACCAAGGAGATGGACACGGAAAAGATCGCGGTGACCTTCCAGAAGGAAGTGGGCCGGGGCGGCTATCAAGTGGTGGCCACCGAGGAGCTGAAGGGCTGGATGGACGGCAAGAAGGCCATGCTCATCATCGACACCATGCCCTTGGAAGACAGCTATAAGAAGAACCATCTCCCCGGCGCCAAGCATATCGAATTTCCCATCCCGGAGGTGAAGGAGCTGGACGACGCCAAGAAGGAGGCCTTCCTCAAGGTCCTGGGAGATAACAAAGACCAGGTGCTGGTCTTCTACTGCGGCTTTGTCAAGTGCACCCGCAGCCACAACGGCGCCATGTGGGCCAAAAAGCTGGGCTACACCAACGTCTACCGCCATCCAGGCGGCATCAAGGCCTGGATGGAGGCGGGCTATCCGGTGGAAGGCAGCAAGTAAGGACCAGTTTTTAGTTTTTAGTTTTTGGTTCGCTTTTCGCTGTTCGCCTATGGTCGCATGCAAAGACGCCAGGGCACAAAGTAAGAATGGATTCCCTTTCCACACAAGGGGTTAATTATTAGCCATAAGTTTATATCTTATGGATATGTCGAGTATTTCCCTCTCCCCCTCGGGGGGGGAGAGGGCTAGGGTGAGGGGGGGGTAGAAAAAACCCCTTTCTCCATCGGTTCCGGAGAGTAATTAATGACAGCCCTAATAATAGCTTTTTTGGCGCTGATTCCGGCGATTGCCGCGGCGGTGATCATCTGGCGCCGGCGCCGGGCGGGGCCGCCCCGGGAGGTGGCCTGGCCGGAGATCTTGGCCGCGGCCCGGCAGGGCGGCTATGAACTGATCCTTACCGATGAGCTGGCCGCGGTTTATCTCCGGAACCCGGCAGCCTTTCTGCTGGTGGACACCCGGGAGCCTCAGGAGTACCAAACCGGGCACATCCGGGGAGCGGTCAACTTTCCCCTGAAACCCACCCGCTGGGCCCGGCTGCGGGCCGGGAAGACCCTGGCCGCACTCCTGGGGCCGGATCCGCGCCGGGCCGTGGTCTTTTACTGAGCGGGCCCGGCCTGAGTCCGGAGCGACTCGGCGGCCCGTGCGGCCGTGAAACTCGGGTTTCAAAAAGTCTACCGGGACCCCTACGGCTTCCCGGCCTGGCAGGAGCAAGGCCTGCCGGTGGCCCGGGGGTCTTAATTAAAGGGCCGGGAGGCCAAGGTCTCCCGGCCCTTTGACTTTTTAGGAAAAGATGCTATATTTATCATAGTTTTCTCGATACGCTAACTCACACTCCACCCCAGGCTAAACAGAGATGGACCATCTCCCGAGGCCCCTTTCCAGATACCCCTCCGGCAAAAAATCCAGGGCCGCTTTTCATTTTAGTGCCATCAAACCCATTCCATAAGGAGGAATGAGCGGCAGAAAGACCAAAGAACTATTCAGTCCCGGGCAATGGACGGCGAGTTTTCGCAAGCCGCCATCGAAGTTCTCCCACTGATACTGAGGAGGGCAGCGCCATGATGACCGGAAAGCAGAAGGCCTTAGCCATCGGTATTTTCCTGGGGGTTTTGCTGTTTCTGCCCCCGGCCGCTCAGGCGGTCAATCCGCTCCAGGTCGCGATCCTGCGTTGGTACCAGGCCAACACCTTTTGGCCCTGGGATATTACCGTGGGTTCCGGTCCCGCCGCCGCCGCCTTTGACGGCGCCAATATGTGGGTGGCAAATTATAACTCCAATAACATCACCAGGGTCCGGGCCAGCGATGGGGCGGTCCAGGATACCATTGGCTCTGGGGGGCAGGGTCCCTTGGGAGCGGCTTTCGATGGCCGGAGCGTTTGGGTGGCCAACAGTCTCAGCAATAATGTGTGCGTACAGGGGGGCGGTGTTTTCCCGGCGACAGTGACGGTGGGCACCGGACCCTCGGCCATTGCTTTTGACGGCGGCGCCATATGGGTGGCCAACAGCGGCAGCAACAATGTTACCAAAGTGACCTGGAAGCCAGGGGGATTCAACACTGCGACTTTTGCAGTGGGCAACGCCCCTTACGGCATTGCCTTTGACGGCGCCTATATCTGGGTCACCAATTCAGGCAGCAATAGCGTCACCAAACTGAACCGGCGAGGACAGGTATTGGGGACCTTTCCCACCGGCGGGACCACGCCCATGGGGGTAGCCTTTGACGGCCGCGACATCTGGATCGCCAACTACGGCACTAATAATGTCAGCAAAATGTCCCGGGCCGGGGCAGTCATCGGCACCTTCCCCGTGGGTTCCGGTCCCCAAGGGGTGGCCTTTGACGGCGCGTATATCTGGGTGACGAATTTCGGCAGCGGTGGGGGGAGCAATACCGTGAGCAAGCTGGATTTAGACGGCGTTCTCAGGGCGACCGTGACGGTGGGGTCGGCCCCCAAGGGCGTGGCCTTTGACGGCATGAAGATATGGGTAACCAATTGGGGTGGCAACACCGTATCCATCCGGTGATTCGCCGTTGGGGGGGAAAGTGAGCAGTGAGCGGTGAGCGGTAAAAAAAGACATAATAGCCGTCTTTTTCACTGCTTTCTGCTCACTGCTTAATGCTCACTTTTTAAGGAAATCCCGAATAAGGCCGCGAATTGCGCCTTCCTGGGCCTCGATACTCTCCGTCAGCCTAAACTGCACCAGGGCCCGGAGCAGGTTGTGTCCCGGATAACGGACCTTGAAATAGACGTCGCCCTCCAGATAATCCGTAAAAAATCTCAACCCCAGTTCAAAGGGCAGCAAGCGGACGGCATCGAAGAAATAGTCGTAATCCTGGGGCGTGAGAAAATCCCCGGCCTGGGACAGATAACCCCGGAGGATGGCCCGGCAGATTTCCGGCTCGAAGCGGGCCTGCTCCCAATTCCCGATCTCCTCCCCCAGGGTGTTGCAGCCCGAACGGAGGCAATCACCCAGATCGTAATGCACCAGCCCGGGCTTGACGGTGTCCAGGTCCACCAGGCCGACGGCCTGGCCCGTGGCGGTGTCCACCATGACGTTGTTCACCTTGGGGTCGCCGTGAATGGGGCGGAGCGGCAACTCCCCCCTGCTTTTGGCGTCCTCCAGGACCGAGGCCCAGGCACGCCGCGTTTCTATAAACCGGCAACAAAAAGCCGCTTCTGGGGAGTTCCCCGGCCAGGCCCCGGCCGCCCGGCCCGGAGGGTGCGAAGCCGCTCCCCCCGTCTGTCCAACCGCCGCGGCAGGCGGCCCTGCTCCAACTTCCCGATTTCCCTTTCCGGTCCCCAAGACCTCGTCATAGCGCCGCAGATAACCCGGGGTGACGTGAAAGCCTGGCAGGGTGTCCGCCAGCCTGTCCGGGGGGAGATCACTGATGAGCTTATGAAACAATCCCAGGGCCCAACCCACTTCCCGGGCATGGTCCAGGCTCTGGACGGCATAATGGGACTCTGCGTCCGCGACGAAGGTCAAGGCCCGCCAGAAAAAGCCGTCCGGGTCCCGCCAGTGGTCCTCCCCCGACTCGGTCAGCAGCACCTTTGGCTGGTCCCAGCGGCGCTCCGGCGGCAGCGGTTCCCTTGCCAGACGTGCGTCCACATGCTCCGTAAAGGTCCGCAAGTTCCCCATGATGAGCTGCGGCCGGGGAAAGACCCGGGTATTGAGGCGCTGGAGGATGAAGCGCTGCGGCCCCTCGGCCGCTGCCGGAGGGTGGGCATCGCCCAACATTTCCTCAGACGTAGACGTAGGGCGGGCATTGCCTACCATCTCTTCCACCGTCACCAGGAAGGTGTCGTTGACATTACCCTCGCCGTATTCCCGGACTTCGAGGATTTGCGCCTGGAGGGTGAATTTTTGGGCGGCGTTATGAGAGCGGGACAAAATGTTCAACCTTGCTTGGCCGCCTGCAGCCTCCTGGCCACCTCTTCCTCCAGGTCTTGGGTGAGGACTTGCATATTGCGGCTCTCCGGGATGGGGCCGGAGTCGCTCCAGCCCTTGGCCAGGGCCTCTTGCTTTTTGCGGCGGAATTCCTCGACGCTGGCCGCCAGTTCCTTCCAAAGCAGGAGCTTCTGGAGAACGTGGCGCTCCGGCGAGGAAAAATCCTCCTCCAGATCGAAAGATTCGCCTTTCCGGGTAGTGTAGAGCATATTCCTTCACCGGGCCGAATTAATGCAGCAAAGTTGCCTACATTATAAGTTAATTTCAAAGCAGAAAGAAACAGGCCGGGGGTAGTCGGCCCCCCCGGCCTCTCGGGCATGCGGTTTAAGTGTAGCCTAGAAAGAGCAGGGAAAAGGAGCGGTTCGTTTTAAAGCATTTAAGGCAAAGCGACCTACTTCCCCTTTTTTTCGGCCGGCACCTTCTCCATGGCCGGAGGAGTCGACGGCACCGGATGCTCAGGAGTGGCGGCCACTTTGGCCTTTAACTTCGTCATGTTCTCGGCGACAACTTTGGCAATGGCGCTTTCATTGCCGACTTCCTTTACGGGTTTGACTCCGGTGCAGAGGCCTTCGGTAAAGCAGACCTGCTGTATTTTCTGCGGGTAATCCTTGGCATAGGTTCCCGCGTCCGTCAGGTAAGCCATGGCGTCCTTCAGCTTACCTTGCTGGGCCTTGATGGCCGCCAGGTTATTCAGGGCAAAGGGGTTGTAGCGGTCCTTGCTTAAAGCCGTTTTGAACTCAGCTTCCGCGGCTTCATATTTTCCTTCCCGCATCAAATCAAAGCCCTTGGTGAGAGGAGTAAAGACGTCCTCGGGCATGATCCTGGGTTGGGCCGAGGCTGAAGAGATTACCAGAAACACCGCTAAAACGGATAACACCAACACTATGGACCATCTTCCGGCACGTGCCATTTATTAGCTCCTTTGTTATGAGGATGAGACAGCAGACCGCACCTTTTCCCCTAAAAAATCTAAGAGCTTAATCACCTTATGTCAAGAAAAGACCTTCTCATGCTGCCATTTTGAACGATTTATTTCAAAAAAGCCCCTGAAAAGCGGATTGGGGGGCAGGCGAATTTTCACCCCCCCCGCCCGCATTCAGGTTGCCGCGGCGGCCTGGGGCTGCATTTTGCCTAAGACCCGGGTCAGTTCCAGCAGGACCCCCAACCCCTGGCGGCATTCCGGGCTGCGCATTTGCCACAGCAGGCCCACGGGCCCCACCGGTTTTGCCTCCGCCAGACGCGCGCTCAGGGCCACTTCCGAAAGCCTTCCCATAAACTGGAGCATCTCCACGGAGAAAATCTTGCCGAACATCGCGAATAAGTGGTTTTGTTCCAGGACATCCAACCGATCGATAATTTTGGGCACCGCAATCTTCAGCACGGGCTCCATGTCCGCCCACCAATCGATAAGGTTCTCCGATTGTTCCAAGAACCAGGTGAGGTATTTTAAGCTGGGAAGGAGTCTTTTCAGCAGGGCAAAGAAATCCTCCATCTGGAACCCGATCTCCACTTCCACCAACTCCTCAGTCAATCTTCGGGCGGCGGGGTCCATGAGGATGGTGAGATCTTTGCCCAGGTCGCTCAGGGTTTCCCAGGGGCCGGTAAAGGCTTCCAATTGCTTCTCCACCCTGGCTACCCCCTCCAGCCTCTCCTCGATGCGCGAGAGCCGTTCCAGCAGCAATTCTTCGTTGGTCATGGCCGCCTCCGCCTCAAGGGCATCTCGATATCCGGCGACAGAATGCCCCGCACTTTCCCGGCCAAAACGAACTGGTTTTCAAGCGGCAGGTGGCTGCCCTTGAGCATCAGGTTGTAATAAACCCAGCGGAACATCATCTTGCCGATATAATTGGAGAAGCTCTCCTTCAGCAGATCCATGGGGCCGATGCCGGGAAAGGGAAATTTACCCGGCAGAGGCTCGATTTTGTAGTTGAAGTCGAGAAGGGACCCCTTCTCGTAACCGGTGACCACCAGTCAGGTGGCGTGGCCGTCATAATCGGGTAAGGGAGGCTTGCCGTCTATTTCCCTGATAAGGTTCTTAATGATGGTGTCGGCCTCGTAATGTGCCACGGCCCCGGCCTTGGAGGTAGGCACGTTGGTGGCGTCGCCGATCACATAGATATGGTCGAAATTTTTGGCCTTAAGAGTATTGTGATCGGTGTCCACGTAGCCCATGGCGTCTCCCATGCCGCTGTCGATGATGCATTGGGCCCCGAAATTCGGGGGGATGGACACCAGAAGATCATAATTGACCTCATCGCCCCCGAAGGATTTAATAATCTTTTTATCCGCGTCCACCTGGGCAATCTGGAAACTGGTGGTCACCTTAATGTTCTTTTCCTCGCAAATGTTGCCTAAAATCTTGGCAGCCACCGGCTTGGTGAAAGCCGCGCCCAGGGGGGTGACCAACTCGATTTCGATGTTTTTCCTGACCCCGTTGACCGTGAAATACCAGTCGGACATGAACGCGAATTCCAGGGGGGCCACCGGGCACTTGAAGGGTAATTCCGCGATATTGATGACGACTTTGCCCTTGTCGAAATATTTGAGTTTGTCGTACAGGGCCACCGCGCCGTCCTGGGAATAGAAATTGTGGATATCCTGGCCCCAGCCCGCCATCATCCCTTCCACCTCTTCGGGAACGAGGCGGCAGCCGGTGGCCACCAGGAGCCAATCATAAGGGTAGGTGTCTCTTTTGGTCTTGACCTGCTTCTGAACCGGATCGATTCCCGTTATTTCATCCAGGACGAATTTGACTCCCGAAGGAATGAACTTGGCCTTAGGCTTGACGCAATCCTCCGCGGTATAGATGCCGAACGGAATGAAGAGCCACCCGGGTTGATAGTGATGCTGCCAGTCCCGGTCGATAATGGTGATTTCCCATTGTGACTCGGACAAGATTTTCCGCATTTTCGCCGCAATGATGGTGCCGCCGGTACCGCTGCCTAAAATCACCAATTTCTTCATGACCCTTTCCCTTCCTTCTGTCTGGAATTAACCATCCTCCCTGTTAAATACGACTGGTTTGATGGGAAAAACAGTAAGCATTGCCTGATTCATTTTCAAGGAGGGTGACCGGAACCCATCCATGATTCCGGCATTGGTGATGGGAATAAGCCTTTGCCTCGCCACGGCTGAGAGATCGCAGAAAAATGGGACTAATGAAGAGAACCGGGGTCAGGCCCCCGGCAAAAGAGCCGCCCTTGAAAGCGGCGGCCCCTGAGGTAGGGAATGGAAAGGAAAAACAGGCTCCTAATCTTCCAGCACAAATCCTTTTTGCAGCCCGTATTTGATTAATTCCACATTATTCTTGATATCCAGTTTCTTTTTGATCTTCCCCAGGTGGGCATGGACGGTCGCCGCCGAGAGGGATAAATGCCGGGCAATCTCCTTACTGGACTTGCCTCCCGCCAGCAGGGACAACACCTCCTTTTCCCTGGTGCTTAACAGATCCTGGGGTTCCGACCGGATCTTGTGGCGGAAAAAATCTATCATCTGGGTGGAGAGGAGGCTGGAAATATAACTGCCTCCCTGGCGAATCGTCTCTATGGCGGAGATTAAATCGCCGAACGCGTTTTCTTTCAGCAGGTAGCCGTCGGCTCCGGCCATGATCACCCGGGAGAGGTGCTCTTTGGATTTATGCATGGTGAGGATCAAGACTTTAACTTGGGGATAGAGCCTCTTGATTTCCTTGGTGACTTCCGAGCCGTGCAACCCGGGCATGGTCAGGTCCAGAATCACCATGTCGGGCAAAGATTTCTCCATCACCTGCAAGACTTCCGTGCCGTCTCCCACTTCACCCACTACCTTTAATTTCGGCACATCATCGATGATTCTCTTCACTCCTTCCCGAAACATGGGATGGTCATCAGCCAAGAGAATTTTGTAGGGGGGCGTCTTCGGAGTCATCTTCGAAGGCATCTTCCGGCTTCCTCCTGCCATCGGTGGGGATAGTAAAGGTTATTTGCGTTCCCGTTCCTTTGTTGCTGTGGATCTTCAGGGTCCCTCCCACCATGCGCACCCTTTCCGCCATGGTCGCCAGGCCGATGCCTCTGGTGGAGGACTCCCGGGCCAACGCGGTCATAACCTCGAAGCCTTGGCCGTTGTCATGAATGGTGAAGGCCACCCGGCCATCCTGTTTCTTGACCGCCAGGGAGATCTGGGTCGCCCGGGAATGCTTGCCGATATTGGTGAGGCATTCCTGGAAAACCCGATAAATATTAAGCTGAACTTTTTGGGAAAAAAGATCGTCGATCCTTTCGATGTCCACGTCAAATTTATCCACATTATAATATCTTGCGAATTCTTCCAGCCAATATTTCATGGCCGACGACAGCCCCATTTCTTCCAGGACCATGGGGCTCAAATCCCGGGAAAGGCGGCGGACATTTTCAATAATGCCGTCCAAGTATCGGAGCAGAATCTCACAATCTTTTTTCAGGGAGACCTGATCTTTGCGCAACTTTTCATGGGCAGCCCCCAACTTGAGCTTTAAATAAAGCAAGGCTTGCCCCAATTCATCATGGAGCTCTCCGGAAATCCGCCGCCGTTCGGTCTCTTGGATGGTGAGCAACCGGGAAGTCAAGGCCCGTAGTTGTTGCTCCGATTCCCGCAAGGCGTTTTCCGCCTGCCGGCGTACGGTGATGTCCGCGGGGTGGAGGCGTATCACCTGGTATTGGGGGACGAAATGGATGAATTCCCCAAACAGCGCGCCGGCTATTCCCTTCTCCCGATAAAATTGCGTTACCCCCCCTTTACGGGCGGCATGGAGAATCTCCGGCAGGTCTTCGGGGAGAAAGGCCTCCATCTCTTCGACTCCCAGGCGTTTGAGGGTCTCCTGGGCCGCCAGATTATAGTAGGTAATTTTGCCCGCGGTATCCACTTCCAAGATGGGGTGGGGGTCCAACCGGGGGAAGGAAGCCAACCGGCGGATTTCCTCTCCCCGTTGTTTGCGCTCACTGATATCCCTGACGATGCCCAGGACCTGGGGTTGATCGTCCAGTTGGATCATATGGGCATTAATTTCCACGGGGATCCGGGCGCCGCCTTTGGCCACCAAAATCGTTTCAAACAGAATATGTTGATTGACTTTGAACTTTTCCCACAGTAGGGGAATCTCAGGCAGTTCGTCAAGCAATACCAGATTTTCCGGTGATAATTGCAGCAGTTCTTCCCGGCTGTAGCCCCATTTCCGGCCGGCAGTGGCGTTTACGTCGGTAAACCTGGCCCTCCATTCATCCGCTCCAAACGGAAAGACAAAGCCCCCGTCCTCCATATTGTTAAATAAAGTTTGATAACGCCCCTCCGCCAGCCTGTTTTTACTGACCACCTTGGCTATGACCAACCCCAAGGTTATGAATACCATCACTACGAAAGGACGGATAATAAATTCATGACCTGGAGCATCGAATAGTAATAAAGTAATAAAACTTTCGTTCGGGAATTTAAAAAAATAATCTAGAATCGAATCCATGATCCAAAAAAACAGGCCTGCCAATACCGAAAGCCCGATGATCTTACGTTCCAATTTACGCATGACTTTATGCTTCCAGATCAAACCCGTTAGTAAGTCAGGTCAATAAAACACTGGGGGTCCGATGCCAGGTAATCAGGGCGCCCCCGGGACCGGGAGTACGCATAGGCAATGGCCCGGCAGCCCCGGCACTGGGCCCACCGCGGGCACTCGCCGCAGCGCCCTTGATATTGGTTGCGGTCTCTGAGTCCCTCCAGGACCGGCGACGCGGCCCAGAGCTCCCGCAAAGAGTCCCGCCTCACATTGCCGATGGGGATGGGCAGCCGCCGGCAGGGCGTGACGGTGCCGTCCGGGAGGATGGTAAGCCCGGAAACCCCGGCGGCGCAGCCTCCCAGGGCAATCCCGCCCTCGTCCCCGGCCGGCGGCGGCGCTTCCATCTGGGAGGCAACGGGGTCCCCGGAGGCAATCTCCAACCCCTCCACCTTCAGGGCCAAAATTTCCTCATAAAAGGCCTGAACCTCGGGGGTGGTGAGCAGCTGCTCCTGCAAGGCCGCACCCCGGCCGGAAGGAACCAGGCGGGAAAAACCCAGCCTCGGCACCCCCAGATCAACCGCCAGGTCCACCAATTCCCGAAAATTTGCGGCATTCATTGCGGATAAGGTGGTATTCAGGGAAACCTTCACGCCTGCGGCCAGGAGGTGGCGGATGCCCGCCACCGCGGCCGTGAAACTTCCCCTTCCTCTGATGCGGTCGTGGGTTTCCTCCGTCCCCTCTAGTGAGACTTGGACCCCGTCCACCCCCAGTGCGGCCAGCCGCTGGGCCTTTTCTGCATTGATCAGAGTGCCGTTGGAGAGGACGTAGACTTCAAATCCGGTGGCCAACAGCCGTTCCAGCAGGGGGAAAAAATCCGGCCTCAAGAAAGGCTCGCCGCCGGTGATATTAAAACTGGGAAGAAATTCCAGATCGTAAGTCTCCTGCCAGTCCCGGACCATCAGGGCCGCGGCCTCGATCACCCCGGAGATCTCGGAGAAGGACATCTCCTCTTGCTGCCGATTATCCTGGTAGCAGTGGCGGCACCGCAAATTGCACCTTTCCGTAAGATGCCACTGAATCAGGAAGTCGAATGCCTGGCTTACGGACATGTTTAAAGCTGTTTCCGGTTTGCAGTTTTCTGTTTTCGGTTACAAGATTTCATTATCTCAACAAATTATTAAATAAATTCGTGCCCAAAAGAATTGGCCTGAAAATTAAGATTATTATATTATTTTTTATACCGCCGGCACCCCTTTTGAAAGACAAAAAAGGCAGATACGGTAAAGAAAAAATATTTAACCTCCACCGTATCTGCCCCCCTTAGTTGCTGAACCAGCAACATTTACTTCGTCTTTCATTCCTTTCATTTGTGACATACCTTGCCAGGATTTTGCGCCAATATCTTCTTGACGTTGCCCCAGAAGGCAGCCTCTTTGGCCAGAGCCCTGTCGCTCATCTGCTTCATCCTGTCCCACCTCCTTTCTCCATAATTTATTGGGAAAGTAAACATTTGATCTTGGGGTGTCAAGGTTTCAATTTTATTGAAATAAGGTGTTGCGCAACATCATCAGGAAAGACATGGAGGAATAGTGCTGGTCAGTTTATCAGGCCAGCTATAGGCGCAGAAATAGTAGAAGGATTCGCAGAAACAAACCGATGCTTCATCCGCGGCCAGATAGACACAGCTAAAACAGCATTCCGGCATCTCATCCTGCGCTGAACCGGCAACGCTGTATAAGCCCGCCCGGAATTGGGCCAGATCAAACATCTTCTTCCCCCAGCCACTTGCGAATTTGCGGGGCCCATGGGCTTTCCGGGTCCAGCGCCAGATATTGCCGCCAATATTTCCCGGCCCCCGGGAGGTCTCCCCGCTTTTTCAGGACCCGGCCCAGGTTGAAATGGGGGTCCGGAAATTCCGGGTCCTCCTGGATGGCCTTGCGGTAGAAAAGCATGGCGTTTTCCAGGTCGCCTTGTTCCTCCAGGAGTTCGGCGAGGCGGCAGTTCCCTTCCGGATGATCGGGATTGATAAACAAGGCCCGCCGGTAGGCCCATTCCGCGGCCGGGAGCAGGCCGTGGCGCCGCAGTACCCCGCCCAGATTAATCAGGACGTCCGGGTAATCAGGTCTGAATTCCAACGCGGCTTCGTATTTTTCCCGGGCCTGAGCGAATTCCCCCTGCTGTTCTCCTTCCAGCCCTTGGAAAAACAAATCTTCTGCAGGGTCAACCGCGGCAGGAGCCGCGGTCTCTTCGGTTTCCTCTTCCGCCTCGAATTTGATCAGCAATTGCCCATCGGGGGTAAAGGTCCGGTTGCCCTTGCCAAAGATGATTTCGTCTCCCTGGATCGCCAGGCGCACCTCGGAAAGCGGCTGCTCCAGGTCCGGAAGCAGGCGCCGCATCTTGGCCAGGCATTTGCGGATTTTTCTTAAGGACGCGCCCCGGTCCAGCAGCGCCTTAACGGTGCGAAAAGCCACCAATCCCTGGAAATCAAAGAACAATTTGCCTTTTTGACGCTCCACGTGGGGAATGAGGCGCACGCTGTCCCAATAGCGCACCTGGCTTTCGGAAATTCCCGCCAGTTTGGACACCTGCCGCTGGTCAAAGAGTTTTGTCATGAATAATCTAATTCTTAATCCTTCTGCAGCAACAATACCAGAAATAGAATGAATGACAGCAGGCCGATCAGGCACCGGAGCCGGTGCCAGCGGCCCCACAGGGTCAGGAGCGCCACTGCCCGGTTAGCGTCTTGCTCCAACCCGGGGTCGTGCAATTGTCTATTAATCGGCAACATCCAGATAATCGTCAAAGGAAAGAGGGAACCCATGGCGGCTCCGCCCAGGAGCCACCAGAGAGACGATCCCGCCCTCCAGGCCAGGACCCCGGCCCCGAAACTCAGAAAGGCCAACGCGGGTTGCATCACCGCAGCCCGTTTATAACCGGCGACGAACTCCGTTACCGCCAAGGGCGGGCCGTATTCCAGGCGCGCGGGATGCTCCACGAAAATGATGTACAGCGACGCGCCGGTGAACAGGCCCGCGGCCAGGGCCGCGGTCAGTTGGTAGATGGTTTGCACGGCTCCTCCCGTTATCTCCGCGATATCCGCATACAGGATTAGGGTTCAGGGGCCAGGGGTCATGATTAAGAAATCTTTTCTGGCCCCTGATCCCTAACCCCTATCCTCCTCCTCGGAATCACTTCAGCATCTGCAATAATTTATCCGCCGGCCAGGCGTTAATAATATCCTCCTTCTCGGCCCAGCCCCGCCGGGCCTGGGCGATGCCGAAAGGCATCAGCCGCAGTTGATCCACCTGGTGGGCGTCGGTATTGATCACCATCTTGATGCCCAGATTCTTGCAGACGCGGATGTTCAGGTCATTTAAGTCCAGCCGCTCCGGATAGGCGTTGATTTCCAGGACAGTACCGGTGGACCGGGCCGCTGCCAATATTTTATCCAGCGAAATATCGTACTCCTCCCGCTTTTTTATCAACCTGCCGGTGGGATGGGAAATAATATCCACATGGGGGTTTTCCATGGCGGTGATGATTCTTTGGGTCATCTCCGCTTTTGCCATCTTGAATTGGGAATGCACCCCGGCGATGACGTAATCCATCTCCGCCAGGACTTCATTAGCGACATCGATGGAGCCGTCGGCCATGATGTTGGCTTCGCAGCCCTTGAGCACGGTGAAGTTATGGCCCGCGTTCTTAAGTTCCAGGTTTATCTCTTCTATTTCTTTATTCCGGGCCCGAAGCTGCTCCTCGTCCAACCCGTGTTCGATTTTCAAGAATTTGGTGTGGTCGGAAATGCCCACGTATTCGTAACCCAGCTCCCGGGCCGCGGCCGCGATCTCCCGGATGGATTGGAAGCCGCCGTTCCAATTGCTGTGGACGTGCAAATCGCCCTTAAGGTCCTGATAACCTAAAAGGTCCGGGAGCTTGTCGGTCAGGGCCGCGTCGATCTCCCCCCGGTCCTCCCTGAGCTCCGGGGGAATCCAGGCCAGGCCCAATCTGGCGTAGACTTCTTCCTCGGTTTCCGCGGCCACCGGGGCGCCGCCCTGAAAGAGGCCATATTCGCTGAGCTTATAGCCTTGCTCAATGGCGATCTTGCGCAGGGCGATATTGTGCTCCTTGGAGCCGGTGAAATATTGCAAAGCCGCGCCGTAGCTCTCCGGGGGAATCACCCTGAGGTCCATGTCGAAGCCTTCCTTCAGGCGCACGGAGGATTTGGTACTGCCGCGGCCCCAGACCTTGACCACTCCTGGGAGGGAGACGAACCAATCCATCACCTTTTCGGGCTGGCGGGAGACCACCAGGAAATCCACGTCGCCGATGGTGTCCTTCATGCGCCGGAGGGACCCTGCGGTATCCGCCTTCTCCACTTCTTTCAGGGAAAGGAGTTTTTGCCACACCCCATGGGCAATGGGCAAAATGTCCCCTAAGAGAAACCTGCCCTTGCCGGTTTTCAGAAACCCGATGCCCTGGAGGATATTGTCTTCGGTCTTCTGGCCGAAGCCGAAAAGGGGGGCGATTTTGTGGGCCCTGGCGGCCGCCTCCAGCTCCTCCAGGGTCTTGATCCCCAACTGCTCATAGAGTACCTTGGCCTTTTTGGGCCCCACCCCTTCCACCCCCACGACCTCTTCCAGGTTAATGGGCATCTTCTTTTTAAAATCTTCGTAATATTGCATCTTCCCGGTGGTAAGGTATTCTTCGATTTTCAGGGCCATGGACTCGCCGATGCCGGGAATCTTTTTCAAGGCTTTCAACCCGCCCTGGCGGTAGAGGTCCCCCAGATCATCCTGCAATGACTCCAAAGCCCTGGCCGCCTTCTGGTAGGCATAGGGCTTGAAGGCCACGCCTTCCATTTCCAGGTATTCGGAAATCTCGTTAAAGAGTTTGGCGACTTCCTTATTTTTCATGAGTTGGACCTTTGGCAGCTTTCAGCTATCAGCGGTCAGCTTTAAAAACAAAGCCTGTTTGCTTTAGCTGAAAGCTGATAGCTGACCGCTGACCGCTGCAAGCTATCATCAATTCTTCACGGAACCAGGACTATCTTCCCATAAGCCCCCGCTTCCATAACCTTCTGGTGCGCCCGGGGCGCGTCTTTCAGGGGCAGTTCCTGGCCGATGACGGGGCGGAGTGAGCCGTTCTCCAAGCCCGCGGCCAGAGCTGCGTGGATGCCGGCATATTCCTTGGGGGTGGCATTAAAGATCAAGGCTCCCAATATCGCCGCCTCCCGGCCCAGGGCGTCCCGGGGGTCGATCTCCACCGTGCCCCGGGAGCCGATGACCACTACCCGGCCGCCCGGGGCCAGGACTTTCAGGTCTTTTCCCAGATTGACATTGGCCATGAGTTCGATGATGACATCTACCCCCTGGAAGGCAGTGAGTCGCATTACCTCCTCCAGGTAACCCGGGGCGCCGTGCTCCAGGACATGATGCGCTCCTTGTTGGGAGGCCAGCTCCCGGCCCCGGGGAGTGCCGCCGGTGCCGATAACCGTAAGGCCCGCGGCCCGGGCCAATTGCACCGCGGCGATGCCCACCCCGCCGCTGGCGCCGTGGACCAGGACGGTTTCTCCGGCCAGGGCCTTGGCCCGCTGGAACAAGCCCCGGTAGGCGATGCCGTAGGGGATGCCCAAAGCCGCCCCCTGGGCAAAGGAGGCCTTGAGCGGCAAAAATTGGACCTGGGATTCCTCGCACAGCACCTGCTGGGCATAGGCGCCGCTCAGGGTGCCGGCGGTGTAGACCCGTTGGCCCGCCGCCACCCGGGTGACCCCGGGTCCCAGGGCTTCCACTTCACCGGCCGCGTCGAACCCGGGAGTGAAGGGCAAAGGGGGCGCGGGGTAAGAACCGGCCCGGATGTAAGTATCCACCGGATTGACGCCCACGGCCTTGACCCGGACCACCACCTTTCCGGGGCCGGGGACCAGGTCCGGGACTTCATCCAGGCTTAAGACCTCGGGGCCGCCGAATTCATGGATGCGGATGGCTTGCATAGCTCTCCTTCCTTATGCCATAACGGTTTGCAAAAACCAGCAAAATTTCCCCAAAAGTAAGCATTCCCGGAACTTTTGTCCATTCCCGGCTTAAGCAAACCTGAAGTGCGGCGGGCCTTGATTTCCCTTGCCCAACGCCTTCCGATAAATTACATTACTCCAAACTCCGGTGGCTGGTAGAGGATCTGTCAGAAGCATCCCGGCCGAAGCCTTCGGCCCGCGGAAGCCCCGAACTCGGGAGATCGATGCCGATGGGTAAATTAGTAAGAAAGCGGGCGCAGAAGGTGGGACTGCCCCCCGGGTCCCTGGTCTACACCGGGGAGAAGGTGGACGAACAAGTCAGCATCACCCTCATTGATTACGACGAACAGCATTACCAGGAAAATGAAGTCGCCGGTTTTGACCAATGCCTCCTGATAAAAGACAAACCCGGGGTCACCTGGATCAAGGTGAACGGCATCCACCAGGTGGCTAACCTGGAGAAGCTGGGGGAATGCTTCAACCTGCATCCCCTGACCCTGGAAGACATTCTGAATACCGACCAGCGCCCGAAAAGCGAGGATTTCGAGGATTATCTCTACATCGTCCTGAGAATCATCAACTATTCCGAAGAAAGGGAAATCTCCAGCGAACAGATCAGTCTTATTCTTGGGAGTAACTTCCTGATTTCCTTGCAGGAAAGCAATGGGGCAATTTTCGCTCCCGTCCTGGACCGGCTCCGGACCTCCAAGGGGCGGATCCGTAAAAGCGGCGCGGATTATCTGGCCTACGCCCTCATGGATTTGATCGTGGACAACTACTTCGTGGTCCTGGAGCAATTCGGCGAGGCCCTGGAGTACCTGGAAGAAGAGGTGGTGAAGCGGCCCACCCCCGAGACCCTTCAAGACATCCATCGGTTTAAATACGACATGATCATGCTGCGCAAATCCGTCTGGCCCCTGCGAGAAGTAGTGGGCCACCTGGAAAGGAAAGAATCGGACCTGATCCAGGACGCCACGGGCATCTACTTCAAGGACGTCTACGACCACACCATTGTGGCCATCGACAATATCGAGACCTACCGGGACATCCTCTCGGGCATGCTGGACATCTATCTTTCCAGCATCAGCAACCGGCTGAACCAAATCATGAAGGTCCTCACCGTCATTGCCACTATCTTCATGCCGCTGACCTTCATGGCCGGGGTCTGGGGCATGAACTTCAAACATATGCCGGAGTTGGAATGGGTCTGGGGCTACCCCATGGCCCTGGGGTTGATGGTGGTAGTCTCCCTGTGCATGATCCACTATTTCCACAGAAAAAAATGGCTCTGATATTGAACCCCGGCCCTCAATGTCCATATTAAAAATAGCTATCAGCTTTCAGCAGCCAGCTTTCAGCTTTAAAAACCTGATGCCAAGTTGCCGGAATTTTTAGCTGACCGCTGATAGCTGAAAGCTGACAGCTATTCCTAAACGAAACCGAATCTCTCAATCAGTCAAAGTCGTTTTTTAAGGAGGAAAAGGCTATGGCTCTGCACATCGGCAAACCTGCCCCTGAATTCGAAACCAGCGCTTATGACAAAGGCGAGATCCGCAAAGTAAAGCTCTCGGACTACCGGGGGCAGTGGGTCATGCTCTATTTTTACCCCGGGGATTTCACCTTTGTCTGACCCACGGAATTGACGGCAGTTGCCGCCAAATACGGGGAACTAAAGGCTTTGGGCGCCGTGGTCCTGGCTATGAGTGTGGATAGCCCCTACACCCACAAGGTCTGGTCCGAAGGGGAACTTTCCAAAATCGTGCCCGGAGGCCTCCCCTACCCCATGCTCTCCGATCCCGGGGGCCGCATCGGCCAGGAATATCTGGTCTATGACGAAGACAACGGCGTGGACATCCGGGGCCGCTTCCTCATCGATCCGGACGGCGTGCTTCAGGCCATGGAGATCCTGGCCCCCGCGGTGGGCCGCAACGTCCAGGAAATGATCCGTCAGGTCAAGGCCTGCGCCTATGTACGGGAAAACAAGGGAGAGGCCACCCCCGCGGGCTGGGAGCCCGGAAAGCAGGCCCTGAAGCCTAGCCCCGAACTGGCGGGCAAGGTCTGCGAAATCTGGTCCCCAGAAATGGCGTTTTAGGGGCCAGGGGTCAGGGGTCAGGTTGAGTGATCAGTAATCAGTGATCAGTGATCAGTTTTTCTCCGGCACTGGCCACTGATTACTGATTTCTCCCTTGCTTGAAAATTGACAAGAAATTTTCAGATGATAGTATAATTAATACTAAGTATTAATCCTGAAAGGGGCTGATAGATTGAGACTCACAAAGTTGATTTCCTTCTCCATCATGCCGGACTTTTTGCGGGAGGTGGAAAGAGCTGCCAAGGAAGAGAACCGCACCAAGAGCGAGCTTATCCGGGAGGCGTTGCGCCGCTACCTGGAAGATCGGGAGTGGGAGAAATTAACCCGTTATGCCAGGATAAAAGCGGTGGAAACAGGAATCAGGACTGAGGAGGATATTCAGCGGGTAGTGGACGAATATCGTGGCGAACAAGCCAATGGTTAAGGTGGTTATCGATACCAAAGTATTTTTTTCCGCCTTCTACCTTCCACGATCCAAACCCGGCGAAGTAGTCCTTTTGGCCCGCCGCAAAATAATCCAAAACTTCATTTCCCCCCAAATACTTAAAGAGCTGGAGCGGATAATCAGGGATAAGCTGCTGTGGGATAATTCCAAGACTCACAGCGCGATCATGCGCATCAGCAATCTTTCTGAATTAGTTGATACCCGGGAACGTCTGGCGATTATCGCCGACGATCCCGACAATCGCATCCTGGAGTGCGCCAAGGCCGGCGGAGCCGACTTCATTATTTCCGGCGACAAACATCTCCTCAATTTGCAGAATTACCAAGGAATCAAGATTGTCACGCCGGGGGAATTCTTGGAAATGTGGCAATAAAGTGGTTTTTAGGAGCCAAGGTTAGGGCTTGGGTTCAGTGATCATTTTTTCTTTGACACTGGCCACTGATCACTGATCACTTCCCGCTACCTCTCCCTGGCCCGTGGCCTCTGACCCCTGATCCTGACCCTGATCCCTTAATTTCGCCCCCTTGATATTCCCGGCCTAACAGGGTAAAAATGGGACAATGAAGGTCTTCTTCGTCTTCTTCCTGCGCCTCTTTTTCTGCTTCGTGGCCGCCAAATTCATTCTCCAGGCCCTGGACTGGGACAGCCGGGCCTACCTCATCGGCCTGACCCTGCTGCTTCTCGGCAATATTTATTGGTTCGATTTTTTGCAATACCGGGGCCGCATCGCTTTCCGCTTGGGGAAAAAAGAGAAGCCCCTGTCAGAACCTCCATCCTCCGCCGCAGAGATTCCTCCCCCTCAGGCCTCCGCCGATTAGCGCGGCCTTCCGGCTCACGAGAACCGGCCCGGCCCTGGCGGAAGCAGACGCCGGGACCCAACCGGATTGAATCTCTTGATAATCACATCTTTCCCATTTTTTTCTTGACAGCTCCCTTCAATATGCTTAATTATCACAAGATTAAATTTGTGATGAAATTCACTTGATCAGCATCAGCCGCGCCCCGCGGCTGTCTCCTGCCCGTAACGGAAAATGAAACTGGCAAGCCTCTTAACGCAGAAAAAATCTCAAATCGTGGACCGGTGGATCAAACTGCTTTACGACAGTTATCCCGCCCAGGCCGCGGTCTTTTTAAAGAAGGAAAAGGATAAGTTCGATAATCCGGTGGGCTACCGCATTGCCCAGGGTCTGAATGAAATTTTTACCGCCCTGGTCCAGGAGGTGGAAACCGAGCAACTCCTCGCGGCCCTGGATGAAGTCGTACGCATCCGGGCCCTCCAGGATATTCCCCCGTCCCAGGCCCTGGCCTTCCTCTTTTTACTGAAAAACCTCGTCCGGGAGGAGCTGGCCGAGGAGTTCGAGAAGCGGAATCTGACCGGGGAACTGATGGAACTTAATTCCCGGATTGACGGCTTGGTCCTGCTGGGATTTGACGCCTATACCCGGCGCCGGGAAAAACTTTGCGAAATCAGGATCAACGAGGTGAAAAACCGGGTCAGCGGCCTGTTGCGCAAGTCCGGTTTGAGCATAAACAGTAGCTAGCAGTAAGCGCTTGATCAACGGTCAACCTGAAACGAGGTGACAGTAAATGGATTTTTTTAAGCGTCATTTCTTCGTGTCCCTGTTTGCAGTGCTGGGACTGGTCGTTGTCGCCTACCTGGGCTCGCAGGCGGCCAGTTTGCAAGTCTTTTTCGGAGTGGTGGTCCCTTATCTGGCCGTTCTCATCTTTTTGGAAGGGCTGATCTATCGGATCATCGTCTGGGCCCGGTCGCCGGTGCCTTTCCGCATTCCCACCACTGCCGGCCAGCACAAGTCCCTCCCGTGGATTGAAAGAGACCTGGGAGAGCAACTGGACAACCCCTCCACTTTCAAACACCTGGTGGGCCGCATGGCTCTCGAGGTGCTGGCCTTCCGCAGCCTGTTCCGGAATTTGCGCACCGAGTTGCGGAAAGACCCGGCCGACCCGGGCGCCGACCGCCTGATCCACTGGTCCTACAAGTGGCTCTGGCTGGGGGCCATCGCCTTTCATTACGCCTTTCTGGTGGTTATCCTCAGGCACCTGCGGTTCTTCACCGAGCCGGTGCCCCTGCCCTTTCAACTGCTGGAGCACGTGGACGGCTTCTTTCAGTTCTTTACCCCCGCGGTCTATTTAAGCGGCGTGGTGCTGGTGGTGGCCGCGTTCTACCTCATGGCCCGCAGGATCACCAGCCCCACTCTGCGCTACATCTCCCTGGCCGCGGATTACTTCCCGCTTTTGCTCATCCTGGGCATCGGCATCAGCGGCATCCTCATGCGTTACGTCTATAAAGTGGATATCGTCGCCGTGAAGGAACTGGCCCTGGGGTTGGCCACCTTCCACCCGGTGGTGCCTAAAGGCATAGGGGCCATTTTTTATGTGCACCTCTTCCTGGTCTGCGTGCTCTTTGCCTATTTCCCCTTCAGCAAGCTGATGCACGCGCCGGGAGTATTTTTAAGCCCCAGCAGAAACCTGACCTCCAACAACCGTTGGGTCATGCACGTCAACCCCTGGAACTATCCGGTGAAGTTCCATCATTATGACGAGTACGAAGATAGATTTAGGGAAGCCATGATCGAGGCCGACATCCCGGTCGAAAAGGAGTCATGATTATATGGCTAAGGTACCAAAACCCGCAGAATTATTGCCCGGGCTCAATTTCCAGCCCCCTGCCAAGGGGTGGATGGACGTCAAACCCGAATTCCGGCCGGGCACCTATTGTAACCCCGCCAGCCCCAAGTGGATGGAATGGATCAGCTATCCCTTTCCCGAAAAACGATCGATACCCGATGGGGAGTGGGCTCTGCCCGACAATTGGCAGGAAATCGTCTTGGAGGGCATGGAGGACCGGCTCAACCGCTTTCGTTCCTTAAAGGTCTTTTTCGATATCTGTGTGCGCTGCGGCGCTTGCGCGGATAAATGCCACTTCTTCCTGGGCACCGGAGACCCCAAGAATATGCCGGTGCTCCGGGCCGAACTGATGCGCTCCGTGTACCGGCGCTACTTCAAGAAGGCCGGGCAGATCCTGGGGGAACTGGCCGGCGCCCGGGACCTGACGGAAGACGTCATCCGGGAATGGTACTTCTACCTGTACCAGTGCACCATCTGCCGGCGGTGTTCGCTGTTCTGCCCTTACGGCATCGACATGGCGGAGATGACGCTGCTGGGACGGGAATTGCTGGCCTCGGTAGGCCTGAATATCGACTGGGCCATGGCCTCGGTGGCCCAGTGCTACGACAAAGGCAGCCACATCGGCGCCACCCCCCAGGCCTTCAAGGACATGGTGGACTTCCTGGCCGAGGAAAACGAGCGCATCACCGGCGTCACCACCACCCCGTCCTATAACCGCAAAGGGGCCGAGGTGCTCTTCGTCATGCCCTCCGGCGATTACTTCGCGGACCCCGGCACCTTCACCATGATGGGGTATCTGCTGTTGTTCGAGCATATCGGCCTGGACTACACCCTCAGCACCTACGCCGCGGAGGGCGGCAACTTCGGCTGGTTCATCTCCCACGAGATGGGGAAGCGCCTGAACGCCAAGATCTACCATGAAGCCAAGCGCCTGGGGGTGAAGTGGATCCTGGGCGGCGAATGCGGCCACATGTGGCGGGTCTGCAACCAGTACATGCCCACCTGGTGGGGGCCGGTGGACTTCCTGGAAGAGCCGGTATCCCCCATCACCGGCACCCGCTTCGAGAACGCCAAGGTCCATAAGATGGTGCATATCTCCGAATTCACCGCGGACCTGATCAAGAACGGCAAACTCAACCTGGACCCCCAGCGCAACGCCCACATCAAGATGACCTTCCATGACTCCTGCAACACGTCCCGGGGCATGGGTATCTTTGAAGAACCCCGATACGTCATTAATAATGTGTTGCCCGAGGGCAATTTCATCGAAATGCCCCCCAACACCATCCGGGAGAAGACCTTCTGCTGCGGCAGCTCCAGCGGCATCAACGCCAACGAGAACATGGAGCTGAGGATGCAGGGCGGTTTCCCCCGGGCCAATGCCGTACGGTTTGTCCACGAAAAGTACGGGGTGAACCATCTGGGCTGCATCTGCGCCCTGGACCGGGCCACCCTGCCCACCCTGCTGCAATACTGGGTGCCGGAGGTGGAGGTCACGGGCATCACCGAATTGGTGGGCAACGCCCTGATCTTCCCTGACGAAATCGAGCGCACCACCGATCTCCGCGATCGCGACCTGGTGGGATTCGGGGAAGCCGCGGAAGAAGATGCGGAGGAAGCCGAATAATGGCCGAGAACTACAAAAACGAATTCGGGGTGTTCGCCGAGCGCCCCCAGGTGGAGAAGAAGTACTACGACGCCAAAAACATCTTCACCGGGCTGGCTGTCTTCCTTCTTCTGCTCATCCTGCCACTGGTGCCGAACCTGGGGAAGACCATTCCACCGCCCCAGCGGTCCCTGGACACCCCGGTCATCCAGAAGATGGCGGAGAAGGACCGGAAGTGCATCATGCCCACGGACTGGATGCGGGCCAACCACATGCAGATGCTGGTGGACTGGCGGGACAACGTGGTCCGCTCCGGTGAGAAGGGCGCGGCCAACGGCAGAAATTTTGTGAATCCTGAAGGCAAAAAATACCTTGCCAGCCTCACCAATACCTGCATGGATTGCCACTCCAACAAAGACAAGTTCTGCGACCAGTGCCACAATTACGTGGCGGTGGCGCCCAATTGTTGGGGTTGTCATCTCACCGAAGGCAAGACGCTGGCGGAGGCGAAGTGATGGGTATGGACAGAAGAGAATTCATCCGTATATCTGGACTGGCTGCTTTGTTGGGTCTCAGCGGCAAAGGGGCCTTTGAACTGGTGCGTCCGGGCCAGGTGGAAGCGGCCGTGGCCGCCAAACCCGGGGCCGAGGGCGTGGTCCGCTGGGCCATGGTGGTGAACATGCAGAAGATGGACGAAGCCACCGCCAAAAAATGCATCGAGGCCTGCCACCGGGTCCACAATGTCCCTGATTTCACGAAGCCCAAGGACGCCAAGGACGCGGTGCCCCCGGAGGTCCTCAACCGTTATGAAGTTAAGTGGCTCTGGACCGAGCATTTCCACAATGCCTTCCCCGGGGAAGAGCCTCCGGTGATGCCGGAGAAGATCGCGCGTCTGCCCTTCCTGCTGCTCTGCAACCATTGCGACAATCCCCCCTGCGTCCGGGTCTGCCCCACCAAGGCCACCTTCCGCCGGGAGGACGGCATCGTCAACATGGACATGCACCGCTGCATCGGCTGCCGCTTCTGCATGGCGGGCTGCCCTTTCGGGGTCAGGAGCTTCAACTGGAGAGACCCCCGGCCGTATATAACCCAAGAATATCCCGGTTATCCCACCCGGGAGATCGGAGTGGTGGAGAAATGCACCTTCTGCGCCGAGCGGCTGGCCCAGAACCTGATGCCGGCGTGCGTGGAGGCCTCCAGGGGAACGTTGATCTTCGGGGACCTGAACGATGAAAAGTCCAAGGTGAGGGACACCTTGAAGAGATACTTCACCATCCGCCGCAAGGTCCATCTCGGCACAAACCCACAAGTTTATTATATCGTGTGAGGTAGGTCATGCTTGAACGAGCACTAATCGGCACCAAGAGATACTACCTGCTGCTGGCCGTGTTGGCGGGTATTTTCGGCGTTGGGTTTCTTTTCTACCTGCAGCAGCTCAAGTTCGGCCTGGGCATCACCGGCATGGGCCGGGACGTTTCCTGGGGTTTTTATATCGCCCAGTTCACCTATCTGGTCGGGGTCGCGGCCTCGGCGGTGATGGTGGTCCTGCCCTATTATCTCCATAATTACAAGGCCTTCGGCCGGGTAACCATCCTCGGGGAATTCCTGGCGGTGGCCGCGGTGACCATGTGCGTCACCTTCGTCTTGGTGGACATGGGGCGTCCGGACCGGGTCTTCAACGTCTTTAAGTACCCCACCCCCAACTCCGTCATGTTCTGGGACATCATCGTCCTGAACGGCTATCTTTTGCTCAATATCCTCATCGGCTGGAACGTGCTGGAGTGCGAGCGCCATTCCGCGGCGCCGCCCAAGTGGATCAAGTTCCTCAGCTACGTCTCCATACCCTGGGCCGTTTCCATTCACACGGTGACCGCGTTCCTGTACGCGGGTCTTCCCGGCCGGGGCTACTGGCTCACCGCCATCATGGCCCCCAGGTTTCTCTCTTCGGCCTTTGCCGCGGGTCCGTCGCTGTTGGTGCTGCTTTGTCTGTTGGTTCGCAAATACAGCAAGTTCGACCCGGGTAAAGAACAGATCCAGAGCCTGGCAAAGGTGGTGACCTACGCCACCCTGATCAACGTCTTCTTTTTCTTCTGTGAAGTCTTTACCGTGTTCTACAGCCAGATTCCCGACCACATGCTGCACTTCCAGTATCTCTTCGCGGGCCTGGACGGCAAGGCCCGGCTGGTGCCCTTCATGTGGTTCTCCATCGTGGGCATGACCATCACCGCCATTCTGCTGACCAACCCCAAGCTGCGCCAGAATGAAAACACCCTGGCGGCATTGTGCGGCATGGTGATCATCACCACCTGGATCGATAAGGGCTTGGGACTAATGACCGGCGGCTTCGTGCCCAACCCCATGGAGAAAGTGACGGAATACGCGCCCACCGTGCCGGAAGCCGCCATCACCCTGGGGGTGTGGGCTTTGGGCTTCCTGGTGCTTACCCTGCTGTATAAGGTGGCCGTTTCCATCAAGGAGGAGATCAGCTCATAAGACCGGCGTCAGTCCGGGGGCTTGTTTTCAGGGCCTCGGTTATTATAATTTTAAGAGTGTAAAATTAAGGGAGGTGAAGCTTAAATGGCCTGGAGAGTAGAAGTCGACGAAGACAAGTGCACCGGAGATGAAGAATGCGTCAATGTATGTCCTACCGGCGTTTTCGAGATGCAGGAAGGCAAAGCGGTCCCCGTTAATGAGGATGAGTGCCTGGGCTGCGAGAGCTGCATCGAGGTTTGCCCCTCGGCGGCGATCGTTGTCACCGAAACCTAAGGCGGCTCCTCGCTCTGGACAAGTAACGCCGGCCTGGGCCCAGGCCGGCGTTTTTTGTTTGCATTACTTCTTCAACGGATTCACCAAATGCACCGGCACCGGGGAATTGGCGATGACCTTTTTGGCCACGCTGCCGAATTCGGCGCTGATCCGGTCCACCTCTTCCGCGCCCCGGCCGTGGGTAGTGATAACCACCATATCCGCCTTCTCTTTTTTAATGGCATTGATGATTTCCGTGGCCGCATCCCCCTGGATCAGCCGGACTTCAATGGCCGGACAGGCCTTCAATTCCTTTTGGCAGATGCTTTCCAGCTTTTTCTTGGCGTGCTCCGTTTCCCATTTCTGGAAATGTTGCAGGTGTTCCGGGGTGGGCTCCCCATAGACTCCCACATGGCTCATTAAATCCACGCCCACATAGAGCAGGATGACTTTGGCCTTATACTTCTCCGCCAGTGATTCCACGTTCTTCGCGGCTTTGATCGAATTCTTGGACAGGTCCGTGGGCCACAGGATGGTGCGCACTTCCATGGGTAGGCTCCTCCTCGCAAAATGTGCCCCTAATTATAAGCACACCTGTCTTGAGAGGAAAGGGTTTTTGGATATTCTTCTCGATTTTCTTGAGGCCGGTTACCGGCCAAAACGGTGGCGGGTAGGCGGTGCGACAGGCCGGTTGGTGGGAGCCAAGGAATCCCCGGTTTTTTTGATTTGCCCTAAGGATTATAAATGATTAACTGAAAAAATGAGGCTTGAGCCAATCCAGGCCTTCAATTCATTTGCTACCAATTCGCAATCCAAGGGCGTTAAATCGTAGGGGCGAACACAAGGTTCGCCCCTACGAAAACCGCCGTTTGGTCGCGAATTTGGTATAAGGACCCTTCTTGGCCACCGGCCCCAGATTGCACCGTAGCCTTTCCGCCCTGATCGCCGCTATTTTCCGGGCCGCCTGGCCCATTATTATCTGTACCCTGGGCATCGGCGGCCTGGCCGTCTATTATTCCTATTATCATTTGGAGATGGTAACCAGCCGTGACGTGTTGGTGTCCAGCGACGACCGCCTGATCCGTTTGAGCAGGGAAATTGACAGGCAGTTCGGTTCCCGGGACAACCTGGTGGTGGTGGTGGAGAATGCCGACCAGACCCGCTCCATTCGCTTTGTCGAAGCCCTGGCCCAGGAACTGCGGCGAGATCCCGAAACCTTCCGGGAGATCTTCTACCGGGTCGATCCGGAGAAATTCAAAAAATGGGGCCTGCTCTATGTGGAGCAGAAGCAATTGGAGGATTTCCGGAAGAAACTGCTGGACCACCGCCGGGAATTGGCGGCCATGGCTGCGGACCCCCGGCTTATCCGCTTTTTCCAGGTGGTGAATGAAGAGATCACCCGGGCGGCCATCGGCGAAATCTTCACCGGCTTTCTGGAAGAGAAGCCGGAGAAGGAAAAAATCCCCAATCTGGGGTTTCTGCAAGCCACTCTCAGGGAAATGGACCTTGCCCTCTCCGGAGACCGCGCCTACACCTCTCCGCTGAAAAGCATCTTTCCCGGCTCCTTCACCGAGCTCAGTCAGGAAGGCTACTTTCTCACCGAGAATGACAAGTATCTGATATTCCTGGTGACCTCCAATGAAAACGGCTATACCGTGACCTCCAAGGGCTTGCAGCAACTGCGGCAGGCGGTGGAGAAGGTGAAGGCCGGCTTCCCGGGCCTTAAGGTGGGAGTGACCGGCCCCGCGGCACTGGAAGCCGATGAAATGAGCAGCGCCATGGCCGACGTGGGACTGGCCTCCTGGCTCTCTCTATTAAGCCAGATGCTCTTGATCACCCTGTTTTTCCGCAGCCTGAAAAGGGCCTTGGTGCAAGGGCTGGTGTTGTTTATGGGGTTGTGCTGGACCTTCGGGGTGGCCACCCTGGTGGTGGGGCACCTGAATATCCTCTCCATCGTGTTCGGCCCCCTGTTGCTGGGAATCGCCGTGGACTTCGGCATCCATTGGTACTCCCGCCTGGAGGAAGAACAGGGGATGCGCCCCCGGGCCACCGTGGAAAACTGGCGCTGCACCATGCGCCAGGCGACCCCCGGCATCCTGTACGCCGCCCTCACCGCCGCGGTTTCGGTCTTCCCCCTGGTCTTCACCGGCTTCAAAGGCCTTGCGGAACTGGGCCTAATCATTACCTTGGGGATTTCTTTGCACATCTTTCTCTCCCTGGTGTTTCTGCCGGCCCTGGCAGTGGTCACCGAAAGATGCGCTTCCGCCCCGGAGAACGGCTTCGAAGGAAAATGCGCCGGGAAACCCCAGCCTTTCCTGGCCATCAGGTGGCGTCAGCCCCGGATCCTCGTGCTCCTGGGCGCGCTGGTCACCATCATTGGCGGCGTCAGCCTCTACCATGTCCCCTTTGACCTCAATCCCCTGCATCTGCAAAATCCCCAGACCGAATCGGTGGTCTGGGAGATGAAACTGATCAGGGAGTCTAAATACTCCACCACCTACGGCACCTTGATGGTCATTGGGTTCACGGAGTTGCGGGAGACCATCGACGCCTTAAAAAAGCTGGACACCGTCTCCCAAGCGGAATCCATCCTCTCCTTTCTGCCTACCCAGGTGGCGGCCAAACAGCGGCTGATCAAGGAATTGGAGCCCGTGATCCAGGGGGTGAATTTTCCCCCGGCCCCACCCCCTCCTTCGAATCCCGCGGAGCTGGCCCCCATTCTGGGGCGCATCCATTTCAAGCTGGCCACAGCCGCAGAAACCGACTGGGCCCCGGAGGACCGGCCCACCCAGGAGCAGTTGAACGAGGTAAACCGTCTCCTGTTGCTCCTGATTTCTCTCTTTAACTCTCCGGGGGATGCCGAGGTTAAACCGGGGCTGGCCCGGTTCGAGAAGAAGTTCTTGGCTGATCTGCGGGATAATTGGGAACTGCTGCAAGAGAACCTGAAATGGGCCGGGCAGCCTCCGGTCATTCAGGATCTGCCCTGGGATGTCCGGGATCGGTTCATCAGCAACCAGGGGACTTATTTAATCCGGATCTTTCCCTCCCAAGACATTTGGAATCCCCAGCCGTTGGGGCGTTTCGTGGAGGATTTGCGGCGCGTCGATCCCCAGGTGGTGGGGGACCCAGTCCTGCTCCATGCCTTCACCCGGGATTTTCGCAACGCCTGCCTCTGGGCCGCGGGTATGGCCCTGCTGGGTATCGCAATTTTGATTTTCTTTCTGCTGCGCAGCCTGAAATTGATGCTTATGGCCCTGATCCCCCTGCTGGTGGGAACCGCCTTGACCGTGAGCATGATGTGGCTTCTGGACGTGCCCTTCAACCAGGCAAACGTGCTGTTTCTCCCTTTGATTCTGGGAGAAGGAGTGGAATACGGCATCATCATCCTGGCCCGGTGGCAATTGGAGGAGCCGGCCCGGGAAATAACCCTGCCGGCCAGCACCGCCAAGGGGATCCTGCTGGCCGCGTTGACCACCGCTTTGGGGTTCGGCAGCCTAATGATCTCCGGACACCGGGGGACCTTTAGCCTGGGAATGCTGTCCACCGTGGGCAGCCTCTGCGTCCTGCTGGCGGCCTTGAGCATCCTGCCCGCGCTCCTCCGGCTGGTGGGGGAAAGGCGTGGTGCAGCCGACAAGTCGTAAAGAACTTCTTGTTTGCTCCCAAAAGAAACGGGGTGGCAGAGAGCCTCTTCCACCCCGAATTTATTATATAAGTCAGCCGTTAACCGCAGCAGCAGTCGGCCGGTGCGGCGGCCAATTCCGGTTTAATCAGGAATGCCGTTCCGGTGGCACTGCACGCAGGCGTTGCGGGCCTGTTCCTTGGGGGCCACCTGGTGGTACAGCCCCAGGTAACGGGTCACATTGACGAACTGGCTGATGGGGCCGTCCAGGACCCCGGTGCTCCAGAATTTCTGGGCATTGATGGGGATGACCCGGTTCTGGCTGTCCACCGCCATATGGGCCGTGTGGACCTTAAAGGGATAAAACCTGCCGGACGTCGAGCGGCCGGGGACCACCGAACTGGGACCGGCCATCAGGAAGTTGCCGTCCGGAGCCTTAACCGACATCACGGTGTTATACCTGTAGAAGTAGGAAGTGCCATTGTACCGCAGCAACTGGGGCGCCAGGTTGGCCCCCAGGGTCCGGGCGCCTTCGTATTTGCCGGCTATAAGTTCTGGGAACTCGTTGTCCCTTCTGGTCTCGGTGACCATCCCCTTGGCATAATTGGGAATGTGGCAGGCAGTGCAGTCGGCCCGCTCCCGATGCTCGTTCAACTCGCCGTCGCGATGCGGGCTGGTGGTGTGGCAGTTGGTACAGGACACTACCCGGGTGGTGGTGTCCCGCACCCGCAGGTCATTACCCTTGCCGGCGATGCGGTGGGCCTGGGTTCTATGGCAGGAGACGCAGGAGAGATTGGCCCCCGCGGAGGACATGTGCACGTCCACGGTGAAGTCAGGGTCGGCCATGGACAGGTCCAAATCCCCCTGTTTGATGCCGTTCCCGCCGCCGGCCTTGGCGTGGCACTTCAGACAGGCCGCCTTGGAGGGCTTGCCGATGCCGGCCAGAATGGCGGGCATGGCCGCCACGGAAGCCGCATCCGGCGCCACTACGGGCTGGCCGTTCACCATCTGGCCCACGTGATTGTAAGTGTCTGAATGGCACATGAGACAGTCGATCTTATCCAGGGCCGCCTGGGTCGGCGTCGCCGGGAAAGGGGGTTTCGTATCCCCCATGCTCACGTGGCAGGTGACGCAACCCGCGGCCGACTGGCTGCCCACGGGGAAATTAAAAGACCAGTTGGTGTCGGGAAGAGTACAGAAATCATTGATGGCCCCGAGCTTACCCTTCCATTGGTAATGCTCCGAGGCGTATACTTCCTTGGCCTTATCCAGATGGCACTGGTTGCAGGTCTTGCTGCCTTCGTACCTGGTCACGCCGTTGGCAAAATGGTTGTAGGCCCAGGCTTGGCCCCCGGCCACCAGGGTGAGGCTAAGCATGAAGACCCCCAGGCGGGCCAGAGTCACACGGTTAAGGATCCATCTCCCGGTCATTTTTTGTTTCCCAGCCATAGAACCTCCTTGGTTTTAGGTGGAACGAGTCCTTCTTGCCAAGTGCCTTTCCATGACAAACCGGGTCTCTCCGGCCGGCCCACCAAAACTCGGGATTTTTAGTTATTTTGGTAGTATCATATATTCTAAACTATTCCTAATTAAATATTATGTATATACCATACTTTTACTAGAAAAAAGGTTTGTACAGGGCTTGTTTGTTGAGGTAAAAAAAAAGAGAGTGTTATCCTAAGATACACATAAACTTTTTCTGATATTCGGCGAAATTAAGGCCTTGTTCGAAATAGGCCCATAAACGCATGGTCAGATCGATCATTTTTTCTGACCTTGAGACTAC
>Ga0233425_10000144_pt1 | contig 182302 bp, 249 predicted proteins | sample Watercolumn_Towu_2_FD_181712 | JGI IMG/M metagenome (GOLD analysis project Ga0233425, IMG submission 181712) | Freshwater microbial communities from Lake Towuti, South Sulawesi, Indonesia - Watercolumn_Towuti2014_140_MG | ecosystem: Environmental > Aquatic > Freshwater > Lake | place... | reverse complement strand
GGCTCGTGGTTAAGATTCGGTGTCGGAGGAGGGCGCGGCTTTTGAAACCACAACCAACTTGAATTAATTTGAGCGGGCTGTCGGTATCGAGCCGACCTCTATAGGTTGGAAACCTATGGCCCATCCATCTAGACCAAGCCCGCAACGTCAACTTTACGCTTCCACCACTTTTCTTTTCATGTATTTTCAAAAAATGGGTTCTCAAAATTCAAATAAGCCAAAACCAATTTTCGAACCAGATCTTGTTTGTCCCTCCGATGGCATCGGTTCTTACGTCGATCTCGTCGGCATCGTCATTTCTTCAGTTTCAACATTCGATTCATTTTTAGTTCAAGTTCAAACGCTTGACAGAAAATTTTCAGCCATAAGCAAACTTCAACCAAAACCCGGCTTTCTCGCTGTCGTTCGCATCTATCAATCAGGTGGCGGTTTTTATCCGGACAATAGAGTCATAACCTTAAAAGACCCGAAATCACTCATCAGCGCCAATCGTTAGCGCCGCTTTCCATTCAAATTCACACGTTCTCCAGTCTTCTCCAAACATCTCCTCGGCAGCCGCAACATATCCTTCCAAATAATCCTTCGCATCACATTCGTTAACATAATCGGGCGCCTTCAACTCCTTCCGCTTTTCAAGCCCGCCAACGCTCGCAAACGCACAATTCTCATAACGGTCTTGATAACAACACACCTCTCGAAACGCCTCATTTTTCACGTCCACCATAATTTCTTCTCACTTCCTTTGACATCACAAATTCTCACGCATCAATAATTTCCAGCGCTTTATGTTCTTCCGCTGACAACGTTCCATCACAATCCGTAACAGATGACGGCGCATCTGACGTAAACAAACGTTCAATCAAATACAACAATCCGTCTAAATTCGGCGTTTCGTAATCCATCCATTTAGCAACAACAAACCAGTTATCTAAATGAACACTTAAAACAATTTTATCTCTACAGTCCCTCACATTCGACATGTAGGAAGCATCGTGTCTGTGAATTTTTAAATTTTTGTGCATCAACGTCGCCGATGGCGATATTTTCGTTTTGAGAATAAACTTCAGTTGATTTTCAAATTCATTTCGTCTCAAATCAGACCATTTAACTTCTTTCCAATTAGGCATCAATAATTTCCAGCGCTTTATGTTCTTCTTCCGTTAACGTCCCACGGCTAAGTTCAACACCACTTTCAACACCAATCCTATCAAGTTCTTTCAAAGCTCGTTTTATGCAATAAAGCAACCCTCTTTCGTCCGGTTCTTCATCTTTATACCACGTAGCAACAGCAACCCACATCAACGTTCCGTTATTCGCCCGTTTTGCCGATAATTTATAATGTCCTTGCGGTCCATAAGTCAAATAATCAGAATCTTCACCATATCCGTAAAATTGTAACATTACATTTTCTTCAACCGCTCTGTCTCGTTCTTTAGACAATGTAAGAAAAGGCGCCCTTTTTAACACCAAGGCAATTTCTTTAATCAATTTTTCGTCGCCCACTTTATAATTTGAAAAAGTCAACTTGAAACACCGTCGTTTCCAACTTCTTCCAAGTCTTCCAATCGAATCCCAAACACCCTTCTCTCAAACGCCAAATTTTGATTAAATTCTCTAGACACGTCAACCTTCAACGTCGGCTCACTCCCGTCTTTAGGTTCGTCAATCGAATATAACGTCACAAAATGTCCAGACGTTTTCAGTTTATATAGTTTCCAAGGAAACACTTTTTCAGCAACGTCTTTAACTTTAGACGGTCTCTCCGCAACCCACTCCATCCATCTTTTAACGTCTTCGCTCGACGGTTCAAAAGCGTTCATTTTTCTCCCTTAACTCCATCATAGTTAGATAAAGGGCCGGAGCTTCTTGAATACCAAAAATCGAGATTGTCATTCCCACAAAGGCAAAGGCATTTAGTACTCATTGGTTTGCTCCAAATAAACTGTGTTCGCCCAAAGCCGTTCGTATCGATACCCGAAATTACATTTTGACTTGATGTAATTTCATCAAATGGAATCAACTAATTTAATAGTTGTTGGTTTTAACGGACGACCGGTCGCAGGTCAGGCCGGTTTGAAACCCGTTCTCGTGTTCAACCAAGAAACTCAACGCTATTCGATACAAAACAGCACAACTTCTTCTTACACAAAACAGGAAATATTAGATTATGAACACCAGGCTCTCTTAACCATCGTTGATTTACACGTTCCATTTTGCAAAAACATAACTGCTCTTTACGCCCACGCAGACTATATAAAATTGAATAACGTTGACATTCAACATTTAGTTTTCTATCCAAACATTCAATCCTACATTGGCTTCTTTGAATATTCAAAGGCATTGAGTATGTTTAATAGTTGGGAAAGAACATGACAAATCCTTATAGAACTAGGGTCATAGTTTTGAAAGTACCACTTTCTTCAGAAGAACGCCCCGGTTACGTTCATCCGGTTGGAACTGAAGTTAAAATAATTGAAACGCTTGGAGGCGGCGCAGCTTTTATCGTTGAAATCGCAACTCCGGACGAAGGTCTCGTCGGTGGTTTTTGGTTTGACGTCATAGAAGTTTCCAGAAGCGATCTCATGAGTCAATAACTTCAATGCAAGCGTCTTCATCAAACGCTTTCTTCAAATTTGAAACGGCTTCATTCCATTTTCTAATGGCTTCTTTTTCTCGGTTTACCGCGTTTTTCAAAGATTCTTCAATGCTTTCTCTTTTGAGAGAGCAATCTCTCAAAGTTGATAGTGCAACAATGGATTTGTCATTAAGTTCTTTTAATCTTTCCGGCGTAAGCTTCATCCCGAACTTTACAAACTAAAATTTTTTGTTAATTTCATTCATAAGCAACGCTTGTATTCCAATCGGGTTCTCTCTAATGTCAACTGTCCCGGGGTCCGGGCGATATTCAGCAATTGACCATTTTTTAGGTTCACCACGCAACGTCATTTCGCCAGAAACGCATTTACCTTTAAATTCAGACGATTGAATGCGCATTTTGATTTCATATACAAAGAAATTGACGTGTGGACCAAGTTCAGATCGCCCAAACTGGCCAGAAATCTTTAACCAACGCTTAGCGGCTCGTTTTGAAACCGTCATATTAGTCTTCAACAACCTGTCTCACAGGTTCTCTTTCCAACGCCGCCAACAGTTCGTTTTTTCCTCTTTCGCCCAAATAAAAAGAATGTCGATAGCCCGTATCAAATTCAAAGTGATAAACCGGACCGTCCCATTCAAGTCCAAATACAAATGATTCTTCTCTCGACGTTTCAGTGTCGGGGTTGAATTCTACATAATCTCCGCTTACCATGCTATCCATCAAAAAATCGTAAGCTTCGTCATATTCGTCTTCCGAAAACAACTCATTAAGTTTTGGCAAGACTTGACTTGATATGTCAACAATTCGACCTTCGGCCGCCGTACGACTAGATAATTTTTCGGCGATTTTAACAAACTTTGATTTCATATAATTATTTCAGCATTAAACATTCATTGTAACTTTCATCGTTTCTGGCGTATTTGTTAAAATGGAAATTTACGATAAAATTAAATCAAACAAAAAATACCAAAGTCTGATACGACTTATCCAAACAAAATTTGAGACAATACAGTTTGTTTCAAGTAAAATCAAATTTCAAGTAGATATAGACGATGAGCAACTTTCATCTTATATCGGTCAAAACATAATAGTTGTATCCTATATAGATTCTGAACCAGCGCATTGTGACATGATTCCTGACCCATTTTATGGGAGCGTTATTTTTGTTTTTAACGAAGGTTCAATCGTACTCAGTGCCAATACAACACCGCATTTCATGGATTTTTATGAAATAAGAGAAATGGTTGATGATGTAATTGACGATTGTAGAGAAAAGAATTTAATAATGAACGGTGAGTCAAATTGTGTTTACCAATGTGTGGCAGAAGACTCAAAACCATTTGTTGATGCATTTGTAAACCGCGCACTTGAAGAAGCAAAAAGGGTTATTGCTTTACCTGAAACTCAAAATAAAATTCATGCTTGGAAAGTTGATAGAGTAAAACAGCTAATAACTGATCTGAATTCAGTCTTCAAATTGACACCAGAGGAAGTTTGTAAAATAATAGAAGAGATCTTGTCCGAAGAAGTCGTCAACTCTTAGTTTTCAACAATCTAGACCGTGATCTTACCCATTTCCAATCATTGAATTTGCATTCACTCTTACAAATCTTTACTCTTACAAACTTTTTCTTTTTTATACAATCAGGGCACGGTATGTACCCAAGATAAAAACCTTCTTTTATTAGCTTAAGAATTTTCCGGTTCACTTCATCGAATTCTTTTGGTTTTACCCATAACCAATGAGTCACGAACCAATGTACACAACATTCTGGGATGTTCGAATGCAGCCCCATCTCTACATGAAGCCAAAGCATTCTTAATTGTTTGCGAAGTTCTTTTCGTTCTTTAGTGTTCACTTAACTCTCAATAATCAATTTGGTCATAGCTTCATCACAGTCTCTTATGTATTCAACATTTTCAGGTCCTTCTGCATACTGCCATTCTCCGCATTTTTCACAAATCAAAATCTTAACTTCTATTTCTTGTACAGGACGATATTGACGATCACTAAATTCTTTCAAAATAGGCATAGGGCTTGAGACTTTTCTAAAGCTTTCTTTCCATTTGTGTTCAGTCATAATCAGTTTCAATCTGTTCAGCACAACTATTGATCGTTCTTGTCAGGCCATTCTTTAAAAGGCGCATCTGCCTCACTTTGTTTTTCTTTTTTACAGTGACCTGTTCCATGACATGCATGACAGTCAGGGGCTGGTTCACCCATGTTGAAAACCTGTGTTGTACACGGACATTTAATATACCCTTGTATGTCAATCATGATGTAAATTACACTACAGTATGAAATCGCGTCATAAACGCTGTCCAAAATGCAAGAAACTTCGAAGTGGATGCCGGAAAATTATGTGCGTGGCAAACGACGTGTTGGTTGGAAAATTATAGATGGGTTGAAAGTTTGTTGGCTCTGTGCACAAGGTTATTCAGGTCGCGAAGGTCATGTTAAAAGACTAAATGATAACAAAACTGAAGATGTGCTTGAGTCATGAATCAAAAATCTCAATAACTATAATCGTATGCTGATCTAGGTTTTGGTAGCTTATAAAATTCTAGGACTTTTCGGTTCTTTTCGTTGTGTCGAATTTCACACACAAACTTGAATTTTTCGTCCCATCCTTTGAATGTTCCTCTCAAATTAAAATGTTCTTCATGGAATGAAGCTAGCCGTTCAGGCTGAATTCCTGGAAATTCTGCGTGATTGTACACGTCAAATGACAATTCACCGTAAGGTCCGCTTCTTAAAATGCATGGCAAACTATGTTCTTTTATCAACTTAATAATTCTTGATTTTCTGCTTTCTTAAATTTTCTTGTTGGAAATGCGTGCGTTCGTCCTATGCGGTCTTTGATTTTCCTCCAAATTTCATTGTCTAAATCACACAAAAACTTCTTGTCTTCGTTTGATAAGGAATTCATTTTGATTTCTTCCATGTATAGAAGACAGCACTCTCAGTTGCAGCTGTTGACACCAATTCCCAATCACCATCCGGCGGTTTTATCAGTTTGCTTACAATTCTTTGCCCGACAGCGTTATAAAAATCAGCTGTTGCAACCGTTGTCGTAATGAATTCATCAATGTTTTTTGGTTTAATCTTATTATTTTTCATTTCGTTTATCACTTTACGTAGTTCTATTAACATAATTACACTTTACGCCATAAGTTTATTGTAATTTCAATTATGAAAAACCAAAAATGTGCAATATGTGAAAGTGATGCTTATTTAAAAGGTTGGTTTTATGAACACAAAGGCACATCTTTTGGGAGAGGCAAAAAGATTTACAAGATTTGGTGCAGAGAACATTATCTAATTCATATGTTTAATTTGTGGCCGTTTACGTGTACAAAAACTTGTCGTGAAAGACACAGCAAACGAATTGGGGTTGAAATTTCAAAAAAAGACCAAATTGTATGGATAGGCTTGGAATCAGCTTTGGTGCCGGCCGTAAAGAACCCGAATTACTCTAAATCAATACCTATGAAGTCACTCGCGCCAAAGTGTCCTTGGTGTGGTAAGAGTATGATATTACTTAGTGAATTCCTCAAGTATTAAGAGTTATTTTCAGTTTTTCTTTGGTTTCTTCATAACCCCATTTTTTCTTAAAATAATCATCTGCATAGGACCAACCTTCGTCTGCAAATTCTATAGCTTCTTTCAACGCGGTTTTCAATTTTTCGACCTGTTTTTCCAATTCTTCAACTTCATGCGCCAAGATTCTGGTAAGTTCGTCACACATCATTCCATTTTGATCTGTAAGAAATGCTCGTGTGCTGTTCGTGCTCATAATTGAAATTACATTTCATGAATTTTATGTTGTCTAATATTAGTATGACAACAAAATCGCATGATAAATCAACCGGCGAATTCGTAATTTTATCTCGCCAAGAATTTGAAGATCTTGTTCAATTAATACGTGAAATTCATTGAAGTACATGAACAGGAAACGAGACAAATCTTTGACTTTAGGATACATTTAAAACGTTTGGAGGCAAAGTTTCCGCCGAAATCATGATTCAATTTCTTCAGTTATGACTAAGTCCCATGCTTGTCTTACTGCCTCGTCGCACACGTCAGTATCAAACTTTTCCAAAAATTTCAATAGTTCATATATTGATCCATGTAAATCTGAGTAATATGTCTTAGGAATATTATGTTGAATGTATTTCACCCAACTTCTAACATCATCCTCGGTTAACAGTTTTGTAGGGATTGATAATTGATTGCTTAAATTTCTTGATCGGTTTTCTTTAACCGTATATTCGTAGACTCTAAATAATTTATTGTGGAATTTAGAAATATGGAGTTTGTTCATCCGTTAACCACGTCTTCTGAAAGAATTAACCCATATGCCATTCTAACGACTTTGTCTGTCACGCCCGATTTTTTAAGCAAACCTTTCAAGTTATACAAATCAAAATTCAATTGACTTGTATAATATAGGTTATAATTGAGTGCTTGGTAATTTTTAATCCACTTTAATATGGAATTCTTTGTTGGGTTTTCTGGGAATCCAACAAGGTCATTTCTGTAAGCATGTGATAATACTTTTGTTAGTGCTTTATGCAATTGTTTACATCTAATTATTTCATTCATTACATAATAACGTACTTTTGGAGAATAACGATTTTCATATAAACATCACAATAACTGTCCTCTAGATATTATTTCTGCTTCTGCTTCTTCAAGTCGTTGTTGAATCAAATCTCGTATCTTTCTCATACCATCAAAGAAAGTTTTATATTGATCGTATGGAATGTTTATCAACTCAGCTTCTGCTATGGCGTTGTTAGCAATTGTTTCAAATTCGTCCATAATTCACCTAGTTTTCGGTCTTTGAATTATCAGCAGACTTTCAGAAAAAAATACGAACCAAAGCTTAAACACAAACCGTCCACAGGTTTCGTCCACAGGTCGTCCACAGATTTCTTTCATCCACAGGTTGTCCACAGATTTTTATAATTTCAGCGTTATTCATGCGCCACATGAAATCTTTCAAATTTATCAAAAAGCTTCTCTCAAAGGCTATAAAGACGGATTATTCAACAAATCTTTGCCTGTGTAGTTTTGATTAGATAAAGGGGAGTCTTTGTTTGTGTTTTCTTTAACACTAACGGGAATAGTTTTTTATATATTTAAAACACAAATGATATCCATAATTAAACCAAAAATGACATCAAAAATGTTCAGTGTAGAAATGTTAAAGTTTATTAGAAAATTCAAAATTAAACAACAGAAACTTTCTGTTGTTTTTCTAAAGTTTTCTGAAGGCTTTTTTGGTGTATCAAAACAATTGAAACTTTCAATTCAGGTTAAACCTTTAATGATTTTTACAATATTGAAAATAATTTCAGTTATGAACGTTCATTCAAATTTCGTTCGTTCAGTGTAGGTTTGATAAATAACCTTAAGTGAAGAATCAGATTGATGACAGAATCGTGACGGAAATTGATGAAGGGTAAGGTCTGGAAATGCAGCCTCATGCACAATCAAAACAGGTCGTCCAAATGAGCAAAATCAGCAAGTCAGAGAAACGCCAACAAAAGTCAAATGATAACCAAGCTGATGTTCAGCCGGTCTCCAAAGAACAAGCTCAAATGGAACAAGAGACCCCACAAATAATAACAAAATCAAACCCTGAATCGAAGTCAGAACAGAAGCCGAACCAAAAACCAAAGAAACCAACTGACCCAACATTCGGTCCGCATTCTGGCGACCGCATGGTTGAATTACTTCAGAAACATGAAAATATTGCTTTTACAATAACTCAATTAGCAAAATCTCTAGGTATCTCTAGGGTTTCAGCTAGAAAACATGCAAAGAGATTGTCTAAACTAACTTCTCAAAACCCAGAATCAGATACCCAGTCTTCTCAAGTCAGAATGTCTCGTGGACCTGGTAAGTTTACTGGAACAGGCGCAATTGTTTGGTTAGGAAAATCTAAATACGAATCCATTTTCAAGGATGGGGAGCCACAAATCTAATGGACATAGATGAAAAGATATTATCAGCAAGAGATAGTTACCCGAAGTTTCAAGGTTGCACTGGAATAGGTATAACCCGTGTGAATGGTGAATTGGCTATTGCTGTGAGGGCTGTCGATGAGGCAGCCCTCGATGGGCTTCCAGATTATTGGGAAGGGTTTCCAGTCGAAAAACTTGTTACTGGAGTCATTAAGGCTTTTTAATATTTCAGTTGTAAATTCTGTCCAGGCAGAAATACCAAATTTCATGGGAACACGAATCCTGGACGGGGTTAAGGTAAACGAATGTGACAAGCCTGGCGCTGTGTTTTACGACTCAGTGACCGGTTTTGCATTTGGGCCGATGTTTGATTCTGCTGACGATGCAGAAAAATTCATGAGTTTTATGCATAATGTTGACTTATCGAAAGTTTTAGATTGGGGACAACACTCACAAATTTATAATTTATACGATGAATGGCTTAGAATCGGAAAGCCAGATAGTAGACCGTGCTTTCAGTTCGATGACGATTATCTAAGCGAAGACGAAGAAGACGGGTCTTGGCATTTTCAATGCCATTTTGTTGAAACATGCTTTCCGATTTTCTCCGGGTACAATAATCATGATGTGTTTAAAATACTAAGCAAGGCAAATATCTTTAGTAAAAAAGATTCAGCTGATTCAGAACATTCTTGCATTTACGTAACTTTTAAGACCGAAAAACAAGGTAAAGAATTCATAAACCGTTTGAACAAATGGCTAACAGATAATTGGACAAAAAATGGATCTGACTAATATAAGACATATAGTAACTCATGCGAAGTGCGCCGATGGCGTTGCCAGTGCCATGATTCTGAAGGATGTATTACCTTCAGCTAAAGTAACATTTCTTCAATATGGCATTTCTGAATATCTGAATTTATTGGCCGAGCCTGGGATGTTGTTTTGTGACTTTTCTCCGCCGCAGGAAAGGGTATCGGAATTCATCTCAGTAGGCGCACTAATATTGGACCACCATAAGACAGCAAAGGCTGTTGTAGATGCCTTCGGAGCTAACGGAGCATTTGGTGACGAGACTAACGATCCTGGGGTGTGTGGAGCTGTTTTAGCTTACAGACATGTTTGGTTACCACTTAAGAACCATAACCATGCTGAAATAGTTAAGACGGTCGAAAATTTTGCCAGGTTGGCCGGAATTAGAGATACATGGCAAAAGAATAGTCCGGACTGGAATGAGGCATGTTACCAATCTGAGGCACTTGTTTTTTGGCCAGAAGACGAACTTATCGGGCTAAACCCCTTAGAATGGTCAGAAAAATTATCGCTTGGAAAAATCTTATTTAAAAGGAAAATAGATTGGGCAAAACAATGTGTTGAAGGTTCGTATAGATTCATTTCCAATAGTGGAACTAAGGTTATTATTTTTGAAGGGACTAAAGCGTCAAGCGATTCTTCTGAAATTATCGGCAATGAAGCTGATTTGGTTGTTGGTTTCAACACTTTTGTTGAAGATGAAAAAATTAAGGTAATTTATTCGACAAGATCACGTGCTGAATTCAATTGTGCTGAATTTTGCAAGTCACTAGGTGGTGGTGGGCATACTAAGGCAGCTGGTTTTGGTATAACAATCAGTCCTATCGATCCGCACCCATTTTATTTATTCCAAAATATACTAAATAAATATGAAAAGTCGCAAAACACAAAAGTTGTTGATTTATGAAAAAAATAGTTAAGAACAAGAAAATCCAAATTTTGCAAAAACATATGAAAGTCAATTCATATGCAGTTTTAAAGCGTGCGATTGAAGAAGGTTTAGAATACGGGTATGGTCGAGCCCATAAGCACGGAAACAATCCACCAAAAGATTATATTTTTGAGTGTCAGATTGATGCAATCATGAACTCAATCGATGAAGTTTTCAAATTTGACGATGAATAGAAACCGAACGATTTCGGACAAATGAAACAGCAATGTTTAAATTTTATTGAAAAATGTGAGGCCGTAAACCCGCCATGTAATGATATGGCATCTGTGTTTTTCTCATATGATATTCACACAAAATTGATTCAGTTAAATGGTATAAATGTTCAGTTAAATGGTATAAATGATGAAACTAAAAGCATTTATGTAGCACTATGTAGAGAATGTTTCCCAAGATTCCAAGTCGGAGCTTTGAATGTTGAAAACATTAGAGTTTATAGTTATGATGAATGGAAGGTTTACCAAGTCATAAATGACTAATCAGTTGGGAAAGTCTTTAATTATCAGCTGACGAAATTAAAACCTTTGACATTCTAGAATCCTAATCATATGCTATTGGCATGGTGTGGTTAATTCAACCAAAAGAAATCATAGATCATGATGGGAAGCCATCTGGAAGATGGCGTCTTGTAGTACAAAACGATGGTAATGTGTGGCCAATGTGTTCATGCGAAAATGGTCACAGCAATTCAGATGATGCAATCGATTGTGTGGAAGCTAGAAAAAATTCCGAACAATACGGGTGATCATTAAATGCAAGTGCATACTGCAAATCTAATAAAATGTAATCCATTAGATTTGCAGTAGTGAACAGTTGGCCACACATGAAAACATTGTGCTCCGTTTACAGGTTCATCTAGCCATTCATCACCAGAAAGCTCGATATGAGTTGGGTATTCTTCTTTGCAAGTTGCTATGCTCGATGGTGGTGTATGAGGTAATGAGCTTGCGATTAAACCAGGAACAATCATTAGACATAACAAGATAATAACTATAATTGCCATAACGGCAATTATTAAAGCATTGTTTTCATTTTTGTTTTGGTTCACACCTGCTCCAGCGATTTGCGTAATTTGTTGACGTTAGGCATTTTTGTTCACCAACAATTCCTGGTCCGAATGGGCAGGTTTGAGTCATTTCGCAAGAACATTCGTTCTGGTATTCTTTTTTCCAATTGTCAACAAACCCTTTATATTGATCTGACGTCTTTGACGGCCTCCAAAGACTGAATCCAATCGTTAAACCAACAAATATTCCTATTAACAAACTGTATGAAATTGGCCATACGTTTAAAGGTCGTGAAAACATATCAGATTTTACACTTTGACGTAATCTTTGGCTTTCTTGGTCGCAATTCGACCTTGGGTAGTGCGTTCAATAAATCCGTTTCGAATCAAATATGGCTCACAGATTTCTTCGATGGTCGCCTTTGATTCGCCGAGTGTGGATGCAAGCAAATCAAGACCAATCGGTCTGGCTTTCTCGACTAACACCGAGAGCAATTTACGGCTTGTCTTATCGAGACCAAGATGGTCAATGCCCAAACGGTCACAGGTAGCCTTGACCGCGTTTACATCGACGAAGTTCGATTTGTTAAACTGAACGTGGTCGCGAACTCGACGCAAGATCCGATTTGCGATTCTTGGGGTGCCCTTCGACCTGTGTGCCAAGACGTTTGCCGCAACTGAATCAAATTCTAAACCCATAAGTTTGGCTGAACGCAGCACGATTGAAGACAAATCTTCGGCTGAATATGGCTCGAATTCGCAGATTTCTCCAAACCTGTCCAAGAGTGGCTTGGTCAACATACCAGCCAAAGTGGTTGCACCAATCAAAGTGAAACTCGGAAGTTTCATGACTACGGCTTCTGCGTTAACACCTTTGCCAACAATGACTTCGAGTTTGAAATCTTCCATGACTGGATACAAAATTTCTTCGACGACCGGGCTAAGCCTGTGAATTTCGTCGATGAACAGAATATCACCTTCTTCGAGTCTGGTAAGAACGCCGGCAAGTTCACCTTTGGTCTTAATAGATGGCGCGTTTACAACGATAATCTTTGATCCCATCTCGTTAGCCAAAATGTTTGCCAAACTTGTCTTTCCGAGGCCCGGTTGACCCACGCACAAGATATGATCAAGTGGGTCACCACGGTGTTTTGCCGCCGCGACTGAAATTTTTAGACTCTCAACCAATTTCGGCTGGCCGGTGAAATCAACCAACATCTTAGGTCGGAGAGCTTTGTCAAACTCAACTTCATTCATGTTTCTATATACATATTAATTAATTTGATTTACGATCCGAAAATTCTAACTGTTTGTGTGTAATATGATATGAAAGAGGTGACCCTGCCGATTGGTATGCGGGAAAATTATCTCTCTCTGTCGTGTTAGTCCTCGTGTCTGAAGCTGCGATGGGGCACGTGAAAAGACCCGGCAAACCTAAATAAATAATGGCAGCACTAAAATGCAATACGTAGACCAAAATAGGATTTGGGCAGATTCACTTATAAAAAGTGTTGTACAAGTATTGGACCGCCCTAAATATGGTTTTAATGTTGTTTTAATAAGGAAGAGCGAGAACGATAACGAGAACGAGAAAGTTGAATTTGTTGCTGAGCTTAGTAAATTTGTTCATAGTGTTGATAAAATCAAAATTCGCTTCGTAGTTTATGACGAACATATTTTTGTTAGAATTGCTCAATGTTTTGTCCACAAAAATTTTTCCGTAACACAAACTGACAAGAAATTTTTTGAAAAAAACTTCAATAAAGGTCGCATTAGAAAAATAAGAAAATGGGCAATTTGTGCAATTAATAAACTTCACAGACAGATAAAAACAGAACACGACGAATTGGTGTCTGAAGATGTCGTCAATGCGTGAAGTTATTCCGTCTCTTAATATTGGCGACCCCGTATCAATTCAATTTGAGTCTGAAATTTTATACGGTCGAATCGCTGGTCCAGTTTACAGACATGCTGTTATGATTGATTTAGTTGATGGCACAAAAAGATTTTATCCGATTGATTTGTTAGTTCTTATTAAAGAAGAAGAGTTTAATACTGCGTTTGTCGTGAAGTCTTGATTATTTACTATCCAAGGCTTTCTGCAACTGGTCAATATGTTGTTGCAGATTTTTTACTCGGTCTTTAGTTAATTTATCGCCTAAAAGCTTGGCTTCTTCTACACGTTCTGGTTTTAGTCTTCCACCAAGAGCGGAAAGAACAAGCCGGAGGTCATTAGTAGAAAGTTCTAAAACCCAGATTGATACGCTTTTTAGTTCACTCATATTTTTTAGGATACGAAAAACACGTTTCGTTACATGCCAAATCGTAAATACATTATTAACCATTGTAAGATTTACCATGGGACGAAAATTAATGAGAGTGCCATTAAATTTTAATTGGCCGCTAAACAAGATTTGGGGAGGCTATCTTAATCCATTTTACAAACAGTGTGTTAAATGCCCATATTGCGACGGAACGCACTTGAATAAAGAAACAAAACAAATTTCAGATGATTTTTATGGTTGGACTGGCAATCGGTGGTGTGACAAAATTACTCAAGATGAGGTTGACGCTTTAATTGCTAATGGACGACTTCATCAATTCACACACAATTTTGTAAATGGCAAAGGTTGGGTGAAAATTGAACCTCAGCCGTTTGTTTCTGCTGAACAGGTCAATGAACTTAATAAAAAACCCAGTTTTGATGGTCATGACGCAGTTAACAGATGGATTCTTATAGAAACTCGTGCTAAAAGACTTGGCGTTTATGGTAATTGCCAATATTGTGACGAAGAAGGTTGTATTTGGCCATCATCAGAAATTAAAGCTCAATATGAATCTTGGGAAAGAACTGAACCGCCAACTGGAGACGGATTCCAACTTTGGGAAACAACTAGTGAAGGTTCACCAATTTCACCGGTTTTTTCTACATTAGACGAATTGTGTGAATATGCAGCAAATAATTGTTCTACGTTTGGAAATTTTAAGACTAATGCAGATGAATGGAAAAAAATGTTAGGTGATGATTTTGTAGTTCACAAATCTGGTAATATGATTTTTATGTGATGAACAGACAGAACAATTGTTAAGTGTAGTTGATGGACAGTTTTAATTTAAATGTAAAATATAAAGTCCGTAAATCAGTTGTCAAATTTAGTATTCAATTCCACAAGGAGATATAAAATGTCAGAAGATGCAGTGGTCAAGAAGGGTTCTGCGCTTTCAGCTCTGAAGGCAATGACGAAGAAGGAGAAAGTTTCTTCTGAGTCAGAGTTTGCAACAACTGTAAACGACGTTGCCATCAAGGGTGCGAAGCGTGTCCGTACGACCGTTCAACTTGGGTTAGACGTTGAATTCTGTGAGACGGCTAAGAGGGCTGCTGAGTTGCACCAAGAAATGGAGCAGGCAAAATCCAAATTCGAAATCGTCCAGGCTCAGGTTCGTGATTACGGATCAAAGAAACGTTTGATCTGGAACGACACGTTCAAGTGCAACGACACCACTGTTGCAATCCCTTACGAAATTGATACTCCGAATGGCGAGAAAGAGCGCCATTTCGTTCAATGTGTTGTTACAAATAAATATTCAGTTAGAAAAGAAACAATTGAACAGATCCGTGGCGATCTTGGCGACAGCTTTGATCGTCTTTTTGAGGAAGAGCGTGAAAAGGTTCTTCGACCGAACTGTGCCGAACTTTTCCGTGGTCTTCTAGTCGAGGCCGGCATGGACGAGTCTGATGTCGAAGATGCCATGAACCAGCTCTTCGAAGAGAAAGTAAGCATTAAGACTACGAAGAATTACGAGCAGGAAGTGAAGAGGGTTTCTGACGGACTTCGTTCCATCCTCGATCAAGCTGTAACTAGGAGTCAACCAGCCCTTAAATTTGAGGGTTAGTCAATGTTATTGTACCATGGGACAAATGAGGCAACTGCCCGTAAGTCACTGACTGGTGGGTTGTTGCCTCGTTTGTTCACGAACCGTAAGAGCAACTGGAGTAGGTGCCCGAGCAGAAAAGACGCTGTGTATTTGACAGCTGCGTACGCAGCGTATTTTGCTGCTAGTTCATCCAATTCCGGAAAATGGGGGATTGTAGAAATTGATACTAATAAACTTGAACAATTCAGATTCCTTCCGGATGAAGATTTTTTGGAACAGGTGACTAGAAATCAAAATGGTCCGTGGCCTAAGACCGATATGGTTAAAAGGACGCGTTGGTTTAGAAAGAATCTTGAAAAATATTCACATCATTGGACTGATTCAATCAATGGTATTGGAAATTGTGCGTATTTAGGCACGATTCCATCAATTGCTATTACGCGCGTTGCTATTTTTGATCCAAAAAATGCCCTGAGATTATGTTGGCATGTCTTGACCCGACGATTTCTACATTGAATTATAAATTTTGTGGTGAAAAATATAGAAGACTAACAAAATGGTTTTTTGACGGGAAGCCAAAAGAACAAATTTTTGAATTTGGCATTCCGATCGAAATGCCTGATCAAATTGGAGTCGATTTGGTCAATGTCGCGTAATCTCGGTGACATTGATTGTGCATTTTGTAACACAGTTAAAGTCGTATTAGTCGAGAGACCAAGAAAAATCACTCGATTTGATTGCGGCACGCATTTTGATGAATACGAAGAAATGGTTGTTGCTAATGCAATTTGTGAATTTTGTAAAGCTAAATATTTGGCTTGGGTTGACGGAAGTAAACGAAAAGGTGATAAATATCCGCACACAGGTCATGATTTTGAGTTTACAGACATGTCGTTTAGATCATCATTCAATGATGAACCAAATATTGAAGATTTTCCAATTTTTGAAATTAGTAATGGACCAGATCCATACGTCATTTGCGGTTTTGATCCTTATACATCATATTCGACAGAATGGGGTGCATACGCAAATGTTGCACTTGGCAGATACGCCATATTTAATAAATGTTCAAAATGCAATTTAGAATCCAAATCATCTTATAAGATAAATTATAAAAATATATGTTATAGATCATATTGTTTTGACCATGAATATCTTATACCTAATGATAATCCATATTGGGAAAAATTGTCTAAAGATGAAATTGAAACCTACATATTAATAGTTAGTCTTTTGTTGGGTTTTTATGTCGTTTAGTAGCTACAAACTGGAATTGTTGTAGAGTACCTAGCATGAAGAAGAGAAATTTTTTTGAAATAAATTGTTCAATTTATGGAACTGAATCGGAGCAGAGGAAAATATTCTCTGAATGGATGGATGAGCTTGAAAAAGAAGAATATGATATTGGAATCATGAAAGAAGATGGAACATTCTTAGTATTTCCACCTGAGTCTATGTTTAAAAAAGCTATAATTGATTACGATGATGAAGAGTACGAGGATGATGAAGAGTACGAGGATGACGAGATTGATGAATATGAAGAGGATGAAAACGACGAAGATCGCGATGAGGAAAGATCTTTCACTTTTGTTGTATCAAAAATTTTAGAGGCTGCAAAAGAAAATGACTTCGATCAAATCAGGGAAAAGCATTCAGAATGGCTCGAATCGCGAGATAAAGAAGACGGATGGTCAGTTGAATGGATCGACGACGAAGACGTTGACTGATACGTTTAGAGGTTATACAACTGTTGCTGTCAGTATGGGGGTTTCAGTTGAATCAATGGAAGAAGCGTTTGAAGAAGCTTCTTCCAAAATGCCAGATTCAATTAAACATCATCTCGAAAATGTATTCACTCAAGTTATTGACGAAGTTAAATCTAAAGAATTAATCGAATTTTGATGCTGTTTGTTTTATATGTTAAATAAAATTGCAAGTAAAATAGCTACTGAACCGGATTTCTTTAATGTCGTGAAAAATAAATTTGGTGATAACGAACTTAATTGGTTGAAGAGCCAAATCAAGAGTTTTTGGGGCGGGGTTGAAGAAGACATGTATGAGTATCCAGACAATTTTAGAGTCGCTTTAAAAGATGATCAAGAATCAGAAGAAAAATACGAAGATGCAGCAAGAGAAGGTTGCTGTGGGTTCGTTGACAAAGAATTTGGGCCATCTCCATCAGGAAATACTTATTTATATGGATTTAATTACGGACACTAATGGAAGACCAGCCAACTTCGGTTTGTGTTCTGATTAGGCGTGATGATGGAAAAATATTGGCTGTATCAAGACCAAATGATCCAGAAGCTTTTGGTCTACCGGGCGGGCACATCGAATTAGGTGAAACTCCAGAAGAAGCTGCAGTTAGGGAAGTCTTAGAAGAAACAGGAATCGATATTTTCAATCTTAAAGAAGTGTATTCAACGTATGATAATCAAGAGTTAGTAAATTGCTTTATTGCTGATTTTGTCGGAAAACCTATTCAGAAAGAATCTGGTGTCGTCAAATGGGTAGATCCAGAGGTTTTAATAAACGGGCCATTTGGCGGATACAATCTGGAGTTATTTGTTTTGCTTGGAATTTAGCTTGTTCACCAACTCCAGTATCAGATCCAAAATTAACAAGTGTTGATCAAACACCTTTGTTTAACAGAGACGAATGGGGTTATTGGTTAGATTATGACAAAGATTGTCAAGATACTAGACAAGAGGTCCTTATAGCTGAATCTGAAATTTTAGTCACGTTCACGGATGAAAAGAAATGTAGAGTAGCAACTGGCAAGTGGACAGATGTATACACTGGTTCTGTTTTTCTAACTCCTTCAGGAATAGACATAGATCATGTAGTCTCAATTAAAGAAGCTCATGATTCTGGCGGCCACGCTTGGGACAGAGATAAAAAAAGAGCTTATTTTAATGATTTGAACAACCCGGCCCACCTTATTGCTATTAGTTCGTCAGCCAATAGATCAAAGGGAGACAAACAACCTCATGAATGGATGCCACCAAATAAGAATTATTGGTGTAAATATTTAGGTTCTTGGGTTTTGATTAAATACAAATGGGAGCTTAACATGGATGAAGCTGAATATGATGGAATTGTCAAATTGTTTTCGGAGAACTGCACAAAATGAATTTGTTTGATGCTGATGATTTAATGTTTTCGGAGAACTGCACAAAATGAATTTGTTTGATGCTGATGATTTAATTGGTTTTGCTAAGTTAGCGTCTGAAAAAGACACGGATTTAGCGCTTGACATGTTAATAGAAATAACAAGAAAAGCCGAAAAAGTTTTGTTTAGTATAACATCTGGTGCTGATAGAGTGTTAGCTTTAAGAGAAATAAATAAACTTAGAACATTGAAGAGAGAATTTGATCGGAAACTTCTAAAGCCCTAAGATTTTTTGCCAACTAAAAAACCACCAAACGCGCCAGCATACCCAGACAAAATTGTTCTGGACCATTGTGCAATTACTTGCTCACCATATACAGCAAAATATGACAAAAATAATATGCTTATACCTACTATAAATAACGAGAATATAAAGAATATTTTATCCTTATGTAGCCTATGTTTTTTCTCATCCGGATCTTCAGGCGGGTTTACTTTAATGTCGTATTTTGAGTCACGTAGTAGGTCTAGTATATTCACATACTAACGTTTCACAACACCTTTATTTCTGTATCAAGTTTTCCATTAACTGACAAACCAAACTTCTTACCATCTTTTGCGGCTTCTACTGCATAATCTATAAGGGCCAAAGCTCTTCTCAAAACGTCACTCTTGGAAGTGTGAAGAGTTCCAGCCAGATTTTCAAGTTTTGAATACGATTCTTCACTCATCTCAAGATTCATTCTTACTTTTGGTGACATGTGTATCTCCTGTGTACACAGACATTATATAATAATTCTGTATTAAGAGTCAATTATTTCAACCCCACAGTATGTTTTTTGCTCCGTTAGCCTCAGCTTCTTTGATTAATTTTTCAAATTTTTCAAGTCTCTCTTTTATGTCTGATTCAGACAGCCCTTGACCATAAAAATATGGCGAATGAAGTTCGGTAACACCTTCTTCAATTTCTCTTGGTCTTGTGAGAATTTCTTCAGGTCGTTCAAATTTTTTAAGGCTTGAACGGCTTTTAGCCTTCATTAAAGCTCGTTTTGCCTCTGGTAATGATATAGAACCATCGTAATCTGGCTTGATGCCAAGAACCTCTAATATTGCCATGGCATTTGAGTTTGATAGGTTGATTTCAGTTTCACGTCTAACTTTTGTTATATGAACACCAGAGCCCCCGCAATAACGACAGTCACCGTGTGCGTATTCTTCTAATTTGTTTTTAATTTCTTCAACTTCTTCTGGATTGTTTGAACGTAACATTTCATCAATTTCCGACAATTTCATTTCAAGATTTTGTGTGCACAAACAAGATTCTGGTATTTCATCAATAATGGCATCTGAATCGCTCCAAAATGTTATGCTGGCTGTTGGCGAACGTGCTATTCGAATGGCTATGTTTACAATTCTTGAAAGATCCATACTGTGAGTTGAAATTAAAATATTAAGAATCAATTACATCAGAAGTTGTAAGCATATCAACACATCTATGGAGTATTTCGTGCGGGACCCAACTAAATTTATTGAAAGTTGGCATAATTTTATCAATTATAGCTTTTTGAATTTCGTTATCAAGATCAACTGCATAGTCAGCTGAATTAAATATATCATCAATTGATTGATTTAATTTTTCCAAGAAGTCATTTATATTATACATACGATCCATATGTAGTAAGACCATTTTGTAAAATTGTTTCTCGGAATTCATTTTTATTTCTTTGATATTGTCATAATTCATTGACGGGTTATTTTCGTATAATTTGTCGAAGTTGTAATTTTTACCATCATCTATTAATTCATCACCATCACCATCGGCGGCATCGTCAAACAAATGGTTTACTTTTATCAAATCTTCGATATTAACTATTCGTTTTTCTTTTAGAATGATTGTTAATTCATTATTTAACATAAATACGGTTTTGACTATTGGTTTAAATTTTGATTTTACAACTATCGGTATGATTTCAAATTTATAATAAATTTCAATGTTATCATGTGTTATAACCTCACCAACCTTTTTTATTTGGTCTTGTACAAAGTCTAACTCAAATATTTCTCTTGCAATCTTCCTTATTTCAGAAGGTTGGATTACGTCGTCATCAATTGACATATCTGATACGTTGATAACTTTTGGTGAATTTACAATCTTGTGATCATACTTTAAATATGACATACAAAAATTTTACATTGTAAATGTATTTTAAGTTTGAAAAACATGGACAAAATTGTTATAACTCATGAAGATGGAACGAAGGAAATTTATGTGAAAGAAGATAACGCTGGAAAAGAGATTAAACAAGGAGAGTTTACAGCAACTGCAACTTTCACACTTCGTAAGTGTGATGAATGTGACGCGATCATCAGTGGAGATCACAAACATACAAAAGAAGAATGCGACCTAACCAAAAGTTTGCGTGTTGTAAATGGCTGACAACAAAGTTTTAGTCAAAAACCTTTCTGGCAATAAAAAACGCGTTATAACTATAACTGTTGAGGAACTTGAAGACGGTTGGTCAGCAAAATCAGTGTTGCCTGCTGTTGAAGGTGAACGAGCATGGTCAGCTGATGACGCCATAAATTTTGTTAAAGGCGCATGTCTTGTTGCGATTTCTTATCAAAAAGATGTGCCAGACATAATTAGTTTTAATATTGAACAATTGGTGAAAATATGACTGGACAAGGACGTTGGTGGTGGTTGAGACCTGGTCATGAAAAACATAGGTGCAAAGCCATTGGTGTTGAAGGTCACCAATGTAAAGGTTTGGTTATTAAAGGTGGGCTTTGCAAGGTCCATTTAAGAATAGACAAGAAATTAAAAATTTGTCCGGTTTGTGGTGGATCTGGTGAAATTTTATGAATTTATAACTGATTCTGTTAAAATCAAATTTTCACTTTCTATTTTATCTTCTTTTAAAACTTCAACTATGTCTACAATTATTGGTATGTTGCCATGTATAAACATACCAATTGTAGTACCAACTATTGTTATCATACCAAGTTGTTCTTGCATTGGGACGGCGGCTACCGTTCCATCATTCATATGTTTAGATACATATATTTTGTACAAATCGTTTAATTGTCCAGTCTTTTTTCCAAGGGAGACAAATGTTCCTGGTGACATCAAAAGCGCTTGGAACCTGTCCCCATTTGAAAGAACCTTTTCCACTAATTTCTGCAAATGCCCGCGTATTTGTTTTCCGGTCAAATTCAAATAATTAACATACGGCCTAAGTTGTTTATTATTTTTAACAGCCCAGACCGATAATAACTTACCCACACAATTGTCGTCGTTAGCTTTATTTCTAATAAAGCGCGGTAGATATAATGGCGAATGTTTGTTAAAAACAAATGATTTATAGTTTGTGGCAACAATAGCATATTCACAATCATAAACTGGTATACTACTCGTAAGTTGTTCAACGAGTAACAGTTGATTTAGTTTCGTTTCGAAAATGGGTGTCAAGTTGTCCTCTTATTTTGTTAAATTTCTCCCAATCCCATGTACGAAGTGAATTTGCATATTCTACAGATAATTGATTTATCAAACCAGCAGCCGTTTGGCACGCTATACCACCTACCATACATCCACAATTTAACATTTCCCCTTCCATTTAGAATACATTTTTGATGAGACTTCTAAATGATGACACCAGAATTTAGAACAGCATTCCAGAAACACGTCGAGGCTGATGTTAGGTATAAAGCCTACGAAAAAATGTTCGAATCAAGAAATGATTTAATTTTGTCAAAGACTTCCGATGATGACGGAATTATGATATCAATATTATTGTCTCAAAGATTGAAAGTAATGACAATGCATTTTATCTCCTATCCAACCAAAGAAAAAATAACTGAATTAATAACTGATTCTTACAACCAAGCAAAAACTATAGCCGGAGATGTAAAGATAGAGGCCTCAATAACAGAAAAATGCGGCAATTTTAGTACTAATTTACCGCATTTAGCAAAACAAGCCTTTATAGATTCCAAACTTCCAGGTAACCCAGAAGTTTTGGATATGCCTGACAGGGGCATCTACGGAAAAATTTATGGAAAGTTGAAGTAAACACGATGAAAAAGAAACCGCATTGGTTTAGGTGGATAGATGCGCTAACTTTCGGTTTAATCGCTGTTCTATCATTAGTTGTAGCTATTTATTTTCACAAATACTCAGTTGATGGAACGCCAAAGCAAGCTATATATGGAACTTATGTGACGTCAGCCGCGTTTTTTGCAATTTATATTATGTTTGTCAGAGCCAGGAAAAAATCGCTAGACAAATTCAAATGGTTTTCTAAATATGGATTCATGTTGAACCCTGACGGCTGGAACGGCGATTCATCCGGACTTGATGATTTAGTTAAAGAAATGATTGACGTATGGTCTAAAGTTGAAAGTTATAAACCTGAAGAAATAATTTCGAAAAACATAATTTGGGTTCATTTTCAACCCGGTCCTATAACTAGAGTTCGTGGGATAAAAGTTAAACCGATAGCTGGTTACACAATTCCAAATGGTTATGACATGATAGTCGGTTATAAAGAGAAGAATGTGCCATTAAAGGAGACGGCGTTTCAACATGAACTTAACCATTTAATAATCGGACATTCAACCAAAGATTGGGATGAAACTAAACATCATGAAATTATGAAATTAAACAATGTTCCTTAAGCATTAAATTTTGTTATCTTTTCTTTGCCAATCAATGATTTGTCTTCGTTCCATTTAATCAACACCCAATACTCAGATAAAACTTCTTCGATTTCTAAGCTTGCTCTCTTACCGCTTGGATATTCGTGCCAAACTGTGCATTGTCCTCTGTATGTATTTGTTTCTGAGCGATTTCCTTTTGAAAAGGAAACCGTTATTTTGATATCATCCCCAATTTTTGACCATTCAATAACTTCAGACGTCATTTTATCTCCGCACGTTTAATTGATTCTCGTAGGACAAGAAGTTCATTTAAACAATCTCTGATTACTGAATAATGAATAAGCAATGGCCCGCTTTTCTTAGACATTGCAAGAGGATTTAACATCATTTCTTGTTCAATACATTTCAATGCATCTAGCACATCTTTATGTGGTCTTGGTTTCCCTATAGTGTCTTCAATTTCCATTATTGACAATACAAATGTAATGTTAATTTGTGGGATATCAGAAACTAATTAATTACCTTAGCGATGTATTAATTGAGATTATTGCATACAATTCCGGATACACTGGTCAATTTTTGAAAGGGTTAATAATCAAGAATCAAATTCATGGTGAACAAAATTACATGTTTAAATTCAGTTTTGACGGTGACCATGCAAATGGAAGAACACTAGTTATCAAAGATTGTAAAAATCACGTAGTTTTACGTGATGATGTTAGTGATGAGTTTCGAATTTATATTTCATTCAAGGAAATAACCGCAACTGATTTGTATAATGCTATAGTTTCTATGTACACAAGGGATGTTGTGGAATCGTAATGAAAGAACAAGACTTAGAACAATTGAAGCGTATTTCGCATGAAATCAAATTTAAAACTTGTATTAGTGTTTCTAAGGAATTTTTCGGTATTAGAAAAACTAAAGTGTTTTTAAACAGAGCGGAACAATTCGATTATTGTGATTTAGTTGAAGTTGATATAGGTGAAGATTTTTTTGTGTGCAATTTTGAATTTAATTATATTGAATATTTTATGGTAGTCGAACATAGAATTAAAAGAAACGGAAACAAGAAAGTAAGAAAATACTTTTTAGGGATCGGTAGATTAAATTCGTTTATATTTGGTTCGTCTAGTATGTGTATTTCATTCAATTATTTGACAAAAGAATCGCTGATGAAAGCAATTAATGAATTAAAAACTAGAGAAATTATTGAGTCTTAGATAGATGTCCATGCCAACACCCGCTTACTCGTCTCAGACATGGCCGGCATCCCGTAGCAGTCGGTCAATCTCAGCCGCGATGAGCGCCCCGGCCTTTTCGAGCTGGCGTATGCGCTGCTCGGTGGGCTCTTTCAGGGTGCCGTAGGGGCGCACTCGCTTGTCGTCGCTCGGCTCCCACGGCCAGGGGTCCGCAAACGTGACCAAATCCTGGCCGCGGCGCTCCACGTAGACCGCCTTCGGCGCCGCGTAACACACTGCGGCCCACGCAAGCTCTCCGTTGTCGTGGGCGGAGTCGTGCTCGTCCGACCAGCCCTCGGCGCCCTTCTGCCTAGCGCGTTCGGCTGCGATACGCTGGGCGCCGTCTCGATGCTCGCTCATGGCTTCCTCCCCAGTTCGGTGCGGGCGCGGTATACCATCTGCTTAGCCGGTGCCCTGCACGCGCTGCGCCATTTTATTATCTTTAAGTATGTTCATAAACAGATAACCTTGTTCGATTGCGTCATCAACGGCTTTGTGTGTATGTGGAGGTAAATTATTGAACCATCTTTTTGGCATGTTCTTCTTTGTTGATTTTCCGTACTCGGAACCTAACATAGCCATAGCATAAGACTTAATGTCTAGAGCTGAAAAACTGAATGGGGATGAACCGACAAATTTGATAAGATACCAATAAACGAAAAGAAAATCAAAAGTTGCTGGATAACCTACAAATACCGGTTTAGTTCCGTCTCGCCTATTAATAAAAGACAACACCCAATCTACATACTGTTTCATTGCCTCTTCCGGCGGCTTTTGATCAGTCCTGCATGCATTGTATATTTCTTTTGGTTGTTGTTTCCACCAAGCTTCTGTGTTTGGATCTGGCGACGCCCCGGGTAAAGGGCTCAGATTGACCGAAAATGTTCCTATAAGTTCATAGTTTTTAAATGCTGCTGCCCCGAGGCTTAGCATTGAATTTGGGCCAGGTATCGGCCCATCTGTCTCAACATCCGTGCTTATATAAATTTCCATTATTCTCTCGTCGTGATTTGTCTGATTTCATGATTCTACAACCTCAAGTGCTAAGAGTTCTTCTATTTTTCGTTTCAGGTCATTCCCAGTGAATTCTTTTATTGACATGTCTACATCTATCGATTTACCAGTTTCATTATCAACTATATAATACACATCATTGGTTGATGTATTGATGGCAAGTATGAAGGCAACTCCATTCAATTCGAAATGATTAAACAGATTAATGTCGTCAGTAAAAATTGCTTCAATTAAATTAGTTTTTGACTTTCCCTTACTATTCGGATCGGACTTTTCTTGTATTTCATTAACTATTGCATCATAAATTTCTAGGTCTACACCAGACAAAGTTTTTCGCTTTCAAGTTTTATTAATTTTGAATTAATTAATTTCTTCACAGCTTTATTAATATTTTTTGATTCTTCATGTCTTCTTTTTTCTAATTCATCAAATGGCATACCATAAGTTGGACCAATTGCAGCGTCCTGCCAAGAAAATACGATATCCATTTTGGCAGAACCGTTTGTAATATTTAAATAAGCTAACACCCATTTATCGATAGGCTCTAAGTTTCTGTTATCATACTCAGATAGTATTTTTGCCATCAACGTTAAGATATCACCAATTGAGACATCTGGGGAACCTGAACTTGGGTTATTTATTTTACCCCATAATTTTTGGAACCCCTCAACTAGCATAATATACATTACATCTGCAAATCGTTTTGTAAGAGTGTAATGTTATATATGATGACCAGAATAAGAGGTCCTCCTGCCTCCGCAGTTATCGGAGGAAACAATGATGGAACTGACTGCCAAGGAGCTTCAGCTTGAGTATTTGAAGAGTGTGTTAAGAGAAATTGGATGGGTTGATCCATATAATCCATATAGTGAAAGATTATCCAAGTACCTTAAGCCTAAACATGTAAGAGTTGATAGAACGTCAATTATGTTTAGATTCAGTGAAACGTCGACCCCATATCATGGCGATTTGTATGTTTTTGCTAAAGAAAGACATAGTAATGGTTGGAGATTGTACGTAACTCCAATATCTGAAGCTTACGTTGTTGTACATAATTTAACTGAATTAAATCATGAGACCTTTTATTATTTGTTAGTTGATAAACTGAAGCAGAAAATTGACGAACATAAAACTATGGAGATGTTGTATACATGAAATATGTTCTGCGTGTTGAAGATGACCAAAATGAAATAATTAAATCCATGTCTGAAACTATTATTAACTTAATAAATGAGAACAAAATTTCAGCACCAATTTCGAAATCATTCGAGTTAATTACGCCTAGTGTTAAACGTGATTTTGTTTTAATAATAAACAAACATAATTGTTCGCTCAAAATTGATGGGATTGACAATATTTGTTTACCAAATATTGACAGTATATCATTTGATAGTTTATTAAGCATCCTCTACGACTTGGATAATAGGATAGATTAAATGTGTTTGCATTCGGATGTTGAAGTAATCCCTTATAGTGGTAGTTCAAATTGGCCAAATGATATTGATTTGGAAATTTTTTCTGCCTGTGTTGTAATTTCAAATGTAATTTCAAATGTTGAATTTAATAGAGAAAAGATTAATTGCATACGAGGCCATTCTGAACAACATTTTGAAACTTATTGAAATGAATGTTGCACATGAACATGTGAACAATAGAATTAAATTAGTTCTTGATAAACTAAAAAAACATAAAATAATTGATGGATGGGAAGGTGAATTTCAAGAAGATGCGTGCGCACCAACGTCAACGTCAAAATTTGTAGTTGGATTTGGTCAGGTGGGCTATGAATTCAAAATAATACACGAATATGGTAATTATAATATATCAGATTTAATGACTGATTTAGATCTTTTAAAGATTCAAAGTCTGGTGGAAAGTTGAACGATGAACTGAAAAAATTAGTTGATAAATGCTGTGAAGATAATCTCTCGAAAGAAGAGATGAATAAACTTTCATATCTTGCCTCAGCTGACCCGTCACTTCTTAAAAAAGTGATGCACAAACTTTTATCTGGCGGGCCAAAGGCAGCTTTCAATTTGAGATTTGCCCCTGATTTAAGACTATCATATGCAAGATTAATGAAGAATTCTCGTCCGCCGAAATACATAGGTAAATATAAACCGCCAAAAAAGAGTAAAACTTCACTAGATTCAAAAAGACGCGGAAGACTTGGAAAAGGTGAAATTGATATAGCTGATCATGCCGTTGATAGGTATATCAAAAGGTGGGAACCTAATCTATCAAGGAATGAAGCAGAAATTAAAATCAGAGAGTTGGTTTATGAATCTAAAAGAATTAATCAGAAATCAAAACACGGGGACGAATTATGGATGTCTCCGTCCGGTTGTATGTTTGTTATAAAACGAGACGGAGTAGGATGCGTTCCATTCGTTGTTACGGTTCTACCAAAAGATGACGAAGAATTGACAAATGTCGATCTTCATGAAGAACATAAAACATAGGATGTCATAAAATGGGTGATAGAGTATACGTAGGCAATTTATCATATAACACGACCGAGCTCACGTTGAGATCGGTTTTTTCCGAAGATGGAAGAACTGTAAAAAGAATTGACGTAATAATTGATCGTGAAACTGGAAGGTCAAAAGGTTTTGCGTTCGTTACGCTTGGTTCTGACGCAGAGGCACAATCAGCTATATTGGCATTAGATGGAAGAGAAATTGACGGAAGGTCTATGAGAGTTAGTGAAGCAAAAGAGAGAGATAAATCAGGACCTAGACCAAATTTTCAAAATAATAGACAGTCATTTGGACAGAGTCAATTTTCACCGCCACCGACCAGTAGTGAATCTGAGCCAAGAAAATTTAAAAAGAAGAACAAACGACGTCGCAACCACGATGACGGCTATGGGAGTGACTGGTGATGGAATTTCATGAAGAATTAGTTTTATATGAATTCTGCGATGCTTATAGGAACGGCGATCAATTTGATCAGCAGAAATTGTATGAAGCATTGTGCGGTCTTGGATACGGAAAAAGAAAACTAGATCACAGCCACAACCAATTTGTTGAATGCGCTCGCCGTGGTTGTGGTCATGCGTATGAAAAACATTTTGATCCATACGAAGACAACCGCGAAGTCGGATGTAAATATTGTGGTTATAAATGTCCTGCTTTTGCAGAACCATAACAAATGACAACTGTTCTTGATGTAGAATGTGCCCTTTGTGGTAGAAAGTTTAAAAGAGAGAGGCGACAAATACACGGGGTTCGTGTGTTTTGCTGTCGTTCTCATTGTGTTGCATTTTACTCAAGAGAGCGAAATTCTGTTAAGGAACACGGAACGTATGGTAGTTATAGAAAAGGTTGCCGGTGCGATCCATGTAAGAAGGCTAATACTGATAGGTCAAAAACACAAAGAAAACGTTTTTTACCTTTACTACCAAATTCACGATGATATCACGTGAAAAATTACTGATTCAATTGATCAAAGATTTAAAGTTATTCTTTGATGTAACAAAAAATTGCGAAACGTGTACACATCCGTCTGATTGTGATGAAGGTCATCCACATTTTAAAATGTGGTCTAAATTAGAGAAAAGGATTAATAATATTGTGTCTGAGTCTAAATTTAACTAGATTAGTGTAATTTCAAATATGAATCAAATAATATTGGTATCTTATATGCCAAAACTTAGGTATAGAGACTATCCAACCACTAATGAAGAATTGTCAAATTTCATCAAAGAACACATGGAATACCCTGTATCAGCACAAGCTTGCGTATGGGTATCTGACGACAATGGGCATGTCATGCCAGTTTTGGTATATGATGAAGCCGATAAACTTTCTGAACATTTAATAGAATGGTCAGAAAATGATCCTTCTTTGTGGTTTGATTTATATATGTTTTCTAAAGACGGTAAATACGCGTTAGTCTTGATGCCAAAACTTGAAAAATCCGTTGAAAGATGGAAAATCAGATTCCAATTGGAATTCGGTTACCCACCTCCAGATAACATTGAATTTGATATTGTATTCAATCCATTGAGTTTTGTTTCTGGTACTTCAAATATGTTTCAAAATTTGAAAAATCGAAATTTAATATTAGATAGAATGTTTGTTGGTTTTGTAAGTTTAAAAGATATAGACATGAATAATATTCCAAACGATAATATAAAGAAAATTGGACCATTGAGTGTTGTTGAAGAACCAAATGATTATATATTGAACTTGATAGATAATCAACCATGAATCTTCATTTTTTCATGTTATCAGATGTTGTTGGGTTAAATCGGGCGAGATCATTGTTAAGTTCTGGTTACAAACGAAAAATTGATCCAAAACCTGACGCGATAATAAAAATCTTCCAAAAGAAGCTAACGAAAAGATCTATCATAAAAGCTGCCAATGGTGATCAGGTTTCAATAAAAAGATTCGTTGAAGCTGTAAACCCATTAAACACACGTAGCCATATTATGGCTTGTTTAATTGGTGAAGATTTACATTTGTGGTATGTTAAATCACCATATGAGTTTATGGTTCAATTTACCGATAATGTTAACAATTTCGCAACTTCTTCTCAGGTTCCTGAACTGACACTAAAACTTTCAACAACAATAAGATCCTTACTAAATAAGGGAATTGATGCATACCAAATACAAAAAATGGTCTCAGAAATAACAAACTGTTTGACCACTTCTGATGTGATAGATTCATGACCAAAGTTGTCAATCTGCGTCGTGAGAAGTACGATATTTACATTGGTAGACCTGGACCATTTGGCAACAAGTTCATAATTGGTAAAGACGGAAATCGTCAGGAAGTTATAGACAAATACAGAATTTGGTTTTATGAAAAAATAAACTCTGATCATTCGTTTGCTAAATTAGTTTATAAAACTTGTTCAAACAAAACGCTTGGTTGTTACTGTTCACCACAAGCATGCCACGGCGACATTATTGCCGAATGGTGTGATTTGGTTGTGAAAACCAACAAAATATAAACGTACGGTTGTTTATGTTTTGCAGCAGATGTAAGAAAGAAACTGATTTTATTACATGTTGTGGTTGTAGTTTATCTCATTGCATAAATTGCATACATTGGCATTCTATAATTTGTAGTAACCCAATTTTTCAAAGGCCTGAAAAAATTGGAGAAAAGGAACGATCAAAAATATTTCAAAAATTACCAAAATTTGGTGTAACTAAAGAAGCACAAGATGTTGTATTAAATGATGAACCACCAAATGCCTTGGCTGTCCAAGTTGAACCAATTGATTTGCATAAGTTAATTTGGTCAAAACCAATGCATGAAGCTGCTAAAGAAATTGGCGTTTCAATTTTGACACTAAGACGTAGATGCAAAAAATTAAACATCAACACGCCTCCGGTCGGATATTGGAATAAGAAAAAAGATAACGGTAGTGTAATTTCAAATGAGATCGTTGATTGGTAACCTCAGAAGAGTGTAAACCTTGGAAACGAATTAAGATGTTAAAACCGGGGCATGCAATGAAAGACGTTAGAACTGACTATTTTGCACCAGATTATGTTCAATATGTTTCTACAAATAAAACATCAGGGATTGTAACAGTCAGATTTATGCCAGATAAATTTGCATGGCAAAATTCACAATCAAGTTATGATTTAGAAACCAGCATGAGTACGAGTACGATTAATAATGAATAAATTTCCATTAGCAGCACCTGAAGAAGTATGCCGCATATTGAAACGTCTTCCGGAATCGATTGTTGAATCATATTCATATGCGAAATGTTCTAGTCAATCAACCACGATAAGGAAAGCACAAACATATGTGGCTATTGATTATGCGGAACAAAACAATTTATTGTTGTACGAAGCAATATTAACAAATCCATTTTTGCGGTCAAACATGCAACAAAAATTAGTTAACGTGTTTCTCTTGACTGCTACGTCAGAAGAAGATTTAATAGCACAGGTTAGAACACTTGAGGTGTTATACGGATGAGCAAAGGCGACTTAATAGAACTTGATGGTGTTGTTGAAGAAGCCATGGGTGGTGGTCAATATAACATCAAATTAACACAATCAAGCTCACACGTTCGAGCCCAACTTTCAGGTCGCATGAGAAGAAATCACATAAGAGTTCTTCCAGGTGATAAAGTTAGAGTTGCAGTTTCACCCTATGATTTGACACACGGTTTAATAACACACAGAACAAAATGACATTTGAACGACGTCAGCTTTTTTCAAACTCTGTTATTTCTCCGGTTTCTACGTCGATAGTTACACAAGTTGGTATTTTTGACCCATGATATTTAAATGTGCCAGTGTCTTGTTCTAAGACATCGTTTGTTTTTATTAACTCATCCAAACCACTAATTCTTTTTTCTATATATTTGTCATATGTGTCACCTTCTTGATTTTTATTTAAAAACTCTTCTTGTTTAATTTCACCAACTTTTGTATCCTCGAATAACATATCTCTCATTATTGATTCAAGACATAACATTGAATCAAAATCTTCTTTATCAGTTGTATATTTTTTCATGAATCCTGTCATACTATACAGGGACTTAGGTGACTGGAAATACGAATCCAATTCGGCGAATGAGTATTTTGAATGTTATTCATCTAGGATGCAAATTAAATCTGACGATTTAGTAATTGGTAGATACAGTGTATTACCATTTTATAAAGAATTAGAGGATGATATTAAGTCTGTTAACGCAAAATTAATCAATACTTACAAACAGCACAAATATGTTGCAGATTGCAAAAATTGGGCAGTTGATTTGGACGGTCTCACACCAAAAACTTGGACTAGACTTGAAGATTTGCCAGAAGATGGTCCTTTTGTGCTTAAAGGCGAGACTAATTCAAAGAAATTTCTATGGAAGAGCCACATGTTTGCTGAAGATAAGAAAAGAGCCATAGAAATTCACAGTTTATTGTGTGCAGATTCATTGATTGGTGAACAAGACATAATAATAAGACAATATATTCCGTTACATACTTACATGATCGGATTGCAAGATTTACCAATAACTAAAGAATTCAGATTTTTCATATTAAACGGCCGCGTTATAAGTAGCGGTTATTATTGGTCTTCACATGTAGAGGAAATAAAAGAAAAACTTGGGAAAATTCCATCATCTCAAGAAGTTCCGATTGAGTTTATGGCCAAAGCCATAAACTCAATCAAATCAAATATCAATTTTTTCACCATTGACGTGGCCCAAACTGAATCTGGTGAATGGATCGTAATAGAATTAAACGATGGACAGATGTCAGGTTTGTCAGAAAATAATCCGGAAGTTTTATATGCCAATTTATACAACAATTTAAGGGAGTCAATATGAAGTACGTTTTCAATCAAGAAGAGTTATGTAGAATAGTCAGGAACTATGTAGTAAAAAATTTCAATATCGATAAAAGTCGAGTTTGTAATCCGGAATTTCCGAATTATGGAAAAGACTTAACCTGTTCTGTTGAAGTCTTGACTGATGAGAAAATCAAAGATGACGGTCCGTATAGGACTAAACCATGACGTTCAAACTGGAAACTACAGATCTGAGAAAAATAACCAGACATTCTAATTTATGTCTGACTGTTGTTTATATTCAAGATGATTCAGATAATTCAACTAGACCAAGGTTCACTTGGATTACGTGCGGTCAATCATGTTTGGTCACATATCGTGACCATCCGGATGGGCGTTGGGTGTTGAAAGCTTATTTAAGCGGCGGAGCAACTGATTTTGAGCACGATTCAGCGTATGCGTTCAGACTTCCATTAGTTGGTGTTCAATTTGAAGGGGTCGATTATCAGCAAACTAGACTTAACGCCTGGGTAGATCCAACTTTAAGATCTGAATTTGAACTAACTTCATTTAGAGTACCTCGTCCTGGTTATAATCCGATGAAACATCCGGACGCGGTAAAATGTAAAGACAAACGTTGTGGTGGAAAACACATTATAGTTCCAGAGGGATTTTATGCTGGTGCACCATTTGATTCAGAATTGTATAATCATGTAAAAGGAAGACAAGTAAACATTTTAATAAGTCCGGTGGTTAAGAATGAAACCGATTGAAGAATGCTTTCCTAATGTAAATGGTAATTACAACGGGGCACATTCATATTCAGATTTAATAAAAAGTATGGATGTAGAAGCTTTATTAATACACGAACTTGGTGAATATCAAGGTTCTAGTTGGTGTTTATTACGTCGTCATGTCAAAAATGACATTCAATATGGTTTTTTAGTGTTTGGATGGGGGTCTTGTTCTGGATGTGATGCTTTAGAAACATGCGGTTCATACCAGGAACTTGATAGTTTAAGAAACCAACTGTTTAATTCTATACGTTGGGACACTGCTGCTGGGTTAGCCAAATACTTTATAAACAAAGATTGGAAAACTGAAGTTGGTGGTACTGAAAATGGTGCTGATGAATTTTTACCGAAGGCCCTTTCACTTATTCTAACAGTCGATGAATTGAAATCTCTTGATGTATTATCAGCCTGATTATGCGTTAATAATCTCTGAGGTTTTTTGTTCATCGTTAATTTCTTGTAATATTTTTGATTTCATCAATATGTCATTTATATCCACATAAAGTTCGAGGTCTATGCTTGATGATCTCATGTTGAAGCTTGATGATCTCATGTTGAATCTGATTAAACAAAATCCGGTATACACAGTGCTTATGGAAATAGTCTTTGCGGCTTCTACATAATTTGGGTAATTGTTGGCAATGAGTTTGATAAATTCATATTTTGCCAAGTTCTCAAATTTCAATATTAAATCTTCGTCTAACCTTTCAAACCTACATGAACTGTAGGCTGAATGCAAAGCCATTCTTAAACAATGTAAAATTGTCATATGGGGCTTTCTATAGTAATAAATTTTACATGCGATTATTGCGGTGTTGTAATACCAGGTGAAGCTAAGTTGTGCTTCGATCCGTGGAACAAATTATATTTAAAATTTGACAAGCCAAAAGATTGGGTTGCACGTAAGAAACGTACAGAAAGTGTGAGCGATTTACTGACACCGGACTTTGAATCAAAATATAAATGTGAAAATTGTCTAAAAACAGAGGAGGTTATCAATGGTTAACTATTGTGTAAAGGAAATGTGGTGGGAGAATCATGATCTTCATATGATTACTGAAGAAGATAACCATATCATATATGTAAATGCTTATATGATTAGCCATAACTTAAAAGAAGACGTTGAAAACGGTGTAAAGTTACAACTACATGAAGGTGTTGGCTACTTTCGAGCTGACCGACAAAAAGACACGTAAGTTTCATGGTACGAAAGATGTGGTGTTAGAATTTGATACCCTTCCAGGGTATATATCATCAGTAGAAATTCAAATTTGTAAATTTGAACAGGAAGGATTTATTGCAAATTTGATAGCAGAACAAGAAATGCAAGAAGGATCTGATCAGGTGAATTAAATGCGCTACCGACCTGACATTTTTAATAGAATTACTTCTAAACTAAGAGATTGGCATAAGCCATATGTAACTATCAATGCTTTAAGCGAAGCCCTGCGTGAAAACGCGGTTCATGTCCAAGACTGTATAAACGAATGTTTGAGACGAGATGAAAAACAAAGACAACAGAAACAAAAACTAAAACTTGGTTTTCAGAGCAATTCTTTGTACAATTCATATTTCTCAAGAATTGAGAAATATGAATTTAAAAATAAACAAAGAAAACAACTTCACCCGTATGATTATCAATACGTAATATCATATCACATTCCAAAATATGATTCACCTGAAAAAAAGAAAGACACGTTGTGCCCGAGATGCAACAAACCAATCCCAGGTAGACACTCAAGAGTATCTAAGGGTCACGACAAAGACAAATGTGACATGGATATGGTAAAGCTAATAGTTGAAGGATAGTTGGGCAATTATAGTCTTTTATTCATAACTAATTACGGAAATTATGGATTTTCATCGTATTGCTGCGAAGATATCATCAACAATTACATCTGGGGACGTAATTGATATTACGGACAGACTTCTTCAAAAAGACCCATTTGCCGGAATTGATCCGAGTATTGTTGGATTTCCAAAGGATGTTTACCCGGATTATTATTTAGCCAGATCTGGTCCGGATTCTTATATTTTGGTCGACTTTGAGAAAGAAGGTTTATACGATGCTATTAAACAAGCATTAAAAACCAAAATGACCTTAAAAAATGTCATGAAAATGTTAAAGAATATTGATGTGTCAGTCTGGCATAAAAACGATGGTGGTGATAGTGTTGAATGGATGCATGGAAACGAAATAACGTCAGAATACCTACAAAACATTGAAATTCAAACCATGCCTCCATTCAGAAGCCTTCATTCAGTTAAATAAGCTGATTGTTCTTTCACATCCAAAACATACTTTAATGGGTGTAATTTTTGTATATGAACATAATTGAATTGTGGTCATTAGAAAATTTGTATGGGATTATTGTTTTAGCAAAAACTGGGGTTTGGTATTCAAACCAAGTTGGTGGCACATGTTGTTGCCACCCAAAGGCAGAAGGATATTACGTTCCTTTGCCAATTTTTTGGCATCCGGAACATGACGTTCTAATTGATCGTGCAGAACCATACAATCGTGATCTAGTTGAAAAATTTTTAACTTCATCACAGGATTTACCTATGTATTTTGAACCTTTAGATAACGATTATTTGGCAACATTAGACTTATTAGAAGATCATAATACAGATCTATATGAAGCCTGGGTGCCGGTTAAAATTATTCATTCTTACAACAATTTGTTACCGAAAGGTAAAATCGGAATTCTTACGTATGTAAATTCAGACTGATGAAAATTTACAGCGACAGAGAGTATGTTTCGAGCGATACTGAATTTTTGATTTCTGAACGTTGCCCGAATTGCGGTGGGAGCGGAAAATGTCAAATAAGGAATTCATATCAAAATGTAATGTATTTGTATATTAAATGTGAAGTTTGTGATGGAGTTGGTCGCATATCAAAATCAATTAATATGCAAGCATTTATAAATTTAATATTAATTGATTTATGTAAGGCAATACACGATAATGTGACATCAGGCAACGACATTAACATCACCGCCTGTGTAGAACATGTTCTAGAGCAGCGTACAAAAGAAGTGATTGATTCATGAACTCATTCTTTAGTGAAGAATTAGTAAACTTCGACACTTCTCTTTGGAGTATGAATTTGATTGGTAAATACCCAGAACCGTTGAAATCATACTCCGAAACCGGTGGTCATATGTTTGCTACAATTTGGCACAGAATACCAGAAAAGAATTCGTTTCATATGAAATACGTTTGTATAAAATGCAAATACGAAATGCAGGATTTGGTAATCGGCAGAAGAAATATTAGAACGCCGTCATCAGCCCCGCTCGAAACGTGTGATGAAGTCAAAACCAGATGTGTGATTGAAGGCTGATGATCAAACAATCCGACAAAATAGACAAATTGTTTAGACAATTATCTGTTTTGATTCGAGATGAGCTTAATGATGAATTAACGCTAAATAAAAATTATAACTATAAATCAGATGCCAAACCATATTCAAAAATCCTAAACCAATTAATAGTTATCGCTGATGAAGTTGTATCTGATTCTCCAACTTATGCAGAGAAAAATGTTAAAGATAAAACTAGTCAATATGTTGCATTTACACGTGGTATGAATTTTCATAAATCTCTTTACGGAAGAGAAGTTTGGTATCATAGATATGACAAGAAAGTGTTTTTATTTGTTGGAACAGAAGATGAAATAGTTGAGAGGATAAAAACCGCATTTGATTTGAAGTTAACTGAGATTTTGATCGACGGTTAAACCTTTGGTGTGACTATTATAATATGGGTGAAATCATATTAGCCAAAAGTGCAGCCACAAAATGTCGTGGTTTCAAATGTGTACAAGAATCAACACATTATTTTAAATGCGAAAATTCTAAAGGCGGTGTGATTGGTTATACATGTTATTGCATTGACCATGTTGCTTCTGGGCAGGAGTCAGCCAGAATTGGTTCAAGAAATTTAGTTGGGTTGACTAGAAAAGAATTCCTTCAAGGAATCTAATATTTAACAAATTTAGGAGTTGGATCATAAGTCATTTTGCAAATGATCCATTAGTTCATCTTTCATCAATAATGGAATCAAGTTCTTCAATTGATTTTGCTGCTATGACTTTTTTCTTTATCTCTGCACCAGAATCTGGTGCAGACCTGTCACCTTTTTTAATTAATTGATTGGTTCTTTCATCTATTTCTCTACATTTTTGTAACTTTTTAGGGTATAATTCACCAGCCAATTTTTCTGCCATGTTTACTAAATTTTGTATTTGTTCTTCACTTAATTGTGACTTCCAATGAGTAACAATTGGACCATCAATTGACCATGCTGAACCAATGTAGAGACTTAATAATTCAGTACTCAATCCAAGTTCTAGTTCAAATTCTGTAATTGGGCAATTTGGCAGTTTATACTCAAATGTTTGCATCACATATCCTCAATTAAGAGAGATCTTCTGACACCCGCCAATATGACAGGTGAAGTTCCGGAATCACGTCTAAATTCAACTGATATTGTGTGCGATCCGGCTGACAATTGAGTAACAATTTCAAATGACACAAGAGTTACTGCCGCACCAGTAACTGTGTCACGCCAAATTCCGCCAGCTATCGGAGATGCTCCATCCATAAATCTGAATTCAGCGGTTGGTATACTTAATGTTGATGTCATTTCAGATTGAAATAGAATTCTTGAGTTGGTTCCCTGAGAACTGAATGTTATTGACATTTCAGGAACAGCTGAAAACGTTGCGCTAGATGTAGTTGGATCAACTGTTGTACCGAGCGCCGAAAAAAATCTATCTTCTATTTCTCTAACAGTTACTAAATTCGCAGTAGCTAATTTTGATATTGATCCTTGTTTTTTAGAAAACAAAACTTGTGAAGTTGGCTCTAAATCTATTGAGCCACCGAATGGTACATAAACAGGGTTTTTCCTATTTTGGTTATCTTGGCCAGTTTCAGTTACGTCATCTAATAAGATTGAGGCTGTGTTTGGCCTGCCATCTTGGTAGAACCCAGAATGAGTAACTCTAACTATTCCGGTAGTCATGTCTAAAATAGCATTGTAATGAAAAATGTATTATTAAACAAACAACTGAAATGAGGAAATATGGAAGACGTATTGGTTGAAGAAGTAGCCCCGGGTCTGGATGTGGAAATGTTTCGTCAAATGCAAATGCATGAACTTAACGGAATGGACATTATAGCTGACAAGAAAGAAGTATTATCCAAACTTGAAGAAAATTTAACCAGACATCAGAAGATAGTTGTTGAAGCTAGATCTGGATATGTTGAAAAAGCCCGTAAAGCATTAGAAGATAGACTGGAAAAGATTAAGAACGGAAAACTTGTTAGTTTGCAATTCAATTTATCAGCACCACAGGATTATTCTGACATATACAGAATAGCAATCAAATTATTAAATATGGACCAAAGTTCGACTGTTAAATTAACACCAAAACAATTCAGAAATCTCATTTTAGATGAGTGGGATTGGACTGATCAATTCTTAGCAACTAATGCTGCTTATTCGGCAACAGCAGCTATGGGTAGAGTTAGATGAACAAACATCAATTAAAAACAATTCAGAAAATTGCAATTGCAAAAAACAATATTATTCGAGAACAAATGGAGAAACTTAATGAATGGATAGTAAAAAATAAACATGAGATGTGTGATTATGATTCATCTTCGCTATGGGGGTGCAAAGCGATTGCGACCAAATATTATTTGTACACACTAATCAATAAAGAACCAACAGTTTTTAAGTTTTGTGATTTTCATGCCGAAGAAATGTTATCAAAAAAGTTATACCTTATTGAAATTAAAGAAATTGACAAGAACATGTACAAAACATTCCAAGTGGTTGAATGTTAACCATTTAGAAGATCTTCTGTTTTCATGTTATTAATTGCTTCGTTAATCTCAGCCTCTGTTAGTTTTTTTAATTCTATATAAACACCACATCTTAGACAAGGTTTGATTTTAATGACGTGTGATTCAAAAAAGGACACTGTTAATGTGCTGCAATTAATAACGATATCGCCAATTTTTACTGAATGACTATACGCTGGCTTTTGACTTTCATATTCTTTATTTTTGGCCCTTAGAAAATCTTTTGGAATATCTTTGTGGCCAAATAACCAACATAATATTTTTGACACGTATAACTATACATTAGAATATTTTTGTTTAGTATAATTTGACATGATTAATCAATGGATACTAACCGGTGTGTTATCAATGGTTGTAGCTGTTATATCCATGACAACCTCAAGTGCTGTAATTTTTGAAAAAGTTAGGTTAAAAATAGGCAGTAAGAGCCAATTTCTCAATGAATTAATTAGATGCCCATATTGTACAAGTTTTTGGGTTGCGATACCATTTGTACTTATTTACAAACCAATTTTGATAAATTCTAGGTTTTATTTTATTGATTTGGCTGTAAGTTGGTTTTTTATAGTTGGTGCGTCAACTTGGTTAGCGCACAAGATTTTCTAATGTCAAACAATGACACAACAAGAATGGAAAACGTAAATAGTGAAGTTGCTAAATCACATGACTGGGAAAAACAACAAACAATATTTGATGATTTACTTGACAATAGAAAGAGAAAAAGCGAAGTTTGGATATGTAAGCGTTGTAGCGTTGTAGCGCTAGGTCTTGTTGGTGGAAGATCGCCTGGTTCTGGTGATGATTATTTTATGGTGGGTGATACCTGTGAAAATAATTTAGTAAAAGACATCATCGAAGGTTAATGTTTTTCTCTGAAAGTATACGATCTACAAACATTTCAGTTTTTCTTTTAATTGTTGGTTTATCCATTGATTTAAACATTAAAGCAAAATTCTCAACAATTCCCTTTATAGTTGCTTGAGTTTCAATCATACTTTCGTTTCGTATTGATTCTTCAAGATGTCTGAACAGCGGCTTTAATTTAGACATATATAGTGTTTTAACTCTTGGCCAACTCGGATCTTCACCCTCTTTAAGAGCTGTACTCATGTATCCATCACTTACTCTTGCCATGTTTGTGGAAGAATTGCTTGATATGGCTTTTCCAGTGGCTACAAAGTTGGGGCCGCCTGCAATTCTATTCGCGATATTATGATATATGTTAAAATCCATTATCAACTCAGACGATTAATAACAACTTCAATCATTAACTGTTTGCATGCCTTGCGGTAACGTATCAGCTTGATCAAACAATTTTATAAATTCACATGACTGCAAAATTTCTCGATTTTTGTGCAATACATGAAGCGATTCATTTGGAAGTTTATTTTGGCTCACCATTGATATTTCGATTGATGGTTTCTTATCATTTGATGATGTTAATTTCAATTCATCTATGAATCCAATATACAACCCATCAACTAACACACGTAGTGTACCATTCGCGGTAATTTCTATGACTAAATTCTTAAACATGATTCCTCAAGGGTTACCTATTGTTGTATATGTAGTATCATGTACGACACATGATAAAGCCATCTCTTTTGACTCTCCTTCAATTTCTTCATCAATAGGTGATTCAGGTGGTAAAACCGAACAAAAAAGGCAAGAGAAACCAAGAGAAGACCAAGACAAGGTTATTTCGACTTACTCAACTAAGCTTAAAAGTTTTGGGAAAGAAAAAAACAGATACTTGAATGTTAAGAGAACAAATATAGACATTACTATAAAACCCAATGAAATATTTAGTTTCAATAAATATGTTGGACCAAGAACGACAGAAAACGGCTACCTGGAAGCCCCATTAATTTTCCTTGGTGAAATGACGTCTGGAATTGGTGGAGGTGTTTGTCAGGTTTCATCAACTTTATACGCTGTATCAAGATTTGCTGGTCTTGAAATAGTTGAGAGAAGATCGCATTCAAGGCCATCTAAATATATAGAAAAGGGCCTTGATGCCACAGTTAATTTTCCAAAAGAATGTAATGGGCATGAAGATAAAAATTGCCAAGCAGTTGATCTAAAAATAAAAAATCAATATGATTTTCCTGTCACCATTAAGTCATATTTGTCTGATGATGAAGAAGCAATTCTAAAAATATCAGTTTTTGGGTCTGGCAATCATCCAACTGTTTCATACATGTTTGGAATGTCAACTAATGGTTTGTATGTAAAAACTTATAGAAAGACCGGCAAATTTCTCGGTAAATATAAAAAGAAAATTCAATCAGGCTCAGATGGGCTAATCGTAACGTCAATTTTCACCCAAAAATGGGCTGATGGTAAAAATAATAAAATCACTTCTGTTAGCAATTATGAACCAGTAAACGAGATTTGGGAAGTCGGTTTAGGTTGGGATGGACCACCACCTTGGGAAATTGAATAATGGATATTTTAATTGTTGATAGTGACTCAAGCGCTAGAGACGTGTTGATAACAATTCTGAAAAAGAAATATAGTAAAATTGATACGGCTAGAAATTTAAATGAAGCGCTACCATTAGTTAAAAAACATAAATATGGCGCTGTCATAATCGACATAGACACAAATCAAAGGTTGTATTTTGAAATTAAGAAAAAATTTCCAACGTATGAAAAAAATGTTCTATTTATATCAAAAGGTTCAACATCGAGAGAAAATCAAGTATTTCTTTCAATGATGTTTGGACGCTGGATTATTAAACCTGTCAATGAGACCAGCGTGAATGATCTGATAAGGAAATTCACAAATGGAGAAAAGAAATGAGTTTGACTATAGAACAACTAATAAAAGAATCATTTGAAACCGCACATTCTAAAGGGTGGCACGACCTTAATTCAACATTTGGTGACAGAATAGCATTAGTTCATTCTGAATTATCTGAAGCGTTGGAAGCTTTTCGTGACACTAATGATGTTAACAAAAATTGGAAACGTGAAGATGGTAAACCAGAAGGGGTTGCTAGTGAATTAGCCGATGTTTTAATTAGAATATTCGACATGTGCGGTGTTTATAATATAGATTTAGGATCAGCACTAGCCGAGAAAATGGAATTCAACAGAAACCGACCATGGCGTCACGGGAATAAAGCCTTGTAAATAGACTAATTGTTGGTGTAAAATTTTGTTAGGAGATGAGAACCAATGTTCAGCATGAATACACGCGTTGAGTGGCAAACCACAAGTCTTGCCCCCGCGTGTGATACTGGATAGCTGACTAGGCTCATCACACATCGGGGGCCTCAACTGAAGAGGCGCCCAATGTCGAAAAAGAAAAAACCTAAATTAACCAGAAGAACTTGGAATTGGTATCGCCAGATATTAAACGGCGGGCCGGGGCCAGATAGCTGGGTTACAAATCCTGGTTTCAGGGAATTGGGGTGGGCTGCCGCTGTATTTGCAACCAAATGGCGTAGTCGTGACATAAACATTAAAAAACTTCAAACTTTGGTTTTGAAAAGCGGCAGTGCTGAATGTGCATATCATTTTGCTAAAAATGTTCCAGGCGCAAATGTTAAGAAATTGACAGAAATTGTGATAAAACATGGCAGCTCAGACTTAATGAGAACATTTGCGCGAGAAATTTCTGGCGCAGACAAAGAATTGTTAGAGAATTGGGCGTCAATATATGATACATTTTTCGCGTGAGGAGTAAATCGTGAACAATAAAGAATACAAATAGGTTAGCATGCACACTAGAACTTTGCTTTTGAATAGCTGGTATTTACCGACCAGAATCATTCCGTGGGAAGCTGCTATAAGGCTCAAGTACCTCGGAAAGGTCGATACAATTGCTGAGTATAAAGAAGAAGTTAGATCTCCGTCAATTGTATGGAAAATGCCAGCGGTTATTAGAATGCGTAAAGAAATGCGTTATAACAGACGTAGTGTTAAATTTAGCAGAGAAGGCGTATATGCTAGGGACAAATACACCTGTCAATACTGTGGTGTTAAATTCCATTCAAAACATCTAACTTTGGATCATGTTATCCCAAAATCTAATGGTGGCAAGAGAAATTGGGAAAACATAGTTGCAGCTTGCTATCCATGCAACAGATTGAAAGCCAACATGAACCCTGACCAATCTGGGATGTTTCCTATAAATTGGCCAGTTAAACCGAAGTCACTTCCGATAGCTGAGCCATATTTCCTTATTGACAGCATTCCAGAAGAATGGAAAGGATACTGCGTACAACATGTCTAATCATAAACGTCGCCGTCCAAAAAACAGACGTTCTGGGTGCCTTATGTGCAAACCGTGGAAAGTAAATGGTGTTTCAAAGAAAAACAAAATGAAGCACAGCGAACTCAAAAAGTATTGTTGGACGATTAATTATGAATATTAATGGTGTTCGCTCTGGTCTTTGGTGTTTAAGTCCGTAGACGTTTAAAACGTTAACTTTGGTGTTCCTACACCAAACCTACTTTCTAATTCAGCAAGAGTTTGGATTGGAGCTGGTGATAGCCCCCCCCCAACACTATCATCTCTATTTTCTGAATCAACATACAAAGCCGGCCTGGCTACCCCATTTGATTTCACAAATGACCTATGCCATCCCCAACACCAGCTGGTGCTAGAGTAATTTGTTCAGATGTTAATTGTTATTATGATTTTCACACCATGGCGTAAATCCAATTAAACTATTGTAAAATATCGTGTGGATGCGTGGACGAAACAAACTTACGACGTATTTGTTTCGGTTTTGAAAAGGCCGCGCTTTAGCATAACGATTTTATCTGAAGAATCGAAGATGTCTTTCAATAAACAAAATTTTATTGTAAAATTCATGCACGGATCAACTACTTACATACTCAGTATACTTGAAAATCAAGGTGGATCTGGCGTAAGTTGCAGATCAGATGATGGTGTGTTTAAATTCAAGGCTGGATTTTCGTCAAAAAAATCACCTTCAATGAGAAGGACTGCCATAGTAATGATGAAGAAAATAGAACATAAGGAGGCATATGATGTGATGATGTCGTAAATAAACATCATTATGATTCGGCCGATGGCCGTGAGTGATGGGAGATCCTGAAATTAACCATCAACTAGGTATATAGTGAAAGATCAGGGATAAAATGGATAAAATGGACAAAAAGATAAGATCTGGATGATAGGAAAGTAGTCCTGCTTCGTGAACGGTCGATGCCACAACTAGCCGTTTCTGAAGTTGGATGGTAAAATATTATTGAGTGAAAATGTGGTAAGTAGAAGCTGCGGGACCGGTAAGGTCCCGCATTCATATTTGGTGTTTAATATGTCTCATGCGTGGAGATTCAAACGGTATAATGACAATAAATACTTAGCAATTTGTGCGTATTGTCAATTTACTGTAGACAATGTTGAATTAAAACCTGGTGAATACATACCAAAGGATGAATTTGGTTCTATGTCTAATATCGATGCTTTAAAAAATACCCCGGATTGTGATGAGATCATATCCGGACTTTCTTGGGAGATGTAAATTTGCACTAGTAAACAAATGGCCATTAAATTTTATGGAACTCGGTCAGAATACGGATTCTTGTCAAATTTCTACCCGGCCAAATTTGAATTTGATGGCAAAATTTACCTGACTTCAGAACATGCGTTTCAGGCAAAAAAGTTCGATGGCACAGATAAAGAAGAATTAATTAGAAACACTAAAACTCCGGGCGAAGCAAAAAAATTGGCCTGGAAATTTAAACCACAAATTGGTTGGGATCGTATTCGAAATGAAATTATGAAGAAAATCGTGTATGAAAAGTTTGCTCAAAATGAAAGTTTGAAACAGCAATTGCTTGAGACTGGTGAAGAAACGTTGGTAGAACATACTTCAAATGATTCTTATTGGGGTGATGGTGGCGATGGAAGCGGGAAAAACATGCTTGGTAAGATTTTGATGGAAGTCCGTTCAAAATTCAACGAGGAAAGACAAAGCGAGGAAAAACAAAATGCCTAGATCAGTCGTAAGAGGAAATCCGATAGTTGATGCCGAATTTATTGATTTAACAAATGGGTTGATTGTTACAGTCAAGTCATATTTGAAATCTCTTAAAAAGAACAAAAGAAATCTTGATGGTTTAACTGTCATGAAAGTATCAGAACAACTGCACAGAACAAATGCAATCTTGGCATCGTGCCAAGCTGAATTAGAACAATTGAAAAGAGTTCGTCAAGAACAAAAAACGTCTGTTTTTGGTGGTGGACGCAAAAAAGCTGTGAAGCTCAGAGGTTGATAATCTGCGGTTTATTTTCGCAGCTATAAACAACTGCATCTTGATTATACTTTTTACCTAAAGTTATTAGGTCATTCATACTTATATTTGGCACCAGAACAGACAGCTCTTTGTGCCCTTCCCATTCACCTGTAATATTTACTGGCGAGTATCCAAGATCTTTTAATTCGTTACACAAAAAATCGTGTCTTTGGAGGTTGTTATCACCACCTTCTACAAAAGCCGAGATAACTCCATACTCAAATATTGATGCTAGTTTTAAAGCAATTTTTATCACAAATAAAACAAACACAAAAACTTAAATGTACGGTTTGTCATGGCTAAAACGCATCTTGATAAAGACACCGACAGAGGGACAAAATGGACATTGGATCGCGGTAAAGCTGATTCATTGCGAGAGAAAGCCAAAGAGTTATCAAATTCCAACGCCAGAGCGTCATTTGAACTCGGAAAAATTTTATATGAAATTTATTACAGTGATGTCTTGGTTTCTGGTAAACCAATTCCGATTTGGAAAGTTTGGGGTCATGACAGTTGGTTCAATTACGTTGAATGTGAACTTCACATGCATGTACACACCGCCAACAGTTACAGAAATGTATATGATGTATTTGGCGTGAGTCTTAAAGGTTCGTTTAACCCAGATGATTTGCTTCCAATCACTAAGATGAGGGCTCTGTCTAGAATAGTCACGAAGCAAAATTTGAAATCTTGGTTGAAAAAAGCTGGTCAGCTTAGCTGTTGTCAACTTGAAGATGAAATTGAAATTGAATTGACTGGAAACAGAAAAAAGACCAAACATTTTTCTGTGTTAATGACAAAATCTCAATTTGATGATGTCAAAGAAATTATATTAAAGGCAAAAGAAATTTTCGGTGACATTGATAACGGCGATGTTGTAGCCAGGGTTTTTAATCAATGGGACAAACAGAACCCAAAGCGCAAGCTCCGGGTTGTTGGTGGAAAGAACATTAGGAAAATGCGCCCCAAAAATGTTAAAAAGGCCGCCTAATTAGAATTTAATTGATTCAGTTTGCTTGATGGGCGCAAATAGAATAATTGATAACCTCTGGATGGGAAGCGCACCTCCGGAGGGTGATGAATTATGTGTTGATTTTGACTGTTTGGTTTTGTGTGCTGTTGAATACCAACCGACGGATTTTCCAGGTTTGGAAGTTGAAAGAATAGAATTATATGATGATGGGTTAAACTTACTTACTAAAGAACAAATGAGAAAAGCTATTAAACTTGCGTCTGGAATTGTAAATAAACTCAAAGACGGAAAAAGAGTTTTAATCACATGTTATCAAGGCCTGAACAGATCGGGGTTGATTGTTGCGTTATCCATAATGTTGTTTAGAAATATGACACCTGAACAAGCTATTTTGACTATCAGAGAAAACAGAAGCCCGATTGCTTTGTGTAATCCAGATTTTGTGGATTTTATTAAATTAGTTGGTTCCATCTTACAGAAAAGACAGCAACTGTAAAGTCGTATGTGATTGAATCTAAAACAAACATTGATTTTTTCGAAGATTCGTTTGTGGAAAACAAATTATTTAATTTTTTGAAAATCGAAGAATCAGTTAAAAATTGCACAAAATGTCAGTTACATAAAAACAGAAACAAAATTGTATTTTATAGAGGATCAATTGATGCTAAATTTATGTTAGTTGGTGAAGCTCCCGGAGCTGACGAAGATTCAGTTGGGAAACCATTTGTTGGTCGTGCCGGAAAATTATTAGATGCGTCTTTGCAAGAATGCAATATTAATCAAGATGAGATTGTGATAGTAAATATCGTTAAATGCAGACCTCCTAATAACAGACAGCCTGAAATAGACGAAATTTTGTCCTGCATGCCTTATTTAAAGCAACAAATAGAATTGTTGTCACCAAAAATTATAGTTGCTTTAGGTTCAACTGCCGTACAAGGTCTAACTGGAATATCGGGCGGAATAACTTCACTGCGTGGTAAGTTGCAATTGTACGCAAATATACCAGTAATGCCAACTTTTCATCCAGCTTACATATTAAGGAATCCAAAAGCTAAAATTGATTTCATTAATGATTTGTCGTCATCGAAGCAAAAATTAATAAATATTTTGTAAATTATTTTACATATAGCTTATGTTAGACAAGAAAAAACAATCGGCTTTGTTTGAAGCAAACTTAGCGCTCAAAAAACAGACTGAAAAAGATTTATCATCTTCAGTTGTAATATCGATTTTGATATCATTCTATGTAATTTGGTTAATAATCAAATGAGACAGAAAAATTCATTTGATTATTATTGCATTGATGTATCAAAACATAAGTTGTTATCAACTGAAGAAGAAAAAACAATATTAACAGAAATTGATTATTTAGAAAAATCATTGATTAATCATATATTTTCTAGCCCGATGAAAAATAAATTCACCAAACAACTTTCTGAACGCATTGATGATTTTGAGTTTGAAAACTTGGAGAAAATGATTAGATTTACTGATAGCGGTAGGTGTTGGTTGTTTGAGTTAACAAACGCTGATCTTTCTGATTTGCCAAACTGGAATGGTAAGAAAAATTGGAAAAGGATTTTAAAAAGAGATGCTAAAATAATAGCTGATAAACGTAAACAATTTTTTAACCAAAATTTGAGGCTCGTTATATCAATTGTCAGAAAAATAAAACATTTTGGTGATAAATCCGATTTGGTACAAGAAGGTAATTTAGGTCTTATGCGAGCTATCGAAAGATTCGATGTTTCTATGGGATGTAGATTTTCAACTTATGCGACTTGGTGGATAAGACACGGTGTTAAAAGATATTTATCTGACAAATCAAGGTTGGTCAGATTTCCGGTTCATATGTTTGATAATATTGCTAGAGTGAATAGAGCTAGTTTGAAATTAACAACAAAACTTGGCAGAAAACCAACTGACGAAGAAATATCATACGAAACTGGAATACCAAATGAAATTGTCAAACGGACTGATGGCTATAGAGAATACTTAATGTTTAGTCTTAATGCACAAGTCAAAAATGATAATGATTTGACAATGTTAGACACCCTGACTTACGAATCTGATCCAAGCACGTTTGATGATCTTGACGTTGATAAGGTAAAGGATGAAATAAGAAATGCTTTAAACAAGCTTACACCATTCGAAGCATACATAATTAGATGTAGATTTGGTCTTGATGGAAACCAAGAAAAAACTCTTAAGGAAATAGGAGACGAAAAGTCTTTATCAAGAGAACGAATAAGACAATTAGAGGTTTCTGCCAAACAAAAGTTGAAGAAAAACATTAAATTATTTAACTTAATGTAATTTCAATTGTATTTTTAATTAGTAGTATATTTGGAGGTATTTAATGGCCATACACCCATTAAAGAATTTGCACAAAGCACACCCGTTGAAATACGAACAAAACGATAGTCACGAATGGGTAGAAACACAAAGGCGATTTAATTACGTGTGCAAAAAATGTGGGCTGCAAGGTTACATACAAGCCTGGGATCCAGATAGAGAGATAACATCATCTATTGGATGCAACGAGAGTCTTACTGAACAAGTTGTGAACGGCTAATTTTAACCGTTAGGTTTGTCCTCAGCATCTTTTGATTGGTCTTTTACAGATTCTGAACTTTTATCTAAATCGGATTCAAGATCTTTCTTTACATCGTCATATTTTTTCTCCCCTTTAAATACTTCTATTAATTTTGTTAAATCATGAATCAACATCGAGCCAGGTCCACCGCCTGCAACTATTAAAGCTTCCCACCATGGCATACCGAATCCTATGTTTGTTGCCATGAAAGCACCTAACCCAACAAACAAAGTAGTAACTTTTAAAGCCGCCTTTTGCTTGTCAGTTTTAAAGAAACCGGCCCACTGTTTAAGAGACGACAATAGTAATTTTAATGCAGCGGCGATTGCAGCTGCGATTGCTATTGCTTTGGTTATATCTTTACTACCACTCTTTTTTTCTTGTGATGTGCCAGATTGTTCTAATTTGTGTAATTTGTCTTGTAAATCGTTTATTTTTGAACAAAGTTCAGCTGGTCCTTCACACTGAGTTGTTTGAGCTTTAGCAATTGGTATTTGAATAGTTGGTATTACCAAAAGTCCAAACAGAACTATCATCAACACCTTTATTATGTTCTTCATTTTTTATCTCCAGCCTCTATCTCGCTCAAAACTTTGTCGTACCATTTATTTAGAGTTTTCTTGAATGGAAACATGAACAGGTATGATGGCCCAGTAAAATTTTTTATCAGTTTATCCCTGTATTCTTTGTCTCTAGCGCTGTCTATGCCACAAAGTTCGGCACGGGTTTTTATTGATTCTGTGTAGGCTTCCCATTCAAGTTTTGCCCTTCCGTATGCAAAGAAAAATGGAACTGGCAGGAATAAATAAATTATTGAATATAGTATTGGAGTTAATCTCTTTGATTGTCTCATATGTACGCGTTCGTGTCGTAGCACACCTATCTTTGCTTCATCAACCCATTTGTCCCACCCATTTGGTACATAAACTTTTTGACCAATTGTTGTAACAAAATTCTTCATAAAGTTCCGATTCGTCCCGAACGACATTATAACTAAAAATAAATTAATGGCCTTCATCAATTTGCTTGAATCTTTCTTGATAATTTCAAACTTTTGGAATTCTTTTCCAATTTCTATTATTGTTTTGTTCAATGTTATTATTTGATTCATATTTGTGAAACCTTTGTAAACATGCGTCGTAGATCGTCTAGATGGTGACCGTCATCTTGAACCATGTTTTCAATCAGGACTCTGAATCCAACTTTCGACCCAGAACAATCAACAAGTTCTCTTCCTATTGAGATTGCTTCTAATTCCAAATCCATTAATGATTGGAACATAACCTCCAAATTTGGACCGGAATTTGGTATTTGATAAACTGATGGAACTGGGTCACTACCAAGAGCGACCAACTTCATAGCTATACTATATTGATGCTTTCTTTCATCTTCAGCATGTTCATACCAATGCTTAACTGTTGCGTCTCTCCATGGTCCAGTTATTCTATCTGAAAAATTTCTATATGCTATATCTATTGCGTATTTTAAAGACAAATATTTCTGAAGAGTTGCTATCACCTGACCTGTTGGTGCTGAAAATTCGCCCTCTCTAACCGGATCACACCACAGATCACTTGTTGTTTGATCAAGTAGACCCCTGGGCGAATCGAAGGCAATTTTGTACGAAATAATTTTGTACTTTGACATCTAACGTAAATTTTGATTAGCGATTTATATATATAGAGTATGACTGTGATAAAAATCGGAAAATGTTATCATTGTGACCAAATGAAAAAACTTGATGGTGATATTTGTGAAATTTGTTTGAATTCTCTTGGTAGGAAAAAAGCTAGAATTTTTGGTCGAGTTAAAAGAGACCCCGAATTTAAGAAGTTATGTTTTGACAGAGTAGAACCGGTTGATAGACTAAGATTTATTGAAATGTTCGGAAAACCTGAATGACAAACTTATTGGTGTTTATTTGGATATCAATCATATCAGGGATTATAGTAAATATTGACTCCTCAAAACCGACTACATTAATACTGTTCACACTCACTCAAACGTGCTGCTTTGTTGGTGGGTTTGTTAATGCTGGTGATATTAAATTAGAAACAAAACGCGTTTTTACAATATTTTCCGGGTCTTTGTCTATTATCGGACTATTAGTCCAAATAGTATATTTATTCATCAGAATTTAAATATATAGACTTGATATCAACACCGATTATTAACGCAGATCTGGATATCAAATCTATCGCTTTTATTGGGTTTGTTTTCAACAAAGACTGCCCCTCTTCTAACATAGATTTAGATCGCTCTGATCTTTTAAAATCAACATCATCAACATTTATCCAATCAACACGGTTGTCTTCAATTACTGGCCATTTATTTGGTTCATATTGAATTGGTTTAGGTAACTTTTGTATTTTGTTTAAAAGTATTAAGTCATCAAGTTCAGACTCAGATACAAATAATTCTGATAATCCATTTCTTAATATTTTATATTTATTTTCAACAAATACCAATATAGCAAGCGGGTATATTGGTGTTTTATCTTGTGGCGGACCAAAACCTATTAATACCATCCCATGTGTGCAACTACAATGATTGCTATGAACGCTACCATCACGAGTAGAAAAGACAGGATGAATGAACTAACGAAATTTGTCACAACAACCTTCATAACGTTAGTTTCCGGAGGTTTGACCGGTTCCGGTTCAACTGTCCGGACGTTCAGAGTATTAAAAACAACCTGCGGATTCTCGCAATCTGATATAGAAACAAGACTTTCAAGAAGTTTTATCCTGTCGTTTAGGTCATCAGACTCAAAGACTTCAATGTCGTTGGTTTCGTGAATTCTTTTCATAAAATTTAATAAAAGATCGCCTGTCCAATTTACGGCTATCTTGGGTTTAAATAATTACTATAATTTTTAAAAGCCGACTTGAGATTGTATCTTATATCATCAATGGTTGATTCGACATTCGAAGCATCGCCGTCTTCCAAGTCTACTTGAATTTTACGCGCAACCGATTCCACGTCTGAGAAGTTATTGTGCATAGCCCTTAAGGACTTAGCAACTTTTTTAGCAGCCATTTCTTCATCTGGTCTAACAAACTCTATATAAAGGTCCTCTAATTCATTTGCAACTGCTAATCTACTAGGTTTAACCATTAATTCTAGCCTGTTAGCTATTTCTTTTAATTTTGTTGATAATTTATTTTTGTCGAATGCCAAAGCAACCTCTTTAACTATATTTTCACTAATTGATGTTACAACATCATCTAAATTCATCTTTTCAAAGAGGTAATATGTGCCACCAACGCCCTTCTCACCAACATTAACTAATACATCGTCTGGTCCAGGTTTCAACTGAATTCTAATGGCTTTTTCTGTTATTTTTTTGGGGTCGATTTGGTCATACTCATAAATATATGATGTAAAATCAGCCCTAATATTTGATATATCTCTTAATGCCCGTTCTAAGCGCCAAATCGGTATGTCAGTTGGCAACTCGCTTAATAGCTGTTCCCAATTTGATTTGGCTTCATCAATTATACTCATATTGAGATTAGTAATTAAAAATATATTCAGCTACAAGCCTGGACCCCATCCTTGAACAACTTTTCAAATTCAGTAGAATTTAGATAATCATTTGGTAGTGAATTTACCCACTTACTGACTTTCGATTTCTTGAATCCAAGATTTACCAAACTGGATTCAAGCTTTTCCTGTACGACATTTTGCTTATCAATGTATTTCTTGAGTTTCTGGCTAGCAACTTTGCATTCAGCATCACTCATTGAACAGCGAAGTGAATACGCCATAACTGAATCCACCAGAAATTTGCCAGGCTGAACCTTGTCAACAACAAAATCAACATAATTGATGTTAGTGATACTATCCGACCTTAAACCAGCGTCGGAGCAATTCCTGAAAACGGCCACAACCTCACACCCAGGGCTAACTTGACCGTCTAGTAAGAGCCTCTCAATTACCTGGACCTGCCACGGGTTTGAGGCTTCAACAATTATAAGATTTCCGTTGTTATTGAATAGAAACATTGCGGTTTTACAACCGAACGATGGGTGTTTGTCATCAAGAATTTTAGGTCTATTTTCCATATAGTTAATTACATAACATTTTTTAGAATTTACGTAGGGTTTATTTGAAATGAATCAGATCAAAAAGACCGGACAGAAACCGTTGGTATGTTTTTGGTCTTTAGAATATATTGATGATGAGGGTGAAACCGTAATAAAACATATGGTTGCTACCCCATCTCAAATGAAAAACATGATTGACAAATTTGCTAATCAAGGAGTTTCAGCTAAAGCCTACCAAATCAAGGTGGACGACACATAGTTTGTGTGTAAAATTAATGGTGAGAAAAGATTGGGGACAAATTTTAGATGCTGCTTCCGGTGAAATACGTAGATTAGATTATGTATGGAGATTTAGTAGTATACCAATACTTGTTCCTGAAAATGTTTCTTCGCACTGTTTTTGGGCAGCACTTTATTCAGCTCTAATACATACTGAAATTTATAAAAAAGAAGATTCGGACAAATTGCTTGGTGCAATAATATTAAAGGCTCTAATGCATGATGTTGGGGAAAGTATAAGCGGTGATTTTGTAAGAACGTTTAAGCATAGTAGTGAAGAATTAAAAAACGCCATAGACAAAGCAGAAGAAACAGAATTTGAAAAACGAATTGAACAGCCAATTAAAAATTTGGTTAAATTGTCTTACAATCTTTCTGAAATGAACAATAATTATGTAAATGCAATAGTTAAAGCAGCTGATTTTTTGTGTTTATATCAATTTATGAGAAGAGAGTGGCTAAGAGGAAATAGGGAAATTAAGTCAAATTTCCAAATGATGATTGAAGATTTAGTCAAAATGGCAAAAAAACAATCAAAGCAAGAAATTGAACACGCAAATGAACTTAGTGATTTATACTATGACATGGCATCGTCCGCATCAGAAATGTCAAACTATTATTCATCGTCATTAACTCGCGAAAGATCAAAATGATAGAAGACCAGAACACAATCAAGGCTCGTGTTAATGAGATTGACCTAATAATAAATGAGGAAATCACAGATACGATCAAAGAAAAACTCAAATTAAGAAAACAGAATTTAATTGCGTCTCTTGACTCAGCTCAAGAACCAATTTTAAGTTCGATCATAAGGAGCCATAAAGCTATATGCGCTGTAAAAAATATGGATGAAAAGGCTGCTTACGGTAACGATCCGTCTGTATATTACACATTAGCCATAAATGCCGAGTCGGGGGAAATGGCCAATAATATAGTCCGAAGTTTGCGTAATGGTTACGATAGGTCAAGAATACTAGATGGTATTCGTAAAGAGTTACCAGACATCATAATATATTCATATGTTTTAGCATACGTTCTTGATATTGACTTAACAAAATTAGTTAATGAAAAAGTTGAGATTGTCATAGAAAGAGCCAACAACGGTTATTATGGCGGAACTTTGGACACAACTACAGATGCTATTAAATAATATTACCCCCGACATTTCCCTTGAAAATAGTGTAATACGGAAGCGTATTTCTAGTTAATCTTTTTCTGTGAATTTCATTTTCTTCTTGATCTGGAATTACTAAACCGACAGTGTTTGCCAATGCTATTAATGTTGGGTCGTTTGTTATTTCAAGCAAGTCTTTCCTTGCCCTTGGCACATGTGACAAAACACGGCATACAACATCGTAATCTATTTCATCCAATCTGCATATGTTGTTTTCTATCCAAACATTTCCCTTGCTAGCTGGTCTATTACATAGTGTGCATTCGTTTGGTGTCAAATTGCACTTTGTATTCAGGTCGATTGATAGTGGACAGTAATTTGACATCTAATTATTCTCAATCATAATAAGTTCACTATTTGAATTCAATATATGGCTTCCTCTTCTTTTTGGTGTTTATTTTCTTTTGGTTAAATTCTTCTATTAGTTTATCACGATGGTGTTCTATAGAATCTATGGCTTCTTTTATACTTATAAATATCTTTGGATCACCACCCTTATCTGGGTGATGTTTTGCCATGGCTTTTTTTGCCACCGTCTTGGCTGATTTAGTCAAATTTCGTATGTGTTCAATTCTTTGATTGACATCCCTATTTTGTTTTGCAGATAGCATTATATCATGCATATCAAACCCTAAAATTCGCCAGGCCCTGGCTAGCGACATTGTCACAAGCCAAACCCCTTCAACGACTTCAGGCCTTTCGATCTTTTAAGCTTCAACACTTGCGGCTGTTTGGGAACCTTATTGGTCTTGTTTAGAATGAACTCCTTTAAATCTCGTATTGTCAATAGCTGTTTACCGTTAATTTTGAATTCATTTTCTATATTATTTAACATTTTAAGAAACTCTTGATAATGCATTTTGTACGGTACTCTTGGCACAATTAATATAACTTTAAATGTAAAATATTAATGGTGACAGACGAGTTTTCAAGACTATGGGGTATTGCATTAAATATGGCAATATCCAGTGGTCATGAAAGACTAAGATCAACTCTTGTCAACCATTCAAACATGAAAGAAAGGGTATGCCGAAAGCTTGGAATTGTCAGTGAGTCTGATATCAATAGGATCATTAAACAATTCAAGAGACGCTCCTTTTCAAAAAAGGCCGGGGTAATAGAACCCCGACAAAGAGGACACAAACATGGCTGATGGTAAGAAATCGGGAAATCAAAAGTCAACTCAAAATCAAACCAAAATCAACGCATTGATAAAAGGCATCGATAATGCTAATGCATCAGTCACAAAAATAATGACTGAAAACAGAGCCAAAGTTGATAAAATTGTAACATTGATGTCTAGTAATGTTATGCCGGGTATTGAAAATAAATTAAAAAACCCGGAAAAGGCCAAACCAAAAATGGAAAAGAAAGAAAAAGTGACAAAGAAAGTTGACAAACCGGCAAAGGCGGCAAAACCGGCAAAACCGGCAAAACCGGCAAAGGCGGCCAAGGTGGCCAAACCAGCCAAGGCGGCCAAACCAGCCAAGGCGGAAAAACCAGCCAAGGCGGAAAAACCAGCCAAGGCGGAAAAACCAGCCAAAGTGGCCAAGGTGGCCAAACCAGCAAAGGCGGCAAAGGCTGCAAAGGCGAAACCAGCCAAGGCGGCAAAACCAATAGAAGCTAAATCGGATAAAAAAATTGAGAAAAAGCCTGTAAAGGTTGCGCTTACAAAAGCTGGGGCTAAGCCGCCTCTTAAAGGTGTGATTTCCCAGATATTGAAGGGGAAAAAACTTACAAAATCTGAAATTTATTCTGAAACGAAGAAAGTCGGTAAATGGTCTCGCCAGTCATTATACAATGCGCTAAAAGACAAGAATTTGTTTAAGATTGGCAAAGACGATAAAGTAGAACTTTCTAATACAAATGGCTCAAAAGCTAAATCGGAAGCCGATGTTGATAGGCTTCTGAGTTCTGTAAAAGCCTCTTCTGACGTCGCGACCGTAATTTGATATGTTGTGCTTCCTTTGGCGGTTCTATATAGAACCGCCAAAGGAAGAAAGAGGTTCATATGTTACACCTAGGTCCGATATTAGATTCTTCTAAAGTGTTTGCCAAAAGATTTGCTAGGATGTGTTTGTTAAGAACAAAATGTGGGGATGACCATTTAGTTACTATTACTGAGCGAGAATTGATTAACATTGCAAAGTCTAAACTTCATGAGGATATATTATCATTTCTTGAATATGGTAAAATCGACGAAGCAAAAGAACAAATTAAAAATTATATAAAAATTACGGCTTTAAATAAAGTTGAAACACTAGATTTATCTCAAAATGAGAAAAGAATGATAATGAAAGAAATATATCTATGTGATTTTGATGATGTTATACCATCGATAAATTGAGAAATTAATTGAACTTTCAACTGTCTCAAGCTTTAAATTCGATTAAATTATCAATAATAGAATCGGCTTACAAGTCAGATAAAAAAAGACTTTCAATTTACAAAGACGTTATATCTTGCAAGGTTGGATGCAATGGCTGTTGTAGCCGATTATTATACATAACAGTCGCTGAAGCAATAATTATGTATGAATATTTACTCAATAATCAATGGAAAATAACCAAAGTTAAATCGTTGGATCAAATTAAAGTTATTAGAAATTCTAATCCAGTATCATGGTTTAAAATGAATATAAAATGCCCGGTCTTAAACGAAAAAGGTGAATGTTCAGCTTATCCGGTTAGGCCGCCGACGTGTTCAACACATTTTGTTTCATCAAATCCTGAATATTGCAACCCATGGAGTAGTGAGACCGGTCTGTATAAACCAGTTGACATGGATGAAATAATGTTGGAATTTGATAAGCTAATAAATTCAAAAATCGATTCGTATGGTGTTCTTAAAATAAAATTACCAATACCAATGGCGCTAATTTTTGCTGAAAATATATATTCTCAGTCTAATAAAGACATAGAGCAGGTGGTGTCAATTTTATTTAATGAGTTTAATCAATGAACACATGTTATTTTTGTGTGAATGACGGTGAATTTAGGGGAAAAGATGAAGACGGTTCCAATTTATATGTCTGCAAGGGATGTTGGGAACTGCTGAAAAACCCAACAACTGGATTATCGCTAATTAGAGGCAATTTAACAATTTTGTTAAAAAATGAAATGTCAAAAGAAAATTTGGATAAATCGATAAACAGTTTTATTGAAAGTATTTCTAAATGGAAAATTAAAGACTAAATTCTTTAGCTGCTTCTTTGACTTTCGTTTTTAAATCTCTTACCATCTTTGCAGAATACCTTTTTTGACCAAAGGAAAGGGCTTCTTTTATTATCTCAGGCCTTGCACCGTATCTAACCGCCCTAATATATCTTGCAAGCTCTCTTTTGCCGTTTTTTCTAAGGATTTCTTCAAATTCTTGAGCAGGTTCTATATCATTATTAATTGGTTCAACATTCAAAAACCCACAATCTTCTATGACCTCTAAATTCGTTCTTCTACTGCCATCTACATTACACGGTGCATCAAGCGATTCTTTTTCTCTGTCTCGTCGTTTTCTTTTATTGACCAAATTCTTGCATACATTATCTGCTACCATATAAACATAATGCCCAAAACTCGATTTCCTTTGATCATGCGCACTTCTTGTTTGATTTTTATGCAATATTGCAAGATATACTTCTTGTAAAAGTTCGTCCATTGATATATCTTCGACTCTAAAAAATTTGTATACAATTTTTATTATATCTTGTTGTTTTGCTACAACGTCAACTCCAAGCTGAACTTTTGGTTCGTCTTCTGATAATCTTGGCCATGGCAGCCGTTGTGTTTTAATGGGGTTTTTTACCTTGATAGTCCTAGATCGATTCAGCTCTTGAGCTATCACGTTTATTTCCCTCTATTGTGAATCATTGATTCTAGCACATTTAATACAAAATTCGCAATTGATTGTGTAAAGTACGTTGTGAGCAAACAAGATTTTCTCAAAGATTGCATGTCTGGATTTGAACGAACCCCGATAGATAATTTTAATAATCAATATTGCAGGTTATGTGCGAATTCCGCATGTGTGCGAAGTGCGGCCGGATCTCTGTTCAACAAACGAGTAAATGAATGGGAAGATAGATTATTCTTAAAGGTCCCGCGTGCAGATGATAATGATAATAGGTATGATGCCATAAGAGCCAAACATTTTATATCAATCGAACCAGATCCGATCAAAGTTTACTCGATACCAAATGAAAGTATACCAGATACAAAACCGATAACTGAAATCATTGAAAAACCGATCGTGGAAGACATTAAAATCACACAGCCAATTGAAAAAAACAAAAAAGAAAAAAAACAAAAAAAGAAGATTGAGAAGCAAACAGAAGTTTCAAATAAAATAGACAAGAAATTAAATACACAATTTACTCAAGGGTCTATGGTTAAAAATGATGCAGAAGTTTTTATGGACCCTGGCGGAACATTCACATTTGGTGATGACAAATGACAGAAATGACAGAAATTAAAGATTATTTTTTGGCATTGACTAAAGCTGAAACTGATGGTGACATCGAGTCAATAAAAGAACTTAAAAAAAGAATAACTGTATCAAGATTAAATTTCATAAGAGCCAAAATTGAAGAAAACAATTTTTCAGCTCTTGAATCAGCTGATAATATAATTAATTTCCTTAAAAATTTAAATAATGAAGAAATAAGCGACGACGATTTTTTAAAAATTGCCGCAAATATAATTGCAGATGAATACAAATATCAAAAAGAAAACCCGGGCTTATACATAATAGACACAGACACCGGAAGAGCTATTATAAAGGCAGACGAATCATCATTTTATAGACCGCAAGACTGGACTGATGAGAATGGGAACATTCATCACCCGGGCTTGATAATTCACCCAGGCATATCATCATCACTAGGTCTTAAGAAATATGAAGATGAAAAAAGGAATAATCAAAAAGAGTTAGCTTTAGATAAAATATCAAAAAATCCGGCATTGAAATCAACATTCGAACATATGTTGAATCCAGTTTCCATAATTGACTACACTAAATCAGTGTTACTGGAAATGGGTGTTAAAATCGAAAAATTAACTGATAACGCAATAGACGACGTTATAGAAGTTGGTAAAGAACACATTGATGGTGAATATCAATCAATGAACATGAATTTTCATAGAGCCCATATGTATGGAGCACTCGTTGCTAAAAAACTAATGCTAAAATACGACGACATTATATCATGTGACGTTATTGAAGTAACTGAAAATTCAAACACAAAACACAAATGGTTTTCTGTAAAAGTAAAGGTGCGTTCACCAAAGTTGTTAAGAAATTCAACCAATGTCATTTAGAATTGATGCCATAATTTTAGATACAGCCCATTTAAATTCATGTTCGTATGAGTTTTCTTCAATTACCCATCTATCGTTCATTGATGAAATAAACGCATCTATACTGCATTTATATGCAAATGATACATAAACACCAACTGGTAATAATGAAATTATATCAGATGGTCGTTTTAGAACTTGTAATGATTGTTTGTAAAGCGAGATTGAATCAGATATTGATTTCGACACTTTTGAATTCAATTTATTTGTGAGCAATTTATTAACAACATCTTCGTCTTTAAAATTTGGTATAAAAACTGATATTGGATTTGACAATGAAAATGACTCAATAACACCACTGTATAATAGAGCTGGCAATGCTGATTGGGCTAAATATAACGGCACATTGAAAAATAACAACGCCTGTCTGTTACTCTTATCCACACTAAGAACTTTTACTTCACCTTCATTTAAAAAAATTGATGAATTATCCAAGTCCAAACAACCTTGTCAATATAACAAATTCATCCTCTTTAACTTTTATGCCTTTAGAATCGTCTACCACAATTACGCCGTTTGGTAAACTTATTCTTAATGGTGTTTCACCGTCGGTTAATAAACATATGGCCTGCAATTTTTTAACATTCATGTGGTTCAACGGTGATTTAATTATCCAATTTAAAATATGGCCATTTGATTCTTTTTTAGGTTCAACTTGTTCTTTTTGTTCTGTATTAGTTGAAAGCCCAGCAAGATCTTTTATTGGTGAAACTGACGCAACATTATCATGTACTTCAACATCAGATAATGTTGCGTCCACAGAGACAGTTTCTTCATTTGAAACAACCACTATATCTGATTTTACTTCATCATCTTCCTTTAATTTCGTGTCTAATTTTATTTCATCATTGTCGACGTCGTTATCATCGAGTTGATCGGTTCTTTTTATCCAAGGCTTCAAAAAATCTGGTATACTCTGGTATATTTTTCCATTATGGAAATATTCGTTCTTTTTTAAATCACCAACAAAATTGCCATTTTTATCAACATCACTTGGTTTTGGTTTTATACCATCAACCATCTTGAAGAAGTTGTATTTTGCTCTCCAACTCAAATCAATATCTGGTTCAGTTTCGAGCGGAACAACCCATGCTTTACCATGTGCCTTTGGCAATTTCCAAGGCAACACCATCCATTCATTTAATAATGGTATAGCTTCTTGAAGTATTTCTGGTTTTATTTCATAAACGACTTCATCGTGAACAGTCATAACATATTTTAATTTGTCTTCCCACCCTCTTTTTCTTATGTTTTTATCGACGAAACACATTGCCAATTTCAATACGTCTGCTGATGTTGACTGAATGGTGTAATTAATGGCGCATCTTTCTGCTTTTCTTCTAATTGCAACAACTTGATGATCTATTGTTGGTATTGGTATTCTTCTGCCAAAAGCTGTGTAGATGCATTTATTTTGTTTTGCAAAGCGCCTTTGTTGATCTGAATACCCCATTAAAATTGGGACGCCACTTCTAAGATTGTCAAGCATGCGCCCGCCATCTTCAATTGAACAACCAATATTTCTAGATATTGCGCCAGCCCCTCCGCCGTAAATAACGGCGAAATTGCACCTTTTCCCCCTATTTCTTTCATCTTTTGTTATATTTTGTTTTCCATACAAGATTTTGGTTGTAATTGAATGGACATCACCGTCTTCGTGCAAGAATGATTTCGTCCAAATTGGGTCTCCTGACAAATTTGTAACAACCCTCAGTTCTTCCCCAGCATAATCTATTTTTACGAGAACATAGTCATCTCTTGGTATTATACATTCTCTTAATCTTTTAAATGTTTCTGGTTTATCATCATCAGAGTCTCTTGGCATTCCTTGAAAATTGACACCAGAATAGCCATGTTTGATTTCACCGGCTTTCGAAGAAAGACGAGCAGTGTCAGTACCTATTTGTTTGTAATCAGGCCTTACCTCTCCGTATTTATCATGTGATTGTATAAATTTAGACGTGAATGAACCTTCCATCTTCTCATAATGCCTATAATCAAGAACCCATCCAAATATTGTTTTTTCAGTGCCATCAATTTTTATAACCAACTTTGAATATGCCTTTAAAAGAGCCTTGAGCGCTTCATCTTTTAGTGTAAAAGTAACATCAGCAGCAGCATCATCATCGTCTGATCCAGAACCAGATTCAGAATCAAACATTTCTGGTATTGGTTTTAATTTCAAACCATCAACATCAAGGAAAATAGCTTTCCTTAATTGATCGCCAGATCCGACATTCAAACTTAGCCACTTTCCAGTATTTCCAGTTTTTGATTCAATAAAGTTTCTTATTGAGTCTCCGATATTTTGCATTGATTTATTGCATTCATTATTTAGTTCTTCAACTAATTTTATATTAAGCCTTACTCTGTTTCTTTCCATTTTTCTCAAAATATTGCAAAATGTTTTTTCTAGGTCGTATATACTAGAATCATTCTCTCTCAATTTGTCTTTCAAAGAAAAAAACAATTTGTAAGTAAAAATTCCGTCAGAACATCCGTATTCAAGGCCTTCTTTAGGATGTAAAATACCGAAATTTTTGCCTTGTTTGTTTAATTCCAATTGTTTGGTTTGTTCTTCAGTAAACAATTCATTTAATTCTATCATATCAATACCAAACTGTAGCTTTGATAATTGTTTAAGACCTTTTGGTAATGCTTTAAGCGGGTTTAAAACGCCTGCCATAAGCATTGTATCTTCATATTCGTTAATTTTCCAAAATTCCTTACCCGTCATCGGGTATAACATTTCTTGATCAAATTTCGAATTATGAAAAATTATCCTACAACCATTGCAAAGCCTTGTTAAATCATCGCAGGTAGAGTCCCAAGGTAAATTGTTTGAATCTGATGGTTCATGATTCAGAGGAACATAGTACCCATTTTTGCCATCAAAAGAAATGCATAATCCAACAACCTTATCAATAGTTCTTATTCCGTGTTTAGATTTTTTTCCGTCATTGAAGTGTGTATCGGGATATATTCGATTATCAACACCTGTCGTTTCGACATCGAGTGAACACAAACCACGTTTAACACACATGTCAACAAGTTTAGAAAACTGCTCTTGGTTTGATACTAAATGAAACGAATATTCAGAAAACCAAGATTTTTTAATGTCTACTTTGTCATCAAGTTGCTGGAGTTCCATCATTGTCAGATTACATTACTAGGTCATTCAAATGAACAACACCGATTATTATAGCATTCTTGGCATCCCAAAAAATGCCACTTCTGAACAAATAAAAAAAGCATTCCAAAAAATAGCCAAAGAATATCATCCAGACAAAAATCCAGGCTGCCAAGATTCAGAAAACAAAATGAAAGCTGCGTCTGAGGCTTATTCAGTTTTATCTGATCCAGATAGAAGAAATAAATACGATAATTCGAAATCATTTCAATTTAGCCCTGGGACTAGGTGGTCAAGAACCAGTGGTCCAGGATTTTCTGATTTTATGAATCATTTTCAAGACATGTTTAATAATGGGTTTGATGGGTTTGATGGGTTTGATGATTCAGTAGGAAAAGGAAAAGGAAAAGATATAGAAGTTGATATATTACTGTCTCTTGAAGAATCATTAAATGGGTGTAAGAAGGAACTTAAAATAGAATCCGTAAAAAGAGATTTGAATTGTAATGATTGTTCTGGATCAGGCAAGGATGTGAACGGTAAAAAGATACCGTGTAAATCTTGTGCTGGCCATGGGAAAATCATTTCGTCTAGAAAACACGTCATGAACGTAATCACATGTGATGTGTGCAACGGGCTTGGTGTTTTGTTCATTTCGTCATGTAAAACATGCCACGGTTCTGGTAAAACAAAATCAATAAAGTTTGTGTCTATTTTTATTCCACCAGGTGTTGAAGCTGGACAAAAATTAAGAATTCAAGGAAAAGGAAATTTTATAGAAAATGGTGAACCAGGCGACCTTTACGTAACGATTTATGTTGATCAAAGAGAAGAATGTTCAAGAATTGGCGACAATTTAAAGATTATTCATTATACGCCAATTATTGATTTCTTAATCGGATTGAAACAAAACATAAAGTTACCAAATGGAAGCAACGTCAATATAGACATATTGCCCGGCATGCAACCAGATCATGAAGTAATAGTCAAAGGTGCTGGAGCAACAAACATAAAAACTAAAAACAAAGGTGATCTTATTGTTGTATTAAAAGCAATTTTGCCATCAACATTGACACCAAGAGCCAGAAAGTTGGTTGAGGAGTTGAAAATTGAATTTAACAAAACTAATCACTGATTATCACATATTTATTCATTTTCCACAAATGGACGATTTTAGTTATTAATTCAGAACTTTCGTCCAAAAATTCTGTATCTATATCATTTGTGAATTCCCAACACTCAGGAAAATTTCCAGATTTGTTGTTAACATTTGTTGTTAAACAAATTTTCTTATCGGCCATTGCACAGTTATTTATAAGCCTACAGTTTGGTTTTTTAAATTTCATCAAAGAGCCAATTGGATTAGTATTCAACAACAATTGGAATCTTTTACTATGCCCCAATTTTGCTTCTTCAACAATTTCACGAGGTATTACCGGACATTTGTCTAAAACTAAACTCAAATCTATATTAGTTATTTGATCTTTTCTTATTTCTACGATTTCAAATCTTTCTCCGGTGTTCAGGAGAATTGAATATTCATTCAATTCCATGACTGTTCTCTGAATCTAAGTTTCTAATTTTTTCCAATATTTGTTTTAACGCTGCTTCCATCTCTGGTGTTGGTTTACCATTTCCATGTCTTAAATCCCAATCTATTGAATCTAGTGTTCTGCAAATTTTTATATAATCGTTCATCCCGCATTTGTTTCTGATATTTCTTAATTTCTTTTCTGCTAATGGAAAAAGACGTGCAACTACATCAATTTTTGGTTTATTATCGTCAATTTGATCTGATTTCTTTGGTGGTTTGATGTCAAATCTTTTTTCTAATTCAGATAATGCTTGGAAAAATGTTATTCCTTTTGATTTTGCATGAATCTCAACACTATTCATTCTAACTTTGCATTTGAAACAATAAAAATGAGGTATTTCTCCGCCCTCTCCTGGATAATATCTTGCACTTGGTTTTTTGTCTGGGCCATGTTGAGGTAAAACACACGAAATTTGAATTGGCGAGCCCCTATCAGTGATAATAACACCGTTTTCATTTAGGGCGTCAAATGCTGTAAAAACAGAATTAACTGCTGCAACTCTCTGTTTTATTAATCTTTTTTCTGAATCAGAAAATTCAACCATCACAGACCTCTGATGTAAATATTAGATTTTTACACTCTTGGCACAAACAACTTTTTTTATCCCATTCACTTAAATCTGTCGATTGAATTGTTATCGGCCTTGCAGGCATTGGTTCCAAACCACAGAATGACACGCTTTTTGCATAATTAACACGCAAAACACGTTTAAACAAATGGATTTTACCATTTATCGAAATAAAAATGTGTTGAGAATCTATCATTTTAAAAATTACATCAGTTTGAATCTTTATTCTAAGACATTTAATATGAAATTATCAACCATTGCATATCGTATTGCTGGAACATGGAAACAACCAGTGTCTTTCGAGCAAGCTAAAGAGCTTGGTGATAAAATTGGAATAAATTGGGGGGACATCGATATAAATGAATTTCGTCGCGGCATTGAAATTGAAATGGAACATGGCGATGATGGTGGCCAAACTGATGTTATAGGTCATAGTTTAGAAAAAGCCGCTAGAATAGCGTTAGCACATCTTTTGGAAGTCTCAGATTACTACACAAAACTTGATAAGTATGTTGAATCTCCTACGACAGAAGATCAGAAGTAGTAAGATTTGTTATTCGTTTTGAAGCACTAACTATTCTATCGTTATCAAAATCAATCAAATCATTTTCCAGTGCTCTCATTCTTTTACTTTGCCAAATAATTTTTCCAATCATACGCTCGAATAAAGGATTGTCGCGGTTCTTTAGACACCCAAGAAAGAACTTTCCGTCTTTTCTAAGTTGGTCATTTAAATATGTATACGTTATTACGTCAGCTGATTTTTCTGCCTCATTTGCGTAGGCTATCGACGCATAGTCATATCTACCATCATTTTTATCGGCTCGCATTTTTCCTTGACGGTTAATTTGAAAAAGAGCTAATAATGGAACAGCTCTTCCGCGTGCAAAATTTAAAGCTAACAACCTTGTTTCTCTTACCGTGTTATTCAAAGAAACAACATAGTCAGAAACTGTTCGTTTTGGTCTAACTAAACCCAAATGATCAATTATTATTCCATCACAATCATATTTGTTGTGAAACATCTCCGCTCTTCGTTTAATATCTGATAAAGTAACTTCGTCATCTGGCCTCCAGACATACAATGTTCCTTTCGCTGTAGCTTTAAAATCTTGTGCAACGATTTTTAACCTCTTGTAGTCCCTATCAGACAACATACCATCGCGAACTTTTCTATAATCTAACCCAGTGTAACCGTCTTCTTTATGCCAATCTGTTACGAATTTTCCGTTCGAAGAATGAATTACGTATAATTGTCTTCTAAGCTGTTCATAAGGCATTTCTAAAATTGCATAAAATATATTTCGACCATAAACCATTACATTATTATATGCATAATTTAATGCTAAGGTAGTTTTCAATTCCCCTGAAAATCCAGCGTGAATCCAATATTCACCACGTCTGTGACCCATACAAGCCACATCAACTGGTTCAAGTCCAAATAAATTTCTATCTGTAAAATTGCCTTCTGCTGAAATTTTATCATACTCACCAATAAATTCCTCAGAATCTTCTGAAACAACGCCTTCAAGTTTTGTTCCAGCTTCTATTCTAGTAAAATCAGACAATTTTGAATAAATAAAATTAACTGCATCGTTTACGCCTTTTAATATTTTCTTCCCTTCTATTGGTTTGTTTAGATTTCTTCCATGTTCAGCTATTGTTTGAGCATCTCTACACGCTAAAATAAAATTTTTGACCTGTTGTTGTTCTACTATCGTTTTTAAAATGGCTAAGAAATTTGTTCTAATATAGTGTTGCGATTTCTTAATATCCTCTAATTTTTCGAGAACTTCTATCTCATCTTGTTTTTCAAAAAATTCTCTAACCAAAGAAAAATCTGGTGGAGAATTCATCTGGCTATAAAATTGAACTAAATAATCAAAAACTTTCTTCCCTTCTTCGTCATCAAATTCTACAATATGTTCTTGTAGTCTATTCCAATTCTGTAAAGCGTCTTCTTCATCGGGTACGCTTCCAATTTGAATTACTGATCTGAATAATCTGTTCATTTTCGTAATTTCGATTTCGGCTTTAATCTATCAAAACCACTACCGTACATAGACAAACCACCTGTCAACTCTTCATTTGAAATTCGATTTATCTTAGCCGGTTTTTCGTCAGATTTTGTTTCTTTTTCCTTTAGCTGCTGTTCATTGTGTTTTTGTTCAAACTGAACCGGAACAACCGAATCTACATTTGTTACAGTTCTTGGCAAAATCATCGGAATCTTTGTTATTTCAAATGCATCATTAATAAGATTCCATACTGATTCTGAGTATGCGTGGCTGCCAACACCAAATACTCGATCAATATCAGAAATTAGCCAAGTTGGTTTATCCCTATCGCATCTGTATGATATTGCTTCCTCTAGTGCACCAGGCGCGGCTTTGTTTTTATATGATAACTCATTAAGTCTAACAACCACCAAATCTGGCGGATCCATCAAATCTTCTAACGTATTTAGAACTTTTTCCTGATCACTTGATGCAGCTGATGATCTGGAACCAACATAAACATCCCTTATTTCTCTATCACTTGTTATACGAAAATATTTTTTGTTGAATTTTATTATGCATGCTTTTATTATTGATTTTGTATCAGGCCAAGAAGATATTACGTATAACGATTTGTTAATTTTATTAAAGAATCCGAGTTCAAGATGTGCTGGTAAAATTTCTGCTTTCCTTATGTAGGGCGGCATTGAAGCAGATATTCTACGTACTAATGCACATTCACACTCAAACAGTTTTCCATTTTTTTCTATTACACCAATATCGTCACATTCGGAACACGAAATAATTTCAGATGTCTGATGCATCTAAAGAAACCAATGATATTTTGCAGTTATCTTCCGATTTTACGCTTAACACGTCTTCTTTTGGTTTCTTCTTTGGTTTCTTTTTATCTTCTTGTCTTTTGTTCGTTTTGTTGCTATTTGCCTCAGAAGCAGAAGAAGAATACATTTCCGAAAACAACTCAAACATCTCGTTTTTAGACTTAAAATCTAAAGCATCTGGTATATTTTGTCCAGCAACAACATCAATCAATTTTTTCTTTTTTCTAAGAATATTTAAAACATGTTGATCTATAGTTTTTTCTCCGTTTTGTTTTTCACCAACGAAATGTATGGCAACAACTGAGTCATTTCTGCTTCCGATTCTTACAGCACGTCCAACAAGTTGAATATAATCTCCAAAACTCCAGCATGAATCAAAGAATATTATATATTCAGCGGCTTGTAAATTAATTGATTCAGAACCAGCGGTCGTAATTAATATGACATTCATCCCTGAATTCGGATCTTGGAATTTATTCTTTGCTTTCTCTCTATCCTGCGCTTTATGTTCTTTTCCAGTTATCCTAACATTTTTTATTTTTGCTTCATCTAACAAATTTTCAAGTCTACTAATCATTTTCTCAAATCTAGAAAAAATGATAACTTTCTTTTCACTCAGATCATTTTCTAATAAATCAATTAGGGTTTCTTCTTTTGTAGAAGGACCTTCAAATGGATTGCCATTTTCATCTTTAATCAAATAAGGAGAATTCACTGCTTGTTGACATAGAGTTAAAGATTGAAGCATTTCAGCTTGTGTAATATCAGTATTTTTGCCTAGCAAACCTGACTCTGCCATGTCATACAATTCTTCTTGTATATCAGAAAGCTCACACGGTATTTCTCTGCTTATTAACTTTGGAAGTTGTTCTGCAACTTCGTGTTTCTTTTTTGAGAAGTAATATGGTTCAATTTTTGAGATAAATTGCTGCAAGTTCTTGTAACCTACAACTATCGGAACTTGTCTTCCACCTCCAATTGGTTGGAGTTTTGTAACACAATAATCATTCATGAAATGTGAAATTTTTGGAAACAAATCTGATTTGATCACCCTAAAAAGACTGAAGAATTCCATCAACCGATTTTTAATCGGGGTGGCTGTTAATCCATAAATTCTATTGCAATTCATGGATAATTCTTTAACCGATTCATGTATTTGACTTCTGTGATTTTTTAATTTGTGCATTTCGTCCATAATCAGCATAAACTGTGTATCTGGGTGATTTGATTTCAAATCTTGAATATAATCAAGTATGCCCCTAACATTTCTAGTTGGACTTGATAATGATTTCGAATTGTTGTATTCATCTAAACATTGAGACCAAATTATTTTTTTAGTTATGTAATCTAAAACCCAATTATCGTATTCTGAAATCCAACCATCAGGCCTTTGCATAACGTCTTTGCCGCGAATCAAATTTGTTGCACATGATTGAATCTCATATGGTAAACTCAAAAATTTGTCATTAAATATCTGAGAGTATTCTTCTAATTCTTTTTTGGCCAATTCTAGTTTTTGTTTAGATATTTTCGTGTTTTCTTTTAATTTTGTAGACCCTTGTCCTTTAGTCTTTTCACTTATTATCCCACTTCGTAGATCTCTAAATATCGAGTCGTAAGTAACAATCATAATGCGTTTGTTATTTATATTGTAATTATCAAAAAATTCAGCATACGTTGAATGCCGCTGTGTTGGTTGTCCACTAACAACCAACACACTCATGTTTTTCATAAATTTGTGACACTCTGATTCCCATTGAAATAATGAAGATTTCGTTGTTACAACAATTGGAACATAAGTCGGTTCTACTAACCAAATATAACTTACTGAAGCTAATGAAATAAGCGATTTTCCTAATCCTGTGTCGAATCCATTTATATGCCTTGGTGACATACAAATATTCATAATCCCAGAACATTGGTAATCTCTCAATTTAACATTTTGTTCTTCACCAAATTCATCTATGAATTTGTCTTTCAAATATGGTGATGGTTTCAATTTTGGGTTTTCAAGGTTTCTTATTTTTCTAAGTTCTTCCAACATGCCTTAAATTTACATTAATTAAAACTAAAGAATACGCCAGTCAAAGCACCAGATTCTAAACCTCTATATGATAGAGCATAACCGCTATACACACCAAAATTTTTAGTTATGTCAAAACCAAGGCCCGCTCCGATACTTCTTATGCCAGTATAAATATTTATGTTCACTGGTCCGTAGTGGAAAAAATCAAACGCTATGCCCATGTCAATAGTTGAGTCAACACCGCCATCTTTCACAGCCGTAAATAACTGCGGCAAAAGAAAACCGGCTTGTGCTTTTATTCTTAGTCTGAATGGCGGATCTGGAGGTTCTTCTCTGTAAAAAACCTGGACGGGAAAAACTGCTTCAAATTCTCTATCAACATATTCACCTATCCTCAATCTGAGTTTTATTGGACTTTTTTCACCACCATTTACATATACTCTGTCTTCCCAATCACGAATAATTATGATTGGTTCTTTCATTTCCAACTTAGCTGGTGATTCTTTTATATTCTTGTATTCTCTTAAAGCCTGAGCTAACTTGTCTGCTTCTTCTTTATTTATACAAACTTGTTCTTCCGGTTGCGGCACAACCGCTGCGTTAACATTAACTGGGTCTTGTTGCATCAAAATTAGTAATGGGATCATTTATCCCCCAATAATTCTATTAGAGTTGATAGTTCTTCTTTTTTTGTTCCTTTATCTTTGTTTTTTACTTCATATATATTTGGTGAAATTTTTGTCACTTCTCGTACATCAGTATTTGACACACCCGTTGGTAACGGTATTTTTTTAACTTCACCATTTTGTTCTTCAATTTCAACAACATTCGGGTCTGAAAAAATTGTTGGTTCCTTTATTTTTGTTGATACTGGCGCTTGTACGTATCCTTTGTCGTCTGATTCACCAGGTTGGATTGGCTTGCCATCTTTATCTTTTCTGTCTTCTGGTGGGATGGCTCTAGAGTTTATTTTTTTCTTGCCCCATATTGAACCAAGTAAACCACCGATTTGTACTTTTTGGCCAAAAATTAACAGAAACATCGTACCAATTACTAACAAAACAGTTAAAGCTGTTGCTAACGGGTATCTTATTATTATTTGAAATAATCTTTTACCAAGGGCTTTCAAATACAACCATAATTTTTTCATATGGAAAAGCCCTGATAGGAGATTTACTCCTATCAGGGCTTTCTATCAACCAACAGAATTAGTTGGGCAACACCACTTATCAAGTGCGTATTGATTTGTAGATTTGATGCATCCAAACTGGGGCATCAAATCATTAGCAATAGGATTCGTACCAAAAGCACCACAATCAAAAACAACCTTCTTACCGGCCGGACATGTGCATCCAAATGTTGGATTGCATGAAGTTTCTTCAAACTGGACAAAACAACCAGCCGTATTCTTTTTGCAACACCATTTCTGAGTGGAGGAATTCCATGTGCATTCACTAGTTGGTGGTGTCACATTTCCAGGGCATGTATAAGCAAATGGTTGATTTTGTGAACAACCAGTGTCGATGCTACTGTCTGTGCATCCCTGGCAAGTAAAATCTGTCGGGGTTGCGCCAGCGTCTTTACATGTCTGCAAATACTTACATCGTTTCTGATTTGGATAAAGAAGACACGAAACGGCACCACCGTTAGCACACGGGTCTGAAACGCTCGCACCATCAGTACAGCTATATGTAGCACAAACAGAATTTATTTCAGTTTGTGTTTTCATTTTGCAATAGCACCCATTAGGGTCATTCGGATTGCCACCACAAGTTTTTGGATAAGAACACTGGTACAAACATTTAGACATCCCACCACAACCGTCTGGAAGACTACCACAAGTCTTGCCGTCATTTGCGCATGGTTGGGGGACGCATGCTTCAACATCAGACTGTGAATCAGTCAAAATATCTTGATTGTAATCAAGTATGGCATCAGATCCCGAATCGATAACATCAGATCCCGAATCGATAACAGATCCAGCAGACCCTCCAGTGTTTCCAGCTTGACCGCCAGACCCGGACTGACCACCGGCTTGACCGCCAGACCCAGAGCCGGCTTGACCGCCAGAAGACGCCCCGGCTTGACCGCCAGAAGACGCTTTTGTCAAACCCGTCTCGTCACCACCACCACCACACGCTAAAAACACAAAGAAACCAAAAGGAACCAAAAGAAGACTATGTTTTGTTTTCATCTCTACTCCTTCTGGAGCAGATACCCACTATAAGTATCTATTTACAAAATACATTGAAATAATTTATGTCAATGTCGCGTCATTATGGAACATTGGTGTAGCAGGCTGGAAATATCTACTATCACCTGGAGCAGCTCCGCCAACGTACCCTGTCTCAACACCTCTAAATGGCTCACCAGCTGGCGTAAAAGCAGCCGGGTATGTACCAGTTATGAGTGTTGGCGTGTTGTTGGTTTGTATTCTGAATTGTCCAACAAATCCAGTGCTAGCTCTTGCTGAATTACCCATGACAACACCCCTGGGTGATGTCGAACCAGGAATAGCACTATTTATAATATTCACCTGTATGCCTGTAACTGCCGTGTTATTATTGTGCACGTAATTATGATTCATAATCAAATAAGTGTTATCCCAATCTGCTGTATTCACATAGATGCCTTCTCTGCCAGACGTATTTCCGCAGTTAAAAATCCTATTATCATTTATTGTCAAAAGACCTAACGCATCTGTGGTAGTATCATATAAATACACGCCCCAATCTGAACAATTTGTTATTTTATTATCTATTATTTCCAAATTTCTGACAACAGTGTTTGAATTAACATAACTTATACCAACTGTGTTTTGGTCAAATTTATTATTTATTAATTTAACACCAGTAAACATTGTCCCATTCACACCAAGTCCAGTTCCGAACAATGCACCACCGGCTATATCATGAAATGCAAACCCAATGCTATTTTGAATGGTAGCATTTAAGAAATCAGAAACTTCACAATTTTCAAAAGTTACTGCATGTTTGTTGATACCAAACACTTCTTGTACTGGTTCATACACGATAATGGCATAGTCATTATCGCCAGTTGATGTAGCTGTCCAGTTGCCAGTTCCATTTGCACCCTTAATTATCAATCTCTTAATATTTGCGTTCAACGTATTATATGCTATCGGATCACCAAATCTAAACCTAACGCGCTGATTCGGAACCGAGCCGGGCGCAGCATCAATGTAATCAGTAATACTAATGTCTTTCATCCTACAGTTTTGTAAACAATAAACGAATAGATCCCCAGAATTGCCTGCTCTAGTCATCTCGTGGATCTTAATGTTGTCAAGATCCAAGTTGAATGCAGACAAAGCCATCGACCCCCAGAAACTTGTTGCTGGGGCGCCTGACGGGCCTACTAGCGATGTAAAGAATCCACCAACATCAGCTGTTGCGGCACCTTGCGTAACGCCAGTTGATTGTGGTGTTCCATACGAAATATTGTTTATTGTCAACTTGACGGCAACACCACCTATTGTGAACGGATTTATTGAGGTGTTTACGCCAGGAATTACCCAATCACCACCATCTATTGTTAAATAATTCACAGCTAGATACGGTGACACACCAAATGTCCAAGGTGAAGCATTTGTGAAAACTCCATTGGCAGTTGGTATAAAATGAATCAATACTGAAACCGGACCCAAGGAAGTGTTAGCCTGAACATCGCATCTAGTAAAATTCAGGCTATTGATTAATACGCCAGTTGAACCAGCAACTGCAATCGATCCATTCGGGTCGACATCAAAAATCCCACAGTTTCCAGTCAAATTTCCATTGCCATCAACGGTTGTTGATTTAGTCGAAAGTTTGCAATCTTCGAACACAATTGATTCACAAACTGTATATGAAACCGCAGCTCCAGTTGCTCTAACTCTAAGTATTGGATTGTTTTGTCCAGATGTTATTTTAGAATTTACAAACTTGAATAACTGATGCGTGTCTGCAGCCCCATCGCCAAACTCAAACAAAAAAGCTGGCCTATCGCAAGCTGCATCGGCTGACATATCAATTGTAGATTTGTCAAATATTACACGTTCTGAGTCAACAGCCCTAATTTGAGAACCAACTATGCTACAACCAGTTGCATAACAAACTGAATTTTGGCCAATATTTGTTAATCTAGAATACGGTGCAGTAAACGTTTCAATTCTAAGATTTATTAACTCCAGCCTATTTGATATACCGCCTTCAAACACCGTTGCATTTGATGAAGCAATTATAACAGCGTTGGGACCAACAGCTTCAAATATGAAAGTTGCGTTTGATATTGCACCACTGTTAGTTGGATCGATTGTTCCAGTTACGTTAACAGCTCCAGTGTCAACCGTGTACGTGCCTTGTTTTATTTGAATTCTAAATGTATCAGATGATATCGTTGATATTATGTAGGCAACCGCATCTTGTATGGCGTTCGCACCGTTGAAATCGCCAAAACTATTTACACCATCACCACATGTGATGGTAAAAACTGAGTTTACTTTCTTCAGTAAAGAAAGACCGCTTGTTACAAGCGCGTCACCGATTCTTAAAGCTGTTTGTGTCGCATCTGTAAACGGTATTGATTCAGCTCCACCAGCTGCAATTGTATTTACGTCGTATAACCATAATCTGCTGAGTACAGACCCGTATCCAAAATCAATTGTTCCTGTTCCAGCATCGGAAACCCAATCAAGTGCTGTCGGTGATGCCCCACCAAGTTCCCTTACTCTGAACGGAACAACTGGTGTTCCAAGTCTGTCTTTTTGAATTCTAAACTCAGCATCTGTATACGAATTATCTGGATCAACATCAACTGTGAATATGTTTGATGTTGGTAATGGGTTACCACTTGTACCTGGGGTTTCTATAGATGAAGCTACTAGCGCCGCAACTTCACCTCTCCTGTATCCACCACTTGATGCTGTTCTAAGAAATTTTTTGAAAAATCTGTTTGCATAAGTTTGAGCTGGAACTAATAAATCTTCATCAAGTACCCCAAAATGATTTGCTAAAACAACTTTTCCGTGATCTTTCCCGCCTTGTGTTCCAAGACCTGACTCAGCAGCAAAATACGGATAAGCACCGGATGCATACAAATCATCAGAATATGAATTATTATTTCCTGCTGATATATCGTCAAAATTTTCTAAAAATGACTCAGTTGCTGGGTTAACTTCACCAAATTCTAATTCTTCTGGTATTAAGCATTTAAGTGTATAAGTAGAGGCGAATCCGCTAACAACTGGTAAATTGACGCTTTCTTCCACATAAGAGTCTGAACCTGGATATGTTCCAGCTGTCAGTCCCATGCGTGTTAAAGTTGTTGGGTTTACACCGCCTATAACGAGTGAACTTAAAGCTCCACGTGTTGGTGAAAATATTTTTACAGATTGTGTTCCGTACAAATCTGCACATATAAACCCACGTATTTTACCGACTGACAACCCAAGCTTTTTTGTGATATTATCAGGTGGACCGAAAATTTCTACAGAAGACGTTCTACCATTCGTGTTATTACTTTGAATTCTGAACGAAATATTACCTAACAAATCTGTATAAGTTGAAGCTGTGCCAGTGACGCCAAGTGCAGCGTTAATAGTCGCTACCACGTCTGCAGCTGTTACTTCGGTTCCAGCAAATGTTACTGGCGTTGTAACGCCGCCATCTATTGATATATAAAAGGTATCGCCACCTTCCATGTCGAACGGTTGAACTTCAACACTGTCAACAAATGCATTACCTGTTCCAGTGACTGTGTTTGCAGTTGTAGCAAACACAGTGTTTATTCTATCAGCTATTGACGCAGCTGTCGTATACGGAAAAGCCGGGAATGTTATGGTGAATGGACCAAAAATTCCGTTTGGTCCAGAAACTGTTATGGTGAATGAATCTGTACCATTTAACGATGCAAAGCTAGAATCACCAGTTACAACTTCTGGTCTTTGTGGGATTTTACAGAAATAACTTAATTCATAGTTAGAACCACTTGGTAGTAATCTTCCATGTAATGGAAGCCCGCCTTTAATGTTAGCTGTTAATCCATGGCCAAACTTGATGTCATTACTAATAGAAATAAGCTCGTCTGCATTCGTAACTATTGTGTTTCCTTCTGATCTTGAAAGCCTAACAAAACCACCTTTTAAATCAGCAGATTTTGTAACAACACCACGGATTGGTGCTGTAGCTCCAGTTGTAGTTCCAGCTGTTAACCCTAATTTTGCTAATGTTCCAGCCACAAAATCAGATAACTGAATTGTCGACGTAGAACCGGTTGTTGTACTAACTAGTAAAACCTTTCCATTTTCATTTCTGGCAAAATTGGCTGGTATCCCAACAGTTCCATTTATTCTGGCAACAACTTTTGAAGCTATAGTATCAGTTCCAGCAAATGTAACGGTTATTGTTGAACCACCATCAACACTTATATTTATTGCGTCAGAAGCTACGATCGTAAAAATTTCTGAAACTGTTCCTCTAACAAATGCTGGGCAGTCTTCCTGCGCTCCACCTTGCGTATCTGTTATTAAATATGGGTTCACCGATGCTGCAGTAATGGTTGTTAACGACGTACCAGCTGTCACATCAGCTGTGTATCTGGCATGTCTAGTGTTTATTGATAAAATTTGTTCTTTACGCGGACGTACCATTGTCTTTCCTCATCATAGAACAACATAAAATGCTTCTACGGTGTCAGTTGTTATCAACGGCGGATTATCAGGGAATGATGGTATGTATGTAACGTCTTGATCAGATAACCCAAACCCACCAACTGTATAATCAGTTCCATAAGTCAATTTGACACCGCGTGCAAATAACTGCACAGTCGTAACGTCTGCTGGACGCAACGACAAAACAAATGCTGTTTGCCCATTAACTGTAACAGGCAAAACTTCCTGTTTGACAGTTATGAGTGGAAGGTCACCTGATCCAAATTCTATGTCGTTACTTGTTATTTGGGTTTTAAATATAGGAGTACGAGTTGGAGACATAGATGTATCTATGTCTCCCCTTCGCTTCTCTAATGGATGACCTAAACACCTGAACCTATCAATTGCTGAGAATCCTTCAGAAGTTCCATTTGCTGAGTGTTCAAGATTTGTTTCTTTGAAATAAGCTGGTATGGCCTGTGTTGCTATTATCATTTGCAACTCGTGGCCTTGGTGAATCTCTGATCCGCCAACAGATTCAGGTTGTGATCTAACTAAATAGGCTGTTCCAACTAAAACTGAACCAACATCTGTGTTTGGTCTTGACTTCGGGAATCTAACAGCTATTGGCCCGCCTGGATGATCACCTGATGCTGAATAAGCAGCTGATCCACGTGTTACTTTGAATTTAGTGTTATCGCTTGTAGTTGTTGTTCCATCAACTTTGATTATTGCTTCTCCGCCGGCTCCAATTGTTGCAGATGAATTCCCAACCACAAATTCAGTACCCTCCCAAGTTGTTCTTCCATACGGGGCCTGGAAAGTAGGTGCGAATGTATCTGTCAAAGACAAAGTTCCAAGATTTACTGCTGCATTGCCACTGTGAGTTTTTACTTGGTAAAGAACTTTTCCTATGAAGTCTTTGTCTCTGAAATAAATTCCAAGTGGGAGATGCGCAATACTCCCAGAAAAGTCTGGGTGTGTATCAGAATCAAAAATCTCAGACAAAGCCCCAAGATTAATTGACGGTCTTGCAGCAAATGAACTTGAGAGAACTGGGAATTTAGGTGTAGCCCAATTTTCGTACCCAACCCTGTTCAAAGAAAATCTTCTTGTAACGTCAACTAAAGTCCCTTCATAATCAGTAACCTGGTCTGGGTTGTCTTGTGGTTCTAGTAATGGAATAATAACAGGTCCTGAAAGTCTACCAGTTCCCATTGTCGTTACAAAACTTTGTGATGCAAGAACTTCATAACCTGCTTTATTTGGATATGAAGCCGTGTCTTCAGTAGTTGGGTTATTATGTATCGAATTTGCTTCTGATACTGATAGTGGGCCTAATCTTTGAACATCATCAGAAAATGCGCCTTGCGTCCCAAATGCGTCGCCCTGATATGGCATTCTGCTATAATAAACAGTAAGTTCATTGTTATTAGAATTAAGAGTCAATGGTGCTGGTGTTATTAAGCCGATGAATCCGTCAGTTGAATTAATAAAATTGTTTACGGCCAACGGACCGCCAAACCCGGAAGTTGTTGTAAGCAATCTTGCGTTAGTTTGACCGAATCCACGGTCAAATGCAAACAAAGTGCATTCAACAAAGAAATAAGTATTATCAAATGTTGATCCTGGCGAAAGTTTTGTGAAATCTATAACGTCTGCGTTTAATACAAACGACACGTCTCCTTCTTCATTGACATCTAACAAGAAAGTTGGTCCGTCAAAATCATCCTTCAATAAATTTTCGTCGCTTCCAGGCGCATTTATGAAAACACGGTTGTTGTCGAATGGTGATAAAGTTGGTTCTGCAGCAGGTGGAATTCTAGCGTATATGCCAGTTATTCTTGCAGGTGCCATATATGGAGGAAATTGTATTCCTCTGAATGGACCGCCGTTTTCTGATCTTATGTTACTATTTGTGTATCTTTGACCAAAAATTGTGTAGCTTCCTAAAGAAGCACCATAAGCCTCTCCAATTGATGTATTTGGAATTGCTATATAATATCCGGGCCTGCTAGCTGGATAAGCAACCAGATGCGGATTATAAAGAGATGTGTTAGCAACCAAGCCTTCTTGAGCCATCAAGAAACAGTTGATTCCGGACGGGAAAACACTATTTGTTGTAGGTATTATTGGAACGTGGTGTGGCCCAGGTCTTAAAGCATACTCAAACGGTATGTCAACGTATCTGGTATCACCACCGTTATGGAACAAATTCAATGGGTCTACAACTGTGTAAATAACTGAGGAACCGTCTTGCGATAGAGTCGGCATCCCACCTTGGAATGTTGGTCCTGGGTAATACCAATTTAATGACGAAGTCCCATTTCTAACCAGAGTTTTCTGTATTTGGATATTTCTATATGGTGCAACGTAAACAGTCTTTGATCCAGTATCAACCATAACTTCAGAAGTTGCTGCCAAATGTCTGTATCTGCCAGTTTGTACAAGTGGCGATTCACACACATACGTTGGGACCATCCTGTTCTTTCCATTTAGACCAGGACGTAACATAAATTTTGACGTGTTCGTTGGTGTGCCTAAATATTGAGCTGCGTGCACATAATCAGGCTTATGCGAAAGACCTCTGCCTGATCCATAAACTACCGAAAATTGTATGTGTAATAAAATGTTTTGTGCAAACGCTGGGTCAACTGATCCTTGCAACGCATCAGTAAACTCTTGTAAAGCTGTTCCAGCTGTTCCACTGTCAAATGTTATTTTTAGATTGCCGCTACCATCTAATGTTACAGTTATGCCTTGGCCATTTTTCAAAATTCTATTACCGGCAATCGCAACGCCAAGAGTCGGATTAGTTGTGGTTGGTGCAGTAGTTGCCGGGCTATTTGGCTCGCCACCGGCTGGATCAGATGTCATACCTTCAAAATGAAGGACAACTGCATCAGCGTCTTCTGTTGCTAAAACAAATCTAACCTGGTCAGCATCGCTTGCTGGCAGACCAACTTGAAAATCTGAAAGTTGGACAGTTATTTCATCGCCATTAAACCAATATGGAACGCTAGCAAAATTCCTGGCGGCTGGGCTAGCAGTACCAGCACCAGGTCGGCCAGTCGCCGAAGCTGTCCACAGAACTTCAATGTTATACGGAACAACTGCAATTTGTAATGGAGAAAGAGATACGGTTGGATCATTTGTTGTATTTGTCGGAGCACGCACAGACACAACATAACGCTCTGTTACAATTGAATCTGAAAACGCACGTCTGTTGCCGTTTGGGGCGTCAAGACGAGATAAACCACCAACAAATGTTGTAGAATCTGTAATTCTATCCCCATACAAAACAACTGGACCAGCTGGATTTGATGACCCAAATCTTTTCCAAGTTGTTCTCAATTCACCTTTCATGAGCGAAACAAGATTAGTTTTTAAAATCTCAGTATAATCGAAATGATCAGCCACGGCATGGCGCAGATCTAATATATCAGTAACTGCTATTTGATCAGCGTATAGACCGTCTGGTCTTACCGTATATAAAACCATATCTGTACCAGAATCATGTGATCTGGTTGTTGTTCCAAGTTGCCCACGATCTATTGTGACTTGGAAAACTGCACCAGTATCAACAACACTGGTTACGCGCACAATTTCTTGGTTTATTCTAAAAAACGCCTCCCCAAATGAATTTATAGTCTCAAGAACAGTCCCAGTTATGCTTGTAAAATTTAAAACTGTATCTGTTTCTGATATTGTAGCTGGAAGTTGCGGAACAGCTGTAAAACTCGTTGCATCTTCCCTTGCTACAGCTATGCTATTCCTATTAAATGCGCCAGCAAGATTACCTACATCGTTGAACCCAGCACCATTTCTTCTAAATACTGCGCACAATGGTATGGCATAAACATATCCGTCAACTGTTCCAAACGTAGTCGGGTCACCCGTTCCGGCTCTCCAAAGACCTGGATCACCAAGGTCTTCCCTCATGTTTTCAAACGGAATTGTTGATGGAGATGATAACGGGCCTTGTGCTAACACTGTTACTGGGTCAAATCCTTCTGGATATTGAATTAAATTAACACCTTGGATTGTTCTAATTCTATATTGGATTTGTACGCGTTTAGTTGTTTCAAAATTAAGATCTGGGTCTAACAGTCCGTCTGGGAGATTGTCAAATCCACATTCGACATTTCCAAATCTATAAAGGAAACCTCTTTGTGGTTTTCCGGGTGCTATCGCAGGAGAAGGCGGGTCAACATCTATGCGCTGCAACCAAACTTCGAGAAATACAAATTCTGCCTTACTTCCGCCAGTTGAAGTACTAGGTGGGTTAAGTTCTATTTTGTTATGCGTATCTGAATTGTTTGGGTTTAATGGCGGTTGTCCAGTTCTAGTTCCTGTAACTGGCACAAGCCAGCCATTTACTATAGCCCAAGATGGGTTCCTAGTCTCATTTGTTGTATTCCTTCCAAAATAAAAGAAATTTGAATAGTTAGAGTTTGTACCAAAGTCACTCTTTGGACTTAATTCATTCATTAACCATCCAGACGGATATCTGGATCTGATTGACTCAGCTTTTGTCTCTAATTCAGCTAGACCAGTTAGGTTTAACTCTGAGTCAAGCGGTGGCCTGTTAAATTGATAGACCACGAAAGCAAACTGGGCATCACGCCCATCTAAGTATCTCGAAACTCCAGCGCCCAGCTCGTTTGTAGCCATTATATAGAGATCTCCGCCAATAGACGGTTCAGCTTAAGCAGGACATAAGGGATCTATCCAGCTTTCCATTATACCGTCAAAATAGTTATACTAGAAACCATTAAACCAGCACCAGTAGGTGTAATTCTCAATTTGGCCTGAGTACGTGACCCGCCACTTGGTGCTGGAAATGATGTATCAAGTGATATGAATTGAAACCCAGAACCACCGCCGTCATCCAATTCAACAGTAACGGCCGTTGAAGCCGTTATTTCTTGCGCGGTTGTTCCGTCAAAGTTATAATATTTTTTAATTAATGACGGATTTGTTGTTGAAGTATCCTTTATTGAATATATTCTAAACAAATCTAAATGTATAAAATAATCAGTTGTGGCTGGAACTACTACACCTATAGTAGTTAGTTGCCCACCAGTTTCTATACCAGTTAATTTATTATCACCATAATAAATCATATCTGAATTGACAATAGATGGCCATTCATAATAACTTAAAAATTCTGTAGATTTTGCGTTACTAAAGCTTGGATTGGCCGCAAGATATGCATTATCCTTTGCAGTAATTAAATTTTCTACTGTTGACGGAACAGTACTATAATCAAAATTATTTGGCAGTTCTATTATGTAGAACCCGTTTATCTGTGATGTTATAGTTGAATCGTGTATTGCATTAATTGTTCCATCGGCTGGTCCTATGTCATCAGCAATTACTGCCCTAATCATGTGTTAGTCCTGTGTGGGTTAAGAGGATTACCTCTTAATCTATAAACCGATGCACCAGTTCCACTTGGAACACTTAACAATGTTATACTGTTAGAAGTTACTATTTCATTCCAAGTTGAAAACACAACTAACACAAGAGTTCCTTTTCTACCAATTGACGCAAAATCAGATTTTAACTCCATAATTGTAAATAACGCGGTTTTATGTCTAGTTGGACCAGCAATTGGAAGTGTATACGCTGATGGAAGATAGAATGATGCATCGCCACGTGCCCAAAAATGTCTGCCTTCAGCATCTATATCATTATCACCAGCTTGTCGTTCCAACACAACTTCACCAGTGTCTGGTGAATATGGAATAACTGTCCCTAATTGTGCAAAACCAAAATTAGATGAAAAACTAGAAATAGACATAATTGAAAGAGAGTTAAGTCTGGCTTCTGGATAATTTGGCGACGGTGTTGCTGACACCGGTATTTGGCTACTAGGGTCAATATATGGATAACAATCATCCGGGCTACCAGAACCGACTTGCATTACAGCTAATTCATTTAGTATCGACCTTGGTATTAAATCAAGAGTAACATTCCCAGCTGGGACGTCTAACGATTGAATAGCTCTAGATTCATAGAAAATTTGATATGAATCAGCTGGCGCTCCGGATACAACTGGTAAAGCCCTTATTGCAACATAGTCAACAGTTATTAAACTTGGTAAAATTACGGCTGGGAAAAAAGTTATTGTTGTGTATGGTTCATTATATGTGAAACCAACTACAGCTAACGCACCACCATTTAATGATACAACCGAATCTATTCTCTCTGGAATTTTTACTGTAGTTGTGGTTGCAGCCGGAAATGAAACAGTTTGAGTTGTTGTAAGCAACGAAACAGATAACTCTCTATGAAGACGATCAGTGCTCCAACGTGTTGTTGACAATTCTGATCTATTTACATCACTTGGCACTGGTGAAGTTGTAAATTGCGCAGCTGTTGCCCATACTGGCAATTGCCCTACGCCACCACCTGGGTTTGGCGTCCACAACTCATAACCATTTAAAAAATTCCTTGAAAGACCAGAACCAATTGGATATTCAATTTCAATAATAATAAAGTATGAAACATTAGTCAATGACGAAACGTTAAAATTTATTTGTATCGCGGCTGGAATAATTGATATTGATGATATGTCATTCGCACCAGCACCAAAAACAACTTGAGTATCAGTAATTCCAACAAAATCAACAACTCTTATTTCACCAACACCAGAAAATTTTGTTGTAGGTGGTGAATTTGCTACAACGTTAACCGTGGTTATTGTTGAATCAGTTGCTATTGGCAATGCTGCTAGTGATAACGGTATGAACGCTACCCCAACGCCGCCAACATCAACTCTTACCGTTATCCTTTCTGTGATTGATCTATCACTAAATCTAAACCTAACCTGGTCAGAACTTATCATGACACCAGTTAAGCTTATATCATCTTTAACTAAGACTGATGTTCCAGTTACTCCAGAAAGAGTTTCATGATTTGTTGAAAGGTTGTTATTTAATAACTGTTGCGATCCTTTTTGCAATGGTTGAAGAAAGTCAAAAAATACAGTCTTTCTTAAGTCTTTAACATCGTTTATTGCTATTTGATCATTGAATAGTCCGTCAGGCCTTGTTGATGTTCCTGATAAAATCGCTGACCCACCATTTAAATTCAATGTTCTGTCAAACGCGGTTGTATTTCTTCTAAAAACTGCACAAATTGGTATTGCGTACATGTAACCATCGACTGTTCCAATAGCCGTGGCAGACGCTGCATTACCAGTCCCGGCAACCCATAGTCCTGAATCGCCAGACATGGCTGAATAATTATAAATCGTTACGGAACCGTCGGCGCCAGGACCCGAAAAATCTGAGACTGAATTAGCAAAAACTACTGGATCGTCAAGTCCGTCTGGATAGGTCGTAATGTTAACGCCTTGAATAACTCTATATCTATATTGAATTTGAACACGTTTAGTCGATTCAAGCGTGTAAGTTGGGTCTATTAAATCATCAACAAAATTAACGGCATCAGGTGCTTTTACGTTCCCATGCCTTAAAATTAGTCCGGTTGGACTCTTATTGGCAACAGATGGAAATGGAGAAAGTAAAGCTCTCCAAATTTCCAAAACAACCAAATCAGTTCTTGTACCGGCTACAGGAGGAGCTGGGACGGTTATTTCGTTTAAATCAGATGTCGATATGTCAGAATATTCAAATTTTACGGTCCAACCGTTGATTTGAAGAGTTGATCCTTTGATCCTGAATTTGTTTTCATTACCAACTATTGGTGAAAGAAATTCGTAAGATCCTGATATATCAGATTTTTCTTGAAAGTCACCAAGTAACCAGACTGATGGAAGAAGTCTTTGGTTGCTTTGTTGATAGCCATAGTCGCCTTTGATTTCACCAAGTAAATTCAACTCCCAATCGATTACCGGCTTAGTATCTTGAATAACTAAACTTTCATAAGCTTTGTCTTCACCAGAAAATTGATCACCAGCTGGTATGCTTTGTGGAGTTTGACTTACCCCAGCGCCAAGATTCTTATACGCCATGTTTCAATTGTCTCGACTGATTAAGAGGAGATGATATACAGGACGATACTGATAAATGTTTGTATGGAACAAAACACAATTAAGAAAAACCTAGCAGAAATAATTGTAAAACAATATATAAAATGATTGCTTAAAAACTTAGAGAACAATCAAAGAAAACTGAAATAGTTATTGTGTTTAATAAGATTAACAATTTCTGGTGGCATAACTATGGTTGCAACATTAATGGAAATTCTTGACGTTTGATAACTGACGGCCATTCTTTGCATGCAAATTCAAATGCTTCGTTACGTTCATTAAAATTAAACCCATTTACGTAAAAACCAGAATTTGAACCAGGACGTTTGTCACCTGAACGATCCCACCAAAAGAAAGCAAACCAAAGGTGAGCTTGTGCATCTTTACCGCATGTCCAGAAGACACGGCCATCTGGCCAGTCTGGCACTTTACCATTTTTGAGTAGGCCTGTGTCTAATAGTTCCATTTCCCATGGGAAGTTGACGTCTAGCACTTTTGGCTTCAATCGGCTTCTGCCAGTATCGTCGTGCAAAAAGTGACCGTAACCTAAAGAACCAAAGTAAAAAGCGCGTTTCATCCTAATCTGACCATTCCACTGAGTCCAACACGCATGCCACCATGACCACACCGATAACGATTAGCTCTTATTGAATAATCACCAGCTGAAAGCAAGCCAGGACCATTGCGACGGATAGCGTGCGGATTCCAACTTCGTTTGTTGCATGTCGGGCATTTAACTGGATATCTAATAAGAAATTTTCCATACCAACGAACAGCAAAACGACGAAGCAACGAACGAAATCGACCTGATATGGTTCGCTTTGGCCTGCTGTGTCGCACAACAATTGCTGCTGTACGATATGGACCATGATCTGTCACGATTCTAAAACCTCGTACGATAAAAATTCATTTCTTGTTATTTCATATAATCCGTATAACATATAAAGTTGCAAATCTCTTGATGCATAATTTTTTCTTGTTGATGCGTGTATAAAACAGAAACTAAGCAACCGAAAATATTTTGGATGTCTGTCAATAAAATACCTGGACGAACTACGTCCGCATTCTAAGCATTTTATCTTTTTATGATTCAACAACGTCCCTAGTTAATTTTACATCGCACCCTTCTGAATCAGACTTGAAAACATCATGTATGAATTTTGAATATTCTACATATTTTTTGTTGTCAATGTTAAAATCAAAATTGTAAAACACACTGCTACAAACTTTGCATTTTAATATTTTAAAGTCTTGGCCGCAGTAAATCTCTTTAAATTTGTGGTTCATGCTTCTTTATCTATTTTTTGCAACTCAGAACCTCCAAGTAATGTATTTACAATTTTTAGGACTTCAAATAACCTTGAATTTTGTTCTTCAGATAATGGCGGGTCCCAAATAAATTCAAGACCTGTTTTGTTATTAAGTTCTGTCATGTCAAATAGTTTTACTTCTTTGAGTCTGCTCCTTGGTAAACATAACACATAACAAGCAAATTCACTTAATTTTTCAGAAGCAACTTTCACATCTTCTTCTGAAAGGTCTTTGAAAGAAATATCTGACATATTATATAACTCAATGCGTCAAAATGATAAACGCCAAGTCCAACTGAAAGTACTTGACGCCGGTTTAGTGATAGCACCAAATGTCAAATAATTAACAAGCGTGTCTTTTCCAGTAACATCGACTGTTGCATCATATGGTCCGTTTGGCGGAATTATTGGGTTTTGTATTGCCATGTTTGTGTCAACATCACCGCCTAACAAACCCATCTCGACCAACGTTCCTACTGCTTCTGACTCAGAAAATGTGGTTGTAAAATCAACTACGTTTGTTGGTATCCCACTAATTGCTCCAGTTCCGTCTATGAAATCAGTTGATGCTATTTGTTTTCTAGCAATTTCATTTTCGAGCGATCTTTGTGTGGATGTGCCAGCTGGTGGGTCAAGTGGGTCCCACCCAACATTTCCAGTTCCAACTGCCAAAGCATAAATACCAAATCTTGGTTCAGACGTATATGGAATAGCAGTTGACTTCATAAGTCTGGCTATAAGGATACTAGCATCCAAAGTAACAATATTATTTAGCTTACCTTTTGTAATTTCACCGGTCTTAGTATCATTCATTTCCCAAAAAATTTCGCCTTTGATACCTCTACAGTGATAGGCATCTTGGTGTTTAAAATGCAAGGCCATACGAACGAAATCTTGTGCTTTCTTGAATTTGTCTTTAAACATGTCCTACATTACCTTCTATATTAGTTTACTTATAACTGACGGATCAGCTGCAGTCACTATGTTTATGCCATCATTCACAACGTGAATTAATGGTGCAGTTCTATGCACATTATATTTCAGTTTCAATTCATTTGCAAGAAACGCAGCCGGTAATGGGTTACCGTCTGCATTTGCCGTTAATATTTCATCAATTACATCATCAGTTGAATGAACGCCAGGTTGTGTTCTGTGCAGATCAAATTTCAATTTTAACTCATTCAAAAGCGTAGTTGCTGTTGCCAAGCTTACGGCCGCCGGAGATGTTATTGTATTGATTCCATCAGCTATTACATGGAATACAGCTGATGCTCTATGAGCTTCATATTGAGCTCTTAAATCATTTGCAAGTGTAATTAACAAAGTCTCATCAACCAATCCGCCAATAGCTGTATACTCCTTTGGTTGGGTTCTCCATTTTGGTTGATTCGTTCTTGAACTACTATTTGGCCCAAATGTGAACAATCTTGAATTTTCTACAACCGGAGGTGTATAAACATCATTCGAATTTACAACCACCCTAATATAATCTAAGTCTATTTCATTATTTGGTAATTGTTCGAGCAAAACTGGTGAAAAAAAGACCAACCCCGATGTAACTGGCGTCAACAGTCCAGAAATTGGTTGACCAGAAAATCTCGAAATTGGTACACGCCCAAGAACAACACCGGTTGGTGTTTGATATATTGGGGTTATGAATATTGGAAGAGGCATCAACCAACCTCTATCACAGAACTCATCAAAAGACCAGCATTGCTATCTAGTTTTAACACAACATCGGCATATGGATCGAGTGCAAATATTTTGCCATTAAACAAATGGATTAAATCAATGTTAAAACCAACATTTATGATTTCTACAGATTTCGTGGCTGTATTTATTACAGCTAAAGATTTAATGTGTGGTAATGATATGTACACTTTATTATTGCTGTTATGTATAATGTTATGGTTACCAGAAAAATAACATATTTGAGACTTTGACAAAAAAATTTGTGAGTTTACTCTTCTTTCAGCTTTGTTTATTATTACAACACCATTTGATGTTGTTACCCAAACTTCAGCGTCAAGTATTACAAAATCAAAAATATTAGTTGTTTCTAATTCAATAGAATAAATAATAGACGAAAATCCAAATTTATCATTCGGGTCAATGACGCCAATTGATTTTGTGTTTGCATCTACAAACCACATAAGTCCAGATGATTCATCAAATTTTATAAGTTGAGCTTGTATGCCAGTTGTAATCCTATTATCTGTATCAGACAAACCAATTCTTGTTATACCATTTTGTCCCAATTCAGCGACAAACAAATAATCAGGAGTTGTAGCTATTCCTAAAATACCACCTTGGCCAATTTGAAGTGAAATTGAGATTTCATCATTAATAATTTTGAACACACGACTTGATGCTAAGTCAGAAAACCAAACCCCGGTGTTGTCTTTGATAGAAAAAAACGGTAGTGATCCGCTTGCAACGGTGTTTTTTAATTTGATCTTCGAGATTATATTAAATGATTCATCTAATTTAATTGCATAATTATCATAATCGCTATTTAACAACAGAATGTTGGAACCATCATTACAAATAGTTGTTAATCTAGTCAAATTCATGAGTCTATTACGAGGCCTATTGTGTTTGTGTTAATGTCCCTTACAAGACGATATGAATGGAAATTACCGTCGCCCCAATCAAATGGGACACGATACACAGTTTCATCATTATTCATATCATGAATTTTCACATATGGAACGCTATTTATTGAATCAAATCCAATAGCCGCCGCAATTCCGCCATGCATTTTACTTGTAAAACCAGCATAAATTCTTGAATCGAAAGTTGGGACGACCGTATAAACATCATTGATTCTTAGACTTAATGACATTTCAAAATTCTGGTTACCAATACTTGGCAATGGATTCTTATTCTTATATATAGTTTCTATAGACCCAACTGCTCCATATTCTAACGCAGTTGTTGGACCAACTGTTATCAATGATATGGAAGCTGAACCTGGTCCTTCAGTTGTTAACAACCACCCTTGATCTGCGACTGGTGGTGCATCTTCAACTGATATTTCGTTAGTTGTGTCGACTGACACGTGGTAAACTATGCTATCTATGTGTGCTTCATATCTTGACTTTAATTCATTAACTAATGAAAGAGCCGTATACAACTCTGTTGCATTAATGTTTATAGCTTTATTTTCATTGTCATTCGTTGTGTGAACACTTCCAGTTATCAAATGCAAATTATAGTTGGTTTTTATATCATTTAATAATGTAATAGCAGAAGATAGGTCAGTTGAATTTGGAGCTGTGACGACATTTAATATGTCATCATTCATATGAACGCCAAATTGTGATCTGTGTAAGTTGTACTTCGATTTCAAGTCATTTGCCAAGTTTATAACAGCAAATTCAGCAGCGTCTTCCGGTAAAACAGAACCTTCATATGAGAAAGAATGAGATCCAGCATAAGAAATGCCATGAACATGGAGTGTTTCATCATCTGAAAATGGAAATAAATGTCCAACATCGCCCTCTGCAAATGTGTAAAATTTCATGGCTTCGTACAAAACCCTTGAAGGCGGATCAAGTCTTATTATTACTGTTGACAAATGAACGTCAGGTATTAACAGTAATGATATGAAATATGTATTTATATTGATTGTATCAGCAACCAAATGATAAGTTAAGTCAGCCCTGTGTAAATCGTATTTTGAATTAACCTCATTAACTAGCGCTAAAGCTGACGAGAAATTTGTTACAGGTGGAAGAATTGAAGAATTTATAGTGTCATTAGTTATGTGAACACCAATCTCAACTAAATGTTCATTGTATTTCTGTCTAACGTCGTTTATTAAGACGAACGCAGACAATTGATCAGCTGCGTCTTGTGTTGTTACGGTAGTTGTTCCGTTTACAACATGGACGCCAGTTTGTGTGAGATGAGAATTGAATTTAGACTTTAAATCATTTGCAAACGCAACTATTGGCATCCTATGCGATTCATATTTAATTTTAATTTCATTAACCAAAGTTATCAATGTGGCAAGATTTGTTGCATCAGATAATGTTATTATGTTTACTGTATCATTGTTTGTGTGTATTCCGGATTGAATTAAATGCGAACCGTATTTTGATTTTATTAAATTTACTAAGTCTATAGCAGTTGTTAAGTCAGACGCGTCGTCTATTTCAACAATATTTATTCTGTCATTTGATACGTGGACTCTATACTGAGTTAAGTGTGAATTGAATTTAGATTTTAATTCATTAACTAATGCTATTGAAGTCGACAAATCAAAGGCATTCTCTGAAAGAATTACATTTATTGAATCGTCTTCAAACGCTGCCGGGAAACCGTTTGAATTAATGAAATCTACGGTGTTTATATTCTTAGTTTGGGTTATTGATTTTACCAACCCGCCTCTTGACTCAAGATTTTGAGTCATTGGAATTGGTGGCGTTCCTTCTCCTAAAATCGTATAACTGCTAGCTGTGTCATTAGCTATCAACTCTTCTGATGCTGTTCCTTCTGAATAGACTTCTTTACCAAAATGTATGTGTTGCGCTTTTGTGAAAAGGTGATCTGGTGATGTTATCAAATTGGCATAATTTAATAAATGATGCCTTGGCACAAGCCTGTTTCTTTGTATGATTCTGCCCAACGAATATTTTACATAGTCCCATTCTGTTCTTGATAACTCTTGCGGGTTAAACGATCCAAATGCTATTGATGGTATTCCACCGGTTATGCCATTCAAGAAACTCGTATTAACTAATGGAAGTCTTAAAGAGTCATAACTAATTGATATAACAGGCGTTGGATTGTTATCAACGAATATTGACACGTAATCGTCTGGACTTCTAATTATTCTGTATGTATGAAACGAAGTCCAATCTATTTGATGTACATAATATGAGCTTAATTCGTTCTCATTTCCACCTTTATATAAACCAATATAACGTCTTATAGAAGAATTCGAATCGTTTATTTTACTATCTTTGAACACTGCCACTGAATGCCAATCAACAACTGATTTAGCTGTGTTTATATCTATTGCACCGATTGGCATACTACCAGAACCAAATGTGACAGACGGACCAGACACACTCGGTTTCAAAACAGAAGTCAAAAATGAATTGGTTGCTGATAAAACATCATTTATAGGTTGTCCATCAGCTAATACAAACACCAAGCCAGACGCTTTGTTCATATACACATTATATGAATGTGGTAGACCATCATCCCAGTTAAACGGTGCTTGAAAAACTATTATGTATGCACTGGCAATAATCGACAAAATAGTTACATATTTGTTACCATTCTGATCAACAGATAGATGCAGTTCTAAGTTCTTACCACCAACCCCTTCATCAATATTTATAAATGCACCGGCAAATTTAACTGGAACATACAAACCGTAAATTATGTATGTAGAAGAAGGCGTATAAGAATAAACTGTGATTCTTGTGTCCAATTTCCAATCATTCGGATCTTTTAGTACAGGCTCAGTAACAAGAATGTTTGACAAATCAAACAAACGATAATCGGTCACACTGTCATCAGTTATTCTAAGCGCCCTGTTTATTAATTCGGCTCTTTGTTCTCCACTTGAAACCCAAACCGGGTTGTCCTTATCAGGTAAATCGGCACCAAAATATGAAATTCTTGGCTCTGGGTTCGAATCAGAACCAATATAATTACCTATAATTAAACCAAGTTTTGTAACAGCTGTACCGCCAACAATTTCAAATGATGACTCTACACCAAGATTTACGCCTGTAAGTTTAATTTTCCCGCTGCTTGACGATGCAAAACCGGATGGTACACCAGTGGTAGAATTAATTTTGGCTGCAACTGTGGCAGCAGTTGTATCTGTGGCAGCAAATGTTATTGTTATGATTTGTCCGTTATTTATCCTCAACAACAAATTGTCACCAAGTATTATCGGATAAAGTTCAGATCTACCAATCGTTGTTGGAGCTGACGGTGAATATTGCAAAAATGAAAAATGCACCTGAAGATTCTTATCATCTAAATACACACCAGCCGATCTATTGTTTATCCCAAATGTGTAATAGTCGATTTTTGTCCTAAATTCTATTACAGTCGATGTTCTTATAGTTTGAGTTGGTTCAAATCTTAAAAATCCCCTGTAGGCACCGCTGCTCAAACCAAATGAATCTAGTTCATTTGTATTTGCTGACGCAGTTGAATCTAGCAATAAAATTCCACTATTTACTCTCTCAAATCCATTTAATCCTACAGGTACCCAAGGTGCTGTTGTATCAAGTTCTGGTGTTACTGATGCTTGATAATCTATGGATTTATTGCGGCTGATTCTATCTGGGTCTAATGGTGTTATAACAGTTCTTACAAATGACCACCTGCTTGTGGACGTTGACTCTTTACTAATTGCACCAAAAAACACTTGTTGTATAGGATCAAATTTAGCATTCAAATTTGAAATCGACGGTAGTTCAGATGCTTCAACCGTCGCAATCGGATCTATCATACCACTCAAGTATAACGAAACACCTCCGTCTATGTTTCGTGCTATCCTGTATGATTTTGTCTCTGTGAAATCTATTGCATATGAGTTCCAATTTTCTCCGAATTCCCATGGTCCCCTGTTTGTTAAAATTCCTACTTGTTTTACGTCCGGAACAACGTTTATAGTATCGTTAACTTGATGGACATTAGTTGATGTTATTATTTGAGACAGATGTGTATTGTATTTATCTCGTAGTTCATTTACTAATGTTATAGCTTGTTGTAATGAAATTTCTTCAGAATATAGATCGCCTGCGTCTGGCGACGTTACCAAATCAGTTGTATCTGATATCGCATGTTCTGGAACTTTAACAATATGAGAATTAAAAGCCGCCTTTAACGAATTCAAAATAATTAATAGTTGAGACAAATTGGTAGCATTTACGAGATCTACAATATTTTGTGTATCATTAACAAAATGAACAGTTGGCTCTATTACATGGGAGTTAAATTTGGTTTTTATTTCATTTGTTAGTGAAATAGCTGATGATAAGTTTGTAGCGGGTTGTGATGTTATTATGAACCCAATTAATGCTACATTGTTACCATCAGAAAACCCAAACCCAACACCAGTAAAAGCTCCGTCAAGCAAAAGACCTTCGTTTGATAATTCAGTTCTAAAAGCTGCTGAAACGATGCTTGGTGGGTCAATATTTATTTCTTTGCTAAAAAACGGTGGCAGACTCTCAGTTCCTGAACCATCATCGGCATCTATTATAATAAGACGTTTACCTGATATGTAAACGGTTCCAAATCCGTTGGAGGTCCAAGGATTTGTTACATTTTGTGGTAAATTAGTTGGATCATATGATACGGACGTTTCAAATGCTGGGTCTTCTTCAACTGGAAAAAGTATTTTGTTTGCTGGCGAATTTAGTCTAAATAAATTTGGGTCGTTTAAAGATGCCGTATACGCCCTTTCAAATCCTTTATATCTCCAACCAACAAGTCTCGGCGCAAACGGAGAAGAAACGCCATGCGGGTTTGGAAGATTTTCTGGGTCTATAAAAAACGCACGCATTCTGTATTTGTGGCTTGGCAAGCCCCCAATTCCGTGGTTGCCAGCTTGATTAAATGTGAAGCCTGGAAAATTTAAACCAGTAAACAGAACAGCTGGGTTGTTTAAATAATCATAATCAATTTCAACTGTATCACTACTAGTTGGTTTTGAAGTTAAAACCACAGCTCCTAATAATCCGAACACTGCGTCAACACTAGCATCTGTAGAATTAACATAAACATCAACGTCTTCCGGAACGTCCGCAAATTCCCCTATTCTCGGACTTTTTAATACCCAAGATAATGGCCCAGTTAAAGAACCCGGATAGGTACCAACTGTTGGTATTACTCTATCAACTGTAACAGCATTTGCAGAATCAACGTTTTGATGATAGATGTTACTTTGTCTATGTAACGAGTATTTCTTTCTTAATTCATTAACCAGTTGTAACGCCGATGCCAAGTCATCAGCATCAGGCAAATACACGGTATTCTCTACATCTGCTTCTAAGTGGACTGTTGGCTCCCCTGGACTAGGGGATGATATGTCTATTATATGCGCACTAAATTTAGTTTTTATATCATTCAACAAAATTATTGCATTTGCCAATGTTGGTACTGCAATCGCAGTGAATATTATATTTGTTGTATCATTTGATCCGTGAACTTCATCTTGAATTCTATGTAATTCATATTTATTACGAATATCATTCGCTAAATCAATAATACTTTCGATCGTGTCAGTTTCGTTTATAAGTTCAAACGACGAATTCTTTAACACTAAACGTGTTGAATTTTTTACTTGATCTATTGTGAAAGTCCCATCATTTCGATTATTCAAACTCCCTGAAATTGTTATTATTTGTCCAACATTTGATGATGTAAATGATCCTGACAATATCTCAATTTCGTTTTCCGAAACAATTCTTAAATCTGACCCGGAAAGAAGTGATAGCGGTCTTTTTACGATAGGACCTTTGTTTGTAAACAAAGTTCTATCAGAAACAGAACTTAAACCGGTAAATGATATAGTTCCCATTACAAGATGTCGTTTCCAGCTTTATCAGTTATGCCAGTTATAGTAAAATTATAAGTTGAATTTTGCATGTTTGTTATAAACGTTGCGATTCTCCTATTACTTATCCAGGTAAAATTTTTAATTATAACACTTGGTATTTGAATATTAGACGAAGTCAATTCTTTCTGTCTTAATGGTTTTGAAATAAACCCCAAAACAGAATCTGGTGTTAGATATTTTCCTTCTTCATAAGTTGGTTTAATGCCTATTTCTGATAGGGCTGGTGCTATGGCTGGTGGCTGGGTTACTCCGAAGAAAGACGCAGAAGTAACCAAATTCGATTCGAATTTTGTGTTTTCAGCGTTATCAACGACAGATGTTGTTGCATCAAAATTTAATGTGTATTCTTCATCGTCTACTAAATCTGGAAAAGCTACAGAAATTGAATCAAAAAGACCTGTTGAATAATAAACTAGTGATTCTCCATTATGTGCTATATGATTTTTTATGTGTTCTAAATATTTTGTTTCCATGTCTGATAACAAAACAATTAGTGAATCTAAATCAGTTGCATTCGGGGCCGTTATTAAGTTTTGATCCGGTGAAAAATGACTCGATGATTGAAAATGTTCATTAATAATGTCCTTTATGAGGTTAGATGAATTAATAATAATTTGCAAATCTGGCAAATATGGTCTATCAAGAGTAGTTATTATATTTGTAACATCTGGTGTATAATGTATAACAGCGTTTCTGTGTATTTCATATACATCAGCTAAATGATCAAGCATAAAAAATGCGTTTGGTACTGAAGAACGTTGTTGAATCGATAAAATTGGAGTGGTTAACATCGATGGATCAGTTAAAACAAACTGGTCAATATTCATTGCAAGTGTTTTCTTATCAAATCTGATATTGAATTCATTTTTTGAAATTAAATTACTGGTAAATTGATTAGAAATAGAACGAGCAGAATCTATGCCAATAGACCCAGAATAATTTGCTGGATTTGTTATGCTAGAACTGTTCAAATTATTTGCCGTTACTTCGATATTAAAAGGTGTGTTAGTATCAAATACATCAACACGAACTTCTGCTACGTCATAAAATGGATCATATGGTACAAAATTCTCATTTCTTATATTAGTTATTGTTACTTGATAACTATCAGTTATGTGTATGTTAAAATTAGTATACAGGTATTGATCAAAAATTGCCCTGGCTAACGGGACATTCCCAGGATTAACTACAAGTGGTATATACGTATTAATTGTATCTTCAAATACGTGAAAACCAGATTTTGACAAATGAGCCAAGTATTTGTTCTGTGCTTCATTACATATATCGATTGATGTTTGTGTATCAATTGCCGTTGGTGAAGTTATAAATAATGCTGCATCAACTGCTGTAACAACATTTATTGTATCATCTGATGTGTGTACACCAGATTGAGTTCTATGGTAATTTAGTTTATTTTTTATTTGTTCAGCCAAAGCCGCCGCCGTTGTTATGTCAACCGCGTTAGCAGCAGTTACGATATTTGTTGTATCAGCAACGATATGAAATAGAGTGTTTACTCTATGCAGATTATATTTTGTTTTAATTTCATTTAATAAAATTATCGAAGAAGCAACATCATATGCATCTGTGGATGTTATTATATTAGACAAATCGTTGTATCTTGTTAACACAAATGGATGAACGCCACTTTGTGTTCTATGTGCTTCATATTTTCTCTTTAAATCATTCGAAAGTGTTATGAGATTTGATTCATCAACTAAATCAGCAAACGTCAAATTTTTAGTAAATTCTTTTGTAACATGTATGCCAGTTTTAATTATGTGACTATTAAAATTTGTTTTAAATTCATTTGCTACATTCACTAGCGGGTCTACTAAAGGATTTAGCAGTAGTGTATTGCTTGTATCAGGAATAACATTAGAACCTGGTGTTGAAATTGACCAATTTGCAGAATTTGTGATATCAGAAGGAAGCATTGGAACATTAAAATAAACTAATAAATAAGTTCCAACTAAATAATCGTTGTTGACTCTGTTTACAGTTGCTCCTATGATTTGTGCTTGAGTTATCTCAGAATACCCAAACGGTGATGGAGCCCTTAACTTCAAATTCAAATCAACTTCATTTGTACCAACGTTTAATGATTCATCTACAACATCGGAAAACACAATTTCATGAGAATTTGCCGATACCATTAATGGATTTAATGTAAATCTGATATGATCTTCAGGAATAGACGCAACATATGGAACTAAAGTTAGTAATGTTCCAGGTCCAGTTGAACCAGACGGTCTTATGGAGGCAGTTGCTGAAGACGAAGTTGGACCAACTGATCTATCAAATACAATGTCTATCGTGTCAAGGCCACTAATATGAGATGTTAGCGCCCTTGGCGGGTCTGGAACTGTTGATAAAAAACTATGCGGTAATCCTGATATGTCTAATCCACCAATTGCGGTCTTCAAATTTAAAGCTTGTATTCTGTAAGTTTTATTCAAAGTTAATGATTTTTCGAAGGTTATTATTATAGCTCTATTTCCAGGGTCATCGAATTTAACTGACAAAATATTAGGTAAATAATATGTACCAAATGGCTCAAATGAATCTAAAATGTAGTTTGTTATGTCTGTCGGATTCCCGTCGTCTTCAACGCGTGCTTCAAATTTTAAACGCAATTCTGTTGAACTTATAACATGGGCTACAAATTCAACACCAGGCACGCCGCCAGAGCCTCCCCAAGGCCCGCCGCCGAATAAACCGCCCCATCCGCCGGATGGCATTAAACATCGCCTCCGTTATTTTCTATTTGTTCTACTTCAGCAACTTCAGCAACTTCAGCATTTTCAATGGCTTCAACATATACCATAATTGCTCTATCAGTTAACACAGTATCACGTTGACCATTTTGTCTTATTATGTCTAATCTTGGATACCCACATGCTGGTTCTGTCGCAACTTTTAACAATAAATTAAAATCACTTTGTTCAACGTCAACAATAGAACCAGGTTCTTTATCTTTAAACAAAGATTCTATTTTTACGCCCATTCTGACTCTGTTTGCCGACCCAAGAAATCTTTGATCTCTAGAACAAAGAAATCGTATAAATTCATAAAATGATATGGAACCAACATTTCCTATAGTGACAGATTCTGGAATTGTTATGCTTAATTTTTCGACCATAGCATACTCTACGTTATGCAGTCGTTGAGTCTGTTAGTAAACCCTGTCCGGACAGGGCCGTCAGCAAACTAGCAAGTGCAGCGTTACCACTGCGTGATCCAGACACAGTTGGTTTAGTTACGGGAGTGGTTCCATAAAAACCAATTGAGTTTGCTCCAGCTGACCCACCAACTTCAAAAACATTAGTTGCACCAACAGACAGACGTACGAACCCAGGGGTTGTTCCCGTGCTCGATGCTTTTAACTGACAAAATCCGCCTTGTCCTCCGTTACCATTACCTGCAGTGAACACAATTTCACCACCGGCACCACCACCAGCGCCAGCATGCTGTGCTTGCATATAAATTGAATTTGGTATACCAAATTGTGGAGCACCTGTAGGAGCTGTCAACGGATCGAAATCTATGAACATTGTACCAGCGGTTGTATCAAAATTGATGTCTGGTTTATAAAATTTGGTCTCAGTATTTGTGAATTTAGCCAAATCAATAGTTCCGTTACTAGTTTGTAATATAACACCCTCTCCAACACCACCGCTTACGTACATCCAAGTATCAGCACGAACCGTAAATTCACCGCCAGAACAATAAATTTCAGAACCATCGTCCCAAACATCCATTTGGGTTCCGTACAAATGCCAAGTTGTTGAATAAGACAAGTCTCCGCTTAATGCGAACGGAATTGCGTTATCATCTCCTGGATTTGTTGGTGGTGTAAGTCCACCACCGCCCGCACCTAAAGTTGTGTCAGTACCGACGCTATTTGTAAAAACAATTGTTGTTGGTACTGTGGTTTTTACCCACAACGTTCCTGTTCCTGGTGAAGCAGCTTGCGGGTCAAGTACTAAACCGGTTGGATCTATTAAACCACCAACTGTTAACTTGCCGCTTACAGTTAAATTTGTTCCATCTGTTGTTATGCCGCTAGCATACAAAATGTCGCCACCGGAAGCATAAGCAACCTTTGTGTCATCCCCCGGGTTTGTTGGAGCTAGGGCAAGTTTACTTGTATCTATGGCTGCAACTGCAGATACATTAGCATTTGCCAAAAACCCATATTCAAGATTTGTACCTAAGGCGTTTACCTTTAATATTTCATTGGCGGACCCTAGAGCGCCCAATCCAGTTCCACCACGAATGACTGGCAAAGTCCCTGACACTGCGGCTGTTCCGCCAGATAAATTCAACGGTCCAGCAACATAATCAGTTCCATCAAATGTTATTATATTATTAGTTGTTGGTGAACCGACCGTAACGGCGTCTAAATTTATGCTTCTTAACGAAACTGCATCACCACCTGGTTGTACAGCTGCTTTATACGCTAAAAGACCAGAATCATAAACCAATACATCATTATTGTTCGGTATACTAACAGATGAGTGAAGATCAACAGTTCGTAATCCAACAACTTGTGGTAATGTGGCAGTTCCAGCTAAATCTTGCGTTAAATTTATAGTTCCAGATTGAACAGCACTTGCTTCATAAACTTCAATTTTTGTTCTGATTGTATCATCTGATGCATTTACGCCAGGACCAACAAAATTGAGAGTATTTTGTTGTATTAATGCTATACCTTCATTTTGAACTGTTAAATATCCAGTCCCTATACCACCAGCAAATCCATTGGAAAAAATATCATTTAATATGTATACTAAAAGACCTTCAACTCCATTACCAGCCCAACCTCTTAATTGATTAGTAAAATTTAATTCGTCAGGTTTTATGCTAATATCTATCGGGTCTGGATTCTTCTGATATGATGGTATTATCCATCCTCGATTATTAGGTGCTCCAAAATTTCTTATATCAGTATCAGTTTCACCTGTCGTTGAATTTCTGACAGTTAATTTCCATCTGTAGCAACCAGTTGCATCTGGTGTAAACGAAACAGTTGGCGATGCCCCAGAACTCTTAACCCCAGTCGATGTTATGCTTCCTGGCGGAACGTCTAAAAGGGTAAATTCCCAAAAATCTACGCCAGTATCATCACCATTTGTTATGTCAACTGGTATACTAATAGACCCAGCAACTGCTCTGCCAGCTACGTCCGTCGTAAACCCCTGAGTAAATTTTATTAGAGCTTCTACAGACATGTCGTAATCGACCTCACCTTTGCAGGTCAATTAGGACTCCAGAATTATTTCAATTTAAAAATCTGCCGAATGTGATTCTAAAATAATTGATTTTGATTTCTTTGTTCCTAAAGTATCTATTCCTTCAACACCCTCAACAAATTTCCTGAAATCTTCATAAGAATACGAGTCTAAAGACGACCTTAAACTGTCCGTAACTTTTTTTAACCTTGTGTCTATTTCGCCAGTGTTAGGATCAAGTTGATTACCAAAATATTCATCGCCCATTATGTACCTAAGTCTGTATAAAGTATGTGCTGGTCTTATTATATTTAATAATATTCTTATGTTCTTGTCAGCTAAGAACAAATCAAAATCAATAGAACCATTTAAAATAATATCTATATTAAATCCAAATTGATCTGAGATATCGAGTTTTGCCCCCGGTTTTTTAGCTAATTCAAAATTTTCACTGATAACAATGTTTGCATTTTTAGTAAGCAACTCAACAACTCGTTTTATTGATGGTGGTATGCTGCCTTGAAAATAAATATCTACTATTTCATTTAAAAAATCTTTAAAATCTATATCACCAAGCTTTGGATCAGGAACTTCATCTGGGAATAGAATTGATACTAAAATTTGATATAGAAATTCACCGCGAGTTGATGTGTAATAAGCGTCAGTTCTTATTTCTTCTAAGGCTAGCCTGACTCTTGAAACTTCAATAGCCATTGATTTAAGATGTCTTACATAATTTGGTCCGTCAATTCTTGATAAAAAATAACTTGATAATAATCTCATGAAAATTTGCAAATTTCGATTCGCTGCGTCATTAAGTTGATTTAAATACTGTTCACCAGTGTTATAATCTGAAAAGTTAACTTTTTTAGTTATAGCCATTATGCTTCTCTATACACGAGTGTCAAATCGCCACTGGTCAGGAATTCGATCTCAGAAATTTCGATGTCTTTCTGACCGACATCATTTTCAACGACATAAGTTGCAGAAAATGAATGGTAAGACGGGTCATCTGGCGGATCAATTCCGACATTCAATGAGATAAACACATGGTTTGCTGTTCTTCTTAATCTCTCAGCTTCTATTTCATCAACATCGTTAAACCCAGCAGATGTCAAAGTTGAATCATCAGAATAACCATCAATGATAGCACCATCTTTACCAACTATAAACGCTCGATTTTCACCTTCACCAAGATCCTGTAAAGAACGAGCTTCGGACATTATTAAACCATCTTTAAACACGCCGTGGTGTATGAATTCGTCACCTCCTTTATCAATTGTATTAAATGGTAATGGTTGTGTCAAAACCCAAACTTTATTAGCAAATTTACTAAGAGACAGAATCTCATCAACATCATTTGCAATTTCTTCTCGTATTCTTAACGCACCATTTTGCAATGTCATCTTAGCAAATGGCTGAACTATAAAATCAACACCTTTTGTGTCATCTATTACTGCTACAACATCAGAAATATGTATGTCACCACCGACACCCTTAGAATCGGTTAATATTGTATAAGCGGTTCGTACGTCTATGTCAACTCTTGCTTTGTCAGCGTTCGGTAAAAGTTGTACTGTTCCCTCAATTGACATCGGATTTTCAACTGCTTTTTTAACAATAACATCAGCAGTTATATGTTTTGATATATTTATTTGACTTTGAACTCTTTGCAAAACATCATTTATAACATATGTAACTGTGAAGTTCTCATCATGTTCATAATCAATCGATACAGTTTCACCATTTGCTATGCCAGAAGTTGCTGTTCTTACTATCTTTACTGGTTCAGTCTGTGAACCACCAATTATCAAATAATCAGGATTCGGATTGTCTGGCCCAAGGAATTGCCGGCTTCTGTCTTCATTAAACACCGCAATTGTGAATGTATTTATACCAACTGAGTTTAGTGGTTCTTCTATTTGTCCAATCAATATGTGTTGTTCATCGTTTATAACGATTGATTCGCCAGTTGGAATGTCGTCAACTTGGATTATTTCTATACTGTCTGACGCAGCTGTACTAAATCCGTTTAGTAACGGGTCTTCAGTTCTATAAACTTTGAATCCGTCATCTTGATCTAATGAACCAGAAACTTCTCCTACTACTGATACAACTCTTTCGATTGGTTGAAGATTTGGAATAAATTTAGTATTGCTCCTAAATCTGTAATCACCTTCAATAAAATCATCTGTTGACGTTGAAGGTTGTGGTATTGCTGTACTTAACTGAATTGTTTTATAGTCAATGATGCTAACCCCAGTTAGATCATAAGAAACAACAGGCGATATTGATTGATTTCTGAGTCCAAGATTCTGAGATGGATTAAACAACATCTCTGCTATTGGGTTATCTTCTGATAACCTAGAATCACGCGCCCTGAATATTAAATTTGTTGCGTCTATAACATCAAATCTAACATTATTTGCGATATTAAATTGAAATGCAAAGGTTTCCGATACGGTTCTTTCAATTGTTCCTTTTACAAATATGTCTACTTTCCCTCCAACATGTTTTTTTCTGATCGGGTCCCAATCCCTCATCATAGCCGTGTCACCAGATTTAATAATTCTAACTTCAAGAACACCAGGCGTTGATATGGCTATGTTTCTATAGCCGCCTTCAGTCCCAGTATCAAGTGACACAAGCTTTCTGCTAGCTTCTTCTGCTAGTTCTAGATTGCTAGCTTCGTCTCTACCAAAATCGGCGGCTATCTCATTTATTGTAAGCAAACCATCAGCCCCAGACGAAACTGTATCTAACGTCTTGGCAGGAACATTTCCTATTGATCCTGGGGTTTCTGCAACCATTTGGATTTTAACTTCGTATCTTCCTCTGTTTGCGTTGTAAAATGAATCAACATTATCAACTTCTATCATAACAGAACCGTTGGCTCTGAATCTCGGTGCCGATGAATCAACAGATGAAGATACAATAGCTCCTTGTTGCACAAAAAGGTCTTTAGTTGGCCTGCTAGTTGTATAAAAAATTTGTGTAACAACAGCTGGACGTCTTCCGGCTCGTTCTATGCCAAAATTTCCGGCTAATGATTCAAACGCACCGTTAATTAACGCTTGCACGGTGGCATCGTCTTCTATTGCAAGAGCTGTCCTAAGAGCTTGTTTGTACGGAGAATTGGCTACAGGTATGCTAGAATTTGTTCTTCCAGGATCATCGATAGAAAGCAAAGCTGCAAAAGACTTTGATCTATGCACAAAATCAAGCAAAAAATAAATTTTTTGCGATTCGTTCGAAAATGGTTCTATGTGTACTTCACGAATTGTTGATCCAGGTATTAGAGATAAAGTTGGCTGAACTCTCGAAATCTCTGTTATATAATCTTGTGTTATTTGTCTCTGATCACGTATTCTTATGCCGCGTATAAATCTGTCAATTGGTAACGGTGTCCCAACTAATTCTTGACTGAATTTGCTTTCCGTATAAAGACCTTTAGTTTTATCAAACACAACTGATGTTATTACATAATATATTGGAGAGTCATTATTAACTGCTTGCCACACATCAGCGTTCAGTATTCCTTTGGATGTACCATCTCTTCGATCGTGTTTGAATGAATAAGTTTTTGTTTCTGAAAGTTCAGAAACAGACGTCTTATATCTATTTTGTGGTGAATTCAACAATGAAAATGTGTTAGTACTGACTCTCCTGATTATCGCGTTTGTGGCTGGATTTATAAGATCGGCCACAACTCTTATAGTATTTGAATCATTGTCATTTATATCAAATTCATATTCAGTTGTGCTTAATTCTTCAAGAGTTGTTTCAATTGGATTACTAGACGGTATTATATCTTTATTTAACCTTAAATATCCAGACAAAGTGCCGCCAGAACCAGTTGAAGCATAAACATTATAACCACTTATTGGTGAATCATCGCTGGTGTTAAAAGTCATAGAGTTTATTTCAATCGGAGACGACCATTTAATATCAACAGAATCGGCCTGTCTCTGGATTGACACACCATTCGGTGTTGTTGGAATAGTTGTTAAATCATTGGTTGACACAACATTTATTGTTACAGTTGATACAGCGCTAACACTTCCACTTATGTCTATGGCTCTTATTTTAACTATGTTGTAACCTTTTTCTAACGACAAACCATCTGGAAAGCTGTTTGGATTCGGAATTGTGAAATCTGGAACCGATAAATCAACCAAACTTGGATCTGACACAAAACCTGCTTCGTTAACGTTTATTTGAATATCAATTGTGCTTGAATCTACTGTTCCATTCAAAAACATAGAAAACAGATTTGTAGTTATGGTCAAGTTTTGTTCTTGGCCAGAACCGTCAGGAAGAGTAAACAGGGGTGCGTTCGCCATCTACCCCACGCTACTTTATTAAGCACGTACCATAAAATCAGTATTCTGGGTTAGTCTTAAATAAGCTTGTGGGTCTTGAGCTAATGTGAATGGGTTTGGGTTACCAATAATTCGTTTCAATGGAACTGGTACTAAACTCCTACTTGATATTTCAACTGAAATTATTGCAATCGTTGGGTCTTCATCTGGTATGTCAACATTTATGTTATTAAGTGAATATGGAAATTCAGCGTCAGAAACTTGTTGGAATGGAAATCTACTATCTTGTTGAGATTTGATGTCTCTGTATGTGTTAAAAGCTTGTGCAATATCTGAAGTTAATACAGCGTTTGTTGCAACCCCGCCAGCATTGCTTTTTGAACCAACTCTGTTAACCAAACCAGAGCCAAGCCAATTCCATTTAAAATGGCTACCAATTCTAGTAAATAAAAATTTGTCAAGTTCTTGTGATAAAAGATCAGTATCTGTAACAGTTTCATACGTTGTGTTTAAAATACTATAATCAAATTCTATTCTTATGCCACCACACCTACGACAATTAGCAGCCGACGTGACATAATGAACTTGTATATAAGAATCTTGATTTCTGATTGGTTCTTTAAAAACTATAAGTTTTTCATCACTAAAAAGCACGTTTGGATCTTTTACAACATCCCACCCTGGAAGTATGGTTTTCCCGACAACCGACCTACCTGGTATTAAACCAACTTCATTATAAAAAGCAAGTGTTCTTGCAGTCGTAGTTAATACAGCGGTTTTATCAGTCCACCTTGGGTCTGGAAAAGAAAAAGCCGTTCCAATAAACGGAACTTTATTTTTTATTCTAACTCTAGCATTTAAAACATCAACATCTAATTCAGGCAATTTGTTTTTTAAGTCTCTTACTATGTCAACGGCTCGTATGTTAGATCCTGATTCTACAGTAATGAATTTTGGCAACTCATTACCAATTTTTATATAAATTAAATCATTTTGATTTTTTCTAATCGTATATGGTTCCGGTTTAGTGAATGAAATTTCTGGTGTTGACACTAATCCACTGCGTGGTACTTCAACATTATCAATGAATACCGAAACTCTTGAGCTTGATGGTGGTTTAAGAAATTTAGAAGTCTGATTCGAACTTTCTAAAGTCAACGTTTCGAAAAATACCTCATGGGTACAGATCGTTCTTGTACTAAAGTCATACGACATGTTTTACCTTATGCCTTTGATCCGCCTCTCTGATGTTCACTAAGCTGTTCAAATGTCTGATTTTCGTATGCCAAATCAGCAGGTTTCCCAATGGCTAAACCAAAAGCATCACCATCAGTCACGTTTATATTGCTCGGATCTGATATCGCGGCTTCAATTCTTTGAATTAAAGCATCAAATGAATTTCTTCCATCACCGAGTAAGACATCAATTTCGGCAATTTCATTTGCAATCTGATCAGATGCATCAAGAACTCGTTTCATTTTATATTCAAGATGTTCCCTCTTCCTTTTTATGATGTCAAATTGCCATTTCTTAAATTTTGTAACAATCATACCAATATCTCTGTCAAATCGCATTCCACCGCGATAACGACGGTTGTTACTATATGTATCAGAAAAACCACCAATAGTATCAGTTTCAGTCTCTTTTATCGGTGAACCTTCTTGAAGGAATACTGGATCACTCCTATCTCTCAACATCATGTCTTTTTCGGGTATACCGCCAAGGATTCTATAAGCCTCTAACAATTTTTCTGCATACGATCTCGGTGTAGCAACAAATTTAATTGGTTCACCTGTTGTTTTGTCATACGTAGTGCCATAAGTTCCAAGTTTGTTTAACTGTGTTACAAGCCACTGCCTTCTAGCTAATAAATCAACCTTTTGCGTCTCAGCAAATACTTTAAGAGCCTCAAATTGAGATACAGTAAATGTTCCAGTAAAATTAAACATTCTTTACCTTAACTGGCCATAAAACATCACGTACTAAGAGCTGATTCTAGCTCTTCACTAGTTGAATCAGCACCCTGAACAGGTAACGATAAAACGAATTTAATAGCTTCAAGAGCCTTTATGAATCCTTTCCCAGGCCCGCCGGCTGTAAGAACAAGGCCAGAATGAAGCCCAAATGGAGAATTTGAGGGCTTATCAGCTGATGTAAGTATTTGATTAGCCAAATCAGTTGCTGAAGAATTTGTGTCAGAAAATGTAAGAACTGAAACTCTTACACTAATTGACAGAATATCTATTAACTGTAACAATGATCTCAATATTTGTTCCAACATTCTAATTTTTTGGAGTATTGCCTCTATTATTGCTTGAAGTTCTTTGATAGCACTTTCCAATGCTCTTAGCAAAGACTTTATGAATTGCTCAAAATCAAACAAAAACGGCATTAAATTTGGGAAAATATCACCAAGAGTAACCCCATACCAAGCCAAATAACCGGATGTTCCATTAAGTGGTATCAAAGCAATTCTAAGAAATTCAGCAAGAGCCAATCTCTCTTCAATTGTTATTTCGTCTAGTGGCAAAGGTCCACTGTATTTAGATTTAGGTGTTGGATCAGACCCAGTTTCTAATGTCTGAACTTCAGCCGGAGTTTCAGCGTCAACATCAGATTGAGCTAACTTTATTTGATCATTTGGATCGGCTGAAGGACCAACTGATGTGTCGAGCGGCCCAGCTTTCGATTTTCCCTTTATCGTGTTATATGAATCTTCTCTAGATAAATATTCATCTATTTGTTCTTCAACTTCCTCAGTTATACTACCACCGACTATTCCTATGAACGTCCAATCAATACTTGTTGACAAAACTTTATGAACTATTGAGTATACAGAATCTGGTTGTGAATTAAGTTTTTCAGCTGAAAATTCTTCAACTTCACCAGCAATTGGGCCGTTCCATTTTTCAGCCAACAAATTTCTGATTTGAGGTTTTGAATATATGTCAACCAAAGCCATATTTGTAATTCTTCTTGCAATTTGTTTGAAAATTATGTTTCTACGAAGTTGACTTGCTTTTGAGTAGGCAGCCTTTAGAGCACCAACCTGACCACCAATTGCAGCTAATGTGCCCCAACCTGATCTTTGATCATATCTTGTATACGTTTCTCTGCCATTCGGTTGTCTTGCATAGTCAGGTGACGTTCTAGTAGGTTGTGGCATTTCAAAATTCAAGAGAATGGCAGCCTTTACGGCGTCGTATACATCTTCATATGCATTGAACCCAGACATGGCGGCTGATACGTCTGGAACAACGGCCTGAACAACAGCACTTGGTGGACTAATATCAATATCACCGAATGTGATTTCATAGAAATCACTATTTTGTTTTATTATGTTATTTGTGCCGTTAGACGCAAAATCAGTGACAAAATCAGAAAGGTACGCAGTTGCATCACCAAAATATGCACGTATTCTGTAATACCACGTGGCACCGGAAATTAAATCATCGTCATTATCTATATATTTGTATGTCCCCGTCAAAGCACCGCGCACCAAATCTTCAGACGGGACATCAATTCTTTTTTCGAAATGTTTGTATACTGGGCCAGAACCAGGTTTTGCTCCTGGAATTTTTTCTCTAACAGAGACTTTGTTGTTTACAGTTAATCCAGTTAAGCTTGTTAATCTAGGCTTAAGGGCTACCCCCTGTGTCATCGTATCAATATTTTTAATTATTGTTTTCCCACCTGGAGTTGTACTTCTCTCAATAATAAAATTCGGAACCGCAAAAGATTGAATGAACGATGAAAATTGATTAATAACACCAGCGGCACCGCCACCAGCTTTTGGAACTGGAAGTTTCCATTCAATTGATAAAGCTTTGTCTAAATCAGAATCAAATAATCTTCTGAATTGAGCTATAGAGTTACCACCTTTTGTTATTGGGCCGATTTTTAACCCGACCGGAGCTGGTGGCATTGAGATCGGAACTGGTGAACTAAATAATCTCAACAATGCTCTAATTACACTAAGTAAATCACCCGGTGAGTCAGCCCCTATGTAGAACACGATCATAGCAGCTGAAGAACCAGGTGGGTAAGTCGGCCTAAATAAATCACCAGTATCGAAGAACTTTCCAATAACCTTTGATTCAAACGCCGGGTAAGCACCCGATACAGAATTTAAAATTCCGTCTAATTCTGTCTGATTAAAGTCAGGATGAACTAAAAGAAAACTAAATCCGGTAGCACGAAGTTGATTTATAATAGCCCGTATAGCAGCAAGTAACAGAGCCATTATTGCTCGCAAAGGATTTAACAAATCAAGGGCAAAAATTTTCAACAAATCAAGCAACGATTCTAGTATTGCTTCTATTGCTTGCAATACTTTTAAGACAGCTTCAATTGGCGGTTTTAAATCGCCAAGAAGATCAAAATCGATTGTGATGCTATCCCAACGTGCAGCCATTTTATTTATTTCTTAAATTGGTTTAGAACTGTTTGATGTCTTTCTAATTCTTTTTTCTGTTCTTTGATTTGTAATTCTAGTATTTCTTTTAATTTTAAAAGGTTATTCATAATCGGACCAGGTGACAGATCATGCCCATGCGTCCAATGCGTCTTATTTTCTCTGGCTACGCCAAGTTTTGTGAGATGAGCAGTTTCTTCTGGTCTTCTGCTAACCTCCTCACATTCTTTAATCTGTCCACTATTGCTTGATTCTTCTGCATCAGTGTCCCGATTTCTTTGTCCGTCCTCTGTTTTATCCATGTGTATCTCGTTTCGTATAATTGTCCACCGTCTTGCAGTACATCGGTTATCTGTTCAATGAAATCATTCAAATAACTTATCCTATCGTAAACTGATGATCTTCTAGTAAGTTTGCCAGCAAATGCCATCGAAGATGACCATGCTTGAGTAGACGACAAGAAATCCAAAGCATTCCTTTCAAATTTTGAAATGAACCCAAATTGATCCGATGTTAAAAATGGATGTGGAAGATATATCAAATAACTAGTTGATCCAGTTGATGGAAAACTTGAGTATGGATCTGTTGTGTTAATTGTTATGGAATTCGTGGTAACAGAAGAAACCTGATATAAACCTCTATTTGAGCCTGATATAACAAACAAAAGATGTCCATTTGTTACTTCTGCTGAGACAAAATTAACACTAGTGTCTGTAATAATGTTTGCTGATGTCACAGTTCCGGTACTAGATATGATTTGTTTACCAAAATTACTAATTGCTAATTCTGATGACAAAATTTGAGAATTGACTACACCTATTAGTGAATCAAAAGCAGGCGGACTTTCAACATTAGATATCAACAATTTAGTTTCTATATCAAATATGCCATCAATCGTTTCAGATGTCGGACCAAACACAAGAGCATCATTGGTTGTTAATGATGCTGATGGTGAATTAGTCTTACACACAGTAGCGCCAACGACAGCTGTTATGGTTCTTTCTGTACCAACATTTGGCCCAGATAACCATTTAATTTTATAGCCAACCGCAAATTGAACAGCTGGTATGAATGTTACTTCAAAACCGCTAGCTGATACAGAACCTTTTGTTATGTTACCATCTATGAAATCAGCTTCACTGCTAAGAACTCTTAATTCGTTGTCTCGTTTGACTAATGGCTCCGGGTATCTTCCATCATCTCCAAATATGGAACCGTCAAGAACCGGCGGCCTAAACGGTTCAGTGTCTGATCTTCTAAAATTGACACGAACATCTATTAGCTCAGACCCAACAACTTGAGTTTGCAAAGAAGCCAACGGGCCGGAAAATCTAGAGTTTATTATTTGACCATTATCAGAATCAACATCTAAATCCCGTCCAACCGTATAAAAATGATTACTAGAATCATTTGAGTCGGATGTGCTTCTAAATATCGTGCCTCTCTGCAAACTAACTGAATTATTTAATTGGATTTTTACTTCATTATTTACAGTAGTTATGCTTGTAATGTCAGCCGTCAATTCTAATGTGCCATCAAATCTTCTTATTTCTATTTCTTTACCAGAGACAAACGCTGGTATTCCGTTTTCAACGTCTCCGTTTATTGATTCACCGTTTGGTGTCGAAACAACCAAGGTGTTTCCAGCTTCAACTCTATTAAAAAATAAACGTGCATTTGAACTTGACATTTTTCCGGTTGAAGTAATATCTTCAATTTCTAAAGATCCGATAGTTTCACCAAAATTAGATGCATTCACATTGTTACCAATTCCAGCTGTAACAACCTTAGATCTTGGGAAGACTCTAGAAAACCTGTTATCTTGCCACATGTATCTATAAATTGGTGTCTCAGTAAACGTCAACGGCGTAAGTGATGTTAATTTGAATTTTCTATAAATTTCGATTTTGTCGTCTATATCATTAGTAATTTCATCATATTCAGTTCTTGCTGAGTTATCCGTTATACCGTCGAATCTAAATTTACCATGCAGTCCACCAACTACTCTTCCATCTGTGTTACTTAGTATATCCTCGTATGCATTTATCAAATCGTTGTACAGCTTCAAAAGTTGAATAAACACATAATCTAAATTTCCTAAATGTTGTTCATTATAATAAAGACCTGGTGAACCTTGATCTTTTGTAGCTAAAGAAACTGAATCACCAATATTAGGGCCAGAAACTCCGCCTGACCTAGCACTAGCTTCCAATACTTGTTGAGCTTCTGGTATAAATGTCTCTACTGTCTCTACTCTGTAAAAAAATGAGTCTGGGGCTAACAAATCATAAGTTGCAAGTAACCTTTGGCCAGTCATATTACCAGGTGCAGCCAAATTTGCGTAATTTATGGTTAAACTTGTACCAACAGGTTTTGGTGACCTGGCTACATACATTGCATAAAGTGACTGACCATAACCTATTTCTTCAACCAAAGAAATAAGCCCGCCATCTGATATTGTATAATCAACATTTGGTACTAATATTTTTTGTCCTTGTCCCATTCTAATAACGATTGGTTCAGGGTCAAGTTTTGCATCATTTGACGTTTGGAATTCTTTGCCAGATAAAAATATCGGTCTAATTGTTTTGATTATAGTTGGAAAAATGTAATTTTTAATTGCTTGAGAAGATAATGATATTGTTGTTTTATTATCTTCTGAGTCATAATTTGATCCTATAACAAAATACGGATCTTCATTGATTGTAATAACAGTATTCGGTCTAAATAAGTTGTTACCAGAGACAGTTATTGATCCAGAACCGGACGGTATAACATCAAATGTCGATGCGTCTTGTTCAGTATATCCAAAAATTGATTCTGCAATTTGAATAATCGGATTGGTGATGTCAGACGGAGCATTTGTAGTAAATGTAATTGTTGTTATGTCACTAGTTGAATCGTATGTTGTATCTAATGTTATTAATAATATTTCGTTATCAAATAAAACCGGCGAACCAGGTTGGATAATGTTTGTTTGATTACCATTTAACAATATTTGATTAGATCCGGCTGTCAAACTTGGTGTGTCTATGTCTATTGGCGAATTTTTGACTGTAAACGAAGTTTCACCGCCAACGGCTTCGTCTACAAAATAAGTAACGGTAACAGTCGTGTCAGAACTTGTTATAGGTTCTGATAATTCAATTTCATTGTTATTCTTAAGTTCGAATTGAGTTGTGTCTAATGTTACACCATTGACATAGACGTTGATTTGCGTATCTGATATTTGTCTATTATTTTGGTTGAAAGTTACAGTATTCGACCCAATAGTTGTTGTCGCAATTTCCTGTCGAATCGGAAAAGAAGCAAATTCCGTTATGTTTTGTGGCGTTGTCGTAACGCCTTCGTCATCAGACTGTAAATAAACATACATAACTTTGAAAACTTCACCAGGTTTAGCCCTGTTTTTTAGGTTAACCTGCCCATTCGTAGCCAACAAAGTAAACAACGAATTGTCGATTTGCGTAAAAATATCATTAATGCTATTTGCTCTTTCGAGTTTGAATTTTTTCAATGGCGTAAGCAAATCAGTAAAAAATCTATCAGCTATTACATCAGCATTTTTTCTAAAATCGGCCGTATCTGACCCAAAAACTTGAAAATTTGGCGAAACTAAAACTTGATAAGATGAAATAAAAGCAACTATTTTATAAATACCAGCGTTGGAACCAGAATTTATATACAAAAAACTTCCTATCGTCTCATTGATCGGAAAAACTGCATCGTTGGCTATAAATATGTTAGGTGAAGAAGTTGCCCCAGATACATTTAACACATTTTCTGGATTGTTTTCACCGATTGATTTTGTGAATTCTAAAAATCCAGCATCAGGGTTAAAATCAAAATCAACGCCCGGTTCAGAAGCTGAACCGTCAATTTCTATTTCAAGCCCGAATTGGCTTACAGTTGGTTCAATTTTTATGATAGATGATTCTTTATCAAGTTCAATATTAGAAGTCCTTCTAAAGCTGATGTTTATTTTCTTGTTATCAAAATCTGGTAAATAACCAGATCCTTGTTGTGTTGAATCTACGTTATTTTTTAAATCCCCAATAAAGGTCCCACCTAGAGTTCCCTTTTTAACTGTAAAACTAAGGTTTGAATTGTTGATCGGAATAGTTGGTAAAAATATGAGATCAGATGAAATGTTTCCTATGAATTGATTGTCAACGTGATATTTTATAGTAAAATCGCCAACACTTGATGTTGAACCAGAATTTGCGCCGCTTCTGAAAAATTGTACGCCAACACCATTTTCAACAACTCCAATCGTATCTAAATAATAGAATGTATAAGAAGAAAAATTAGAAACATTAGACGATTTTAAATACACATTACCATTTGACGTGTCTACCAAAACTGTTCCGGATGGTGGCGCGCTAAGTGATTGTGTTGTTGAATCACGCAGTCTAATTTTAAAATAAACTCTTGGCTCACCAGTTTTTTCCGCAAATATCAGATATCTGTCAGTAGTTTCTAGACCAACAAATAACGGAACATTAAATGTTATACTTGGATAACCAACAGTTGGGAGGCCAAGCGAAGTTCTAACTAATTGAAAAGAACCGTTAAAAACTCCATCGTAATAAACAAACTCAGATTTAAAACTATTAATATCACTAGCAGAGAATGCAAGTTTTCCGGTGTCAGCTGACCACTGAAAAGTTCCAGATGCAGGAGGACTGAATGATGATTCATTTGGAACTTCGATAGGAGTTAGGTGATCTCTATAATTTATACGAACTCTTGGTCGCTGTCCAGATGCTGGTCTTGGGTTTAAAAATAAATTGTATGATACAGATGATGATTCAGGTAAAGATCCAATCTTACCAGTCGTTCTTGACCTATCAAAAAAACCTTGTCTCGTATTAAGAACAATTTGTCCGGCAAATTGATCCACATCTACTTGTGCGAAATTTAACTCACCCGTGTCTTGTGCGATTTGCACATTTCCAGTTGTTAAACTTGTAAAATTTGTTGGAGTGTTAACAAGTTGGACTGAAAAGGTTATTATTCTTACTGGATTGCCTATGTAAATACTAAATGGCGAATTTGTCAAATTTAGATCTGGGATTTGAACAATCAATCTCGTTGTGTTACTAATCATACCTAATTCTTCTGGTGAAGAACCAGGCATAGGCATCCACCTACCAGAAAAACTATCGTAGTCAAATCTTATGGCGGTTGACTCGTTTTTAGTCCATTTAAATATCAAATTTGGATCTGCAATTTCAAGTGATAAAGATGATAAATTCAAACTGTCAGCTATGACACAATATTCAACTCTATCTAAATATGATGATTGGAACGTTGAATCAGATAAGATGACTACATTAGAAGGAAATGTAAAAGCATTGTTGCCAGTGCTTACTCTTATCCCTTCTAAAAGAACTCTTGATAGATCTATGCTCATAGAATTTTGCCCAACCCATTTCCTGTAGATGATGTTGATGAAGGTGGACCAGCTATTATGACAGTACCTTTAGCTGTTGGCAACGATTGATCCAAGCCTTTAGCGATAGCAGTTGCCAAAGCAGGTGCTGATATACCAAGCAAAAGTGAAGCAGTAAAATTACCAATATATGTTGGAATTGATATTATTGTATTTGGTATTACTGATACAACACCAGTACCAACTGCAACTCCGACGTTAGTTGTTACCATATTTGCTATTCTAAACACTGATGAATAAGCTGTTGAAATTGCGTTAATAATTAATCTTGAATGCGTTCCATTTATGCCAGCAGCTGTAAAAGTTGTTTGAAAATTTTGAAATAAAATTGGAACTTCAAGAGAAATTCCAAAACCAGTGCCAACACCAGACCCGACTGTTCCAACATCCTGAGATGTTATTGTTATGCCAGTCAAAACATATTGAACAAGCCCATTTGTTAATGCTAATGCTAATTGGGGCATTGATACTCCAACTATGCCATTGGACGTCAAAGCACCGGTAACAATTGGTAGAACTGTGATTTGATTAATTGCCATTATGGCCCTAAGAAAATAGTTGAAATCCCACGTGCTGGGAGTCCTGTGATATAGCACGTAAAAACAACTGGTGGGCCAGGCACTCCAGCAACCGCATTGCCAATACCGAATGGTCCTGGCACCGTTCCTATTTTAACAACTGGGCCAAGTATTTGTGTAACGCCAGTCGATGCAACAATTGTTGATGTGGTTGATGCCAAAGTTGCGGCACCAGCCGCTGTAACCAAAGACAAATTGCCAGCACCAACAGCTACTGACATGTTGCCAGCACCAACAGCTACTGACATGTTGCCAGCACCAACAGATTGTGAATAATTACCAGCCGCTACTGTATCAACTATAGTTCCAGCTGTAACAGTTCTTGCATACGCACCGGCTAATAATGTGTCTGATATGCCGCCAGCCAAAGTGAGTGCAACGCGACCTAAAGCATAAACTTCGTTCTGAAGAAGTGCTATTTTATAATCTTTTTTACCAAGAATCGTCTCACTTACGTTTCCAGCAGCTTTTAAAGCGAAACCGCCAGTCCCGGAGTTTACTGTTAGTCTCTCTGATTCGATCGTTTTATCACCACCGATGACCTCTGAACTACCACCGCTTACGCTTACAAATTTATCACCACTTGTTGCTTCGTATGAGCTTCCACCAATAGTTGTTTGCGATGCTATTCCGTTGTCATCATTACCAGCGAAAATCTGCCTAATCGGACCTGAATATTTGACTTCTATTGAATGCCCACTTGTACTTCTACCGATGTCAAGCCTAATTCCGCCAGAAAAAGCTACGTCTAAGCTTCTACTATCCGATGGATCTTTACCTATAGCGGCTCTTATTTTTCCGGCTGTAAAAATATCTATTGATTTTCCTTTTTCATCAGGTATGTTGCCGGTACTTGATGGAACATGTAAAAAAGCTCTTCCTTCTTTAGTTATACCAAACACAAATTGATTATTATTTCTTGGACATTTTATTTTGAAAAGACGAGCCAACGCTAACGTATCAGCATCTTCAGATCCTCTTACTAATTGATCTACAGCGTAAAATCTTGGTTTTATGCCCGGGTTCCACTCTGCGTCAAAATTATTGAACAAACGCATTGACAGAATTCTTTTGTATAGAGTTCTGCCATCTTCAGAAAATGGATCATTTCCAACTACAGTTCCGCTAACATCTTCAATGTACGGATCAAATCTTTCTAACTGAAATCCGTCGCCTTCTTCAGTTACCTCCATCACTCCAGTGTGCGTATGTCTTAATTCAATTCTATCTTCTACGTAACAGTCTTCTGGTGCTTCATTTCCGGAAAATTGAACATCAGTCTCACCATGATGAATATAACTCATTCTCATGCCATCTGGCATGACATCGAATGGATATATGTTATCAGCGTCTTCCGGAAAATTAGGTGTTCCGTCACTTTTGATTATCCCAAAATTTACTAATTTGTTAAATGCATCAGGGTTTTTGGTTTTGTCGAACGTATCAGTTTCTGAATCAAATCCAAGATCTGGTAAAAGTTCAAACGCATTTCTTCTTATAAGACCCCTCCTGTAATACCCAGCAGAATTTGATTCAAATGTGTTGACTGTTTGTAATATAGCAGTTTGGTCAGTATCTCTTAATCTGAATTCATTCCCGGATCGATTTGTGAAATAAACATCTTTGTCAAGTATAAAATCAGCACCACTAGATGACGTGGCTAAATAATCGCCAGGATAAACCTTTCTTAACTTTAGTCTAACAGGACGCAAAAACAAACCTGGGTCGTCTTCCAACTCTGGTAATATATCCAGAGCTGTCTTCGCCATGGTCGGATCTGCGGAAGAAAAAACTTCAAACTCCCTAGCTGGGAAAACGCCAGTTGTAAGAAATTGAACTATTTGAGGTTTAAACCCTCTGTTAGAATACTTTGTCCACCCGATGATTACTTTTGTTCCAGGTTCTGGAACTATTCCTGACCATGATCTGTTACTTGATCCGGCTGGAGCGGGCAATGGTATATCATGCCATTCTCCAAGACCGGTGTCGAACCTAATTGAACAAACCATAGTTTCATAATCAACATGCGTAATTCTTCCGGACCACAAATATGATTTTGATAATTTGTTGTTTAGACTTTGGTCTAATATGCCACCGTGCCCTAAATTTGGGTCGGACGACGGAATTGGTGGTATATTAGCCGGACCCTCTGGGTCCATATCCATTGGATTTCGTGCCATGCTTGTTTACGATACGGTGGTGTACTGTGTTTAAATGAACCTTCTCATCCAAGTTACGGCTATTAACGGAGTGATTATTGAGAAGGCAAAATGGATTGTGAATAATTATTCTTATATAAAAGAAAATCAAAGTATTTTCATAGATATATCATCAGATAATCAAAAATTAATTTCGTATATTTCAGGATTAAATTCACAAGATTGTTATGTTGAAGAAGGTGAATATCAAACAATAACACTTCATTTTAGAATCAAATCAATCAGACATAGTTTTGATACAACTCAAAAAACAAAGAAAATAGAAACCATGATTTCTGTTATGCCAGTAAACAGAATGGTTGAAAATATTATATTATATGTTTACGAACCAAGCCTTTGTGATCAAAAATTTTTGCAGGTTTTAAGAAATTAACCACCTGTCAGTTTTCTTTCGAATTCTTCTGGATTCTCAGAAAAAGCCTTTGCCGGCATTGGATTTTCTTGACTTGAAAGCCGCTCAGACTCAAGTGCTGCAGCCAAACGTACAGCATCAAATATCCCAGGCGGTACTTTTGCTTCTGGTTGATATTGACCACCAGTTGATGTTCCGTCAACTTTCTTTTTCAAGAAATCAACCTTAGCCTGCAATTTTGATTCTTCCTTTTGAAGTTTCTTAACATCCGCCTGTGCATTCACAGAATCAGGATGTTGTTGAAGTATTTCTTGTGCTTTTTTCAACTTGTCTTTAACATCCTTCAATTGCTTTTGAGCTTCTTCCAGTTTCTGTTCGTTCGGGCTCTTAGTTGTTACCGATGCAGTTGGCGTTGGCATTTTAAGTGATTCTCTGAAATCTTCTGAAGCTTGTTTGATTTTTGCTCCAGAAGCTGAAAGTTCTTTATTGAAATCTTTCCATGCTTTCTCAGTCTCTCCAAATGCAAAATTAACATCTGCTTTCATTGCTTCTAGTGCATCTGGGTCACCAAGTGCAGCGCGTTGGAAAAGCGAAGATTGCAGATCACCCAAAATGTTATCAGTTCTTGGTAACTGAGGTTGTGCAAATACAGTTACACCACCGGTTGTATTTTGTTTTTCCCTGGAAACATTATATCCGTATTCGAGATCAAATTTGTCTTGTAAGAATTCATTCAATTTTTTGAAAAATCCTTGCGGGCTTGGTGTTTGAAGTCCGATTTGAGTTTCGGTTCCTGTTGGATTTAGAAGCTGATTGTTAATGTTTTCTTTACCTAGGATAGAACCAACAACACTTTTAGGCAAAACCGAAAGCCATTCTGCTTTGCCTAACCAACAGTCACAATCTTCTACCGCTTCACTTAGTGCGCCCATATTAATTGATGGTTTCAATTCGGCTAAAGTTAATGATTTCCTCAATGAATCAGCTTCGACAAAGACTGTTGTAGTTTTTGAGGCTTTCAGATTTGAGGAATAAGTTTCTTGGCCAGTGTAATTTATGCCGTCAAGCGAATCCTTTCCAGAAAAATTAGCTTTAAATGACGCTCCTGTCATCCAATCTTCTGGTCGCATATCTTCGAATGCTTCAGCAAAGTTTAAAGTTTCAGGACCGTTGGTTGCTAAGTTAACATCCATTGGAAAATTTTCAATTAATGAACCAGTCGCCGCAAATTGAATGCCTAAATCATTCACAATTGGACGATCTTTACCACCAACTTCGATTTTTACTTTGCCTCTGTCTATGAATGCTCCGCGTCCGTATCTATAATGGCCTATAACTTCAAATCCAAATTCGTCAGAAACTGGCCTTATCATAATGTTTAAATTTGGCAAAATTCTATTTTTTGCTATTTTGCTATTTAAGTCATCTAATTGTTTTTCAAGTTCAGCACGTTGAACTCTTATATTAAATAAATCGTCAGATTCAGTTGCGGCCTCCTCAAATTCATCTTCAGCTACTCTTAATTTTTTCTGTAATTGATCATAATCAACTACCAACTTTTGGAGTTCCCTTCTAGAATCAGAAAGTTTTTTCGCTCTGTCTGTTTCATCTAATGTTTCTTCTTCACCAGACTTAAGCTTTTCTATTCGGATTTGCAATTTATCTATTTTTTCTCCCAATTCTTTTATATCAGATTTTAATTTTGATATTTGACCAGTTTTGAAATCACCTTGTGAAACTTTTAAAGCTGCCAACTGATTTTCAAGTTCACTAAATTTTTGCTGCGCAGAAGTTTGACTAGTTTGAATTTTGTTTATTATTTCGTTTTGTTTTTCAATATTTGAAACAGCTTTATCATAGTCGTTCTTTAATTTAATAAATTGTGCACTGTCAGTTCCGGCGTTATTTGTGTTTGTCGTTTGATTTGTTGTTAGTTTTTTATACTCTTCGGCTGCATTCTTACCAGATTGAGATGATTTATTAATTTTTATTTTAGTTTTAGCGTCTGCGTTTAGGGCTTGTTTTGGTGAATCTAATTCAGATTTCGGTAAAACAAAACCTTTAGCAGTCGGAACGTACCCAAGACTAAATATAGCCTGTTCAAGTTTATCACGTTCAATACTTAAATCCGATTGTTTTTTAGTTTCTTTAGCCAACTCTTTAAGTATCTTCTCAAGTTTAGTTTTAGACTCTTTTATTGATTTTTCAACATCCGATATCTGCTTTTTTGTTGAGTTTGTTTGTTTTGTTGTGTCATTTCCTGATTTCCTTCTTAACTCCACCAATTTTTGATTGAATTTCTTTTCAGCGTCTTTTTCTTTTTTCTTTATGTCTCTAAGTTTTTTCTCAAGTTCATTACGTGTTTTTTTGAACTCTGTGTTTTGCTTTTTTATTTCATTAGGAGAAGCCTTTGAAATTCTTATAGCATCGTTCGGATCAGTAGTTCCAGATGAATAAGTAACGCTTTCTGTTGGAACTATTGCCATTTCTTTAAAATAACCGCTAGTATCATGTGCATAGTCATAAGCACCAAGACTTGTTACAGCGGCTTCATATCTGTGTGATCTAAGCCTACCAATTAACTCAGATTTCTTTTGCTGGCGCAGTAACTCACGAACTTCAGCAATTACTTTGTTATAATTTAAAGGCGTACCCTCAGCAGACTTCGGGTTTTTGTCTTTTGGATTGTCATGTTCCATGCTACCGGATTTTGCTAATATAGTTGCTAATTTTTGACCATCATAAGTTGTCCTATATACCATAACAGCATTTGGGAATCCGAGCATTCTTCCAGTTTCTGGATGTCGGAGTATAACTGGTTGGTCCCAATCTCTTGTCGTATTGGCTTGATTTAAACCGATCGTTTCACCGGTCTCTGATGGGAATTCGATTCTAAAAAGTGGATTTATTTCGGAATTTGGTATTTCATCAACTTCTTTTAGAACAACACTACTATTTTTCTTTTGCTTCTTATTTATTTTGCTTTTATTTTTATTTGGGGGCGAATCACTTGCGCCTGTTTTGTCAACTCGTCCTATGTTTCTTGGTGCTATGAATTTGCTGCGTTTAGCAGTAAGCGTAAGAACAGTAGTTGCTTGTCCACCAGCTGAGAAATTGTGCGATATTCCAGAAACGTAAAAAAATGAATCATATTTTGGAACCCAAACGGGGAATCCCATGCGAAGCTCAGGTCGCATGGGAATTGTTATATTCCCATATTGGCGTTTCGCATTTGTTCTATCCAAAACATCAAACAAATGAAAGAATAATTTTCTTGGGTTACCAGCCCACTCAACTTGATAATCTAATCTTCTCCATCCATATCTTCTCAAAAGATGATAATCGTACACCGCTGTTCTCGGTGTTGTTATTTCGTCATTTAAGCCCCAATCCATAACACCACCAAAAGCATTGCCACTTGATGTTATGTGGGTAAAAACTTCCGCTTCAGAATCTGTAACGCTGTCATCTATTATTTCAAAATCTTGAATCCAAGAAGTTGGTTTATTCGGCATAACATTTAAATTATAAAACGGTGGCTTGAACACTATGTCACCAGTGGTATCACAATAGAATTCATAATTGCCAGCTTGGTCTCTAGCATCCATTGCTATCGATAATTTGCTACGTTGTTCAGCCTGAAAGAAATCGACCTCGGCGGCTTTTGCGAGTTGTTTTCTAAAAACCGCGACTTCAGTTGGTTGAATTCTAAAAATAGCTGTTTGTTGATTATATCTTACAATATTTGATTCTTCTTCAAATATTGACATTGCAATTTGACGTGGCCTTATATTTTTATCGGTAGCATTCAGTGTATAAGCAGTTCCTGACGATCCATACAAAACCAAATTGTTCCATATGTTACCAAATTTCAATTGCCAATAAGCCATTATGTCTTTTACATATTCACCAGTAACTTGTCTTTCTGGCCCTTGATCAGGCCTATACTGTATAAAAGAACCAGTTGTATGCGAAAAATCGCCCATAGATTCTTTAGCAAGTGATATTATAACTTCGTAAGGATTTGATCCAGCAAATTGATTTCCCCAAAATTGGAAATTTCCGGCTGAACTTCCAATCGGATCAACAAAAGCTGGGTTCATCGTTAGATACGTGAGTTCCCACCACCTTAAAATATCTCTGCAATTGACGGTAATTGTAGTTGTTCCATTTGACCAATTTTTAGTAACTGATGAGACTAAACCCCAGAAAATTTTATAATATTGTGGAAAACCACCAACCGTGAAATAACCTTTAGCATAAATTTCAATCTCCATCATCGGAACAATTAAGAATTGTCCGTTTACATAAAAATCGTTAACGTCAGTGTCAGGAATTGATAATGTAAAATTTGCAGACCCTGGCGGAGAATCAACGCTGGCTTCAGTACTAACTGAAGTCAAATATCTATTAAATGATATTTCACGACGACATTCACCACATCCGATGACCGAGGTCTCGCCCTGTATCGAAACATAAACATCTGGGGTAAGTGTTATATAGGGTCTCCTATTAGGTATATAGGTTCCTTTGAATGCAGAAACTCTTGTCATTTAATCACCAAAAGCTCTTTTGAATTTGTTTAATAAATCCGTGTTAGCTTTTCCTGAACCAGATGTTTTGTTTGTCTTTGTTGTTTTATTGTCACTTGGAAAAACAACATCCTCACCATTAAAGCTATTCAATTTCCCAGACAACAAATTTTCCTCGAATTGTTTTAGCGTTTCCTCAGATGGCTGAGTCTGTGATTGTTGTATTTGTTCTATAGCCTCAGTTTCAGACAAACCAAGTTCTTCAGTATAAAATTTAAACAATTGAGTATTGGCCGCTTTCTCTTCGGCTGCAATTTCAGCCTCTACGTCAACAGTTCCTATCTTATCCTCTATTGAATCCGGAATAGTTGGTGCTTTTCCTGCGCTAAGAGTTGTTTCCATGTCATAACGAACAGTAAATTTAAACGAATAGCTCAAATTGAATGGTTTGTCACCTGAGTCAGAAACTTCGAAGTCATCGAATGAACCAATGTATAAATGATTGTCATAATAAATAAAAATGCTCATTGGAAGAACTGCAACACCTTCATTTTCTGGTAAATTCGTATATATAACTCCGTTATTTTTGTAAATTTGAACTAACGACATCAAATTCAAATAGCTCAAACTATGAATGCGTTTGTGATGAGTAAGTCCGCCAGTGTTATCAGCATTGAGAACGTACTGAGCAGCGGTTTGACCACTGGCTGATAACGTCATTGGACGTTCAAGCCACATATGAACTATGTTTTTTTGACGTCCTTTGTTTCCATCGTCAACTGCTCTTTCATAATTTCTATTGAATTCTTGCGGATTTATCAATAAAACTAAGGGCGGAGTTCTATTGAAGATGTCGATTTGTTGTTTTAAAGCAGTCACTTGTTCATAAACAGATGATAATCTTGTCTCGTCAACTTCAATGTCTCTACCAGTTCTAAAATACGTATCATCCTCAGTAATAGTAGTTTCAGCGGCATCAGAATTTTTCATAACTACATCTAAAGTTTCTTCAGGTGTTGCTGCCTCCTCTTCAGGAGAATCCGGTTGGATTGCTCCCTCTTTACCTAAAAATTTCTTTTGATATGTGTCACAACCTTTTTTCACGCCTTGTGTGTAATCATCCATTGCGCGCCAGTCAAAATAACAAGTTCCTTGACCAGTCGCACCTTTTGGACAAATTTTTTGGACGTATTCTTCAGGAGTTTTTGCAAAAATAGCTTCTGGATAACCAGAAGCTACGAACTGTATTTTGCTTGCGGCCCCTTCTTCTAAGTTTTTATATCCTTTAAAATAAACACCGAACGCGCATCTATTCAAGCCCTGCTTTCTATCGCCTGGCGTTATTAAATTTTCACATCGTTTTCCATTTGAACAATTTCCAGGTGTACCAAATGTGTCGGTTTTTAAATAAAACTTTCCAGTTTTTGGTTGTGCTTTTTCTTTTTCTTCATCGGAAGAAACTACTTCTGATTTTCTATCACACGGGTCTGCCAATTTAAGTTGTTTAGTCGATCCATGAACACCACCTAAATTATATACGGGTGCACCACATCCTGGTCTATCAGCCGTGCACCCGATTTCATTTCTAGCTTGTCCGAACAAAAAGCAAACAAACTCTTCAGAAGGTTCCATGCCAAGAACTTTTTTACCAGCTGCAAAATAAGCTTTTCTCAAATCTGAAGGTGAAAATCCCTTGTTTTCGTATGCAACTTCTTCTTTTTTACCATAGTCAACCCTATTTACTCTAACAGCCCTTTTACCCGATTGATCTTGAGCAACTAAATCAATCGGAAGTTTTCTAAGTCTTGCTTTCTTCTGTGCTATCGGTATAAAATCAACTGGGTCATCAGGTGGTATAAATCCAATAACGAATGGTTTTGTACTAATTCGTGCGCCAGTCATTGTAAAATGAACATTTTCACCATCTTTAGCAGCAAACCAACTTACTTGTTTATTAACAGTGCTAAGGACATCAACGATCATAGATCGCATGTCCTTGATTTTTCCGTATATGTTAGAAGCTGGCATCGTTATTCTCCAACAACGCCAGGTGGAAATACAATTCTGCCACCAGACACAACACCGGCGTCAGTTGCCGGTGGAATTTCATTGGCTGCTGGAATTCCAGCCGGAACCGTCAAAGTCGTTTCAGCATCATCTGATCTAAATGGTGGGAATTTATAGATAGCTTGTTCAACTTTAAACTCCCAATCCAAATTAAAAGAAAATTGAGACATGCTTTCTTCACCAACTGAAAAAGTTGTGAAATAACCTCTAAAAATTCCGCGGTCATAAATCATCTCAACAGTTCCGCGTAAAACTGGCTTTCCGAACCCATCATAAATTAAACCGTTATTTCTAAAAATTTCAAGCAAATCTTGTTGTCGTTCCCACGCAATTGTGTTTTTTCTATCGGCGTCATTTTCAGCCGGAATCAAACTATCAAATCCAGAAACTAAACCATGGGCGCCAAGAAAAGCGCCAGTTGTGTGGGAAGCTGTTATAACATCAAGTTCGTCTGGCCAAAGAAATTCAACAAACCCACCATATGTCATAACAACAGATTTGGCTTTTGTCATTTTCTCACTTAACGTATTTGGGTTTGTATGTAATGCTAGAGCAACATCAAAAGCTGGTTGACCGTTTGGATCACGGATTAAAAATAAAAACGGTCTTCCGCGTCTCTCCGAGAATGCAGATTTACCAACTTCCGGATTTTTGTTGTATGGAATTTGGACGCGGTTAAGACCGGCCGGCATTAATGTCTCCTAGCTGATTCTGACATCTGTCTTTTGACTTCTGAAGCTATTGCCATCGGGCTCGTTCCTTTTACTATAATTGTATTGTTTATTATTGTTGGGCTTCCTCCACCAGCATTGTATCCAGCAGCCTCAGCAGCCGTAAGAACCTTTTCACCACGATGCAACAAGGCAAGTCCGGTTTTAGTTTCGATCGGGCCTGGTGTACCAAGCTGTTTGCCAGCAGCACCAACTTCTTTTATAAATTTATCCCATCTAGTATCGTCCCAAGATGCAATGTCTGTAGCACCAGATGCTGATTTAATTAAATCTCCTAGTGAAGCTCCTTCTCTAGTGGCGTGAAATGCTTTGTCACTAGCCAATTTTTCTCTAACGGCTTTATCGTCCCACATTGAAGCCAGAATGACCGTAAACTCCATAAGGCCGCGGCTTATGGCTTTATACATTGCATTTTCAAAAATTTTTCCAGTATCAGCAGGCTCAAGTTTGATTCCTTTAGATGTCATCAAAGTATCCATGTGCGTTACGGCTTTTTCTTCCTTCTTTGTAAGTTCAAGATTCTTAGCTGATTTCTTTCCTTCTTCTTCTGCTTTTTTATTTTGTTCTTCTAAATTAGCAATTTGTGCATCTGCTTGACTAGCAGTTGTAACGCCTTCAGCTGCTTCTGCACCCATTTTTTCAGCTTCTTTAACGGATTTTCCAGATTCTAACGCCTGTTTTTCCGCTAATAGTGCAACTTTTCTTTGTTTAGCTGCAAGCGCTCTATCACCGCCAGCTCTTTTAATCCATTCTGGGTCTATATCTTTCACGCCAGCCAACTCTGTGTCTAGTTTCTTTAATCTTGCTTCAGCGGCCATAGTCCCGGGGCCTTTAACTTCTCTTTTTTCAACTGTTCTGGCTTCGATTTTCTTTTTTGCTTCTGTGCTAATGCCACCAACTTTTGCTAACCTCATGAAGGCTTCACCAGCATCTGGTCCAAATGTTTTACCTAATATTTCTAACAACTTTCCTATGTCACCCTCCTTGATTGCTTCCCCCATCCCTTTCTCCCAATCAGCATCTTTTATGCCCTTCTCTTTAGCAAGAGAAGCCATTTCTTTTCGAATTGTTTCTTTGCCTTCTTTACTAAAATCAACTTGATCAAATACACCAGACTGTTCTAAATGTTTTCCTAACTCTGATCCAGTTTTACCGGCCGCCATGCCTTTAACAATTGCTCTTGATACAACATCGAATTGTTCTCTTTGACCGGCTCTCGACACAACATCACCAGTTGCAGTTGTAAAATCAGAAAAATCTTTTTGGAATCTTGCATTCATTTCTTGCACTTCTTTTTGTTTCTTTCTAGTATCTGCTCCAAATACTCCAGTCATAAGCCAATTAAGAATATCTTCAACACCCTTAACAATAAATTCTAAATGCGGATAAATTTTTGACATTAAAGCTGATATAACATCATCAACTTTTTCTGATAATGTTCTGGTTTCATTATATTGTTTAAGTGCAACATCTTCCAAAGTTGTTTTAGATTCCTCAGTTTCTTTTACTAGATCAGATGCACGTAAAATTTCTTCGTCTGTCAATGTTTTAATTGCTTGTTCAACTTTTGCGAAAAGCTGAGGATTCTTTCTTATGTCTTCAGCCGACATTTTTTCAATGCCTTTTATACCTGTTTTTTGTGCAGCTGCCAATATTAATTGATCATTCACTGATTTATTTGTTGTTAACCCAGTGTCTCTTATTTCGCTTCTCATTTGATCAAGAGAAGCTTCCATTTGTAACATTGATTCTTGTTGTTCTTTTGATATTCCCATTTGATCCATAACGTGTTCACCAAGACCAGATAACCCGGTCCCAGTAAAAGCTGCTTGTTTTTTCAAAATCATAAATGTTGACACCATGCCGGCTTTTTTCATAGCCGTTGTTATGCTAAGAACATCACCTTTTCTCCTTATTTGTTCATATTTCCTAGTTTCAAGCGCTCTTCCTATCTCGGCTCCTTCAGCACCACCAGCTTTCAACTTTGCTATTGTTTTTGAAAATTTTTCACCACCAGACTTAAATGCTTCTTCAAATTCACCGGGCTTTAAACCGTATTTTTCAAATGATTTGCCCATGTCTTTGGCAGCACCACTAAAATCTTTTGCTAATTGAGAGCTGACAAAGCCCGGTCCGGCCATGAATGCGGTTTTTAGTCTCTGTCTAAAATCAACGCCTTTAAAACCTTTTGCGAAGGCGTCCATAAATTGCCTGACTTGACCAGGACTCATATTTTTACTAAGTAATTTGATTGTTCCAGTTAATTGTTCAATTCGATTTGAGAACAAATCTAAATGAGGCGTCACTTGTCTGAATATATCCATAAATTTATGGACAGGCATACTAGAATCGCGGGCTGCACCGGCAACCGAGCCCATAATTTCAAGAACACGATTTGAACCAACACCAAATTCACTAACCCAAGTACCCATCGTTTGAGCAACTTCTTCGGTAGTAATTCCAAGAGCCTTCCCATACAACATTGCGCTTGTCGCAAATTTTTTGATTCCAGCTTCACCTTTGCCCATTTGCAATAAAGCATCATGTGTTTGTATTAATGATCCAGTTGATTCTTTAGCAAAAACACTAATAGCCTTTAACGCACCTTCACCGCTTGATCCTAACTTTCTAAATTCCATTTCATTTTCATAAGCAACATTTCTCATACTCTGCAATGCTTCTGAATAACGCTCAGCTGTGGCAATTGTTCCTCCCCAATCACCAGCTAATGCAATTCCTTCAGTTAACGCTTTATTCATTTTTGATATGTTGTCACTAACAGCCTCTAAAACTTTCCAAAGAACCCCAATACCAGCGGCTGCACCTGCAACAGCGCCAGCCGCTGTTGCAAGCTGGCCAGACATTTTCGCCATCATTCCCATTTGGGAAATGCCGCCTTCCATACCGGAAAGCGCACCACGAGCAGCAACACCGGTTGCACCTTTACCGGCTGCAGAAAGCATCTTAGTAATGCCCTGCATCGGGCTTTTCATGGCTACGCTTAGACCTTCGCCTAAGCCTTTAACCATGTCGGTTCCTTTAAATTTTGCAAAACCTTCAAGTTGGTTTGAAAATTCTTTATATGATTTAACTACTTTTTGAACTTCTCTTAATTGTGATTGGGAAGCTTTTTTCTGTAGATCATATTGTTTTGTTAATTCATTTAGTTTTGAAACTGACTCAGCTGCGGCTTTTGCAGACTCAACATCGCCCGCCGACTTGGCAATCTCTATTGCTTCCTCTGCTGCTTCGGCTGCTTCTTGTAATTGTTTTCCTAAATCTTTAAATTCTTCAACGCTATCTTTGGCAGCCCTTGATAAATTTCTCCCGAATTCATCTGCTACATCACTTAAATGTGATATTTCTTTAAACGCCGCCTGGGATCGACCGGCGATTTGCTTCATCGAAATTTGAAGCTTACCAGTTTTTTTAAGTAAATCTTTTACATCTTTGACGAATTCTTTTTCACCAACAATTGTTGGTTTAACACCTAATGTGACGTTCGTCTTTTCGTCTCTGATAGGCATTGTTCACCTTTCTAAAGTTTATCAATATCTTCTAAATTCGGTGTATGATTTCTATAATGTGCCTGTATTGATTCAAGACGTGCTTTCTTTATTCTGTCTATAACTTCTTGTGCCTCGACACGACCACCAATAATTTTAGTTCCGCCTTCAGGATTTGTTATCATTCCAGACTGGATAGCCTGTCGATTTTTATCTATCAATTTAGCACGTTGTTTGATTTTTTCAATCGTGTGTCCAATAACAATATCGTGATGATCTTTTTCTTCATTTAATGCATTTTGTAATTGCTCAGCTAATTCATCAACTGTTTGGGCACGCTTTTCCTCAACAACTTCAGCTGTTCTGCCGTCAGGAAGAGAAACCTGTTTTGGCATTGATTTATCATCATCTATCCTGTTTAAATATTTGTAAAGAACTTCAATTTTTAAATCTTCAAGTTTTTGGCGTTCTATGTCTTTCTGTTGTTTATCTTGTTGGTCTATACTTCTTACGCCTTTTGCAAAGCATGAACCCACAAATTTTGCGTTATTCCAGTCACGTTCAGATTCATCTTTGATGTCAATCAGTCTATTTAAAGCGACCCAAGTTGATTGGCATAGATTCATTCCCAAATGTTCAGTTCCTGAAATTCCGGTAGATTGTGGTGAATGAATTGGTAGATTTTTTAGTTGAAGCCATTTTAATCTAGATTTATTTTCATGAACATAAACTTCAACTAATGGATATAACCTAACAGCTTTTTTATTTATGTAAGAAAGATTCAAAATAATCTCATTTTGGAATGAAGTTGGAATTTTCTTAATTATATTTATAAGACGACGTATATGGTTAGGCCTGTCAAATAAAACATTTTCACCTTCAGTTATGAAAATGCTGTGTGCTATAAACGAAGCTTGAAAATGAAGCTTTTGTTCTATTGCAGATTCTTTTGCAGGTTTCAAATAATTAATAAAATTTGATTCATACCAATTCAGTGTTTTGAAAACAAAACTATTACCAGCTATGTAAGCTTGGCTAGTTAAAAAGCCAGTGAATAAATATTCTTCTAATTCTTCCCAAACTGATTCATCAAGATTCCTTTTATATTGTTCAGGTATACTTATTTTTATTTTTTTATTATCTTGCTCCTGTTCAGGTTTGACGCTTTGCCCATTGTTCATGAATTAAATCTTAGGTGGTGGTTGGAAACGCGGGTTTCTACCGCCTTGCGGCGGAGCGTCTATTACTATCTTCTTTGGATCAAGTTTATCTTGTGACTTCTTTTCAATTGTTTCATTCGAAACAGATGGCATACCAACATAAACTTGTTTGCCATCGCTTACTCTAACTGGCGCACTTTCAATTTGAGCTAATTCACGAGCACGTTGAGCAACCTTTGGATCAACATCCTCTATTTTAGGCTTTGGGTGATCTTGGGTTGGCGGAACAATTCTTGGGGCAACGGGCTTTATCTCAACAACCTCTTCTTGCGCCTCTTCGGTATCTTCTTGCGCCTCTTCGGTATCTTCTTGCGCTTCTTCTTGCGCCTTAAGCACCTCAGCCTCTAACTCTTCTTCAAATTCTTTTTCTGCCTCTTCTGCAGCTTTTTTCTCTTGTTTAGTAGGTTCATCAGTTGCTTCAATCAACCTTGGCATGCCAAGCTCAGCTCTGATGTTCTGGATCCTTATCTCAAGTTCCTCAAGTTCCTCAAGTTGACTCTTTTTATTCTTAAATTCAATATTTTTCAAATTTTCTATTTCATAACTTGTCATAAGATCGGTGAAAACTGAAAATATATCATCAATCATTTGAGCTGGCCAATTTGCTAATTTTGCATACATATATCTGTCTCTTGACAGATAAGTTGGTTTCCCGTCTTTCTTTGATGGGAATGGTCCATATTTATCATGTTGACGAAAATCTATATCATCAAGACCAACTATTACATATGAAAGAGTTGTGCGTTTAACTTCAGACAAAATATGAATACCAAGAGACTGATTTGTCATAGTCTCATTAATTTTCATATTTTCAGTTTGAGACGGAGGAGACAGCCAAATCAAATGACCGCCAATTTCCACCTTCCAAACAGTTTCATAACCTATGTTTGCTAATTTGTTATCTAATTCAACAAGAAAATCTTCGTCCATAATTCATTGCTCCGGTCTTTGGATCGCCAGACAGATACTAACCAGCCTCTGGCTAACCATACCATAGCCTTGGTATTTACAATTAAAATAGTTTTAATTAAGCTCCGGTGAAAAGGGCCGACCCACCACCATTAGCAGTGTTGAACGGATTATTACCAGACTCAAGATTGTCACCATAATCAAGTGGCCCTGGACCATAGAAACTGGGCAATCCGTCAAGCACATCCGTACATGTTGCTGAGGCATCTTCAACAACTATGGCTGAGTCAGAAGGAAAACTAGCTGAAATTGAGTTAAGCCAACAAGCTTCATATCTAGTAATAAGTGCAAACCCACCATCAGAACCGGGGGTTTGAACCAAAACATTTTGAAATTCAGCACCTTGGCTGATTAATTCAGAAAAAACTAATTCTGATCTAATATCAAATGGCCATTTATGCTGACGCAAAGATCTGACAAGTCCGTCAACTCCACCAGCGTATCCAACTTCTTGTGCAATAGAAGCAGTGTACAAAAGAGTTCGGTTTAAAGTAAGCGTCATTGGCTCAGTGACACCAGGAACTAATTCCTGAATCTTGTCACCGAATCCGACGCCTCTCACTGGATCAACAGCTCTTGACTCTGACCAATCAAACGTAGATAGCACACCAATTTGTTTAAATGAATTTTGTTGGAATGGAATTGAAAATACACGGTTTTTCTGCGAAATGGCTACCTTTGTGTTCGGTGAAGAACCCCGCCTGTATATGTATCCATCACTTACTCTTGCCATTTCTTAGTTTCCTTACTTAAGAGAACTCAATAAAGAACGTATTGTTAAATAGTATTCATAGTATAATTGATACATTCGAACAACATGTTGAGTTTCTTGTATTGTAAGATTTATGAATTATGATAACGCCAATTACTTCTGAATTGCCAAGTAATAAATATTCAAAACAACGAATTGAATTCGTTTGCGATTGTGGTAATAAATTCAAAACAAACTGGGCAAATTTCGCAACTGGAGCTAGTAAAAGCTGTGGTTCATGCAAATTGTTTTTGTGGAAAAAAACAAATCAAACAAAATTCAACAGCCTGAAACTTATTACCAACATTGAAGATGTAATAAAATTAACAGAAAAATATTTGTGGAAATGTGATTGTGGAAAAGAAAAATTAATTAAACCTCATCATGTTTTGAGTGGGAAAATCAAAAGTTGTGGATGTTTACGACATAATATAATTATTATTAAACCACATTATGAGTCGAAGAAAAAAGAAGACTGGCTATTGAAACTGCCGAATTTGGTGGATAAAAATCTACCAAATTCATGGACAGCTGGAACAAATAAAAAATTTGATTTCCTATGCAATTGCGGGAAAACATATACAAGAAAATTTAACAGATATTCACCAAATTCAACATGTAACAAATGTGAAGAAGTAAACATCAAAAATGGTGACAAGATAAATAGTTTTGTTTATGTAGGCGACAAAACTATAATAAACAAAGTATCAAATTCAAAAGAATTATTTATTTGTAAATGTGGTAGAAAAGAATTATTAAAGATACGAGAAGTATTTTCTGGATATAAAAAGACATGTAATAAATGTAACGAAATTTCAGCAACACAATCATTAGAGATAAAATTTGGTAAATTAAGAATCAAACATCAACAATCAATAAAGAAGCATTCAGACAAAAAAATTGAATGGTTATGTGATTGTGGAAATGAAGCATTGATAAGTATAACAAGCGTATGTTCAGGGTACACAAAATCTTGTGGTAAGTGTTCAAACAACATTAAGAATTGGTATATAGAAAATCAAATTGCAATAAAATCATTAAAATGCCCAGTCCAACCTGGAAAAATATTTGGCGGTATTGAGGCCCTTGAAACTATAACATCAGTATCAAAACCGTTTAAAGCTATATGCGAAGTTTGTAAAAACATATACTACCCAAGACTCCATGGAATAAAAACTGGTGAATCTTTAACATGCGGGTGTACATCAAACAATTCACTCTCAGTTGGGCAGGGCGAATTGATGAAATTTATTAAATCATTAAATATTGATGTAGAATCTGAGTATAAAACATTTGGATATAAATATGACATATTTGTTCCAAAAAATAATTTATTGATTGAATTTCATGGTTTAAAGTGGCATGGTTCAGAAGAATCAAAAAAACGAGACAAAATTAAATATGATTTAGCTATTAAACATGACTACAGTTATTTGGTTGTATATGAAGATGAATGGAAATATAGGAAAGAATCAATAAAAAATTTGGTAAAAAATCGGTTAAATAAATTTAAACCGATAAGCATTAGACCAAAACAATGTGATTTGCGTAAAACATCATTACAAGAAGCTGATTTTTTGTATGAACAGTTTCATTATATAGGAAAAGCCAAATCAAAATTAAATTATGGCGCTTGGTATAAAAATCAATTAATTGCGTGCATGTCATTCAAAAATCCAACTAGACAATCTAAACATGATTATGAATTAGTTCGAATGGTTTCACATCCAAATTTCAGAGTCCACGGGATTTGGACTAAATTGCTAAACATGTTTGTTCTAGAGCATAATTTAAAATCTATAGTTAGTTTTTCTGACAATAGATTGTTTTCTGGTAAAATTTATGAAAAATTAGGATTTAAATTTGATGGCTTAATTAGCTCTGACTATTTCTGGACAAAGAACAAAAAAAGATACCATAAATCAAGCCTAAGAAAGAAAGGAGAAGAGAAATTAAGCGGAAAAACTGAAACTCAATTGAGAGAAGCTCAAGGTTATTACAAAATTTGGGATCTAGGTAAAAAAAGATGGGTTATTAATGTTGAAAACAAGAATTAAACGAAACAGAATAAGAAATTTTGTTCAAAATTTGAAATCAGGGCCATGTTATAAATGTGGTGGAAAATTCCATTTTTCAGCAATGGAATTTGATGTACAAATATCACTTCACAAAATGTATACGGTCAGTACAAAAACCATTTTAAACAAAATAAGAAAACATCATCTTATTTGTGCTAATTGTAACAGTAATAAATTTAATCAAAACGTGCAAAACACATGCGTTAGCAACAAGCTCGTAGAACTTACAAATTGGTTGAATTCAATCAAGGATAACCGCAGATGTTCAAATTGCGGCCATCAATTTAGATATTGGAGTTTGAATTTCGATCATAGAAACCAAAAGAAAAAATTTAAACCAGTATCACAAATGAAAAACAGCAAATACTCAAAAGAAAAGATTATACTGGAGATTGAAAAGTGCGATTTAATATGCGTTAATTGTCATAGAATAAAAATCTGGAAGCAACATCAATTAAAGATCGACCAAGTTAAAGTTTAGTTATTTTATCGGCACCCTTCTTGGCCCACCAAACAAGAACCATTTCCAGTGGTTTTCCGATCGCCCACTTTGAAATTGGCGGGGAATCAACGACAACACCGTCTTTTTCAATTATAACGAAAGTCCACTTTGGACCGCTAATTCTTATCCAATTCATTGCACACAGCAACTAAAATTTCTGCTATTTCAGATTCACAGATTGAACATTTAACAGTCAAAATCCCATTGTTATAATCATAGAATGACCATGTTGGGTCATTCGGGTGACAAATGCTATGCAATATCAATGGACCATGTTTTTCGGTGCAACTCGGGTTATCGCACCGAAAACTGTCCAGATCTTTTCGGGTAAACGCCATATTACTTTTTGGATTTCTCTGGCAAGAGAGCCATAATTCGTTTTTCTTCTTCCAAAAAACGAATTTCGTTCTTTACACCATGAAGGAACTTAGAAAGTATTTTCCCTCGCTCGGTTGCTGGAAGACGATCATGCTTTACAGTTGAGGCGACTTGCTTCTGAACCTGAACTGAGGAGTTGATGCGACTTTGACGTGGGACCATGTCATATTCGATCTTGTCCAAGTCATCAACCGTCGCTCTTACGCCTTCATTCTTTTTAGCATGAAAGCCACGCCCAGAATCGCGCAACATAATGCGCTTCACAGATTGCATGCACTTTCTAACTGCGTCGACTTGCGGGTTGTCGTGTCGTGGAGTATTAGTAAATCCATTAATTTCTCGGACAATCACGTTGTACGAAAAATACACATAAGGCATGTGCTGAGCACCCCAATTCAGAAAATGTGCGACCCGATGCGACAGGGTCTTCATCTTACCGGGTGCTTCGTATCCAGTAACTTTCACATTCGTCGCCATCTTATTCCTCTTTGGTTTCATCGTCTAGACCTTTTTATTTTTTGATTTGCAAAATTTTCGTTATATTCTTGGAGAACTTTATACGACCACATAACTTCTTCGTATTTGTGTCTTGTGGATTCACTTCCGCCATGTACATCTGGATGATAAATCTTAGCCTTAGACCTAACTTTAGATTTTACCTCATTTGAGTTTACACTTTCACCAATTTGTGGAATGTCAATGCCAAGTATTTCACAAGCATTCACAACGTCATCCATCATTAATGATTCTTGATCAATTGCATTCTTTCGGTCAAGTTTGTTGATTTTTCTTTTGTATTCTTTGACCAATATTTCAAGATCAATCTTCAATTCTTGAAGAATTTTATATTTATCATATTCGTAAACCCGACATCCATTAAGTACAATTTCATATATTTGATCGGTTAAAACAGACAACATATCTGCGTTTGGTGGTTCAAATATTAAATTTTGAAACGTTCTTTTCCTTATAACCTTTCCAGATTTAAGCGTCGTTCCGTACCCAATTGAATCATAGGCCTCTACAATTTTTGGTATTACATCCTTGATTTTCAAATCATGCTTTTTTGCTGCATTCCTAGCTTCATTAATTATTCTTGTGGCGGTTCCTAATGTCATACCACTTTCGATTTTATCCCAAAGGAATTCAAAATCCTTACCAGCCAAAGAAATTTGGTAGCGATTTGAAATTTGATATAAAGGAATATTAAGCAATGGTCTAAGTTGTTTAGCCATACCAACGCCAGTACGTTCATGTCTTGGTATGGCATTCCAGATTTGAAGCTCTATATCAGCTTTTTCTCGGTCCGTTTTCGCAAAACGGTATTTTGCTATTAATTCAGGTCTATCCATGGTGCTTGTTCACGTTCATTGCATCTAAGATAGCATTTAGTTTTCCATTAATCTCGCTAATTTTGTTGTTTATTTCTTTGAATTGTTCAGATTGAGATTCAAAAATTTCAAGATATTTAGACATCCTGTCTAAGATCATGCTAAATGCATCATCACTTGATGAACTTACAACTAGCGACTCTTCATTTTCATTTTCATTTTCATTTTCATTTTCATTTTCATTTTCATCATCGTTTGTTATTTCATCTTCATCATCATTAAATATTGGTTCATCTTTAAGTCTGCCATGTTTAACGTCCGAACCAAATTTGCTCAATGAGTATTTACCGTCATTTTCAATCAAAATGCCGTAAGCCATCAAACGATTAATACTTCTGGTGATATTATCTGACCTATGTCCGTTATTTTTTAATAAATCAACTAACGAATTATGATCAACCCAATATGACACAGTAGAGTTATCTTGGATGCTATTTATTATAAATCTGCCAGACTTTCCAATTCTGATTTTTTCAGTATTTGATTGAGTTAAAATTGGCTGCGAAGCAATTCCTGGAAACAAGAATTCAACTAAATTATCATATTTTAATAGTTTATCAATCTTTTCCTCTACGCCTTTCCATTTTGTATATTTTTTTACTCCAGATTTTTTAAGGCACCCAGCAGCCTTTAACTTTCCCATAAAGCGAACACGCCATCCAGAATTGATGGACTTATCAGGAAACAAATCATTGCGTGTCACCCAATTGTAATCTGACAAACATAAAATTGCATATTCTGCCCATTCAAGCCGATCTTTTTGTTCTTTAGTAAATTGATAACGGTTTGGAGGGGCCGGACTCGGCTCCGGACTCGGCTCCGGCTCTGAAACGATTAGTTTATCAGATTTTTCAGGTTCATCTTTTTCAGGTTCAGATTTTTCAGGTTCATCTTTTGTAGCGTGCAACTTCGATTGATTGTCAGCAATTTCTTTAATTATTTTTTGACCTTCATTAAAGAGTTTCTCAATTTCTTTTCTATTGCCGCGTACAAATGAATTATAAATGTTAATCAGATTAGCTTTATCTAGTGATATTATTGTGTCATTCTCTAAATTGTCAGACAATTTTATATCTATAATTTTTTGACTTGACAAATACGATAAAACTGCTTTCTGCATAATTGGCGAAAGATATGAAATTTTATCTTTTTTAACATGTGAAAATAACTCACCGTATGTAATTGTATCTGCTTTGGCCATCTTATTGACAGCCACGGCCATCGAATTCAGAGTAGAAATCCAAATATTTCGATCCAGACTCACATCTGAATGTACAAAACCAAAATTAAAATTTACAGATTGGTTATTTTTGAAGCTATAAAGGCTAATTTACTCAAATCAGTCTTTTGTGCCCAAAGGTCGCCCTCTGGCGTCTCGAAGACCGAAGCCCTATAACCAAAAATAGTTAAATAATTAGTAAATTTTGCAGTCTCTAAAACGTCTGCAGAAATCTTTTCTTCAGCCCATTTACCATCTTCCCCTAAATGCCATCCTATGCCCGGGGAAAGCTTTGGGATTATAGGAGTAGTATCAATTGGCAAGATTACTTCTTTGTATAAGGATCTTTATCATATCTTTTCTCGTGATGACCTTTATTACGCTTTTCAAACATGTAAGCCATTGGATCATTCAAGTCTGGGCCATACAGTTTTGAAACTGCGTCTTGAATCTGTTCCAATGGGCGGTCAAGATCGGCTGATGTATCAACTTCTTGAAAGAGGCCAGCTATTTTAATGGTCAATTCTTTAATTTTCGGTGCAAGCTCTGAATTTTGTGGTCTGGATGCTAACGCTGCAACCCTTTGCAGGCCTTCAATTATAGTGTTGATTCTCTTCCAATTATTCAACGGAATTTCAGCTGCTGAACGAAGACGTTTGATTTCTTCCTGAAGAAATTCAATATCATGTTCCATTGAGTTTTTTGACCAGGAACGTGATCCCTTCAGTTGTTCTCGAAGCATGGAAACTTGTTGTTCAAGATTCTTAACCGAACGAGCAATTGCATCGTCCTTAGGATCCATTTCAGCTAAACGCTGAGTTGAAGCAACTAAAATTTTAACTGATTCCTGAATGGAGCTCATATTTATCCTCTATTTGCTGTTTTCTACGGCTCATTAAAACTATATCTAGGCTGCTTCTGTTGGACCTTCAGTTGCTGAGTCATATTTGTGGTGCATTTTTGACATTTTCCCAATACGATAATTATCCAAAACTTGTTCACCAGCTGCTATCATGTCAGACGCGTTAAATATAACGCCATGCGGGGTTGATCTACCATCTGAGATTGCCCGCAAAGTTATGCTGCTTACTAGTTCTTTAAGATAATCACCGGTCATACCATCCATCATTTGGGCGATATTATTCAGAACTTCTTTGTTGACGCTATCATCAGGTGTGCATTTATAACTATGGAGAAATTTTCTCATTATTGCAAGACGATCTGACAAATCTGGGTATGGGATTTCAACCTTAGCATGGAACCTGCCCGGACGTTGAAGTAACGCAGAATCCATTGATTTAGCATCGTTGGTTGATGCCAAAACTATCAAACCAGAGTTATCTTGAGCACCGTCCAAACAAGCCAAAAATTCATTAAAAACTTGACTCTCCATATTGGAAAGTGATCCACGATCACGACCAAAAAGATCCATATCTTCTATTATTACAGCACATGGCGTCAAACCACGAGCCGCTTCAAACAAAGAAGTAACGTCTTCTGGGTATTTGATTGACTTGCCCGTGCACCAAATTAAAGTTGCATTTCCAACCATCTCGCAGCTAATTGCCCTGAAAATGGTGGTTTTACCCATGCCAGGCGGAGAAATGAGAAGTGTGTTCCGATTCGGGCACATACCAACGCGTTTCAGACCGTCAATATTATCAAGAACGCAGACCGAGTTTACACGAATTTTTTCTATTGTTTCAGGTTTTAAAACCAAATCATTCCAAAGAGTTGGTTTAATGCCTTGGAAATCGAGGAAACCTTTGTTGTAAGAAAGAATTTTCTTATGATAAATGTCGTGTTCAGCAAGTGCACAAATAACATTCTTGAAAAACTCCTCAGCTCTTTCTTGATCTTTAGGAGAAGCTGATATTTTTATATCACAAGTATATGGTTGTTGGAAACAAAAATCAAAATCAACTACTAGATGCGCTCCGGTTGCTTTATGTGTGATAAAATAACGCCCGAAAACTGGAAGTGTTGCTGGTATACCAAGGTCAATGTTTAACTGCTCACGTTCGATTTTAAAGAAACTCTTAATCAGATCCTTGAATCGACAGTTTTCAACAACTGGAAAAACTTCGTATAAAGCACTCTTACCAAACAATAAGTTAAAGAAGGCCCAAGCGTTCCTTGATTTTGCATAAGCTGGATATGATTGGTTAATACATATGAAATCGTGAACTTCAGCGTTTAACCATTCTTCTTTTAAGGCAAGAATGGGGTCCATCGGGATGTCACTTGGCGGATTTAACTCTCGCCACATCCGTTCGCGTTCGTCTATTTTATTGAAATACACATCGTAGAAGAAATTAACTAAAGATGTTATTTGTTTTGGTATATTATATTCATCACCACTCATAAGTGGTAAATAAGTTGCTAATTTCTTAAACATCAATCATAAAATACCATTGAAAATTTAATCATTACCTAAATATTATGAATTATGGATAAGTATAGATTGAATAAGATAAGATCAAAATTGTTAAGAATTGAAATATCTGACAAAATAAAGAAATTTATTGAGTCATTTGATTTCAAGAATCTCAAAGAAACCCAAGTCGGTGATTATGTTTATAGGGCAAACGGGTTTATAAGAATACATGGAAAAATAGAACCAATAACAGTCAGCTTAAAAATGGTAGACGGTGACCTGAAAGCAACCCTTTTTTTGTCTAGAATTAAACATAAGGTGGTTGGACCGCTAGACCAAACAAAATTAAAAGAAAGGCTAATGAAAAGTCTGGAAAAACATTCAAACTAAAATAATTTCAGCCAGACATTTTTTGGCAATTCCACAACCTTTATCAATCCACAACTATTTACAAAGTCTTGTTCTTTCATATGATTGCTTTTAGCCATGTCCCACACTGTCTTTTTATGAATCTGACGATTAGTTTTTGGATCTACATAATGATATGATTTGATTGAATCTGACATTTGTTTCCAATTTGAAGCTTTGTATATAGTTCCTATGTCTCCTACAGTTGGATCTGAAAAGCTTATTATTGCTTTAATGTTTGAATTGTAATCATTATATAAATCAATAAATTTTTTCAAACAGAAACTTGCCATATTTTTAGTAATGATGTTCGGTTTAATACAAAATCTTCTTAATTCCCTAACATCTTTTGGACCAAAAGATGTTGAACAGAATTTGTTAATCTTTTTAATTGATTGATGACGTGTAATACCACCAAAAACACACACAGCAATCAATACTTCGCCGAAAAATGCTCCAAACGAAGTCGCAACAGTTCCGAGATTGCCAATGTAATGATATTGAGATAAAAATGTATGTGCGTCTTTGTTATTTATTTGTTTAAATTCTATATATTTCAAATCAACATTCAATTGTGGTTCAAGAATCTTATGTATATGATAATCTAATATTTTATTGATTCTACCTATGTGAATTTCATGCTCATAAACCCAAATTAATTTATGATTTGTGTATTTTTCAACATAGGTTGACTTAGCTCTGTCTTTTGGTGTCCCGCTATAACCAAATTTTTTGAAGTCATGAAAATAATCGCCATGACATTCAATTAACAAATTGCAACTTGGTACGAAAAAATCAAAAGAATAAATACCAATAGAATGATTGCGAACATAATCTAATTTATACCTAGTTTTCAACACTGATTCGACTATTTGCTCGGTTTTTGGGTTAGATAATTTGCTAAGAACAGATGGTATTTGCAATGTGCATTCAACACCATATTTCAATTTTAGCGTTTCGACAGTCTTTTTCCTCATACACCCCCAACACGTAATCCTTCCTTCGCGAAGCGAATATTTAGACATTCTAATTTCAAGTTTTTTGCTACAATATGCGCATTTAGCCACTATAATTTTCGCAGAATATGTGCTTAAATCCAGTGGTGAATAATTAAATTTTTCAATTGTAGCCTCAATATCAAGACAATCAATGTTTAATTTCGGTCTTTTTGATAAATAAAATTCATGTTTGTTTTCAATGCTTTTAGACCTGGAATATGAAGACGCAATAGCGTCACATTTTTTGCAAGCAATTAAATTTGATTCGTTATTGATTACGTCAAATTGAGTTTCGAAATCTAATAAACAAAATTCACATTTAGCTATTATTCTTTTCTTAGAACCATTAACCAGATCTAATGGTGAATAACCAAATTTTTCAATAGTAGCTTCAATATTAAACAGATTTTTATTTATGTTTTTTCTTCTTTCAAGATAAAATTCATGTTTATTTTTAGATGAATTGGTTTGTGAATATGCAGATGCTAATGATCTACATTTGATACAAGCACCATGTTTGCTACGTAAGAAAGTCTTGTACAATGTTTCAAATTTGTTTGAACAAAATTCACATTTAAATATAATTTTTTTGTTTCCACTATCAGTCAAGATTGAATATTTTTCAACATCCAACATGCTATAAGGTACATCAATAAATTATGACGCAATGCGTCAAATGCGTACTCTTATACTGAGAGTAGTCACAATATACTCGAGCGGAAAGACCGGTACGTATACAGCTTCACTTCTTAGAATTGTTGGGTCTACCTCATCAGATTGTGCGTTAATCTCAGCCACCTTGGCTACGATCTCACCGTCTATCATGTTCTGGAAGCCACCACGCATCTTATCTTCGACAGACTTAATGATGGCTCCAGTGAATTTCTGACCAATGTATGGATCCAAAACTGCTCGCATTGTCTGCTGAACGTAATGGATTGTCGTGATAACGCTTGGCGTACGGGTTATCACAGTTGCTAGATTCGTTGTCAAACCTTGGCGAATCCTGAGACCAGCGTCAACCTGCTCAATAACTGTCACGCCGGAAACTGCTGTCTGATTTGCTTCAGTTGGATCAAGAATCCTTCCGAGACGCTTAAACCCAAGCAGAACTCTTCGAGTCCATGGGGTAGCAACATCAAGTGCTGGTGATGTTGCGCTACCAGCCATTGCAGCAGCTGCGTAGGAACCATCAATGACCTGATCAACTTGATTGCCTTGAGAATCTGTGACCGTTATCACATATGAATCTGGGTACATAACCACCATAAGTTCGGAAGCCAAGCCCCTGGCAATCGACTGAACACCAAGTGGTGTTGTACCGACGGCAGTACCAACAACTCCTATGCGTTCGCCTTCTTGACGAGGCGAACCCATGAAGATGCAATGTTGATTCAAATACGCAAAAACCGTTGTGTCGCTAGTCAATGGAACTATGACGTCAGGTTTTACGTTTCCAGGCATCGGCTTTTTCTGTTCATCAATTGCAGCAGCGTATGACGTTGCCGAAGCCTGACCTTGTCCTGGGATCCTAAGGACTTGCTTTAGACCAACCAACACAGAACCATTTAACAAGGCCAAACGGGCGGCCAAGCTTAACGGGAACTCTGGCGTAGGAGGACCGAAATTTGTCTGAATCTTCTTCAGATCTCGGAACAAAGCCGTTGACAAGTCCGTCTTGGCATACTTGTACGAGACGTCATAAACGTCACCGATAGCCGGCTCAGCCCCACCGCGCGCATACGTGCTCAGGATAGCAGTTGTATCAACTCCCATGCCGTTCGTATTCAAAACGGTCATTTCCAACCCAGGTATGGCTCGGGTCGGTATGGAACCGTTAGTTGTGAATGTCGACGTTATATTGAAGGTAAATGAACCACCTGATGCGTAATCACCTGCTGAAGCCGGCAAAACAGTGAACCTGAGACCGGTTCTGGCGTCGGTATAGGTCTGACCCGGAAGACCTTCACCTGATGAACCATTAACAGCGTCAGACGATGTTACAGTGTAACCGCTTTGAGCAGCTTCTCCAGTGTCTCCGCTTACACCAATTTCAATACCAATTCCAGTGTCATCAAAGAATATCGTACCAGTAGCAGTTCCGAATGCAATCGTCGAAGTAGAGCCGGCCGTCAGACTCCTGATATTCAAGAATCCGCCCAAACCAGTTTGAACAATTCTATACGCAACAGCTGAAGCTGCAAATCCAGCGTCGGCGTTCAAAGCCGACGCTATTGAGCCAGCGTCGGCCTGCGTTCTGAACGAACTTGAGTTATTCGTAAATCCGAGCGTTGAGTTTGCATTTCCGGATGACACAGTTATGAGAGAATCAACTGTGTTTATCAACGATCTCAAGGCAAGCTTGCCAGAGTATTGGCTCGTTCCGACGTATGCAACCGGTGTGGCAAAAACAACAGAAGCCGAAGTTACATCGTTAACCAAGTCGTCAGCAACGTGTACGTTGCCGCCAGACATTTCGACTTGAAGGTGATAATTATATCTGGCCTTCAACTCATTGGCCAAGACAATAGCGCTTGGCAGGTCCGTGGCACTTGGCGAAGTAACAACATCCAAAGTGTCCAAAACTGGGTGCGAAACAGCATAAACACGGTGCGCGTTAAATGCTGTCTTCAGCTCATTCAGGAACGTAATTGACGTTGCAAGTGAAACTGGAACAGTTGCAGTTGTGTTAACAACGTCAGCGGCAGTATGGAACACTGCAGACGCTCTGTGGGCAGCGTAGTCCGTATCGAGTTCGCCAGCCAGCGTTACCAATGCAGCCGTTGCGGTTGCTATATCTGCAGCACTTGCAACTCCAGCATTGATATGTGCGACCAATGCGTCAACAGTTGTTACCGTGCTCTGTGGAAGCACCACAGTGTAATCAGTTCCGTCCAAATTGAACTTGAACGTGTCATTTACAGCCGATGTGATATTGAATGACCCGGAATTTCCACTAACAGAAACCGCCGGTTTATTCAACGAGTTTATGTAACCATAGGCAGTCAGGTTTGGTTCAAACCCAACCTTATCGGATGCATCAGTTTCACCCGATCCAACCGGGACTCGAACAACAACCTTTGACAGATCTTGGAAAGTTGCTGGAGTTGTTAGACTCTCAACTTTCAACAGAGCTTCTGTTCCGTAGGTTATAGTTGACGCAACCAATCCAGAATCCGGTGTATCAACCAAATTGGTCGTATCATCAATTATATGAACGTTTCCAGTGGTTGCAACACTGAACTCACTCAAATGAGCATTGAAGTCTAATTTGATTTCATTCGACAGTGTGATAGCATCAGCTAACGTGACAGCAGCCGCTGAAGTTACAACGTTTACCGTATCATCGTTTACATGGACGCCAGCCTGTGTACGGTGGGCGTTATAATCAGTTCTAATTTCGTTGATCAGCGTTATGGCAGTGGCTAATGTTGTTGCATCAGGTGACGTCGCCGGGTTCGTCGTGTCGTTCACCAAATGAATGCCGGTTTGAGTCAAGTGGGCGTTATAAAGTGCTTTCAAATCGTTAGCTAAATCAATCACCGTTCGCTGGTTGATAGCCGTAGCAACTGTGGCCAACGTTGTGAGAGCGCTGATGTCAACTGATCCATACGTGTAGCCATCTATCTCAAAGGCCAAACGATCAGTTGAATCAAATGCTAACAACGTTGGGGAAGAAACCGGCTGGCTAACCAGTGTTGCTGGGAAAGCCGTCGCCATATCAACGCCAGCGCCTGCGTTAACTGATACACCATCAATCACCACGTCAGCAAACGCACTAAACGCAGCGTAAATGTCATATGGCTCTGCCAGAGCATTTGTGAAATCAGCATGAGTGGCGGTTTCAGTTGAGAACGTTACGGTAACTGTTTCTGCAACCGGGTTGCCACCATAATGGATTGCATCTGGATTGCTCTGCGACCCACTTGGGAATTGAACAGTCTGTGGCAAAGCAGACTTAGTTCCGAATCTGATATTAAACAGAGCAGCCTGTTGAATTTCTGATTCAACAGTGTACACGCCCGTGCCAGACGGTCCCGGAATAACAACTTTCAGAGTGTAATTATCATCCTGGATTGTGTTGTACCAGAATGTGGCAAACACAACATAGTCGGCCGGAACAGGTTCCTTAAGTTTGATTCTGTTATTTGACGAATCAACAGACAGAACCGTAACAGGTGCCTTAGCCAAGGCATCACGAATGTTTTTACCAACATACGCAATGACGAGGTCAGGTCTATTAGTTGGAAGGTCTATACGACCATTCGAAACAGTCTGATATAGACTTAGACCGAGCGGCGTATCGCGTCCGTTACCGGTCGTCGGCTTTAGTGGAAGAACCCATTCAGTGGTTGATACCTGATTTGTCGTTGGATCAGTATATCTTGTACATTCAGTAGCATAAATTCTGTTGTCTACCAACAAACCAAGAACCTGTGTGCTGTCAAACGTTGAACCTCCGGTTGTAACACCAGAATTGACTTGAAAAGCCGTTCCCCATTGGATTACAGACTGATCACCTTGATTTATAACAATAAAATCCGGACCATTTAAATAATCACGTCTTCCTGGTGCTATACCAACATTCCCAACCTCAAGTATATTATTGTTTGGCAAATAATCAAAGGTGTCTTGATATGTGTTGAAATAGTATGTTATTTCAACCGTTGTACCGCTAGCAGGAGCAGCTGCTAATGTAACTAAGCTGTTAGCACCATCAACAACGCTAACAGACACAGTTACACCATCAACTTTGGCTATTACCTTTGACGGATCTGTAGTTGTTATACCACCGTTTGAGCCGTCAACAATTGGGCCGTTGAAAACACGAAAATCTTTATTGCGGTTTGTGTAATCACCGGCGTTATAGCCAAGGGCACCGTTGGCATTACCAGAACCTATACGAACATTTCCTGTAGCAACAAGTTGAACATGGCTAAATCCCTGGTTATCAATATGTATTGACGCTGACAAACCAGAAATTGCAGCTGAGTTGACTTCGTTAGCAACTTCAGCTGCGGTTTTAGTAGCCCCAGCAACAAATGTTATGATAGAAGCCGAAGCGCTATCATTTACAAATACTTCTAAGGTATCACTCGTTCCTGATATTACTTCATAAGTTTGTGCCTTAGTAGCAATTAAGATGGCAAGACCATCAGTAACTTGGTCACTCAGATCATCAGTGATACGTGTGTCTGTACGTTTGAAATAATACGAAACCAAAACAACATCAGTTATCTCGGTTGGTAGTAAAAGTGTTACTATCCCGTTCTGACCGTCAACAGATGAAACAGTAACCGGTTGGTTATTGACTGTTACAGATACTTTGCTGGCTTCAAAAGTAGCTGTTCCAGTACCATTTCCATCAACAATCGGATAGTTTCTAACACGAAACTTTGCTAAAGACCCATCTTGATTTCCAAGAGTTGGGTTGACATTAGTACCGCCTGTCACCCAACGCCCAGACACATCTTCATTGAAGATGGCGGTGTCAGCAACGCTGCTTGAACCTCGAATTATCTCAACGTTATCTTGAGATAAAGACTCTTGGGCAGTTCCAATTAGGGTAGGAACTCTGAGACCGCCAAGAAGTTGGGCTGAAGAAGGTTCAGTTAAAGTTCTGGTATATACACCTGGTGGGGCATACGTGGTAAACGGTCCAATCGCCATGGTCTAACCTCTTTCACAGAAGCCATTTGTGTCTACGTATGTGTTTATTGAAAATTACTAGTTTATGTATATGTTTTTGAGGTTGGACCTCAATTTAAATTGTTGAATTAAAGGCTTGATTACAGTCAAAAACCCAACGCTTCTTTCCTAAATCCCAAATTCTAGAATACCCCTGTGATTCACGGAGCTGGTACTCAGTAAACCCTGATGTCTTTTCATAATCTTTTTTCCTAAGACCTGACTTGTGAAATCGTCTGTTACCTTTTACCCAATAATAATCAGGTCGAATTTCACCATCAAATTTGAAACCAATTTTTTCATAAACTTTCCCTGAGAAAAGTCGATTGTCTGAGAAAGAAACAATTGAAGAACACTCATTATTAGATAAAAATTGTTTTATGATTTTTGACCAAATACCATGAATCCTAAATTCTGGGTCAGAAGCCATTCGAATCAATTCATAGTCGTATTTTGATTGCCTAGTTGGTCGTTTAAAAGAAACACACGCAATAAGTCTGCCATCAAAAAACACACCATAATTTATTTTGGCTTTAACAGCACCTATATAATGGAATTTTTCATAAAATTCGTTAACCAAATCTGAGTTTATATTGTTTATTGAACATTTAGATGGTCTAACAGACTTTGGTCTGCCCAAACAAAGTCTGTTAATTAAGTAATTTTTAACTTTCTGTTTATTTCTCAGCCATTCATCCCCAAAAATCATGATATAATCGAAATCATTATTTAGTGCATTTTGATATTTAAATATGTCTCTCTTTTTTGACTCTGGCATCGAATGACATTTTAGACCATTATATTCAATCAATAGATTAACATCTGGAACAAAAATGTCATATTTTAATCCGTCAATCTTATATTCAGAAACAACGCCAACACCAAACGATTTGATAAAATTTGCTATGTCAATTTGTGAAGATGAAATTTTTGATGAACACCCACAAGTTAAAGATCTGCCAAGTCTTACATTGTTTAGTACAGGTTTATATTCATTTCCACACGAAAGACACAACGTACGAATTGGTTTTTCTGTGTTTAAAATAAGATCAATAACTGTCGGAGTTTTTATTTTCAATTTTCCAAATTTTTTGTTTGCTAAATCTTCAGCACTTAACAAATTGCATTTACCACATGTTTTTTGAAGGCCTCTTGTTACATTGTGGATTATAATATTTGCTTCTCTACCACAATCACAAACCCAATCAGCTTTTTGGCCAGAAAATTTGTGAATATTAATTGGCGTTTTTAACTTTAATTTCCCAAATTTTGAATTTTCCCAATAAGAAGCAACATGAACATTGCATTTACCACAAGAGTTTGTGTTTCCAGTTGTTACTAAATTTATTTGAACTCTAGTTGTATTGCCACAATCACAAACCCAATCAGCTTTCTTATTTGAGAATTCATAAGTTTCAATCGGTTCTTTTAATTTAAGCTTTCCAAATTTTGAATTTTCCCAAAAACTAACTGGTTTTAGACCACATTTTCCGCATGTTTTTGTGTGACCAAGCGTGTAATATTTCCATTTTATTGCATTGTTTTTCCTGCCACATGAACAATCAAAATAAATTAACTTGTTGGAACCTCTTGATGGCAGGTTTTGACCAGGTACTGGCGTAAGCATCACTAAACTATACGGATCAATAAAAGTAAAATTATAAATGAAATTATTTCGGTTTTTTCAACATAGTAAATGCTTTATCTCTTAATACTGATTGTTCTTTTGTTAATGGAGCATAACCATTTTCAGTTTTTCTGAGTGCATTTGTGCCAAATTCTTTCCTAGCCTTATCTTTTTCATTTTTTTCTTGGTTTACTTTTTCCCATTTTTTAGCTGCTGATCTGCCAACAGCTATATCAGCATTATAATCAATGCCATACACACCAGAGTTCCCTGGGGTTTTCCCAGTTTTAAAAGTAAAATTTGTTGCAGACATTATTCTAATAGCTAAATCACCACACTCTGGACAGTTAAATTCTTTTTCATACTTCTTTGCGTCAGATATAGTTAAATGCAATTCTTCGAAAGTGTACCCACAACCACCACATTCATATTCGTATGAAGGCGTTTTGTAAACTCCTATAAGGACTATACAGCTTAAAACAATTGAACAAAGTCACTAATCTGTGTACCTGTTGATTTTGTCTTGTTGAATTAGGAACCGTTTGATTTGATGTTACAGGTTACAAAATGCTACAATATTCTTTCGTAAGAAATCCCTTTTCCGATTGAGGTATAATGTCCGATAATTTGGGACATACTCCCAACTCTAATCAAATCAATTATTGCTGACCCGTCAAGATATCCTCTTTCATCTTCAATAGCCTTTGATGTCATTTCAATTCTATCAATATTTATTGGCAATGGAACATGGGTTTCCCAATCAACTCTTAAAGAGAGTGATATTGGAGTATCATAATAATATGAGTCATCAGTTTCATTGTATATTTCTTCCACTTCTCCGCCAGGCGAAATATCAATTAATTCAATACCTTCGAATCCAAGCATATTTTGAATGTTTAGAAATTCAGTAATAACAAAATCTGCCATTTTGTTACGATCTTCTGAATCTCTTGTAAACACTAAAAGTTCGAGCGCAACCTCAAACTTTCCACCATAAATTTCAGCAGTCTCAGTCCTTTCGTCGGTTATAACTATTGCTTGTTTATCACATTTTTCAGCTCTATCACCAAAAGCTATGACAACGCCTGGTAAAGCCGTCACATTAAACTCTTCAAATCTAAAATTGAATGGCCCAAGTTTTGGCGTTATGTATCTGTAATCAGCAAATATAATTCCGCCAGTTGGCGTTTCTTTTAAAAATTGTATTAAACCTGTTTCAACATCAACTATGTAGTCAACATTCTCGACTAACATTCGTTTCTGATCTAACCAAAGACGAACTGAACCTGGATAAATGTTAACATTTGATAATTGTGCATCATTATCATCTGAAGTACTAAAAGTTATTAATGGTTCGTTTATAATAGTCAATATTGGATCAATAGTAAACTGACCAGGAACGTTGCCAGGTTCGTCTGGTATTTTGAGGACTTCAACGACGTAAACACCTGATTGAGTTGGGAAAATATTACGTTTAGGTGAAATTTCTTCTAAATGGCCTTGATTTTCACGGACCCATTCAATAGTTGTACTAGGAGCATCTCCAACCTTTGCAAGTTGAACAAATGATATCATCCTTCCAATATAATTGTCTGCTGATAATCTAACTCTGTCTGCAGATGTCGAATTTATAATTATCCCACGTTGCGGACGTTCATCAAATGAATATTTATCCTGTACGTTTTGTGCTGATGATCTATAGCGCGGGTGCTTTTCTAATATTTTTCGTAATTCTCGGATTACTCGCTTCTTAGTAGCACTTGTTAACCAAGTATAAGACAAAATACGCCTTTATTATTTAGACTTCTTTGGCAAGAATTTCCCGCCTTTACCTCTTGCGCGTTTTGGCTTTTCGGACTTAGTTTCTTCCTCTTCTTCTTCCTCTTCTTCTTCAGAACTTTCTGCTTCATCCTGATCTGATGAATTAACTGACTCTTCAACTGGTGCGTGGACAGTCTGTACTACTGGTTCCGGAACAGGCACCACTTGTTGGGGCGCAGCTGGTTCAACAGATTTTAACACCTTAATACCCTTAATTCCAAAATTTGCCATATAAATTATTCAATACAAAAGGACTAATCCTCCATCTGCGACAAAACTAATAGTCCAGTTGCAACAGCAGTCATCGGGTCGTTAGCTGGGCGTATTTCTGAAATTTGTATTGGAAATTTTTCTTTCTTCTGCTCAAATCTTTCCTTAAATTTACCTAAAAATCCACCTGCCAAAGAAGTTCCACCAGACACAATTATAGGGATTGGTTTTGGAACTAAGAGTTCGCTTTTAACTTTCACAAATTGTTGTATGATGTTATCTATTGTGTAATCAATTAAAGTTTGTATATAAAGAGCTATTGCTTCCTCTTCACGAGTTTTTGGTGAAGTTATGTCAATACCACTTTCTTTTAAAGCACACATTTTAGCTTTGGTCGACCCAACAGCTTTTGCTGCTCCATTGTCAATAAAGTCACCACCACGACCTAAACTAAATTCCAAAGCCGACATAGCATTATAAGCTAAACAAACGTTTGTCATACCGCTTCCGTAGCTTATTCCAAGACCACAAAAGTTCTCAGCTGCACACTCAGAATAAATTATGGCTATAGCTTCATTCGCAGGTTCAGGTGAAAACCCAAGTTCGCTAAGAATCTTGCCTAAAATTGCGCTATGGTATGTAACATCAGACCCATTAACGTCAACTGCCATAGCTGGCACTGAATAACAACACTTTTCGCCCGATTTTTTAGGTTCACCTAAAATTTGTTTCATCATAATTGCTATTACAGTTTGCGCATCAAGTTCTCCAGCCGAAATTAAACCGCCTTGAAGTGGTCTTCTAATTTCTCTATTTAAAAGATTGGCGGTATTCAGTGCGTCATCTCCAACAACTATTAAACGACCATCAATTTCTGCGAAAGCTGTGTTTGACAGCTTGAGCATTCGTCTATGCTCTGGCGGTAAATCAATAAAAGCATCCCTTATTCTTGACGTTATGACCTTCTTACCAATACGACGGGCACCAACTATGAACATTGTACCTATATCAACTGCAACGCCGTGTTCAACTTTATCAGAATTCTCTTTTGACATCTAAACCTCTAATTCAATACTATACACTAAATTAAAACTGACGTTTTTTTAATTTTTTCAAAGCATCAACGCTAGAGTCAACGTCAGTTTTAATTTCACTCTTAGAAATTTTTACATTTGCCTTCGCATCATCTGGAATTATTTTACTTGGTATAAACATAGGTTCTTGCATATTAACTTTTAGTTCGTTTTCTTTAATTGTTTGAGATTGAATTTGTGTGGCAATTTGAGTTTGAACGGTTTGAATTTGCGGAATAGATGATAAAATCGAAACGCCACTACCAATCAATTCTACTAATTTATTAACTTGTTGATTCAATTGATCAAATTTATCCTCCATAATTTTGTTTGTTTGTTCAACTTTTTGAACAGGTACGATTTGTTCAACTTTTGCGACAGGTTCTGGCTGTCGTTTTATGAATGGCCACACACTCATGATTGGCTGAACTGGTTTAGCTAATACTTGCTTTAATCTTACTTTTTCTAACAAATTTATAGATTTATTAGCAGCTTCTAATTCAACTATGCATGAGCTTCCCCTTCCTGGTAACATTACGCCTATATCTTCAACAGATATTGCATAATTTACCAAGTTTGTTATTTTACATAATCTCATATCAATCTCTTGGCTATTTTTATTATTTCAGGTGAAAATTCTTTTAACACTACTTTTGTAATTTCATCTATTATATTTTTTGATATACCTTCTGGTCCTTTTTTTGGGTATCTGAATTTTCTAGTGTCAAGTTTTTTTAAACTCTTCTTCAAAGAAATAAACAATTTACCAGTTGGTGTAATTTTCATTCCACGTGGGTTTCTAAGCGCAACCGTGTGAGCAGCCATTCGATCAGCAGCCGTTGACCTGGAATCACCAATCTTAACAACTCTTCCACCAACTAGTTTATAACTTCTAATAGCATGTTCAACGACTTTGTGCATCGATTTTGTTTCATTTAACTTTTGTTCTCGTTCTTTTTGTTCTTTTTGTTCTTTTTCATCCATTTCAATGGCTTCAGCTTCAATGGTAATATTAAATGTAATAACACCACCAGAAATATCGGCCGAAAGTTCAAAATTTTTTAAATGTTCTGATTCTAAAAATCCAGATTTAATCAAAATTCTTCGAAGGGCTTTAAGTCCCTCTGTTGCTATATCATCAGTAACCTGAACAATTGCACGGTTAACCAATGCTTCTACAGTTGTTGTGTAGTCAACCATTATGACCGTCTAATATGATTAACATGTGTAACTGTGTTTCCTCGTATCTCTCTTTCATCTGGAATGGCATCAGCATCCGTCATAATTGGGTAAGAGTCACTGTGTTGACGGTCAACATGGATTGTTCTTGGGTATGGAAGATCAAACGGATCAATTATTGGGACTTTAAATCTTATATCTTCTTCATCTAATGATGAAATTGAAAAGAATTGTTGAAGTTGCATGCCCCTGTTGCTTGGCATACGAACTGGTCCTATTGCATATCTATCACCATTCAATTTAACCAAAAAATCACGTTGTGATAATAATGGGCTCGGGTAAGTCCAAGTATCATACGAATGATCTTGCGTTCTGCCTCTATTCGTTTGGCGTACCGCTTTTTCTCCGTCGTCAGGTGCTATTATTATATTAAAGGGGCCTTCGAACCCGCCAATATAACGTGTTCCAAAACAATTTAAACAGTCAGATTTTCCTTGTTTATGTAAATCAGTTACACAACCACACAAAACACCGACAGTCTTTCTGAGAAAGACCTTCACACGTTCGCCGCCTTGATCCAATATCCAAGAATTTCTTCTTACAGCCTCCCTCCAAATCCAATCTAATTTTTCAACTTCCAAATTATTGGTTCTTGCTGATTTGTCTAACGGTGTCTCAACCAATTCACCAGTTTCATTATCAACAGCAACAGACGTTATCCTATAAAATATTCTAGCGTGCAGATCACTTTTAACAAAGTTTTTTATATATTTGTATGTGCAAAGAACAACGTCATTGTTATTAATTGGTAATATTGGTGAAGTTTTTTTATGGTTTGCAACGTCATAATTTGAGGTATTTTTTAATTCAATTTCACCGGTTGCCGAGTCAAGTCCTGAAACTGTTGCTTGTATATTGTTGACAGTAACAAAGACACTCAAATTTTCGCAATCAGTTATGCCAGGGTATTGCTCAACAAATATAGGCACATTTTTAACTCTGAAAATGTATCTACCATAAACATCTTTAGTCGCACCGCGCGCTATGAATGAATTAGATACATCTTCTTGAAGAGCGACCGTAACCTCAGTTCTATCTCTATAGAATGTTGTTCCGATTGGAACTGGTGTCAATCTAATAAAAGGGCCAAATTCAGAATCAAAACTCCTATATACATTAACACCTATGAGACTGAATTTTGTGTTAGAACACAAAACCGATGGATCAGACCATCTAATATCATAAGATCCCTTTTGAAAGGAAGAAAAACACTGGATATTTAGTGGTGGTAATGGGTATGCTGAGTCTTCATTTTCAAGAATTAGAGGTACGTCATCTCTAATTACGTCTCTGTCCCTAGGACCTGGCATCCTAGATATAATAAACCATTAGGAGTACAAAATTAAACGACAGGTTGAATTTCTTTATTGTCTGGCGTATCCATTAACTCAATGTCAACCGTTCCGTCGGAATTGACGGTTGCTCCAATAACTTTAGCCTGGTCTATGCCGTGTTTTTTAATTTGTTCAGAAACAAAAGTCACCTTTGCTTCTTCCATTGACATATAAGTTATGAGAAGCTTTTGGGCATACGCAGAAGCTTGAGTATACTGGGTAGCATGATGACGCATCGATGCGTCTATACGCTTAATATGTTCAAATGCTTTATCTTCAAGTTTTATATTTTTCTTTTCCATTGTCGTACACTATACAGTTGGCAATTAAACAAATTTAATTGAAATTATTTCATTCTTCTCCACCACTCAAAGAATCAGTAACAGCACACTCCACTGTCATTGGACCAACGGTTATATTTGTTAAATTTAGTTGAAAACCACGTGCTATTGACACGGCAGTTTCTTTAATAGTTGCATTAATTTCATTTTTAACAGCATTCACCAAATTTTGTTTTGAAGCTTGACCTTCAAAATCCATACTAAGAGAAATATCAGCTCTGCAAGAAAATTCAGTAAAAGGCGTGGTTATGTCAGTTTCAGAGATTTTTGGCTTTGAAACTTTTACAGGTTTTTCTGGCTTTGGTTTAACCGGTTTCTTGTTTTTTTTCGTTGTTTTCTTATTGTTTTTTCTGGCAATAGTTAGACCAACGTTGGCAACTCTAGCTGCTACGAATGCAAATTTAGACTCTGTTGACATTTCCATCAAACTAATGTATTAAAATTATCTCACACCTTGCTTTCCCAAAATTCATAATTTTTGATAGCTTCAAGAAATTCTCTAAGGACTTCTTTTTGATTGCCTTCAAGGCGATAATCATGATTGGGTGCGTGTAAGATATCATTAAACATATCACCAAGTTTAGTATGATGAACCAACACAAGAGCCAACTTAGCAATTTTTACTTTTGATTCTTCTAACTTTTGCTTGGCCATTGACATACAATACAATTTGATAAATAATATAACTACATCTCAGCTGTCTATTACATCTTCAGCATCATTAAGCCTACGTAATTCGTCCAGCATATCACGTTTTTCATCATCTAGTTTGACTAAATCAATACCAAAATGTTTGGCCAACAACTTTTGAATTGTGATACCAGTTGGTAAATACTCATTATATTTTTCATGAAATTCACATAATGTTAAACCGTGTTGACCAAGTAACGATAAAAATTCACCGATTGCTTGAGATTTATCCCTGATCAATCGTAATTTGTCGTGTTCAGGATATTGTGACATATCAATTAGCATTATATTTAAAAGGCCTTGCTCTTGAAACAATATTAATTCGCTTACGCTTTTTTAAGTATGTTATACAACTGGTTACTTGACCATATGTATGGCCTTTCATGGCCTTTGATATGTCTTGAAGAGATGAACCAGGATTATCTTTTAAATAAGCCACAACTTTATTATACATGCCGTTTTGACCAGGCTTGTGCGCCTTTTTAGTTAATTTTTTGGTTTTTCGTGTGTTTTGTTTGACACGAGATTTCTTCCTTCGTGCACTAACTTTAGAGCGTGGTTTTCTTCGTTTTAACGATTGCCCAGAATTACTAAATACGTCCAATATATTAAACAATTTAGTTTTCTCGACTTCCAACTCGGTTAACCGAATTTTTACATTTTCAACTAAATTTTTAGACACCCTCTTACCTATTGTTTTGATCAATTCATTAGCCATATTTCAGTTTACATTCAAAATTTAATGTAAAATATTATATGAATTTCGGTCAACTCTTATTGGAGGCTTCAGATGATCAGCTTGATGATTCAATGAAAAAATTAATTCGTAAATGGTCCAACCCGCCAACTGCTATTCAAGTTCTGGAAGTTTTGGACAAATGCATACATGCGTCATTAGCCAGCGGGTTTGTCATTACATCATTACAGATAATATACGAAGCTGCTTGTAAACAAGAAAACAAAACACATGAAGAAGTTGTTAAACATGCAAATTGGAGAAGATAGCGTCCCAGGACCAAACTACGGCTTTTCTCACCTTCATTGAGTCAAGACTTGGTTATTAACCTGCGAACCAAATGGTTGCTGCCTAGACTCTCCAGTGAGTTTGAGGATTTAAGAGCGTGGTGCCATGAACAATCTTTCGATCGTTCGTTCCACCTTTACCGACCTCCTTAGAGGACTTTCTCTGTTTGGCCTGGGACACATTACAATACACCAGAAAATTTAATACTTTCATGTGTATTATTTTATGTGGATGATACTAAAAAATATTTGAAGATAATTACAAAGAACCTTATCCTAAAAGTTGAAAATGTAATATGGATATCTGACAATTCTGATTTTATTGTTGATTTTTACGGAAGCCACTGGAATGTGTTCAAACGCATAAACAAACTTCCAAAAAAGCAAAAATATCAAATATTTAGAAGACAAATGCATAAAGAACTAAGAATAAAGTCACTAAATTTCGCAAGAAAATACAACATACCAGAAGAATTTGTCACGAACATGTTTGGTAAAACACCAACGTATAAATTTAAAAAAGAATACAAACCAAAATATGGTTTAGTTGAAGCACTTGAACCGGAACAATTATTGAGGATTGAGAAAGAATTACGAGATATAAGAAATACTAAAGAATTGCTAGAATCATGAATCGACTACTTCTTTAGTTTTGACATAATCATCCAAAATTGGTGACTCTATTTCAAAACCTGGAAGTTTATGAAATATATCATAAAATTTAAAAATTCTATTTATTATTTGGTTACCAACGATGTCAGGGTCGAAATTACCAGTGTTACCAGCAAATTCTATTTTTACTTCTGGGTAAAAAGTTTTACCTAATGTACTAAAGCTCAAAGCGGTTATCAATGATAATTGTTTATTACCCATATAACATTTAGTTAAACCAACCATTGGTCCTTTATAAACAATCACAAAATCGGTATCTTCAACTTCAATAGTTTTCAATATGAACTCCAACTTTCATGGACTTGAAACCGTTTTTTTACTTCTTCTAAACTTCTATGTTCATTACAAAGTACAATCGAAATACCATCGATTTCAGCAAAACTTTCTGTATAAGACTGACAGACTTCACACTTTCTTTGCATGTTATTAAATTTCATGTCCAAATTTAATCTATGATCTATTAAATATTCCTTGTAGCAACCTTCAGATTCTTCAGCTGTGGCATGACCATCTGAGTGATGTTTATGTTTAAATTGTAAATATTTTTCATATTCTTTGCTGTTTTTAAGATTTTCTGACCAATCTCTCCATTCATGGCAATACCCAACAGGATAACAACCTGTTCTTTTATTTGAACATGTGTAATCCCAACGTTGATCTGATTCACGTTGTCTTGCTTTATAATAATTCATATGTAAATTTTACCATCATCAATGTACAATAAATTTGGGCCTCAAATCCTCCGCGCACGTGAAGCCACGATGGCGACGCACAGAGATCAGGCTGACTGTTACAAAATCAAAATCGTGGCATTTATCAGAAACATGAAACATGAAAATGGAATAAAGGCATTCATAAAATCAATTGACAAACACCCATTATCAGTTATACCGAATCAGACATGCGGAAATCATATCATAAAATATAAATTAAATCAAAAACTAGGCGTGATACAAATATTAATATCAAAATATTCATTATTAATTCGCGTTGACATACACGCTGACCAAAACCAAAACCAAAACCAAAACATATACTATATTGATTATTCAACAAAGCCAACTTCTGGTCATTTTTTCGCGGCATGTAGAAGACGTCGAAGATTGACCCACAGACCAAAATTAAGAAAAGCCGGTGCATATGTAAGATCAGAATTATTGAAATTTGTTAATGAACAATTATCAAAGGAAATGATTGAATCGTGATGCAGGTTCGGTTCTAGTTTTTTAGCTACTAGACAAGCTTAAATCATCTACAAGTGGCTCCGGTTTTTGAACCACCGGATAGGTTTATGACTTGTACTCAGTAGTTCCGGTTTTTGAGTTACCGAACAAACTTTGATAGAAACGGGCACAAGTGTTCCGGTTTTTTGGCTACCGAACAAGCTTTAACGCCTTGGCTCATCGTTCTGGCCTTTGAATTGCCAGACAAATTTCAAAATTAACTTACATCTACTTGTCTAGTCTGATTTCAGACCAATATTCAATATCTTTTTCCAAAACTTCCGCAGTTTGACTTAATTCTGGATCGACTGCTGACAGTATGTCTTTTATTCTTTCTAAAGTACCTGGATGCCCTTCAATTCTGGAGATTAAATTACCAATGGGTATCAATCTATACTTCTCAGTATTCACTTCTTTTGATTTTTCACCTTCTAGAAGCCAATCTTGGCTAGTTTCTTCGTAAATCATCTCCTCAGCCATATTTTGTGAAGTCAATTCATCATTATATTCATATCCAATAACGTAACTTTCTGAGTTTTTAACGTATCTGTTGCCCTTATACGGTTCCCAAGCGTCTGGATTTTTTGACAAAGCCCAAACATCATACACACTTCCGCCTCCAAGTTCCATCAACCCAATAATCGGTTTGTAACCGAACGAAACGATCTTAGTGATTAGATCTTTTAAGTCGCTTTTTGTATGATCTTGTGCTATTTTGTTCGCAATCTTGTTCGCAATTTTGCTTAACATATTTATATCTATCAAAAAAATTCAAAAATGACGTTGTGCTGTTCTGGCTGCTGGGTGGCGTTTTGCTAATTTTTTATATTTTGGATATTTTTTGCCCCAAACAATTTGTTCTTTTTGATTTCCTGCGCGGCATACTGCATAACCATCTGGTAGAACCTGGAAAGCTCGCTTTGTAAGCTGTAAATAATCAAATTTTGATCCTGGCTGATTTTCAGAGTCAAACCACAAACGCGTTACAAAATTTGAAACGGCTACGTTAGCTATACGGTATGATGTTGCTTCGACTGGGTCGCAAATTTCATACGCCCACATTCGTCCTTTGTCATCCTCAGCCCATAAATTGATATCTGGGTCTATAAATGCTTCCAACACTTCATGCGACAATGTTACTGACACGCTGTTTGGTTTAGATAATATATCACCGCCCGATCTCAATATTGGATTCACAAATACACGTCCATATCGTTTACCATCTGGCGTTTCACTATGATATCCTAAAGTGTCAGCTTCATCGGCATTGTCAAATATTACTATTGATATTGAATTTTTTGGTAATTTATTTTCGTAGTATTTAACCGACCATGGGGTGGCATCCCAAATTGGTGCAACGTCTCGTTTGACTTGAATATTACAGGCATTTACCATACGTTTAATTTCCGACGATGTCACACGTTTTGATTTATTGACTACAGCTATGACTGTCATGTTCAACAATACTAAAATTGTAAATTTATTTGACCCTAATGTAATTTGTTAAATGCGTCGTAGAATGTCAGATTTGCCAGTCCGAGTCTGGTCATTTAGTTGCAAACGCCCAACCTCAAATGCCCAAATTGTTTGGGAGCAATTAAAACTTGCACATAAATATTACAACGATCTTGTTCAAATAGAACAAGAAAGACGCTCAGCCTATCGTACTGTGCGTTCTTCATTGTGTCCAAACTTAGCCGAATTTGAAGTTAAATATAAAGACGTTTCAGAAAGGCTTGATAAAGCAATTGATGAACTTAGGTCAATTAGAAAATCAGTTCGAAAACGCGTTTCAAATCTTGAACTACAAAAGCATATTTCCGACTTGAAAGCCGAAAAGAAACAAGTTTACGAGTCACTTAAACAAGCACGTGATGAAGCAAATTCAAATGAAGTTTTGGAAGCTGCCGATAAAAAACTGACTTCTGATATGCTTGAGAAAGTTAAATTGGCTAGATCAAAATGTGGAGTTTATTTTGGAACTTATCTCTTAATTGAAAAGGCGGTAGAATCTTCCAAGTCATCTCAAGCTGATCAAAAATTTCACCGTTGGGATGGAAATGGTCGTATTGGTGTTCAGCTACAAAACAAACCGACCGTAAAAGATATTTTTGATCAAAAATCAACTATGATTCAGATCAACCCGGTTTCGCCTGAGGCTTATTTTATTAAAAATGGTAAGCAAAAAGTAAGGCCGCCTTTATCAAGGTCAAAAGTCAGAATTCGAGTTGGTTCAGACAAGTCACGAAATCCAATTTGGGCCGAATTTCCAATAACTTTGCATAGAAAATTGCCAGATGATGCAATCATTACTTGGGCTTGGATTTCAACCCGTAGAATTGGTCTTCATACTGAATTTGAACTACAACTAACACTCGAATCAAATGAATTCGTAAAAGTCAGGCCAACTAGCGGTGCAATAGCGTTCGATCTTGGTTGGCGTGTTCGTCCTGATGGTATAAGAGTCGGATTCGTGGTTGGAAATGATGGGTTCAAGCAAGAAATTTTAGTTCCTAATCACATTCAAACGGCTTTAGAGCATTCGTCTAAATTAATTGGTTACTCAGATGAATTTTTTAATGTTGCTTTATCAATTTTGTCAGAAGCCATTAAATCTAAACTTTCAGGTTTGCCAAATTGGATGCCAGAAGCAACGTTAAATATCTCGCAGTGGAGAATGCATGGCAAATTAGCCTCGATTGTTAATCGATGGTTAACTGAATCAGACAAAGATCTTATTTTTAAAATTTGTTCTGATTGGAAAAATTATCGATTTTCGTCTAAATTAGATTTATTTGCGACAAAGGACGAAATATTTACGTGGGCGAATTTGGCTGGGATTAAAGACCAAGCCACTCAACTGTTGTTTTATTTAGAACTTTGGCGCCGTAAAGACCGGCATTTGATTCAATGGGCAGCCGATCAACGCAAAAAGACAATATCGAATCGTCAACATTTGTACAGAAACATAGCTTCTAATTTATCACAAAGATATAAAACATTAGTTGTTGAGGATATGGATCTTAGAAAATTTATAAAAAACTCGACCCCAGAGAATGAAAACCCGAAAGATTATACGCATTGCATTATGTCAATTGGATCACCTGGTGAGCTTCGTTTAGAGTTAATTCAAGCTTTTGGTAAACCAAATATTATAAAGGTTGATCCAGAGAATACAACCAGGGAATGTCATTTGTGCGGACACATTAATAAATGGAAAAATCAAGAAATTTTGGTTCTCCAATGCTCAAACTGTGAAAAATATTGGGATCAAGATGAAAATGCCTGCCATATTTTGTTGAAACGTTGCGAGCAATCAAATGGTTCTCCAAACCCAGGAGTTTCTCGCAAGCCTAACGGACCATCTGAAAAACAACTGAAAAACCAAGAAAGGAATGTTAATACGAAATCAAATAAGAATATCTCGCAAAACGCCAACGAAACAGCACTAGAAACGCTTTCATCGTGAATGATTGTATCAAAGTTTGTCCGGCAACTCAAAAGCCGGAACGAGTTGGAGGGCATGAAGCCAACGTTCGGCGACGCCAAGGTATCAAAGTTTGTCCGGCAACTCAAAAGCCGGAACGCGACCTCCAGAAGTGGAACGGCGGAGACTTCACGGGGTATCAAAGTTTGTCCGGCAACTAAAAAGCCGGAACGAGACGCATGACTTCGAAGCGTTCAAATGCTATGAAAAATAATCTGAACCAAATTTAGTTGGCTATACAAATTTGGGTCTCGTTTGAGTTTTAGTAAATTAAAGGCCCTTTGGATGACTGCGTATCTTTTCTTTATGAAAATTTCATAAGATTTAACGATGGCAGAACAAGGTTGGGATTCTTCAAGTACCTCACTGCACGAAATTTCATCTTTGTCAAAGAATTTATAACCAGAACTCCATTCACATCCATTAGCGTCAACGAAATTTATTACTGTAGGTTTCATTAAATCTGGCACAAAATTAGGATTTGACATAATAAAATCTCCCAGCGCTTTTTGGAATTTATCGATAAGAAGAGACTCGGGAACGTTTGTCACGTCCGTTACTTTTTTCCAAAACTGATCACAATCTTCTATATAAACTGGAAAATTTATAGTATGAATCATATTACGCCTCTAAGATCTCACTACAAATTTTTAGGTTATTTAGGGTTTTTTCATATTCTTTATATTTCAAATCAGGAATAAATGACCAATAAATAAGTCTATCACCAAAGACCCTGTCCAAATATTTTTCAGGATTGTTGATCAATTCATCACGTCTAGATTCAGGAAAATCAGCAATCATTTCAAGAACATTAAAATTTATACCATCTTTTCGAATGTCAAGCCAACTCTGTTCTGGTTTATAAACTACATAAACAAATTTAGCCATAACGTGATAATACATTAAAGTTCGTAAATATATTTGATTTTTGGCGGCGTCGGCACTTTCTTGAGACCGAGCCGGTCAGCACACTCACGTTCTTTCATGTTTCTACGTTTTGCATAACCATATAGAGTTTTCTTGTTTATTTCATTGCCATCAAGATCGACGTAGACGTAACTTGGTGAAGTTTGACCAAGTTCCTTCCAATTTGAAGCCTTATAAATAGTACCAACATGACCAAAACGAGTATCAGCAAATGAAACTAAAGCCTTGATGTCAGGAAAGTCAGTTTTAAACTGTTTGACCACACGCGACATTAGCCAAGATGCAAAATTCTTTTTCTGATATTCAGGATGAATACAAAATCGATCAAGCTCAATTACATCTTTATATTCATAGCCAAGCGTCGTTGCAACCTCTAACCTAACTGGCGTACAAAATTTGACAGCTGCAATGACTTTATCGTCAAGAATGGCTGAATAGATAGCGGTTTGAGGGCGCCCGAATTTGTTGTAGTGATAATCTTTGAACAATTTCTTTGACTGGAGGTTAGAACCCTTAATTATTGTGATATTAATAAAATTAAAATCTTTATTTTCAGAGCTATTGTTATTTTTGGTCAGCGTTGGTCTATTTCTGTTTAATTTTTCTGATTTAAATAGCATTTGGTGCAAACAAACACCATTATTTATGTGTTTACTCATATTGCAATTCCAACACAAGATTTGAAAACCTTTAGAATCTATAGTATGGTTCAAGATTTTTTTATAAAAATCAACGCCAGAACCTTCACTCAAAAATTTTCTTCTATACCATCCATCACCTTTAATATGATCAATTGTTAATTTATGTGGTTCTGACATTCCACAACATGCACATTTACCTCCAACAAAATTTATTGTTTTAACTTTAACAAAAGTGTCCATAAATCGCTGACATTCAAAACAAGATCTGTTCTTAGATAAATCATTGGAAAATTCTGATCGATCTTTTTCAAACAAACATTTCGGACATAGTATTAATTCACCAATAATTTGTCTACCTTTTTGATGGTTTGTTGGGTTTAATCTATATTTACCTAAATTGCAATTAAAACATAAAATTTGATAATCATCTTTATTTGATTGACCATTTAATATTCTCCTTTTCCATCCAATACTGCTCAGGTGTCTCTCTTCGTTCCCATTGTTCAATTTATGGTCAACTGTCAAAAAATGCCTGTTCAATTCACCACAATCAATGCATATTGGACCAAGTAAATCCAATACCCCATCAATTATGAATCGTTTATTCAATTTACTGAGAATTTGTAGTTCATCTTTATTTCTATTTCTATAGTCTTTTAGATATTTCTTCCTTTCTTCTCTTGTTCTTGACACATACTCACGTTTTTGTTCTAATATTTTATCATGTTCAAGTTGATATCTTATTTTTCGTTTTTCTCTATTATCCCAATAAGTTTTTTCATAATATGCTTTCCGTATTGACTTGCATTTTTCTTCATTATCTTTTGACCATTCTTTGTTTCTTAATTTTCTACATACTTTGCATTTTGAATCTTTACCATTTTTCTTAATTGCATTATTGAAATAATCAGATAGTGGTTTTTCAACAAAACAACCAACACATGTTTGAGCTTCCATTTTATGACTATACTGGGTGATTAACATTCTATGAATTCTGTAATCACCCAAATCAACCAATTAAATTTTATTTACAATCTAATTCCAATACTATTTAGTAGTACATTTTCTGTTAAAATTTGATGATTACAGAATTTAAAATTTTTTGATGATTATAGATTAATAACAGTAACAGTTTATGTGTCTTATTGGATGATTACAGAATTCATTAATTACAAATGATAATTCAAAAATATTAAAAATACACGAAAAAGCCTCGGAAGGCTTCAGAAACCGAGGAAACGGCGCGGGGTAAGCGAGCCACGCCCGACCGACGGACCGAATGATGACCTAATACCAACACCAAATTTGGAATGTTTTAACCCACGTATCACTTTTACCGTTTCTTTGGCATTTGTCATAAATTCCAAAAATCTAGTGTTAGCATCATTCATTACAGATTGATATTTGGATGATTTTTCAATACTAAGTGAAACGCCGCCAATCGTGTAATCAAATTCGTCTAAAATCCAATTAAGTGTGAGTGCTTGAATAGCATAAACCATCCCACCAGTTAGTAATAACGTTCGCCAATTTCTGTTGTTTGTGATCAATTGATCAAGCGTGCTGTAGAAAGTCTGAGGTGGGTACATATTAATAGCATCATTTGAAACCCTAAGAAATTCAAGTAACTCTTCATCTTCCCAAATAAAGCCAAACACCCTTGTGTACTGATTTATTGAACTCTCACCAGTAGGAGGAGAGAAATGATAGTTGCGGCCAGGATTGTTATCGCGTAGTAACACTCTGAGACTTCTGATTAAATCAGTTTCAATTGCAGTTGATCCAGGCAAATTAACAATTTTAACATCACCACCGATAATATTAAATTCTTGTACAATCTGAACTTGTGGGGAACTTGTATACTCTCTAAAAAACCATCTAACCCGATATTTGCCCAAATTTGCATCAAGTGGTGTTAAGAAACTTGCATAATATTCACCAATTGCTGGGTTGATTGGTATTCTATTGGATGGTGGAACTAATACTTCAACACCTGAAGTATAGTCGATTATGCTATATGATATTTCAGCTGCATTTTTAGGTGATCCATCCCTTGTCTTTAAAAATATATTTAGATCACCACGTTTAAGTTCCTGGCCACGATAGAAAATGCTTGACATCTTTTATACTACTAAACAAAGGACGTCTAACGTAAATTTAATAATGGTAAAAAATGATGGCAACACAAATTTAATTTGAAGACGTTTGATATCTTACCCATCAATAACTTCTTTGACTTTTAAACACCTAAGAATCTGGATAAGTTCAAATTTGGAAGTCAAACAATATGAATGCATTTCTTTTTTATAAATATGAGAAACGACCACATTAGTAAATTTCAAAACATCAAAATCAAAATCTGATTTCTTTCCTAAACCGATAAAAAAGTAATTATCGCGTCCAATAAGATCGCATCTTATAAAATAAAAATCTTCCTCAAATTCAAACTCTAACCCTTCGGTTCGAGTTTGAATTTGATGAATCACTGTATCCAAAATATCATCCATCAACAACCTCTTCAGTTTTCAAGTCTCTAAGAATTTTGATAAAGTCACCCTTTGAAGTCAAACAATGTGAACGCATTTCCTTAGATCCAGCCTTTGCCCCATAAACTTGAGGTGCATAAGACGCAATATTATCAAAATCTGATTTAGGGCCGAAACCAATAAAAAAACAATCGCGTTGCGACCTATTTGAGAAACATTTTATAAAATATAATTCATCTTCAAATTTGAACTCAAATTCCGGCGTACAAATTTGGATTTGAAAAATAGCTAAATCAATATCTTCGACTATAGGTAAAGGCAAACGCCTATTGAAAGTCATAATTCATCACGAAATCTTAATAACGTTGCTTGTATTTCTATTAATTTGTCACGATAGTCTTGTCTGTAATCTTCCCAACCCCAACAACGTTTGTAAATAATAACATTCAATTCTTTCAACGCTGCATTTATATGCACAATAACTTGGTCTCGTCGTTCATCAGCTTCAGTTACAACGGCCATTAGTGTACCTCAATTTCCTCACAAGTACTATGATCTATTTTAACATCTAAATCAGACTTACAATGCGGGCATACAAGCAAAAGATGAATGTCAGCCCGTTTGTTCCAACTAGCTATAGCTTGTTCTTCATGTTCTGTGAAAACACGCTTCGTAGCATTGCACACTGTGCAATCAACACTAAATCCGCCAACTTGTGGCAGAACCCTAATTTCGTTGTTTCCGCAAAATGGGCATCCTTCTAACTCTGCCATTATGACTCCAAAATTTCTTGGGTCTTCATCAACTCCAACTCAGTTCTACAACTTTTGGCGTTTTTCAAATCATTGATTGAGGAAATTGATAGGCAACATTTTTTGCACTTTAAATTCATGCTTCTATTATCAGTCGGAAATTCGATAAACTCATGCCCGCCAAAATCGTATGTACTAGGTTTACATTTTCCAGAACAATTCATATGACAATGATGTGAACAATTACCGCCACCGCATCTCGGATCTTGAATAGATCTGCAGTAAGCAGAAGCACAATATTTTTTACTTGGTTTATATCTAACATACTGAAAAATATTCATGAATAGAGAAAAACCAAACGCTACACCCAAAACATATAAAATATTGATTCCTATCACAACAAAATGTACAATACAAACTATGCTATTTACGTTAACCTTCTACAACCTCAGATACGGCAATTAAATCAGCATCAATACCTTCACATTCTGTTATAAGATCAATCGGAACATAATATTCATCATCTGTATACTTTGATCGGTGGTTATCTTGTGAAGCATTACATATAAATTTAATTTTTAAGAACGAATCTTCATACCCAACAACCACGCCAATTTTTGTGACTTCTGGCAAGACTACCCTAACATAACTTCCTAGCCCTGGTTGATTAAAGTGTTTTACATAATTAATACTATAACAATCAATTTTAATTTCAGCTGGAACACCAGGTTTAATCATGTATACGTTACTTCCAGCTATCAAGTTTTATAAAATCATGGAATGAACAGCCGGGAACTGGACAAACATATGAAGGCATAACATTTCCTTCATTATCAACATTATGGTTTTGGGATCTCAACGTGCCGCAATGACCGAATATACAACAACATTCGGCAATGATACCAGATTTATTCTCAGGCCATTCCATCCAAGTCAGCGGGTTTAATTTGGGACCGTTTGGAATTTTGCGGAAAACGACCCGCTTTTCAGGATTCATCCCTCAATAACTCTTTTAGCAGCATCTTCTTCATCCCGTCGAACATTTTGGCGTTTAATTAAAACATCTCGAATTGATTCTTCTGCGTGTTTGTAAAAACTCCAAATAGTGTCTCGGTCTTTCAAAGAATTGAGCAATGCATTCCTAAACACACCAAGGTCAAAATCGCTATACAACTCAAGTCCAGAGCTATTAACGGCCTTTTCAGCATTTTTAGAAGCTGCTTGATGCACAGCTTGGCTAATTGCAGCCATCATAATAGTTGCGGCTGCAGTTGATGCTTCAGTATTTTTAGCTGCAATCTTTGTGACACATTTACAATTTTGACCACAATTGGCACACACATCATAATTAGCTCTGATTTTCATGTGAACATAACTCCGGCTTTTTCACTAATTGCTTTCTTGAGTGCGTCCAGAACACGTTGACCTTCTTTTATTTCATGTTTTTCTGGAATTTCCATCAAAAAATCAGTATAATCATATCCCTTTTTCGTCCAATAGTCACTCCAAAAACCATTATCAAATCCCTTTTCATTTACAGTAGAATTCTTTAATTCTGGGTGTTCATTTTCGGAAATGGCGTATTCAACAATTTCATTAAGACTGCCTGGCTTTTCAGTTAAAAGAAAACTAAAATAATCACCATATTCTATAGAATCATCGCGTTCATACTCAAAATAAACATCTTCATCATGTTCAAAATCATCTGCTATGTTAATGTTTGATCCTTTTTTATGCTTGAAAAATTGGATTCTTCTTTCTTCTTTTTGAACACGTTCTTTACTTGGTTTCTCTGGCCCGAACCATTTTAAAACTTTCTTGCCTTTACTATCGAACAAAGCCCACTCTGAACGGTCTTTTTCTTCACGAAATTTCTTTTTTAAAATAGATGTTCTATCGGGTCTTTTTGAAGGCCCTGAGATTTTAGCTGCAATAGCTGCAATTCGAAAAAATTTTTCCATTTTCTAGAAATAAAAATAAAAACTTCAACCTTTCAAAACAAATTCAGTTTTTTCAAACTGCCACTGCTCATAAATCTCAGGAAAATATTCTTTGAACCAGGATAAATTGTCAATGATTTCGTTCATAGCCAAATAAACAATGGTTTTGGCGGTCTCACCATGAACGTCACCTTTCATTATTCCAAGAATGGCATTATTAGCAATTGGGTTACCAGGGACAGAAAGCAAAAACATAAATTCAGCAATTTCCTTATGATTTTTGAACACTTTAGCAATGACATGATAATCTGGACCAGAGAACCTCAGTAAGATATAAGATCCAATTTTTCCTGAGTCAACACTATGGCCAGCACTTTTAGTCGTAAAAGTTATTTTGTATGTCGGAGATTCCTTCCTGCATTCAACATAGATCATGCTAAATATTACATGAACTATTTAATAACTTACGAATTTATAATTTCTTCAACAATTTCGTTGTTAGCCCATTCAAAATAATCGCCAGATGTTATATCATTTTCAGCCCAGACAAGCGCCTCGTCAATTGTTTTATGGCTGTTACAAATCTGATATGATGTAGATTGAACCCTAATTGCTGCAAAAATACCATTTACAATTCTTTGAATAGAATGCGTCTGAGTATCATTAACATATAATCTATATATTTGATTTGTTAATCCATTCTCAATTGTCCATCGTAAATTTCTAGGCATCCAAAATATAATACACTATGAACTTTGGCGAATGGTGGCGCTATCCACAAAAACCAGTTCGAGTAAACGAATCAATTTTTGAAGAAATTAATCCAGATGAATATACGCTTGAGAGAAAATTCGATGGGCATCGACTAATTTTAATTAGGGAAGAAAATTCAATTAAATTTTATACAAGAGAAAAGAGAATCATCGAAATTCCGACTAATCTTTTGAACCAACTTCAATATTTGAATATTCCAAAAGGAACAGTTTTAGACGGTGAAATTTGGACCCCGACCAAACGTGGTAGTTGGAGACACAATAGAGATGTAGTATGTAGTGCGACTTTTTGGGACACAATGAGGTTTGGATATAAAAATATCAGTAATCTTCCACTATCTGAAAGACGCAAGTTCCTGTTAGAAGTAATTCCGGATGGCCTCCCTGACCTCTCCTTTGTCCTTCAAGAGGAAGTATCGCTATCTAAATGTTTAGAAATTAAAAAAGAAGCTGGAAAGCACAAAGAAAGCACGAACGCTAAGTCTGGTTTCATCCACGGTGTCGTGTTGAAAAGACTTGACTCACCGCGTCGTGACAACGCTGTTAGAAGTGTTGAACATCCGGATTGGCTGAAAATTATTTTCTTCTAGGTTTATTTCTTTTGAATCGATTCAGACCTATTTACTCCTGAATCTGATTCAACAGTTTTGGACCCGGGTGGTAATTTGATTGGTATTTCTATCGAATGAACGCCTGATGAAGCAGATGGTATTGTTGGTGCTGTTGTTGGTTTCTCTTTTGGTTTAATTACTACTTTTGCTTGTCCAGTCTTTTCATCAGCTACAATTTGTATATTTTGCTGTTTAGCAACTTCTTGTTTAGTTTCTTCGACTTTTTTATCAGTCTCTTTTTGACCCTGGGTTATTCCATCAAGTTTATCAGTTGTATCCTTAAGCTTGGCAGTTATTTCTGCATTCGATTGACGACCTTTATCAAGTTCGGAAGTAAGTTTTTCAACTCTAATAATTAGATATGACAAGCAAGCAATTGCAACAGACGTAAACATGATGCTGAAATTTATTCTTGATATTGTTTTATCAAATTTTCCAATAATGAAAAACAAAGAATCAGTTATTACATCAACACCATGGACAAATGCTCCGGCGGCCTCTTGTAAGTCACCACTAGCTTCTTCAATATTAGTCTGAGAAGGCCTATCCTCGTTGTTTTCTTTTACTTCTGGTGATAAAGCAACGACTTGAGCACGACCTTTTTTGACAAGCTCTTCTGATTCTTTAGACGACAAAGTTCCAGTCAGATTAAGTTTATGCTCTCCGGATGTTGAAGTAAGTTTTCTACCCGGCGGAAGACTTGATGGCTTGTCTGGGTTGGATTTCTCTGATGTCATTTTGTTGCTCACTAGGGGTTAAGTGATTTGTTAGGCCTTTGGCTTTGGCTTTTATAGCTTCCCTACCCCTTCTCAAGTCCGCGGTTATCTTCTCAATGTCAGACGTGACTACATGTGTTCTTTCTTTCTCTCGTTTAAATTCTTCTATAGCTTCATCAGTTTTAGAATTGAGCGAAACTAATTCTTTTATCCAAGAAACAACGCCCATGATTTCACCGTTCCTCTATAAATAGAGGTTTGCAACAAGTTGATCGCAATAATTTAATTTTTCCTTGATTTGATAACTTTAAAGTGCATTTAGAAGATCGAATAATTTTCATGATTATGTCTCTTCCAACTATCTACTATCCGTTGCTTCCCTTGGTTGCAACAATTAATTTTACTTGTTCATCCCTAAGCTTCGTTAATTCTGACCTAACATTAATTGACTCCGCTTTCAAACCTTCAATTGAAGCTTTAGCTGCATCGCTTGATTTATTAGTTTCAACTATTAGATTTGTGTTTGCATTGTTAACTTCTTTTAATGCATTACCAAAACCCTTCGCATCTTCAATACGATCCTCCATGGCTTTCTTCCAATTTTTTGTAACCCAAACTAAAGCAGCTATTAACAGTGCAGAAACTATTCCAAGTACACCTTGTTTCAAAAGTTCGGACGCACCACCTAACGCTGGACCAGTATCCATACATTAAATTAAGACATAAAACATCAAGAAGAACAAATTTTCTTTGCGTCAAAATATCCAATTTCTCTCATTTCTTTCAATAATTTTGGTGAAAAATCAAGAGAATTATTTGTTAGATGATGGTTTGGTCTAATTATTCTAATAGGTATATTTCTTTTATCAATAATTACACCAGATGACACTAAATCATTATAAAGCATGGCTTTGTTTAAATCTGTTCTATCAATTTCATCCGACATTATTTCAATCGACCTTTTCATTATTGATAAAACGTTTGGTTTTTTTGGAAAAGACTTATCAACAAAATTCGGTGAACATACCACAACATCAATTTCATCAGCTCCTAAGTTGATAGCAGCTTTTAATGGTGTTATATCTCTTACTCCACCATCAGTCCACAATTGACCATCAAGTTCAATTGGGCACAACATGCCGGGAAATGAAGAAGAAGCCAAAACTGCGCCAGCTATATCATGATAATTTTCGTCAAATATTTTATATTCACCAGTGACTAAATTAGCTGCACCAACACAAAGTTTTTTACCACTATTCTTAACAGCCTTGACGTCAAGTTTTGATCTGACTAAATCTTGAAGTGGTTTACTATCATAAACACTTGATTTCCACAACGAAGCTAAATACCAACCAAACCAATGTTTATAAATTTTTTTGTCGTCAATTGTGTCCCAAAGTTTTCCAAGTGCTTCTGACGCTAATTTTTCTTTACCAACCGGATATTGAGAAAGAAAAGACCCGTTTAACGCTCCAACTGACACACCACAAATAACATCATATTTATTCTCTAAATTTCCACAAAGATATTCAATTGCACCAACTTCATATGCACCTTTACAACCGCCACCACTCAATACTAAAGCTCTCATACAACACAAACATCATTAAAAACTTCACTTGTCAACATTATTCATTTTCAGACAAACAATAAAATGTAGCAGTAGCTCTCTCACCACCGTATTTTATATCATTTTCTAATCTGACTCGAAGTTCCATGCCAGCAGATGACGAGATAACTCTAACAGTTCCATAACGAAATGGAAAACCATAACGAGCCGTCGAATTCCCACGTTGACTTCCACCAATCGCTGGTATGACTGGATAACTGCCAAGAGCTTCATCAATTATTTGGTCTAAACGTTGATAACGAGTAGACAACAACTCTATAAGCGTGCCAGACGGTATAACGTCAGGAACAAGTTGCGGTGCAAAAACATCAACTAGACCCCACGCGCCAAATTTTATTGTGTCATTCAATACCACATCTCCAGAAAATTGAGCTTCAGCCTGTTCAATTCTAAGTTGTTTACCAGAACTAGGTTTCATTACCCAAGTCGAGCCGTTTGCATAATTATACGAAGCTTTGACAGTTTTACCAGATTGTGAACCAAAAAAAGTAACTTGACCAGTTGTATAATTAACATCGTAATCACCTCCAGATTCTGCGAATGGGTTTCTCTGAATCTTGTCAATATTATCAACAGTAACTGTTACTAAATATTTATAATCCGGATCAGACTCTTCTGCTACAGCTTCTTCGTCTAAGACCTTCCCGTGGGTCATGTCAATCCAATTTTCATGGTTGGAGTTGAAAACTAAACCGTTACCGGAGTCAACCAATATTTCATTAGTCACACGAATTGATTCAGAATACCAAGTTGTTGGATCACAAAAATTATGCGTAGCGTATATAACTTCGTTCCCAAGACGGCCAGAAAAAGCAACCTGTGGAACACCATCATCTTGTGTTTTGTTACTAATTTGTGCAAATTTTGATTTATAATTTGATTCAAAATCAGCTGCTTCAGTCTTTACGATTGATATTGCACGGTAAATCTGCTCATCTACAGCAATTATAGTATATGAAACACCATCATCAGACCAAACATAACGCAATTTTGCATGCGTACCATCCAGCCACTTCTTAAATTCTACCCACTCGTCAACAGTGTAATTGACAATTATACCGTTGACTATTCGAATAGTCATGTCAATCCTCTGAATCACAATTCATCATCTGAATCACAATACATCCTCTGTCCAGAGAGCGCCCACACGGAACGTACTAGAGTTGTTTGATATTTGTTTAAGATATAAACCTTCATTAGGATAAAGTATTAAAGGTTTCACCCAAGAAGTTGGTTTAAAACCACGAATATTTGAGATTGAACTTACTTCTTTGTCTATTTCTTTTACAAATGTAGACCAAATACCTGCGTCTGTAAGACCAGTTGGTGTGTGTCTGAAGTTAGCTGCAGAACTTGCGTCATTTGAATCCCATTTCATGGGCGTAACAGATGTACCACCTGTCAAAGTGGTAGTTTTTCTAATTTCAAATGGAATGAAATAATTAGAACCGTTTAGTGATGACACAACTGCCCAAACTTCACAAACTCTAAATACTTTTCCAGAACCACTCGGATTCATGATACAAAACATATCTTTATTGTTAGCGCCAGTAAGAGCAGCCTCAGCTGAATAGGTTGGTTTTTCACATGTGTTAATTGTTGTTGGCATTATATAACCTTATTACCGAAAAAAGTCGCGGTTAAATAATTAACACCAAGTGAACCCGGCGTTAAATTGTCACGAATTGTCACTCTGACTTTATCAGCTGTTCCAGCTTTTAAAACTGCAGTATTACCACCAAACCTGTATGAAGCAACCAAAATGTCATTAGCACCGGCTTGTTCCACAACTGGGTTATCGCCGAAGGTTCTCAAAAAATCTTCATTGATCTTAATATTATTAAGTGTAACCGTTGAACCACTGTTTATGATTAATTCTACAAGTATACCATTTGTGAGTGTTGCAGAAGCAGCCTTACCAAAACCAGCACCAGACCAATCAAAAGATTGAGCGGAAAACACGAACCTAATTTCGAATATGTATATATCTTTAGTACTATCAGCATTATACACATAAACTTTTGGTGTTGCTGAACCATCAACTTTCATGCTAGTAGTCGACCCATCTTTTAAATAATCAGTAACAAGATTTAATGGATTAATAGATGATATTAAAACTGGTATGGCAACTTGATCTATTGCCATAGTAACAGGTATTGAAGAAGCCATAGGCTTCTGTCCAATTATTATTCCGCCAGCTTCGTAAACTAAAACTGCGGCTGGTGATTCGGACGCCATTATCCATCATCCTTGGCTAGCAGAGGTTTAAGACCAGCCGCCTTCCTAAATTCATCTTCAATCATTTGGCGTGCTGAAACTATATCTTCTTTTGATAGTTTATCATGCCACACCCAAGACTGGTATTCGCCCGGCGTTCCTTTATATAATATCTGGTCATTTGAGTAATCTAATTTATCTTTATCAAAATGTATGTCGAATTTTTCTGGATTGTTAAATAAAGGTGTTCCTTCATATGGCGTCGTAATTGACACATCAGCATCAGCAAGTCCTTCATTCGCCATTTGTATTAACCAAATTCTCAAAGCCTCTATCGTTTCTGGAGATTCGCCAGGTAAACCAACCTGGGTAAATAGCTTCGCGTTTATTCCGTATTTAACACAATATTTAACAAAATTAGTATTATCCTCTAAAGTAGCACCTTTTTTAGTATCTCTAAGAATTTTTGGGTCAGCACTTTCTGCACCAGTACACAATTGAACACAGCCTGATTCAGCCATCAATTTAAAAATTGATTCAATCGTCAAATTTTTCCCATTTTTAAAGAAAGCTCTCCAGGTTATTTTGGCATCTCTCAACATATTAAGAAATTCGTCTTTAAAATCGGACCTTAAATTAATTTCATCATCATAAAACATAATCGAATTCCACCCATAACTTGATTTTATTAATTTAATTTCTTCATTAATTCTTTTCGGAGATTTCATTTCTAATTTTCTGTAACCATCCCAATGTGAACAATTATGAGATATGAATCCATTAGCAAGAAAGCTATGATCACCTAAAACTTCTAAATCATACACAGGCTCCGAAATTCCGGTTGTAATAGAAGAAACTCTAACATAATGATACCCATCAATATTCAATTGATGAAGTAAACCAGATTTATTTAACGTAGTTCGTCGAACACCTAAAAACCCACTTTTTTTTCTAGGTGTTCTCCAATACCAAGCATCAGATTTTGGTGATTTATATAGTGCTTTTTTTGTTGGAATTCTGTCATGAGCATAGTATCCAACTCGATAATGGCTCCGCGCAGAAAAAGAATCGTATGGCCCACAATGATGTATATACGGGGTTTTCCCAAGCATTAAAAGTAATTGAGAAAATTCGACTGCCAAATCATTTGAAACTGTTGTTAAATATGGCGTTCTACCTTTTCCACTATATCCATCAGCATCTAACAACCCGTCAATGAAACTTTCTACTACCGATTTTGGTGATTGTCTGATCAATTCTGGTATTCGTAATTTTGAACTTGGTGATATACCAAGACACTTAACAAAAAAATCGTAAATCGCTCGCCCATAAACCCAACCATGACGACATTTCTTAGTATGATGCGTTTTATATGTTTTTAGACGAACGCCAAACAAATTTTTAATAATTTTGATTAGTTTCCAATGAGTTTTTGGCGTCACACTAAAATGAATTGCTGGTCTACCATCAGCTGGCAAACATCCGTCACCAATTATAAAACCTGTTAACCATGCTACATCCTCAGTTAAAAAAGATGGGACTACACGAGGACCATTTGCAAATTTTGTTATTGGATGGGGTGAAGGAATTTTAACATAATCATGCGGCCATTTGTGATCAGGTGATTTCAAAACAAGCCAGTCACCAATCTTCAAGTTGCCAACAGATTTCCAAATTAGTTGCCCATGATCAACAGATAAAAACAGGTGTTCTTTGGTGGCCTTAACAATAAGACCATTATCTGTCTTAATATGAAATACTGGACGAATTCCTTCCTTTATTGCATATGTTATAGTTTTTTGGCCAAGATGGGTAGAAACAATTCTATCAGATTTATACCTCAAAATATGGCCACCATGATTACACGCTTTTACTTCATGTTGTCCTGCAATTAAGGAATCAATTCTTTCAAACCCACGATCGGTAAATATTAGAGTATCGCCTGTTACCGAGAAAGAGCAAGCAAATGGACAGCCGGTCGTTGATACAATAGAAGTTGCACGTTCTCCATTTATATAATAATAATAGCTATTTAAATCTATTAAATCACGTGCTGGTAACGGCCACTTGTCATTTAAATAAATTTCATTACTAGAACGACTTGGTATTTTAATAATTCTCCCATTGGATAAATATTTTTTGTTATTTGATACTCTATTTAACAACTCTAAAAATCCTTGTTCCCCTCCTCCTCCACCTTGATCTGCAACAACAACATAATCAAATCCATCATCTAAACAACGCTCTGGTGTTGTATTAGCATGTGGTCCGCCCAACGCAGTAATACAACCAAAATTTTGTTTAACAAAATTATGAAGTTTAACAACTTGCGGATGTTGAGCCGCCAATGAATAAAACCCAACAAGATCAGCATCTTTTACATGTTCAGAAAGTCTTTGTTTAGCTTCATGCATAACATCGTCATAGTTAGCATGAATAACATTTGGGTTTCTTTGCTTGTATCCAGTCAAATCAGCAACATTAACGTCGTGACCTAATTCACGAGCCAAAGCTGAAATTTGCAAAGGCCCTAAAAATGGGAAAGCCCTATCATCAAGCAGAAACGGGCTTGGTGGTATTACTAGTACTATTCTCACTTAGCGCTTCCTTTATTATCTGTTCCAATTTATTGGCTAATATTGTCCATTCGTATTGTTTTGAAAATTCTTTCAGTTTTTCTGTTGTTTCTTTTACAAATTTCTCATCAACAAGGCCTCTAATCACAAAATCAGTGAATTCATCAATATTATGTTTAATTGGTGATCTAACCATCGGTACGTTTCCATAATAAACTTGACCGAGTGCGTCTACATCAGTTATGACTGGAACAACACCAGCTGCACAGGCCTCTAAGGTCGTTACAGAAAAACCCTCTGTATAAAACACTGTATCACATGGATAAGCCAAAACCATAGCCTCTGACATTTCTTTAGAAATTTGTCTTCTACTAACTGAATCAACAGCTTCAACACCATGTCTAGATAAACGCCTAAGAGCTTCCTTTATGTACCTAGCTCTCATACCAAGTTCTGGGTAACCCTTATTTGGAGAATTATAAACATTGATAAAATGGTCTATCCATGGATTAAGTCTATAAAACACCTTTAAATTTGCATTCGGTACTGACTTTCTAATTTTTGGCCATTGTTGTAAAAGCCAATGTAAACCACGATCTGGTGACGAAGCGTAGATAACTCTTCCAGGGACTTTTATGTTATATTCATATTGACTTGAGTCACACCCATTTGGAAGAACTTTCCATTTATTTGACAAATGATACCTAAATGTTGATAGAATATAGTTTTTGTGAGATTCAGATGGACTAGTCCAAATATCAACAAAATCATCGTAACCAGACATACAATGAGCAAAATCATTGATTTGTAAATTAACCATTCGTAATGAACTATTTCTAACAAACCTTAAAACATCTGCTTCATTCCATGAATAAACAACATCAAGCTCTGCATTAGTAACATCATCTAACGGACGTATATTAATGTTTTCCCATTCGTGGTAGTTAGCTTCTGAATCAAGAAATAAACTTACCTTATTTCCTTTTCGTGACATCTCACGAGCAAAACTAAAACAAGAAAGTTCAGACCCAGTTAAGCCACGTTTATCATTGAATAGATCTGAAAAATTATATTTCTTACCAGATGCAATCCAACGACCGTATACAAACCCAATGCGCACTTATAACAATACTAGCAAATAATCGGTAACCCAGAAACACCATTGGACTCTATGCACTCATTCAAATTTTTTGATAAGACTGACCAGTCAAATTTCTGTGATTCACGAACACATTTAATTGACATGTTAGCCCTGTATTCGTCGTCATTCAATAGTTTGACAGTTTTATCAATAAATTCTTCTTTGTGTTCTGTATAAGGTGGCAGAACAGTTTCAGAAACATTCCCCCACAATTCACCAAAAGCATCGGATGTGCACAAAACTGGAACAACCCCTGATGCACAAGCTTCAAGAACAGTCACGCCAAACGTTTCAGTATAATGTATTGGGTCAAGTGGGTAAGCTAATACCTCCGAAGTTGACATTTCCTCAATGATTCGTTTACGACTTACAGATTCATGAACGAACACATCATAATTTTTCAGTCTTCTAATAGCTTCTAAAACATATCTTGATCTTTGTCCAAGTTCATTGCCATACCTACCACTTTGCGTATTCTTATCTAGATTTTCCCATTTCGAAAATACATTAACACCGTTAAAATCGTAAAATATGTGAAGATTCGCATGCGGTGATTCTTTTTTAATTTTTGGGAAAGCCTCTAAAAGCCAATGCAAACCTCTATCATGAGATGAAGCCCATATCATCTTACCGCGTATTTTATTAGAAGGTTTGAACAATGAAGTATCAACACCGTTGTACAATATTCTCCATTTTTCTTTAGGAACGGAACATTTACCAATCATGTGTTCTGCATGTGAGAAAGACAAAGGTGCAACAATGTCAATATATTGTTCCCAACCAGGCTCACACATGTTAAAGTCTGAAACTTGTTGATTATAAAATCTAAAAACACCATCTTTTGCAAATTTTAATGGTGTCGGAACCATCCAAGAACATAAAGCGTTCCAACTCTGATCTTTGTATACATTCTCCCATTCTTGATATGGACAGCATACAACATTGTCTATATTAGACGGATGTGTAAATTTTGAAAAAACAGTCACACCATGACCAAATTTCGCGAGTTCTATTGCATACATAAAGAAAGCAAGCTCTGATCCAGTTAATCCACGATTTGACGACCAAAGTTCATTAGGGTTAAATGGCAACCTAACGCAGGAAGGATGATAAAAAAACCCTAATCTAAGTTTCTTTGACATCAAACACTGTTATGGTTTTTAATATAATCAACGAACCAATTAACGGTACGCTTCATACCTTCTTCGTAACTGATTTTTGGATACCAATTCAATAATTCTTTTGCTTTGGTTATATCAGGACACCGTTGTTTTGGGTCATCTAACGGCAACGGTTCAAAACACACACCAATTTTGTTATCAAATGATCTGACAACATCATTCGCAACGTTTAAAATTGTTCTTTCGTCTGGATTACCTATATTAAACACAGGAATTTCTTCAGAATTTCTTATGATTGAAATCCTATCAGCATTCATCAATTTAATTAATCCTGATACAGTATCAGAAACATAACAAAAACTCCTGGTTTGTTTTCCATCGCCATAAACTGTTAAATCTTTACCTTCTATGGCTTGAGTTATGAAATTTGGTATCAAACGACCATCTTTCATGGCCATTCGTTCACCAAACGTGTTAAAAAGTCTTGCTATTCTTACATCAGTTTTATATTGTTGTGACCAAGAAAAAGCAAGACTTTCACCAACACGTTTTCCTTCATCATAACATGACCTAGTACCGATCGGGTTAACGTTGCCAAGATAAGACTCAACTTGAGGGTGAACCGTTGGATCACCGTAAATTTCAGAAGTTGAAGCAATTACTAACCTGGCTGATACATCACGCGCACATTCGAGGGCGTTCAATGTACCAAGAACAGAAGTTTTTATAGTACGTACCGGGTTTTTTTGATAATGTACCGGACTTGCTGGACAAGCAAGGTGATAAATTTGATTACATTCTATGTGAAATTGATCACATACATCATACCTAAAAAACTCAAAATTCTTGAATTTAAAAAGATGGCTTATATTCTCACGATGTGAAGTAAAAAAATTATCTATACATATCACATCATGATTTTGAGAAACAAGAACCTCGCACAAATGAGAACCTATAAAACCAGCCCCACCGGTTACTAAAATGCGCATGTTTAGCATGCCTCTTTGTATGGCGGCACAATGTTTATTGAAATTTCCTCAATTACATTTCTAAACATTTCATCCCACTGAGACGCCAATTTATCAATACAGAAATGTTTCTTTGCATAATCTTGTAATTCAGAACGGTCACCGTTATCAGGTTTTAGCATGACTTCAATAACAGACTCAGTAAATTGCCTTTGATATTCTTCAGATAACCAATCACCTGGTATCATTTTACCCCTTGAACCAACTGTTTCGTTCAAGGCAGCAATTGGTGAAGTAACAATTCTAAGCCCAGCACACTGAGCTTCCATAGCAGTTAGACAACTTGTCTCAGAAAACCAGGTGCTGTATGCCCAAACACCACTTGCTAAAAATTCTTTAGCCAATTGATTTTGATCGACTCTACCATGATAATACACACCATATTTTTCATAATCTTTTATCATTTGTTTCAAACGTTGAATAAGGTCTAATTGACCGTTGTCACCAGCAGAACGTGCGCATGACTCCCAAGTTTCAAATCCGTAAAACAAATGAAGTTCAGCATCAGGTATAACTTCTCTAATTTTTGGCCAAACTTTTGTAACTACTTCCATACCACGATCAGGACTAGAACTATATACAGCTCTATGCGGGTTTCTTTGAATTTTATGATCAAATCTGCTCAAATCAATGCCATTTCTAGTAGTAATCACTTGACTTGGATGAATAAATTTATAGTGGTTTAAAAAAAATTCTCTATGCCAATTACTAAGAACTAAAAACTTGTCAATTCTTAAAGATCTCGAATGATTTAAATCGTTGCCACAATGTATGTCATGTACCCAACAAAATGAAACCTTAGAACTTACGTTGAATTCATCATCAATGGCACGTGGCCTTCGTGAAGTTATTAAAACATCACAGCTTATATTCCTATATTTAGTAAAATTTAAATAATTAACACCATCAAAATTGCCTTCAATATTCTCACAATGACCAAACACACGGACTGAATGACCAAATTTGACTAAACGGCGAGACATCTCATAAACAGCTGTCTCTGATCCACCGATACCATTTTTCTTAATAATGTCGGGATTCCATGGCTCAACACCTGGACCAACATAAAAAACAATATCAAGTTTATTTGAAGGAACAGCAATTGGTTCAATTTTTGTGTTGTTTATTTTTGAAATATCATTCGAATTTATTAAGTCAAGAACAGTATTTTTAACTTCTTGACTAAGTCCACCAGCATTAACAAGGTCATTGATTTTGTTTGTTATGTCACTTTTGGCTAAAAAACTAACATAAAGATTTCTATTTAATTCAATGGATGAATCAGGTTTAATTTTTAAAGCGGTATCACAACTTTCCAATGCACCTCGAACATCACCAATCTTGTTAAGTGCAAGATTCAAAAATCTGTGCATTTCAAATTGACGTTCCATTGGATTTATAAACAAAACCGTTCGAGTCGGTGGCATTTGCAACCCAAGACGAATAAAATGTACACATTTTTCCCAATTTCTTTTTTCTTCTGGCCCACCACGTTGAGCCATAAAATAATAACTTTTACCCAATGAAAAATAAGCCTCAGACCAACCTTCTCTAACTGTTAAAGCCTTTAATGCCCATTGAATGGCATTTTCGTAATCGCCAAATCCTTGATAATGTTCTGATATTTTCATACATGCTAAAAATTTCTCATCATCCCAACCAGATAACTCAACATATCTTTTGTGGAATTTAATAGAATTTCCAATATCGCCAGCATTGCCATATTCAAGACCAAGGTAATACAATTGACGAACATCAGATTCGCCAACTTTTTCATAATGAGATTTAAGAATTCTTAAGTTTCTGTTCGGTTCTATGACTTTCCCAGACTTTTGTCTTTTGTGAACAATTTTAACAGCATCAGATTGCAATGCTTGTGCAGATGATTTTGGAGAACAAACTTCATGTACAGGACCCTTCCATTCAAATTCAGATTTTGGGTTAATTATCCTTTCTCTATAATGCAAACAAGTAACATTACCATTTTCATCGTGTGAATATTCATACGGAAGCATTATCATTGTTGGTCTTCCGTCTTTTTCTTTTTCAGCTTTGTTAACAACGTCGATTAGCTTATTTGCACCAACAACTTCATCATCACCATCAACCCAAAAACACCATGGTTTAGTAGCTAAATCAAAACTTCTTTGTCTAGCAAGAGCAAAAGAAACTATTCGACCTTGATCATCATTACAATCAGTAAAAATTTCAAATTTATCAGCAAATTCTTTAGCTATATCTTGTGAACTATCAACAGAACCAGTATCAACAACAACAATTTCTTCAACATATGGTCTAATAGACTGAAGACAAAATTTTAATTGACCTGATTCATTTTTAACTATTAAACACGCAGAAATTGGAGCAACGAAAGACATAAACGACGCTACCACTCAACAAGGATCTATCGATCTAATTCTATAAGCTTCAAACACCCCGGTATAAACTATAAAATCAGTTATAGTTTCAACAATCGAAGTGCCACCAGTTGCATAAAGATTCCATCTTACAGCCGTTGGAGTAACAAGCGGAGCATAATATATTTTTTCAAGGATTTTCTTAGTCATTGCAAAATTTTCATACCAAATAACAGAAGTTGGAAAAGGCCTGCCATATACAACTTTAGTTGAACCAGATGGGAATCCTTTTGCCGGACCATCATCAACAAAATGTATTAGTTGTCTTATTGTTGCATGCTCACAAGCACCAACACCAGGACCCGTTGCACCGGTTACGCCTGGCGATCCCTGCGGACCCGTTGCTCCCGTTCGACCAACCGCACCAGTTGCTCCCGTAGCTCCCTGCGGACCAGTTGCTCCCTGCGGACCCGTTACTCCCTGCGGACCCGTTGCTCCCGTTCGACCAACCGCACCAGTTGGACCCGTTGGACCCGTTGGACCCGTGACTCCCTGCGGACCAGTAGCTCCCTGCGGACCCGTTACTCCCTGCGGACCCGTTACTCCCTGCGGACCCGTTACTCCCTGCGGACCAGTGGCTCCCTGCGGACCCGTGAC